>Ga0209624_10000634_pt1 | contig 30781 bp, 22 predicted proteins | sample JacPinW_OM2H0_O1_FD_188565 | JGI IMG/M metagenome (GOLD analysis project Ga0209624, IMG submission 188565) | Forest soil microbial communities from Algoma, Ontario, Canada - Jack Pine, Ontario site 1_JW_OM2H0_O1 (SPAdes) (version 2) | ecosystem: Environmental > Terrestrial > Soil > Boreal...
CCCCCCGGGTCAACGCCCGCACCACCGCCTGCACCGACCCCGGAGCCGACGCCCGCGCCAGCAGCCCCGGCGCCGCCGCAGAACTAAGTAGCGGCGCGCAAACCGCGGCCGTCGTTCCATGTTGCCAGTCGTCGCTCTGGTCGGCCGGCCGAACGTCGGCAAGTCGACACTGTTCAACGTGCTCACCGGTACGCGCGATGCCATTGTCGCGGACGTGCCCGGGCTCACCCGCGACCGCCAGTATGGCTTCGGGCGCCTGGGAGCCGTTGCCTGCGTGGTCATCGACACCGGCGGGCTGGTGGAGAGCCCCAGTGCTGGCCTTGAAGCGCAGATACGCGCGCAGACCGAGCGCGCGGTCCTCGAAGCCGATCGGCTGATATTCCTCGCCGACGCCCGCGCCGGACTGGCGCCGCAGGATCATTTCGTCGCACGCGAGCTGCGCCGCGCCGGCAAACCCGTGACGCTGGTGCTCAACAAGGCCGAGGGTCTCGACGCTGATCTGGTCTCGGCCGATTTCCACTCGCTTGGCTTTGGCGCGCCGGTCACGATCTCTGCAAGCCACGGCACCGGCTGCGAGGAACTGATGGAGCAGGTGCTCGCGGGCTTTGAGCCGCAGGCGCCGGCGCAGGATGACTCCAGCGCCATCCGCATCGCCGTCATCGGCCGCCCGAACGTCGGCAAGTCGACCCTCGTCAATCGCCTGCTGGGCGAGGAGCGGGTCATCGCCAGCGAGGAGCCGGGCACCACGCGCGACAGCATCCTGGTGCCCTTCGAGCGCGACGGCCGCAGCTTCCTTCTCATCGATACCGCAGGAGTGCGGCGGCGTGCCCAGGTCGAGGGGGTCGTCGAGCGCACCAGCGTCGCCAAGACGCTGCAGGCCATCGACGAGGCGCACGTGGTCATCATGGTGCTCGACGCGCACGACACAATCGCCGAACAGGATGCGAGCGTGCTCGGGCTGGCGCTCGAGCGCGGGCGTGCGCTCATCATCGCCGTCAACAAGTGGGACGGCATCCCGCAGGAGCAGCGCGAGAAGATACACCGCGAACTCGCACTCAAGCTCGACTTCGTGCCGTTTGCGCCGCTGCATTTCATCTCCGCGCGCCACGGCACCGGGGTGGGTGAGCTCATGCACTCGACCGTGCGCGCGTACGAAGCGGCGATGCGCACCATGCCGACGCGCACTCTGACGCGCACCCTCGAGCACGCACTGACGGTTCACCAGCCGCCGCTGGTGCGTGGCCGTCGCATCAAGCTGCGCTACGCGCACCAAGGTGGCCGCAATCCGCCGCGCATCGTGATTCACGGCAACCAGACCGCCGCGGTGCCTGATGCCTATACGCGCTATCTCGCCAACGTGTTCCGCAAGGCCTACGACCTGTTCGCCACGCCGGTGTTCATCGAGTACCGCACCGACGCGAATCCCTACAAGCGCGAGCAGCGGGTGAAGGAATACGCGCGACCGCGCCGGCGCGCCGGCACCAAGGGCCGGCGCTGACGTACGCCTGTGCGCGGGCGCGCTAGGGGTTGTTGGTACCGAAGGAGTACAGCACGGTCGCAGCGCCGCTCGGCGTAATCTTGTAGAGCGCTCCGGCGCCGAACTGGCCGCCGTTGAAAGTGGCGACGTAGAAGTTCCCATCGCTCCCCTGGATCAGGCTCGACGGAGCGGGGGCTTGCGCACCCGATCCCGTGCTCGCGGTAAACAGGTAGAGCACCGACTCGGCGCCGGCGGGTGTGATCTTGAACAGCACGCCGCAGCCGTTGAAGCAGCCGGAGTTGCCGCCCGAGTTGGTGGTCCCGTAGAAGTTGCCATCGCTTCCCTGGATGAGGCCGGTGCCGGGTATCGCGCCATCGCCGGTCCCACCGGCAAACGAGTACAGCACCGTCTCCGCGCCCGCCGGGGTGAGCTTGAAGACCGTGCCGAAGCCGTTCACGCCTCCGTTTGGCGTGGTCCCGTAGAAATTCCCATCGCTGCCTTCAGTCAGGGGCGTCTGTGGGAGTGCCCCGTCGGTGCCGCCCGCGAACGAATGCAGCACGGTCTCCACTCCGGCCGGAGTGACTTTGAAAGCCGTGCCGTCGTTGGATGCGCCGCCGTAGATGGTCGTCCCGTAGAAGTTGCCATCCGTGCCCTGCATCACGCTCGCATTGGGCAGGGCGCCGTCGGCGCTGCCCGCCACGAACGAGTAGAGCGCACTTTCGATCCCCACCGGGGTGAGCTTGAACACCACGCCACATCCGCCCGGGCCGCATTGGCTGTTGGTGACACCGCCGTACGCGGTGGTCCCGTAGAAATTCCCGTCGCTGCCTTGAACCAGGCCGTTCGCCACGCCGCCGTCGCTGCCCCCGCTGAAGAAGTAGAGGCCGGTCTGCACGCCGGCCGGTGTCAGCTTGAAGACCGCGCCGCAACCACCCTGGCAGGGGCCGCTGCCGCCCTGGCTGGTGGCGCCGTAGAAATTCCCGTCGCTGCCCTGCACGAGGCCCTGGGGAGTGGCCCCGTTGGCCGCTCCGCCGGCGAAGGAGTAGACCAGGCTCTCCGTGCCGGTGGGCGTGATTTTGAACACCGTGCCAAGACCGTTGAGCCCGCCGGACACCGTCGTTCCGTAGAAATTGCCGTCCTGACCCTGAATCAGTCCATCGGGACCGGCCCCGTCGCCGGTGGGCACAACGGGAGGCGGCGGATAGTAGCCGCCATGGTCGTCATCGCAGGCCGAAAGCGCCGTCAGAAGACCTAAGCACACACTGGCCGTGAGGCACGATCGATAGCGCTTCACTGCATCCTCCCACCGGGTTGCGCCGGCAACAAAGCCTCGGCGTATCTTCGCACCGATAGCCCGGCAACGCGCCGTCCGCGAACCCGTTGACAGCCGGGGCGTTCCCGAACGACGCCACGCCCCCCACAAATCATCCCGTGAACGGCACCTTGGGCACGGGACATTGCTGCACGCTCTCGGGACGCAGGGTGCGCAGGTTGCTCACCCAGCATTCATCGAACACCGAGCAATAGCAGGCCTTCCACACGATGTCATTCAGCGAGATGCGCAGCCGGATCCCCTCGTGCTGCGCGTCTTCCGGAAACTCGACGATCGGCCGCACCTCTCCGGCGCGCAGCACCGTCCCCATCAGGCCGCTCGACTCGATGCCCGCATCCTTCCCCGGGTCTTCCGACCTGCGGCAGCACAGAGTGATGAGTTCATGCGGGTTGCCGACCGGCTGTCCCTTCCAGGAGACCTCCAGCGACTCGACTTTCGCCGGTCCCACACCGTTGTTGACGATGTCCAGAGTGAAAACGCGCTCACCCTGCGCATTGACGTCCGACTGGTAGCGTTGCAGCAGGGGCCAGGAATTGGCCTGCACCAGCCTGGCATTGGCGTCGGCCATGCGCTCCATCGAGTGTCCGTGACGGAAGGCCACGAACAGTGAGGTGACCGAGACGATGAGTGCGCAGCCCGCCACGCTGATGTCGATCCAGCGATGGCCGGTCTTGCGAATCTCCTCTGGCGGTTGTTCAGGTGTCATGGTTCGGCCTGTGCGGGAGCATTTTAGCGCGGCGGCCGGCTGCCGTTCGGCCAAGCTCGAAGAAAATCCCAAAGCTCACGGCGCATTCCGGGGCGATTGGCTTTGCAGCGGCCTAGCTTGTAGATTTTCCTCATGGTGACGGAATAAACATCATCAAGAATGCCACCGTAACCGCGACGCACGCTGCCGCCGAAGCCAACGGCGCCTTCGGCCATCCGAAGGGATTGTACTATCTGGCCTTCACCGAGGCCTGGGAGCGCTTCTCCTACTTCGGGATGGTCTCGCTGCTCGTTCTCTACATGGTCGACCAGCTGCTGCTGCCCGGCCACGCCGAACGCGTTGCGGCGCTGTCCGGGCTGCGCACTGCGCTGGAATCGTTTCAGGGGCCGTTGTCGTCGCAGGCCTTCGCCTCGCAGATATACGGCCTGTACACCGGCTTGGTCTATTTCACGCCAATCATCGGCGGCGCCATCGGTGACCGGTGGATCGGGCAGCGCAGCGCCGTCGTGATCGGTGCACTGTTGATGGCCGCCGGTCACATCGCCATGGCCTTCGACCTGACTTTTCTCCTGGCACTGCTGTTGCTCATCGTCGGCTCCGGCTTCCTGAAGGGAAATATTGCCGCTCAGGTCGGCGCGCTCTATCCGCCCGCGGACGAAACGCGCCGCGCACGCGGCTACATGATCTTCATGGCCGGGATCAGCGCCGGGGCGCTGGTCGGGCCTCTCTTGTGCGGGTTGCTGGCGGAGCTGTATGGGTGGCACTACGGCTTCGGCGTGGCCGCGCTCTTTATGCTCATCGGGCTGGCCACCTATCTGTACGGCTACCGCCATCTTCCCAAGAAGGTGGCACGGCCGCGGCACGGCGCCGCCCGACTCACTCCCGGCGAGTGGCGCGCGGTGCGTGCACTGATCGTGGTGATCCTGATCAGTACGTTCCAGTCGGTGACGTTCTACCAGATGTACAACGCGATGGTGATCTGGACTCAGCAGTACGTCGCAGCCACCGTATGGGGGTTTCGCATGCCGGTCCCGTGGTATCAGGCGATCAGCTCGCTGGGGAGCATTCTGGGAGTGCCGCTGCTGTTCTGGTTGTGGCGCATGCAGGCCGCGCGCGGTCACGAGCCTCACGATCTTGAAAAGATCGGAACCGGTGCCTGGCTGTCGGCGGCGAGCAGCCTGGTTCTTGTCGCCGCCATCTTCGTGTCGCGCGGTGCGCAGATCAACCCGATCTGGCCGTTCCTATGCGTGGTGGGTCTAGGGGTCGGATGGCTCTATCAATGGCCCATCCTGTTCGCGCTGGTCTCCCAGGCCGCACCGGCGAATCTCAAGGCGACCCTGATGGGTATTACCTACCTCAGTCTGTTCGTCTCGGCCATCCTGGTTGGCTGGATTGGCGGGTTTTATGAAAGGATAAGTCCGGCGGCATTCTGGGCCCTGCACGCGGCCATCGCGGCGGCCGGCGGCCTGTTCGTGTGGCTGCTCGGGGGCCGGCTCGCTCGCGCGCTCCAGCCGGCGTGAGTTGCTCGCAGCGCGCGTTGCCGGTCGACACGCCGCTGATCGCGGCAACGCGGCTCGATGATCCTGAAGATTCGCGGCACCGCCCTCACTCGTACGGCAAAGAGCCGCGCCCGAAGGGCGCGGCTCTTTGCTTAGCACAACTGCCTGAGCCGTCCGATCCTAGCGCTGCGCGGTCTCCGGTTCCTTCTTCGGCGGCGGGGCCTTGGGATGCGGCTTGGCATTCGCATTCTTGGGCGGCTGTTTGCCGTTCGCCTGTCCGTTCGGCTGTCCATGCCCGGCCTGGTTGGGCTGTCCGTGCGCGACCTGGTTGGGCTGTCCGTGCGCGACCTGGCTCGGCTGTCCATGCCCGGCCTGGTTGGGCTGTCCGTGCGCGACCTGATTGGGCGCGGCGTTCGCGGGGGGCGCGTGCGGCGCGGCAGGCGCAGCTCCGCGTGCGCCCACGACACCGGGCGCGTTGAACGCTGAGGGCCGCGGCGTGGCCGCGATGGACGGGTGACCGCCGTTAGCCTTGGCGAACAGCGCAGGGTTGGATGCGGCCTGCTGAACATGCTGCTGCTGGGCCGGGGTCGGCGCAACATGCGGCTCCTGCAGCGCCATCCGTTCCTGAGCGGTTGGCGTTGCGGCAACCCCGCCCGCTCCACCGTTAAAACTGACGCGGTTGACCGTGACGTTGTTGACGACTGTTTCGTTGTACGTGTTATGCACCACGGTAACGTTGACGTTCGTTATGGCCTGATTGTAGGCAAACGAACCGCCGACCCAGCGACCGCCGGCAAAACCAACACCGCCGTAGCCGAAGCCGTAGTTGACGCCGCCGTAGAACCCGATGTGCGGGCCCCAGTAGCCGGCGTGGAACCCGTACACGCCGCCCGCGAAGCCCCAGTAGCCCGGGGTCCACAGCACACCCACGCGCGGGGGCTGTACCCAGGTACCCGGCACCCAGTAATAACCGCCGGCTGCAAAAGACCAGTAGCCCGGGGTCCACAGATAGCCTTCCACCGGGCAGGGCGGCTGCGCGTACTCCGGCAGCGGCGGCGGCGCCTCGTTCGCCTGCAGGTCGACCTCGACGGCGGGTGCGACGACCACCGGCGGCGGGGGCGGCGGCGGCGCCACGTAAACCCTGGGCGGTGGAGGTGCGGCGATTCCAACGCGCGCCACGCAGCCGGTGAGCTGGAGCGAGGCTGACAGAACTAAGGTGACGAGGATGAGAGGCGCAATTGGGAGCCGCAGTTCTTGCATTCGATTAGACATATGACCGCCGTGAGGTTGCTGTGTGGCAGCCTACGCATTCACGTGCGGCTGATGAAACACCTAACGTCACACTTTCACAGCGGGTGACGAAACTAAAGAGAATGTAATCGAATCACTGTCGCGGCCCGCCGACAGATGCGCCGCGCGCGGTCGATTTCTGAGCGGACCTTGGCGACAGCGCCGCAGCTCAGGCGGGGTTTTTCCCGTTGCCGCGCACTCCTCATTCAGGGCGCGAATTCCACTTCGCCTTCTACCTCCACCGGAATGCTGAAAGGAAGCTCGGCAAGACCGACAGCGCTGCGGGCGTGGGCCCCGACCTGGGGCCCGTAGAGCTCCAGAATCAGATCCGAGAACCCATTGATCACGCTCGGCTGCTGATTGAATCCAGGCGCACAGTTCACCATCCCGAACACGCGCAACCACGCGGTCACGCGATCCAGGTCCCCGAGCGAGCGCTTCAGACTGCCGAGCACGGACAAGGCTGTCAGTCGCGCCGCGGCGTAACCCTGCTCGACGGAAACCTCGCGCCCGAGTTTGCCGAGAGGCTCGGCGAATGAGCCGTCGGGACTTTGCGGCCCGTGGCCGGAGATCAGGGCGCGCCGGCCCATGATTCTGATGAATTGAAAAGGCAGAACCACGCCCGGGGGCGGGCGCGGCGGCGGGGGCAGGATCAACCCGAGCTCACGCAGTCGCTGTTCAATCTTCGGCACAAAGAACCTCGCTAGTGACTTGCAGCACCTGCGCCGCCGCCCGGGAGGCGGGAGGGTGTGGCCCCTTCCACACACACCACGCGAGCTGAACTACAGGCGTCGCGAATGGCCTCGAGATCTTGATAGACCGGTCCGCGATAGAAATTCTCCCATGCGGCCAGGAAATTGCAGAACCACAATTCGTCGAGGCTTCCAGTCGCCCTCGTAAACCTTGTGCTTACCGCGCGCATTAGCGCTCGGCGTCCCGGATCTGGACGTCGACTACCACATACGCTGCCATAGCTGACTTAGTTTTGGCGAATGAAGACTCGCGAGTCATACCATCTTACCTGCCGAGAGTCGCCAGTCGGGAGCTGGGGCCCGATTGCGCTTGCCGGCTAGCCCCGTAGATCCAGGCAGCGCGGGCTCACCCATGGCCGCCGGTAGCGGGCAATGCTGCCAGCCGGCTCAAGTAACCCAGCGCGGCCAGCACCGAGAGGTAGTAGGCGGTTGCGGCATGGCTCGGCGCCGCCGGGATGTCCTTGCTGTAAGCACGATAGGCGGCGCCGGCCGCCACCAGCAGCAACAGAGGTTGACTGAAAAAGGCGGCAAACAGCACGGCCGCCGCCGACAGAACGATGCGCTCGCTCTTGTTGAGCGCCCCGATCGCCTGTCCGCCATCCAGCACCCAGATGGGAATCAGGTTCAGCAGATTGAGTATCGCCGAGAGGCTGGCGAGACCGAGCCAAAGGGTGTCGCCGGTTTTTATCCATAGAAGGGCGCAAACCGCCGCGCCAATGCAACCGGCCAAAGGTCCCGCCAGGCTCACGAACGAGCGCGTCTGCGCGGACACTCCCAGTGCGCCCCAGCGGACATAGGCGCCAAGTCCCGGCAGAAAAACCGGCATGTCTGCGGGCAGACCCCGGCGCTTGATATCAACGAAGTGGCCCATCTCGTGGATCAAGATCAAGATCGCAAAACCGACCCCGAACCGTGCCCCGTAGAGCGCCCAGTAGAAGGCCACGAATGCCCCGAGGCTGAGCAGAAATTTCAACTTAAAGAGCGCGAGCAGGAATTTCCCGTTGGCCAGCAGAATGAACAGTGGCGCGAGCGGACCAAACTTGCTGGCCCAGGTCACGTGCGCATCGGCTGCAGAAGCGCTCACTGCCGATGCCTCCAGTCGCTTCGCATTGCCGCGGATCCACTCGGCCTGCGCCGAATCAGGCGGCAGCAGCTCAAGCGCCTTCAGCCAGACAGCGCGCGCTTGCGCGATCTCGTTGCGCTTTTCATGCAGTCGCGCGCCGGCCGCCAGTTGCTCGAGCCTGGCGGCGTGCACCAGGGAGTGGCAACTACCGCACGCCAAAGCACCCGGTGCCAGCACGCTCTTGCAGCGGGAACACTCCTGATTCAGGTCAGGAGGGGAGGAGGCCATGGGTTGGTCCGCGCGCTCCTGGCGGCTCAGCCGGGCTTCGCGGGGGTGACTTCATCGATGGGGCCCGTGATCGTCACCGGCCTGCCCGCGGTGATCTTCCAGGCAATACGCATGCCGACGAAGAGTATGACCAGGCCAATGATTCCGTGCGTGGGATTGGAGAGCTCGAGGAACGGCGAAGCCAATCCAAGCAGCGTCAGTATTCCCACCGCCCGGGCGGGACTCATCCTCGGCGCGCTAACGGTTTCGGGGCCACTCATTTGCGCATGCTGCTCCACATTCCTGTGTTTCATCTGGTGCACCGCGATCGGTACAGCCGCCAGGGAGACGGCGCTGTAGGTCAGTAACACCGCCGCCACCTGGTAGCGGCGACCGCCGAGCCCTCGTGAGCCCATGATGATTGCCTTGCCGACGATATAGCCGACGGCGAGCGAGATGTAGCCGATCACCCAACCTGTCGAGAGTGCGAACGCTACGTAGATGACAAGACCCAGGACGGCGCCGCCGACACCGAACGAGATCCCGCGCACCAACGCGGCATGCGAGTCCTTGGGAACCTGTTGTCTGATTCGTTCGGCGCAGTTCGCACAGGTCAACACGCCATTAACCCGGTAGGGGGCGCCGCTGATCGCCTGGCCGCATGACTTGCAAACCGCCGTGCCGGATTGGCCGGAATATTCGGCGGTCGCGAATTGCGGCGCTCCGCCGCTCGGCTTCTCCTCCATGCCAGAACGATATCACGGATGACAGCGCCACCCGAAGTTAGGGTCTGGCTCGATGGCTTGCCGGCGGCGGCCGGCTGAAATGTCTTGCGTGGCGCACGAGCGCCGCTACGCCAACTTGAACCTCAGCGAGCCAAGCTTCTCGATCGTGCTGACGATTTCATCGCCGGCCTTCAACCACACCTGCTTATCTTTGGGGTAGCCGAGAATGACGCCCTGGGGTGTCCCCGACCAGATGATGTCACCGGGCTCGAGTGTCCACATCTTAGTGATGTAGGCGATGAGCTTTTGCGGGTTGAAGATCATGAAGCTGGTATTGGAGGATTGGCGTTCCTCGCCATTCACATGAGTCTCGATCTTCAGCTTATTGGGGTCGCCAACCCGGTCCGCCGACACAAAATAGGGCCCGATCGGGCCGAAGTTATCCAGGGTCTTGCCGATCATCCACTGGCCACTCGGAGTTTCTAACTGCAGATCGCGTGCAGAAAAATCGTGTGCAGTGCAATAGCCCGCAACATAGTTCAGCGCCTCGGATTCTGACACGCGGCGAGCGGTCTTGCCGATGACGATCAGCAGCTCGGTCTCGTAGTCGAACTTGTAGGCAATGTCCTTGGGCGGCAGCTCGATCGTGCAGTTGTGCGCCGCGAGTGCGTTGTTGTACTTGTTGAACAGGATGGGCACGCTCGGAAGCGTCATGTCGGTTTCCTGGATGTGCGCTCGGTAGTTCAGTCCGATACACACGATCTTGCTCGGATTCCTGAACAGCCTGCCGAAGGTGAGGGACGATTCCTTTACCATGGCGGCCTTGGCCCGGCGCGAGCTCTGCGCGGCACTGACGAGCTTGTTGAGTCCGCTCGCGTTACCTTCCTTGAGCAACTCCTCGAGTGTCAGCGGGGCTGCAATGCCGAGCAATTGGCGCGCCTTGCGCACGTCGATGACCGCATCGTCGTCGTGCTTGACCCCCAGGGTTTCCGATCCATCGGCATTGCGCATGGATAGCAGAGTGATATTGCTCGGCATCTCGTGAGGGCCGGCGTACATTCCGGCCATCATCTTGCTTTTGATCGGCACGGATGCCCTCGATGCACCGGCCATACCAACTGTCATCGCGCCGGTCGTCCTTAGAAAGCCTCGCCTGGAAGTCACGTGCCTTTCTCCTCTTTGCCAACCCAGTACATATCCTTAGCCGCGATTCGCCCCCTCATCAAGGATGGCGTGCTATCCAGCACGGCAGGTTCGCAGCCTCGAGTGCCGCGCACAATTGCTCTGCGACGGCACTGTCCTGCGCGGCGTAGCTGATGAACAGCTTGCCAGCCGGGTCCACCGCAGACGACGCCGAGCGGTCGTTTTTCTTCTCTTCTGACGCGTCGGGCACGCCGTAGATTTTACCTTAGTCGCTCGAGGCGGTCAGGAAAGTCTGTCCGCTAGCTACAGTGAGGCCACTGCTTTTTAGGCCTCCTCATAGGATAGAGGCGGAAATATGCTTGGCAGGAAGGGGCATGCTGGCCTCCCCGGATGGTTTCTCGCTCAGCGGGATCTCACGGAGATCTGGCTCTTGAGTAAAGAGCGGTCAAGCGCGCGGCCGGGCGTCCAATCCCCGGCAGAAAGACCGGCCGGTCTGCAGGCAGGCTAAGGCTCGGGGAAGCAACCGCGTTGCAGACAATGCTGGATATATGGTTCGCCGTCGCGGGGGCGTTGCGCTGAAACTTCGTCTCCCCATAAGATTGATGGACAAGAACGATTAAGGCGCGGTCTGGGCGCCCAAGCCGAGTTAAGCTACCGGCGCCGCAGTTAACTGGCGGCGACCACCCCAGGTTGAGGTACAGCAGGCATGGCCGATGTCTTCGTTTCCTACGCCCGCAGCGACAGGGTACGCGTAGCGCCGCTCGTGGCAGCGATCGAGGCGCAGGGCTGGTCGGTATGGTGGGATCCGGCGATTGAGGCTGGCCAGCAGTTCGATGACCAGATTGACGAGGCACTGCAGGCAGCCCTTGTCGTCGTGGTGGTGTGGACACCGACATCCGTGACCTCGCGGTGGGTACGGGGCGAGGCGCGTGATGCCGCTGAGCGGGATATCCTGGTTCCGGTTCGGTTCGAAGACGCGCGCCTGCCGATCGATGCACGGGCGATTCAAACGACTGACCTGGACAAGTGGGGAGAGGATCCGGCCAGCCCACCCTTCCAGGATCTGCTGCGTTCGCTCGGGGCCGTGATTAAGCGCCAACGCGCGCGTCAATCAATGCGGTCGGCCACCGGCTCGGCGCCGGTTGCATCCGCCATCCCTGCTCCGCGCGTCGCGGTTTGCGTGCTGCCCTTCGCCAACATGAGTGGCGATCAGGAGCAGGAGTATTTCAGCGACGGCATCACCGAGGACATCATCACTGACCTGAGCAAGGTTTCGGCACTGGCAGTGGTTTCGCGCAACAGTGCCTTTCAGTACAAGGGTAAGCATGTTGATATTCTGAAACTCGCACGCGAACTCAAGGTCGGACATGTCCTTGAAGGCAGCGTGCGCAAAGCAGGCGGTCGGGTACGCATAACCGCCCAGCTGGTCGACGGTTCGAGCAACGGTCATGTCTGGGCCGAGCGCTACGATCGCGACCTGAATGACATCTTCGCCCTGCAGGCCGAAATCTCCGAAGCCATCGTCAGGGCACTCAAACTCAAGCTGCTGCCCGAAGAGAAGAAGGCGATCGAGCAGCGCGGCACGGACAATGTTGAGGCCTACAACCTCTATCTGATGGCGCGACAGTCCTACATCACCGGCCATGAAGGCGACGCCCGGCGAGTAGAAGCAATCCTCCGCCTGTGCAAGCGCGCTACCGAAATCGACCCTAAGTATTCGCGCGCCTGGGCGCTCATGGCCATTGGACAGATGAACTTGCGCTTCGTCCATGGCAGGAAAGGCGATGACGGTCTGGAGCCGGCTGAACGGGCGCTTGCGCTGGACGCTAATCTGGCGGAGGCCCATGCCGTCAAGGCGAGAATCTTAGCCCAGCATGGTCGGCACGACGAAGCGGGCGCCGAAATCGATGTCGCCCTGCGTTTGGACCCCGACTCCTACGAGGTCAACAGGGCTGCTGCGTACCTGGCGTTCCGACAGCAACGGCTCGACGAGGCCATCCGTCATTATGAGAGGTCGATGAGTCTCATGGACACGGACCTGAATTCAGGTGCCATGCTCGGCACTTGTTACACCGCGGTCGGAGATGTGCAGGCTGGGCGGCGGGTCGCGCAGATCAATCTTTCCCGAACCGAAAAAACTTTGGCGCAGGATCCTAATAACGGAGCAGCCATGGCCTACGGCGCCAATGCTCTTGCGGCTCTTGGTGAGGCCGAACGGGCCAAGGATTGGATTAAGCGGGCCTTGCTGATTGATCCGGATAATATGAACGCGCGCTACAACTTTGCGTGCGTCCTTGCCACCTATCTGAAGGATCCGGACGCCGCGCTCGAACTGCTGAGTCCGGTGTTCGAAACCTTGGCCATTGGCTTCTTGAATCACGCAAACGCCGATCCGGACCTCGATCTCCTGCGTGATGACCCACGTTTCAAGGCGATGGTCGCGAAGGCAAAGGCACGCCTGGCGGTGGGGGACGAGGGCGGCTACTCAGCGGGGTCTTGATGCGGCTCAACGTTCATGCGTCCCGATCACGCTCCCTCGAATGGGGAACAGCCTGACGGAACAATGATCTGCGGCAGACGGTTTTGCCATGGGTATCGCGCGGATGGATCCGCGACTATCTGAGCGGTTATTCCCTAAAGCGGCACTACTTAGGGCTCGCACCTGCCTCCGGCGGGTCAGCCGGCGGTGGCGGTTCGGTGGGTTCCGGCCCCATAACATCGTTGTTCAGTTTGATGATTTCGTCGGGCGTTATTTCGCCCAGCGGGATGGGCGGCGGATTGGGCGCCGGCTGAGCGTTGCCGGGAGGTGACGCGCTAGGCGTACTCGACCCGGGTGCGCGCATCGCCATGCGTTCGTCCTGCTCGCGCTGTGAGTCCGACCAGCCGCCGCCGAGGGCATTGATGAGGGTCACGCTCGCGACAAGTTGCCGCAGCTGCACCTGCAGTTCAGCCTCGCGCGCAACGAGGAACTGGTTCTGAACGGTGATGAGATTCACGTAGCTGTCGACGCCGTTGCGCACCAGAACCACGGTCAGTTCGACCGCCTTCTTGGCGGCCAAGGTCGCCTGGTGCGCCTGCGAGAGTTCGACCGAGTAGATCCGTAGCGCCGACAGGTTGTCCTCCACCCCCTGGAATGCCGTCAGCACCGTCTGCCGATAAGTGGCGACCTGACTCTCGTTGAGCGCCCGAGCCTGCATGACCGCCGCGCGGTGTTCGCCGGCATCGAACACGGTCTGCGCAATGCTCGGACCCACCGACCAGAAGCGATTGGGTGCGCTGAAGAGATTGCTGATCGCGGTCGACTCGTAGCCGCCGGACGCGCTCAACGTCAGCGCCGGGAAGAAGGCCGCCCGCGCGACCCCGATCTGGGCATTCGTCTGTGCTACCTGGCGCTCAGCGGCGGCGATGTCCGGCCGACGTTCGAGCAGCTGTGACGGCATGCCGACCGGGATCACTGGCAAGGGCTGGCTCAGATGCTGATAGGGAATGGAGAAATTTCCCGGCGCTACGCCGATCAGGACCGCAATGGCGTGCTCGTACTGCGCCCGCGCTACGCCGGCGTCGGTGGCCGATGCCTGTGCCGATTGCAGCGCACTTTCTGCGGTGGCGATGTCCGCTTCCGAATCGACTCCGCTTTTCACCAGCGTGCGTACCAGGCGCAGGGTTTCGCGGTCGTCGCCGACGGTGGAGTCAAGTATCCGCCGCTGCTCGTCAGCCACTCGTAATTGGAAATAATCCTCGGCGAGCGTGGTCTGGGTGCTCAGCAGGGTGTTGGCAAGCGTCGCCGCACTTGCTTGCGCGGAGAAGCGGTTCGCCGCGACGGTGTTGCGGACACTGCCCCACAGGTCAACCTGATAAGAGGCTTCGAGCGGCAGCGCAAAGATGTTGTGGGGCTCGATTGCCGTGCTGGTTGGCGCACCGGTAGTGGTAGTGCCGGTACTGCCCGTCGTGGTACCGCTGGTGACGCCACCACCGCCGATCTGCGCCAGCGCGGCGCTGGATTTCTCGCGGGTCGCTGAGGGATCGAGCGTGAGGGTCGGAAACAGCTGCGATTGTACTTCCAGCACCAGTGCGTGCGCTGCGCGATAATTTGCCTCGGCCGCGATGATGGTCTGGTTGGACACGACCACGCGCGACTCAAGCTCGTTCAGCTGCGGATCGTTATACATCTGCCACCAGTCGCTGCGCAGCGCCGCATCACTCGGTACCGCGATGGTCCATCCCTGCCGCGTCGCATCGCCACCGGGCACCGCCTCCTTGTAAGCCGAGGGAGGCTCGGTTTTGGGCGCCGAGTAGTGCGGCGCAAAATTACACGCTGCCAGGAGCGGCAGCACGCAGCCGAGTTGAATCATCGCTCGCGGCAGCCGCGCGTTCATGAGGCTGTCGGCGCGCTGTGCGCGTCCGCCTCGACCGGCGCGGAAGCAAACCCGAATTTGGAGATCCAGGTATTCAGCCGATCCATATACAAGTAGATGACCGGCGTGGTGTACAAGGTCAACGCCTGACTGACGATGAGACCGCCCACGATGGCGATGCCGAGCGGGCGCCGCAGCTCGGATCCCATGCCGGTTCCGATGGCGAGCGGCACACCGCCGAGCAGTGCCGCCATAGTGGTCATCATGATCGGACGAAAGCGCAGCAGGCAGGCCTGAAACACCGCCTGCTCTGGACTCTGGTGTTCGTTTCTCTCGACCTCGATGGCGAAGTCGATCATCATGATGGCGTTCTTCTTCACGATGCCGATCAGCAGAATGATGCCGACCAGCGCGATGATCGACAGCTCAGTATGCGTGAGCAGCAGAGCCAGCAACGCGCCAACGCCGGCCGACGGCAGCGTCGACAGTATGGTGATCGGGTGGATGTAGCTCTCGTAGAGCATCCCCAGCACCACGTAAACCGCGGCAATGGCCGCGGCAATCAACAGCGGCTCGGTGGCAAGCGAGGCGGCGAACGCCTGGGCGGTGCCGCTGAATGCGCCAGTGATGCTCGACGGCATGCCCGCCTTCTCTTGTGCCGCGTTGATGAGCTTGACGGCATCGCCGAGCGCCACCCCGGGCGCGAGATTGAACGAGAAGGTCACCGACGGGAATACGCTCGAGTGGTTGACGGCCAGCGGGGCGGTGGTCGCTTCGTAATGCGTGAAGGCCGACAGCGGTACCATGCCGCCGCTGCTCGAAGCGACGTAGATGTTGCGCAGGGCGGTGGGGTCCTGCCAGAAGGCCGGGTCGACCACTAGCACCACGTAGTACTGGTTCAGCGCCGTGTAGGTGGTTGCTATCTCGCGCTCACCGAACGCATCGTAGAGGATGTTGGTGATGTCCTCAGGCGAGATGCCCATGCGCGCAGCGGTCTGGCGGTCGATCACCAGGTTGGACTCGAGGCCACTGTTTTGCTGATCGCTGTTCATGTCGGTGAGCTGATGGATTCGCTTGAAAGCGCCCAGCAGCACCACGCCCCAGTGACTGAGCGTCTGCAGGTTATCGCTCTGGATGGTGTACTGATACTGCGCCGCACTCTGGCGGCCGCCGATTCGAACGTCCTGCACCGCCTGCAGATACAGGGTCGCACCGGGTACCACTGATAGCTTCGGGCGCAGACGGGTGATGATCTGGTCAGCGCTCACCTTGCGCTGCGCCAGCGGCTTGAGCGAGATGAAGGCCCGTCCGGTGTTGGTGGTAGTGCCGCCGCCACCCCCGGTGAAGATCAGCACGGTGTCGACTCCCGGATCCTGCTTGGCAATGGCTGCCAGGCGCGTGATTTTCGATTGCATCTCCTGAAACGAGGTGGCCTGATCCGCGATGATGGAGCCGGTGAGGCGTCCGGTATCCTGCTGGGGGAAGAATCCCTTGGGGATCACGATATAAAGGTAGACGTTGAGCGCCAGCGTAACGATAGCGACGAACAGCACTAACAAGGAGTGATCGAGCACCCAGTGGAGTGAGCGCTCGTAGTCCTTGAGAATGCGCTCGAAAACCCGCTCGCTTGCCTGATAGAGACGACCGTGGCTGGCTTTCTCGCGCAGCAGTATCGAGCACATCATGGGAGTGGTGGTCAGGGAAACCACCAGCGACACCAGAATCGCGACCGACAGCACCACAGCGAACTCACGAAACAATCGGCCGATGATGCCGCCCATCAGCAGGATGGGTATAAATACCGCGACCAGCGACAGGCTCATGGAGAGTACCGTGGAGCCGATTTGGGCGGCTCCGCTCATGGCCGCTTCCGTGGCCTCCTTGCCCATTTCACGATAGCGGGTGATGTTCTCCAGCACTACGATCGCATCATCCACCACGAAGCCTGTCGAGATGGTCAGCGCCATGAGCGAAAGATTGTCGATGCTGTATCCCAAGAGGTACATGGCAGCGAGCGTGCCGATGAGCGAGGTGGGCACGGCCACCAGCGGGATAAGAGTGGCACGCCACTCGCGCAGGAACAGGAACACCACCAGCACGACCAGCACCACCGAGATGAGCAGCGTACGCTCTATGTCGGCTACCGAGGCGCGGATGGTCTGCGTCTGATCAAGACCAATGGTCATGATGATGTTGGGATCGATACTGGCCTTCAGCTGTGGCTGGGCAGCCTTGATCGCGTCCACCGTCGTAATGATATTGGCGCCCGGCTGCCGGAAGATGACCAACAGCGCGGCGCGGCGCCCGTTGGCAAGTCCAAGCGAGTGCACCGTTTGCACCGAATCCTCAACGTCGGCGATCTTGTCGAGCGTCACCGGCTGGCCGCCGCTGTAGGAGATGATCAGGTTGCGATAATCGGCAGCTTTCATCAGTTGATCGTTGGCACTGAGCGACCATTGCTGGTTAGCGTCGGAAAAGCTGCCTTTGGCCTGATTGACCGTCTGTGCAGCCACCGCGGTGCGCACCGTCTCCAGGCTGATACCGTAGCCGCTCAATTGCGTCGGGTTGACACTGATGCGCACCGCAGGCGCTGAGCTGCCGCCCACGGTCACCTGCCCGACACCTGGGATCTGCGACAGCTTCTGCTGCAGTACCGTGGATGCCGCATCATAGAGCGCCGAAGGGGGCAGGCTGTCCGAGGTGAGGGCGATGATCATGATCGGCGCATCGGCCGGGTTCACCTTGCGATAGGTGGGGTTGCTCGGCAGGTTAGCCGGCAGGTAGCTGCGTGCCGCATTAATCGCTGACTCGACGTCGCGCGTGGCCGCGTCGATGTTGCGACTCAGGTCGAATTGCAGCGTGATGCTCACCTGGCCGAGCGTGCTTTGCGAGGTCATTTCCGTGACCGCGGCGATCCGGCCGAATTCGCGTTCAAGCGGCGTCGCTACCGAGGACGCCATGATTTCCGGACTGGCGCCGGGGAGCGAGGCCGACACCGACACTGTCGGAAAATCCACCTGCGGCAGGGGCGATACCGGCAACACCCTGAAGGATGCCGCCCCGGTCAGCACAATTGCCGCCGTCAACAGCGTGGTGGCGATCGGGCGGCTGATGAAGGGTGCTGAGAAATTCATGACTGCGGAGCAGGCAACGCCGGTGGGGTGGGTGGCGCCGGCAGCTGCGGATGCGGCGCCGGTGAAGAGGAGCCATCCGCAGGATGCTTGCCCCGCCAGCTCGCCAGGCGCGACGCCAGGCCGTCAAAGAACAGATAAATCACCGGCGTCGTGTAGAGCGTGAGCAGCTGACTGAACAGCAGTCCGCCGACGATGGTTATGCCCAGCGGGCGGCGCAGCTCCGAGCCCACCCCGTGGCCGAAGGCTAGCGGCATGGCTCCAAGCATGGCGGCCATGGTGGTCATCATGATCGGCCGGAAGCGCAGCAGGCAGGCCTCCTTGATGGCGTCCAGCGCGCTCTTGTGCTCCTTGCGCTGCGCCTCGAGCGCGAAGTCGATCATCATGATGGCGTTCTTCTGCACGATGCCGATCAAGAGCACGATACCGATGATCGCGACCACCGTGAGGTCATCGCGACACAGCAGCAGCGCCAGCAGTGCTCCGACGCTGGCCGACGGCAGCGTAGACAGAATGGTGAGCGGATGGATATAGCTCTCGTACAGCACGCCCAGCACGAGGTACACCGTCACCAGCGCCGACAGCACCAGAATGCCTTCGTTGGCGAGTGAGCTGTCGAAGGCCGCCGCGGTTCCCTGGAACGCGCCCAGCATGGCCGGCGGTTCCGGCAGCTGCTTTTGCACCTTCTTAATGGCAGCCACCGCCGTACCGAGCGACACGCCGGGCGCCAGATTGAAAGACACCGTGGTCGCGGGGAACTGCCCCATGTGGCTGATCAGCAGCGGCGCCATGGTCTGCTGCACCTTGGTTATGGCGCTCAGCGGCACCGCGCCGTTGGGTGAGCTGATGTACAGATCGGCCAGATTGGTAGGGCTGACGCGAAACTGCGGCTGCACCTCCATGATCAGGTGGTACTGGTTCAACTGCGTGAAGAGCGTCGATACCTGGCGTTGGCCGAGACCGTCGTAGAGCGTGTCATCGAGGTTTTGCGCCGTAAGCCCCAGGCGCGAGGCGGTCGGACGATCAAACTGCAGGGCGACCTGGCGGCCACCATTTTGCAAGTCGCTGGCGACGTCCGCGAGTTCTGGGAGTTTTGTCAGCCGCTCGACGAATGTGGACGCGTACTTGGCGAGCTCATCCGCATTCGGATCCTGAATGCTGTACTGATATTCGGTGCGACTGACAATGTCTGCAACGGTAATGTCCTGCACCGGCTGCATGTAGAGACTGATGCCATCAACGTGTCGCGCGGCATCGTTGAGCTCCTGGATTACGTCGGTTGCCGACTTGCGCTGATTCAGCGGCTTGAGGTTGATCTGGATGCGGCCACTGTTGAGGGTCGTATTGGTGCCGTCGACCCCGATGAAGGACGACAGGCTCTCCACCGCGGGATTTTGCAGTATCAGCGCGTTGAGCTTCTGCTGCAGCAGCGACATCTGGCCGAAGGACACGGCCTGCCCGCCTTCGGAAACCGCCTGGATCTCACCGGTATCCTGTACCGGGAAGAAGCCCTTGGGAACCAGCAGCAGCAGCAGGAATGTCAGCAGCAGCGTAGCCAGCGCGACCAGCAGCGTTAGCTGGCGGCGCTCGAGTACCCAGCCGAGGGTGCGTTCGTAGAAGCCGATGACGTCGCGGAACCAGCGCTCCGAGACCTGGTAGAAGCGCCCCTGCTGTTGCGGGTCCTTGTGCCTGAGTAGCATCGCGCACAACATCGGCGTGAAGGTGAGGGAGATAAAGGCCGAGATCAGGATGGTGGCACTTAAGGTGATGGCGAATTCGCGAAACAGCCGTCCGGTGATGTCGCCCATGAACAGCAGCGGAATCAGCACCGCGATCAGCGACACCGTCAACGACATGATCGTAAAGCCAATCTGCTCGGCTCCCTTCAGCGCGGCCGCGAGCGGCTTCTCGCCCTGCTCGACGTAGCGCGAGATGTTTTCGATCATCACGATCGCATCATCGACCACGAAGCCGGTCGAGATGGTGAGCGCCATCAGCGTCAGGTTGTTGAGGCTGAAGCCGAGCGCGTACATCACCGCGAACGTGCCGACCAGCGACAGCGGCACGGCGGCGCCCGGAATGACGGTGGCCGCGAGCGTGCGCAGGAACAGGAAGATCACCATGACCACCAGCGCGATGCACAGCAGCAGTTCGAACTCGACATCCCTCACCGAGGCGCGCACCGTGGTGGTACGGTCGCTCAACACGGCGACCTTGATGATGGGCGGAATGGTCGCCTTGAGCTTCGGCAGCAGCGCCTTGACGCTGTCGACCACGGCGATGATGTTCGCGCCAGGTTGTCTTTGAATATTGACGATGACGGCCGGTATGCGATTCATCCACGCAGACAGCTGCGCGTTCTCCACGCCGTCGATCACGTTGGCAACATCCTTGAGCATCACCGGCGCGCCGTTGCGGTAGGCAATAACGACTGCGCGGAAATCGGCGGCGGTGGTGATCTGATCGTTAGCACCGATCTGAAAGCTCTGTGCCGGCCCGTCGAGACTGCCCTTGGCGGCGTTGAGGCTGGTCGCCGTGAGTGCCGTGCGTACATCCTCGAGACTCAGACCGTAGGAGGCCAGCTGGGTGGGATTTACCTGCACGCGTACCGCCGGCTTCTGACCGCCGCTGATGGTCACTGCGCCGACTCCGGGTAACTGAGAGATCTTCTCCGCGAGGCGCGTGTCGGTGTAATCCTCCACCTGCTGCAGCGGCATCGAATCAGAGGTGAGCGCCAGTGTCAGAATGGGCGCATCGGCCGGGTTCACCTTGTTGTATACCGGCGGCATCGGCAGCTGCGCTGGTAGGTAGTTTTGTGCCGCGTTGATCGCGGCCTGCACGTCCTGCTCAGCCACGTCGATATTGAGGCTCAGGTTAAATTGCAGCGTAATGACGGAGGCGCCGTCGGAGCTGGTGGAGAGCATCTGACTAAGCCCGGGCACCTCACCGAGCTGCCTTTCCAACGGCGCGGTAATAGCGGTGGACACCACGTCGGCGCCAGCGCCCGGATAGAAGGTCAGCACCTGCATGGTCGGATAATCCACTTCCGGCAGGGCGGCGATTGGCAGCTGTCGAAAGCCAATAATGCCGACCAGCAGGATCGCCGCCATCAGGAGCGACGTGGCGATCGGCCGCAGGATGAACGGTCGCGACGGATTCATCAGCCGCTCGCCGGCGGCGTGCTCTGCGCGGGAACCGCGTGCTGCTGTTGGCCGCCTTGGCCGGTGCCAGCGGTGCGACGCACCACTTTCGACCCGTTCTGCAGCTTGTCGAAACCGTCGGTGACCAGCTGTTGATTCGCGCTGACACCGCTCACCGCCGAAGTCTGCCCTTCGCTCGCCAGAATCTTGATGTTGGTGGACTTCACGGTGCTGTCGGGTTGCACCACATACACGAAAGCCGTGTCACCGTTGTGCTGGATAGCCGCCTGCGGTACCAGCATCGCCTGCGTTAGCGTTTTCACCAGCAGCCGGGCGTTCACGAACTGATTCGGGAACAGTTCATTGTGACTGTTGGCGAAAGTGGCGCGTGCCCGCACCGTCCCGGTAGTCGTGTTGACCTGGTTATCCACCGTGAGCAGTGCGCCGGCGGCAAGCTGGTGCTGCTTAGCCCGGTCGAGTGCCAGCACCTGCATCGAACGGCCGGTGGCCATCTGCGCAACCACTTCATCGATCGAGTCCTCGGCGATGGTGAAGATCACCGTAATGGGCTGCAGCCGGGTGATGACGCATACCCCGGAAGTACCGTTGGCGGTGACCACATTGCCAGGATCGATGTTGCGCAGGCCGACGCGGCCGTCGATCGGCGCGACAATGTGTGTGTAATCGACGTTCACCCGGGCAGCGTCATAGTTGCCTTGATCGAGCCTTACGGTGCCTTCGTCGGCCTCGACCGTTGCCTGCTGGGTTGCGAGCTGCTGCTCGGGGATGGCGTGGTCGCGGTAGGAGTTTTCGTAGCGCACCAGATCGATGTGCGCATTTTTTAAGGTGGCCTGGTCGCGCTGCAGCTGGCCTTGAGCCTGCAGCAGTGCGGCGACGTACGGACGCGGATCAATGACCGCCAGCAGGTCATTCTTCTTGACCATCTGACCTTCCTTGAAGCGCACCTCGGTGACCTCACCGGCCACCCGACTGACGATGGTGGCGGTGTACACCGGGGTCACCGTCCCGATCGCATCGAGATACACACCGAGATTACCGACGGTAACCGCCGCCGTCTCGACCGGAATCGCGGCCGGCCCCTTGGGTGGTTCCTTCGGCTTGGAGAACAGCTTAATGACGGCCCAGAGAATCAGCAGCGCGGCCAATACCCCCAGGATACAGAGTACCCAGTGTTGCCTTATCTTGGACCGCAGCGCAGAAGCGCTCGAGAGGTGCTCGCCGTGCGGCGCTGTACTCGACACGTCACTCTCTGCCAATGAACGAACCCAGAAGTCCGGTTAGCGGACCGCTTGCGGCTTGCCGCACCGCTGTGTCCGTGCGGTCGCAGGATGCGGGCCACGATTAGGCTCAGATGGTGCCTGCGGCGCGGCAGTGCGTCTATACCCAGACGGCGCAGCTCATGTCGGACGCCCCCTACGACCGCTCGCATGCTTGAAGCATTGTATGTGTAGAAAGCTTAAGAACCCGGGTGCGGCTGAATATAACCATACGCGATGACCAGCTCGTGCGGTCGTGTTGCGTTGCGCCCAAGGAGAGCCGGCGAGTTTGCAGCCAAGCTGTGGCCACTGCATGCCAGCAATCAGGGATGGTGCTCAGACGCCGCTCGCGAAGCGCGTTGGCGAAATTCCTGGCGGCGGCATCAGTACGTCAGGCGCGCAGGTGTCGCGCATGTCCGTTATGGCATGTTGGATTTCCACTCAGCAGTACAGTTTCTGTACAAGCGGGCACACGCACATGACGGGGTATGTTGCGGGCATGCGCGTCGGATTGGGTTAGGCGGGAGTTCTTCCTTTGCCTAGCACGGTGAGCATCATCCAAAGGAATATTGCTGCCGTGATGATGTTTGGAACACGCCGCAGCCAGAAGTTGGTTACGATCAGATGGTCGACCAGAGGTATTGATAGACCTTGAGCCTCGAGCTTGAATTGTATCGGTATCTGAATCGTTACCGAGGAGACCCACAGCACAAGTTGTAGCGCAATCACCAACCACACCGACCATGCGGGTATCGACTGCGGCCGGAACCAAAGCATGAGGATCGAAAACACCGCGGCGAGAGCCGTAGGCGCGACCAGGAAGGCGAGGACCCGTGGCGTCAGGAACTTGTGGAAGGTAACGAATTCTGCCGCGCCTATAAGGTGCCAGCTGCTGTAGTTGACGAAGCCCTCGATGGCACCCGCACCGTTTGCATAGAACACCAAGGCGAAGGCGATCGTGAACACCACTGACTCTTTCATTGTTCACTCCCACTCGATCGTGGCGGGCGGTTTGCCGGAGATGTCGTAGACGACACGCGAGATCCCCGCGACCTCATTCACGATGCGCCGTGAGACCTGATCGAGGAACTCGTAGGGCAGGCGCGCCCACTGCGCCGTCATGAAATCCACGGTCTCGACCGCGCGCAGCGCGATCACATAATCGTAGCGGCGCCCGTCGCCCATGACACCCACCGAACGCACCGGCAGGAACACGGCGAAGGCCTGTGCGGTGCGCTCATACAGATCGTGTTTGCGCAGCTCCTCGATGAAGATCGCATCGGCGCGTCGCAGCAGATCGGCGTACTCCTTGCGCACTTCGCCCAGGATGCGAACGCCCAGTCCGGGCCCTGGGAAGGGGTGCCGGTACACCATCTCGCGCGGCAGGCCGAGCTCCACCCCCAGGCGCCGCACCTCGTCCTTGAACAGCTCGCGCAGCGGCTCCACCAGCTTGAGGTTCATCTTTTCCGGCAGACCGCCGACGTTATGATGGGATTTGATGACATGGGCCTTGCCGGTGCGTGCGCCGGCCGACTCGATCACATCCGGGTAGATCGTCCCCTGCGCCAGGAAGCGCACGCCGCTCAGCTGGTGCGCCTGCTCGTCGAACACCTCGACGAAGGTGCGGCCGATGATCTTGCGCTTGGCCTCCGGGTCGGTGACGCCGGCCAGGGCGGCAAGGAAGCGCTCCTGCGCATCGACGCGGATCACGCCCACACCCAGGTGCCTGGCGAAGGTGCTCATCACCTGCTCGCCTTCACCCAGGCGCAACAGCCCGTGGTCGACGAACACGCAAACCAGCTGATCGCCGATGGCGCGATGCAGGAGAGCTGCGACCACCGAGGAGTCGACGCCGCCTGACAGGCCGAGCAGCACCTTGCCCTTGCCCACCTGTGCCTGCACGCGCTCAATCGCATCCTCGATGATGTTGCCGGTGCTCCAGAGGGTGTCGCTGCCGCAGATCTCGCGCACGAAGCGCTCCAGCAGCCGCGCGCCCTGCGTGGTGTGCGTCACCTCGGGATGAAACTGCACCCCGTAGAAGCGGCGCCGCTCATCGCTCATGGCGGCAAACGGGATGGAATCGGTCGCCGCGGTCACCACGAAGCCGGGTGGCAAGGTGTCGACGCGATCGCCGTGGCTCATCCATGCATCGAGCACGGCGCGGCCGGCCTCGTTGCGGCGGTCCGCGAGATCATCGAGCAGGGCTGTTGCGCCCGTCACGGTCACTTGCGCGTAGCCGAACTCGCGCTCGCTCGAGGGCGCGACGCGGCCGCCGAGCTGCTGCGCCATGGTCTGCATGCCATAGCAGATTCCGAGCACCGGCACGCCGAGCTCAAACACCGCCGGCGGCGCATGCGGAGCCTTGGCGTCGGTGACCGACTCAGGTCCGCCGGAGAGAATCACGCCGCGCGGCGCGAAGGCGCGCACCTCCGCATCGCTCACATCCCAGGGATGGATCTCGCAGTACACCCCGAGCTCACGCACCCGCCGTGCGATCAGCTGCGTGTACTGGGCACCGAAGTCCAGGATCAGGATGCGGTGCGCATGAATATCGGGGTGCGTCGCAGGTCGTGGAACGCTCGCCATGGGGGAGGGCTTTTTTAGGACACCCGGTAGTTGGGTGCCTCTTTGGTGATGCTCACATCGTGCACGTGGCTCTCGCGTACGCCCGCGGTGGTGATGCGCACGAACACCGGCCGCGTGCGCATGTCGGTGATGTTGCGGCTGCCGGTGTAGCCCATGGCCGCCCGCAGACCCCCGGACAGCTGATGCAGGATCGCGACCACGCTGCCCTTGTACGGCACGCGACCCTCGACGCCCTCGGGCACCAGCTTCTCGAGCTCGGTGGCGGCGTCCTGGAAATAACGGTCCGAGGAGCCGTGGCGCTCAGACATCGCGCCCAGTGACCCCATGCCGCGATAGGACTTGTAGGAGGCGCCCTGGTAAAGCTCGACCTCGCCGGGGGACTCCTCGGTGCCGGCGAACAGACCGCCGATCATCGCCGCATGCGCGCCGGCGGCGATCGCCTTGGCAAGGTCGCCCGAGAAGCGGATGCCGCCATCGGAGATCACCGGCACATCGGCATCGCGCAGCGCCTCGGCGACATTGGCCACCGCGGAGATCTGCGGCACTCCCACCCCCGCCACGATGCGGGTGGTGCAGATCGAGCCTGGGCCGATGCCAACCTTGACCGCGTCTGCGCCGGCGTCCACCAGCGCGAGCGCAGCTTCTGCCGTGGCGATGTTGCCGGCGATGACCTGGCTGTCCGCCCACTTCGCCTTAATGCGTTTGACCGTCTCGAGTACGCCCTTGGAGTGGCCATGGGCGGTATCCACCACCACGAGGTCAACGCCGGCCTCACGCAGTGCCGCGACACGATCGAGAGTATCGGGAGTGGTGCCGACCGCAGCTCCCACGCGCAGGCGCCCGCCGTCGTCCTTGCAGGCGCGCGGGAATTCGTTGGCCTTCTGGAAGTCCTTGACCGTGATCATGCCGACCAGCTCATGGGCGCCGTTGACGACCAGCAGCTTCTCGATGCGGTGCTTGTGCAGCAGGGCCAGCACTTCATCCTTGGGCGCGTCCTCGCGCACCGTAATCAGCCGCTCCTGCGGCGTCATGACCGAGGAAACCGGGGCTTCGAAGCGATCCTCGAAACGCAGGTCACGATGGGTCACGATGCCGACCGCCTTCTTGCCGACCACCACCGGCACTCCGGAGATGCCGCGCGAGCGGGTGAGGTTCAGCACCTCGCGGATCGTCATGTTGGGGGGAACCGTGATCGGGTCCTTGATGACGCCGCTTTCGAACTTCTTCACCCGGCCCACCTCGTGCGCCTGAGCTTCGATCGTCATGCTCTTGTGGACGATGCCGATGCCGCCTTCCTGGGCGATGGTGATGGCGAGCCGTGCTTCGGTGACCGTGTCCATGGCCGCGGACAACAGCGGCACATTGAGGCGGATACGGCGGGTGAGGCGCGTGGAAAGGTCGACCTCGCGTGGCAGAATTTCCGAGTAGGCCGGAACCAGGAGGACGTCGTCGAAGGTGAGAGCTTCTTCGAGGATGCGCATGCGCGATTATATGCGCCCGGTCCGCGCCGGTAAACCTCGTGCTAAGGTGTTCTTATGTCGCCAGGTCACGAAATCGGCGCCGGCACGGCGCCTACCCGGGACGTCTACAGTGTCACGCGCCTGAACCGTGAAGTGCGGGTGCTGCTCGAGCGCGGGCTGGGGGTCCTGTGGGTGCAGGGCGAGCTCTCGAACTTCTCCCAGCCCGCTTCCGGCCATTGGTATTTCTCGCTCAAGGACCGGGATGCGCAGCTGCGCTGCGCCATGTTCCGCATGAAAAACGCGCTCGTGGGCTTCACGCCCCGCGCCGGTACGCAGCTACTGGTGCGCGGCCGCATCAGCGTCTACGAGGCCAAGGGCGAGTACCAGCTCATCGTCGAGCATCTGGAAGAGTCGGGGGTCGGGGCCCTCAGGCGCGAGTTCGATCGCCTGAAGAGCCGGCTCGCCGCCGAGGGCCTGTTTGCCCTCGAGCGCAAGCGCGCGCTGCCGTCATTCCCGAAACGCATCGGCGTCATCACCTCCCCGACCGGCGCGGCGTTGCGCGACATCCTGCATATTCTCGCGCGCCGCTATCCGCCTGCCGAGGTGCTTCTGTACCCGAGTGCCGTGCAGGGTGCCGCGGCGGTGCCGGCGCTGGTCGCTGCCCTTGAGAGCGCCTCGGCCCGCGCCGAGTGCGACGTGCTGATCTTGGCCCGCGGCGGCGGTTCGCTGGAAGACTTGTGGGCCTTCAACGACGAGCGCGTCGCGCGCGCGATCCACGCCTGCCTGCTGCCGGTGGTTTGCGGGGTGGGGCACGAAATCGACTTCACCATCGCCGACTTCGTGGCGGATGCGCGTGCGCCCACGCCATCCGCGGCCGCCGAGCTGGTCGTGCCGGATCGCGTCGCCTGCCTTGCGGCGCTCCAGCGTACCGAGCAGCGCCTGGCTTCCGGCATGCGGCGCGAGCTTCGGGTGGCGTACGCGCGCCTGGATGCCGTCAGCCGTCGCCTGCAGCTCGCACATCCGGGCGTGCGACTGCAGCAGCAGATGCAACGACTCGATGATCTGGTTCAGCGCCTCGCGGGGGCCGTGCGTGCCGGCCTGCAGCGTGACGGGCGGCACCTCGCGGAATGCCACGCGCGGCTCTTCAGCCGCTCCCCGGCACGCGTGCTCAGCGAGCGGCGGGCGCGCAACGAAACCCTGCACGCGCGGCTGGACCGTGCCGTCAGCGAGCGGCTGGCCGGCGCCACGCATCGGCTGGCGCTCGCGCAGCGAGCGCTCCATAGCGTAAGTCCGCTCGCCACGCTGTCGCGCGGCTTCGCCATCGTGACGCGCGCCGACGGGGCGCTCGTGAGCGATGCCGGCGCACTGCGCGCCGGTGATGAGATCGATGCGCGCCTCGCCCGCGGAACCGTGAGCGCGCGCGTGACCGGCTGCAAATGAGCCGCTCGACGCCTTGGCTCGCGCTCGCCCTGATGTGCTGCCTGCCCGGCCCTGCGGGCGCTCAGTCCGCGCCGCCGCTGCCGCAGGAGGAACGGGTGCCGGGCGGAGTGGTGCTGCTGAGCATCGAGGCTGCAGGCGCTCACCCGCCGCAGGTCAGTTTCGGCGAACAGCGCGTGCTGGTGCTGCCCGCGCAGGGCAAGTGGCTGGCCGTGGTCGGTATCCCGCTTTCACAGACGCCCGGGCATGCGGTGGTGCGTATCCAGGACGGCACGGCGCAGGGACAGGCGATCGGCTTCGAAGTCACCGACAAGCAGTACACCGAGCAGCGCCTCACCGTCGCTCCCCGCCAGGTGGACCTCTCGCGCAAGGATCTGGCGCGCGTCAACAAGGAGCTGCCGCGCCTGCACAAGGATTACGGCACGTTCTCGCCTGAAGTGCCCGCAACGCTACGACTGCTGCAGCCGGTGCCCGGGGTCCGCTCGAGCTCCTACGGGTCACGCCGGGTCTTCAACAACCAGCCGCGCAATCCTCACAGCGGCATGGACATCGCAGCCGACGCCGGCACGCCAATACACGCCGCCGCCGACGGTCGCGTGGTCGACACCGGCAATTTCTTCTTCAACGGCAACACGGTGATCCTCGACCACGGTGCCGGGCTCGTCACCATGTACTGCCACCTGAGCGCCATCGACGTCAAGCCCGGCACGCGCGTGAAGGCCGGCGAGGTCATTGGCAAGGTCGGCTCGACGGGGCGCGCGACCGGACCGCACCTGCATTTTGGGGTGGCGCTGAACGCAACCTTCGTGGATCCGGCGCTGTTCCTGGTTGCCCCCGCCTCAGTGCCGCCCGGTTCGCATGGCGGGCCAGGCTGAGGCGGGGTGTGACGCGACGTTCATGCGCGCAGCGCTTGAGTGTGCCGCCGCGGCGGGCGCATGCGGCGAGGTGCCGGTCGGTGCCGTGCTGGTTCGCGACGGACAGATCCTCGCGGGCACCGGCAACTCGCCGATCGCAAGCCACGATCCGACCGCACACGCAGAGATTGCCGCGCTGCGCGCCGGTGGCCGGGCCCTTGGCAGCTATCGGCTGACCGACACCACGCTATACGTCACCCTCGAGCCGTGCGTCATGTGCGCCGCGGCGATGGTGCACGCGCGCGTGCGCCGCCTGGTATTCGGCGCCTGGGACCCGCGCGCCGGGGCTGCCGGCAGCATCACCAACGTGTTCACGATGCCCGGACTCAATCATCGCGTCGATGTGTTCGGCGGCGTGCTGATGGAGGAGTGCGCAGGCCTGCTGCAGCGCTTTTTCGCTCAGCGGCGCGGCTGAGCAGGCCGCGCACTCAGGCGCCCGGGGTTGTGCGGCGCGCGGCAGCAGCCGGAGCAGCCGGGCTCACCGGCGCACGCGCGGCGGATCCGGCCGCCGGTGTTGCGCTCGCGCCTGCCGCTACGGCGCCCGCAGCTGCCGGGGTTGCCGGTGCGCCCGCGGCGGACGCCTGAGCGGTCCCGGCTTCGCCGGGTTGCCATTCGAGCAGCCTGAGATATCGCTGGATACGGTCGACGAACTGCACCGGCTCCCAACCGCGCGCATAGCCGCGCTTGGCGCGCCCGTACCAGCGCTCCTGCGCCAGCAGCGGCAGCCCCTCGCGCACCTGCGCCCACGAGTCGGGGTCCTTGCCGAGCGCCTGCGTGATGATGCGCGCGTCCTCGAGATGACCGAAGCCGACGTTGTAGGCGGCGACGGTCAGCCAAGTGCGGTCAGGTTCCGGGATGCGCTCCGGGATCATCTCGCGCACCTGGGCGAGGTAGCGCGCGCCGGCGAAGATGCTTTGCTCGGGATTGGTGCGGTCCTTGATGCCCATGGCCTGTGCGGTGTCGCCCGTCAGCATCATGACTCCGAGTGCGCCGTCGTCGGACTGCGCACGCGGGTCCCACTTCGACTCCTGGTAGCCGACGGCGGCGAGCAGCCGCCAGTCGAGGCCGCTCTGTGCTGAGGCCTGCTCGAACCAGGCCCGATAGCGCGGCAGCCGGTCGGCGACGTGGGTCTGGAACTCGCGTGACTCCTCGTACTCGAAGCGGCGCGTGTCGCCGGAGGAGGACTCTACCAGCTGCGCAAGGCGGCCCGAGGCGCTAAGGTCGCGAAAGAAGCTGTTGACGCTCGTCAAGAGCTGCGGCGCGCCGCGCCGCACGATCCACTGCACCGGGCGCTCCTCGGACAGCGCGAACCCGACCAGTACGTTTGGGTAAAGGTGGTGGGCGAAGGAGAATTCGCGTGCGTCGGTGATGGCGTATTGGGCATCGCCGGAGTCAACATCCTCCACCGGATCCGCCGAACTGGGCGCGGTCTCCACCCATTGCAGCTGCGGGGCGACCGTGCTCTTCAGGCGCTGCAGGATACGCTCCTGCGGGCTCCCCGTCCGCACGGCGAGCTTGGCGGACTCCAGCTGCAAGGTCTCGCGCGGCCGCACGCCGGTTCTCTGGTAGACCACCAGCTGTTGGATATGCAGGTACGGTTCGGCGGCCTCGCCCACGCGGCTCCACTCCGGGGTGTTGGTCAGCGAGGCGGCGGCGATGTCGGCCCGCCCGGCGGCCAGCTCCGCCTGCATCGCGCGCTCATCGGCTACGGTGTACATGGTGAGCTTCACGCGCAGCCGCGCGGCATACGCGCTCGCCAGCTCGTATTCCAGCCCCTCGGTGCCCTGAGCGCCCAGGTAATAGCAGGTCGGCAGATTGAGCGTGACCACGCGCAGCCCGGCGGGTGGGCGGATCGGAACTGTCTCGGAGGGGGCGAGCTTTGAGCAGCCCGCGGCGGCGGCCAGCAGGTAAAGAGCGGCGGTGAGAGTGAATGTGCGCATGAACCTCCTCTCACCCTGCGGAAGCTTTCCGCTAGAATACCGCCCCCGCAAAAGCCTGCGGGCCGAGCCGGAGAGGTACCGAAGCGGTCATAACGGCGCCGATTCGAAATCGGATGGTCGGGTAAAACCGGCACGTGGGTTCGAATCCCACCCTCTCCGCCAACCTACGCTACCGTAACCGGCGATGTTGAATGCGGCCATTCTTGCATTCCCGACCTATCCCGGCAGTTTCGCGGCGAGAAGGTCGACTTTCTCGATCGTGGGCGGAGCCGCCAGCAACTCGTCG
>Ga0209624_10000636_pt1 | contig 30739 bp, 29 predicted proteins | sample JacPinW_OM2H0_O1_FD_188565 | JGI IMG/M metagenome (GOLD analysis project Ga0209624, IMG submission 188565) | Forest soil microbial communities from Algoma, Ontario, Canada - Jack Pine, Ontario site 1_JW_OM2H0_O1 (SPAdes) (version 2) | ecosystem: Environmental > Terrestrial > Soil > Boreal...
AAACGTTTTTGTCGCGGGCTGCAGTTTCTGCCTTCCCCTTGCTTTACGAGCCCCTGCCACAACCGTTGCCAGGTGTTCGGTGTCGCGAATAGGCCGCGACCTCACAATTGCCCTGGCGATTCTGCGTGAATCTCTCTCCTCCGCCTTCTGATACAGGAGATTGGCCAGCTCTTTCTCTGCCCACTGATTCACAATTTCGTACGCCGTTACCGGCGTATCCGGGTTCATTCTCATGTCGAGCGGTGCGGCCCAGCGGAATGAAAATCCGCGCTCCGGGCTATCCAGCTCCAAACTCGAGACCCCCAGGTCGGCGATCACTCCGTCCAGCGGAGGCAAGTTCAGATCCACCGCCACTTCGCCGATCTTTGAAAACTCCGAGTGCACTAGAACCACCTTGTCTTCGTACGGCTTCAATCGTTCCCGCGCAATTTCCAGCGCGCGCGGATCGCGATCAATTGCCACCAAGCGCCCTGTCGTGAGCCGCCGGGCAATCTCGATTGCATGCCCCGCCGTTCCAGCCGTCGCGTCCACATAGGTCCCCTCGGGCCGTATGCGAAGCCACTCAATGACTTCTGCGGCCAGAACAGGCGTATGCAAAACGCTCAAAAGCTAAATGCCCAGTTCGTCCAGTGTCTTTTCGTCTTCCGCCGTAATAGGATTACGGTTCATCTGTTCGAGGAACCGGGCGTGATTCCAAACTTCCAGGTAGGTGAGGTGCCCCGAAACGTCCACCTCGCCCTTCATCTCCGCCGATTCCCTCAGTACAGGTGGAAGTAAAATGCGCCCCTGCCCATCCACCTCGACGATCTGACCGTAATAGTTGGTTCGTTCCAAAAATTTTTGCTTGGCCTTGTTGTGAGACGAGATTTTCGCGAGCTTCTTTTCCTTTTCTTCCCATACTTTCATCGGGAAAATCTGCGCGCGGTCCCCCGCCATACTGGTCACGTAGAACTTGGTTCCGAGTTTGCGAAGCTGGACCAGGAAGTCGGCGGGAATTTTCACCCGTCCCTTCTCGTCCACTGTTGCTAGATAGTTGCCCCGCAGCATTTACGCCCTTCAGAACTTCGCCCGGCGTGTTCGACCTTGGAATGATTCGCTCCTTGGCCTCTGCCACTGCCTGACATCCCCAACCACTGTTTCACATTATTCGCCACTGCTGACCACTTCGTCCCACTTTGTGCCCCGATTGTAGTTTTGTTCTCAAAGTTGTCAAGCGGAATGTTTCAGTTTTGAGAAAGTATTTTTGAATCGGTGGGATTCACGCGCGTCGTAAATTTCACGGGCTCGAAATGGAAGAAACCACAATCCCTAGTGGCAGCATTTGTACGCGCAGCGAGCGCTAGCGGTCGAGGCCGCACAAAACGATAAAATGTTTTGTAAGAGTTAACATCCGCAGTCCGGAAATCCTTCGTCGGCGAGCGCAGACGACACAAAGGAGTCGGTAGACCTACGGCAAAGGCGGGTTTCCCATCGAATTGAGGTCGCGCACGATGGATTGTTCCTCAGGACTGAGGTTTCCCAGGAACGCCGGGTCGCGCAGCGCCGCCTGCTGCTCCGCCGGAGACATCGCCTGCAACCGGCGCCAGTGACCGATTACGCGCTGGCGGCGTTGTGGCGGCATCTGTTCCAGCCTCGGAACGATATCGTTCTGGAAGTGCTGGCGCTGCTCGGGAGTCGCCTGTTCGAGCATGCGTTCGGTCGCGCGGATTCGTTCCTTTTGCTCCGGCTGCAGCGCATCCCATTTCTGGAGATTTCCGATCACCTGCTGTTTCCTTGCGGGGGGCAAATTCTGAAAAGCCTGATTGTTCTGCATGAAGCGATCGCGCTCTTCCGGACTCATATCGCGCAGATTCTCGACCCATTTTGGCGGAAGGCCAACGAGACCACGTTCTCCGGGTTGTCGGGCAGCCTTTTCCCGCCTCTGTTGTTGCGCCGCTTCCCGTTCGGCCTGCCGTTGTCTCCAGAGCTCACCGTTCTGAGCCGAGGCCGGCTGAGCCAGAAGCCCCGAGAGAATCCCGAGACAGGTCCCGAGGACGATGTTGCGACACTTCACCTAGCTACCTCCGTCAGTCATTCGAGCTTGGCTCGGTTGGTTGTGCCTGGTCCGGTTGCGGCGCCGAAGTGGTGGTGGATTCCGATAGCGCATCGAACTTGGTCAGTACATCGTAGTTCTCAAGCACTCCCAGATCCTTGATGGCGTCAAAGTCCTGGTCAGTTGACGGGCTGACAGCGACTGGACTGGGATTCACCGGATTGCTCTGTGGCAATTTCGCAACCCAGACCGTTAGCGCGACGAGCATGGCCGCTGACAGAACAAAGCGCGCCTGCGGTGCCAACCATCCAAACCAACTGTGGCTTGGCTCGGCGGCGACGTGCTGCCGAATCCGCGCGTCGAAACCGAAGGAGGGCTCGACAGCCGGGACTTCCTCCATCACCTTCCAGAGCGCCCGAAACTCCTCGGCGCGGGTCCTGCAAGCCGCGCAGCCTGCGAGATGCTGTTCCACATCGCGGCGCTCGAGGGGATTTGCCTGCTGGTCCAGATACCCGATCAAACCTTTTGAAATATCCTCGCACGACTTCATGATGGCCTTCCTTCCCCTCCGCGTTGCGCCACAGGCTGGGTTACCAGAGGGGCCAGTTGCACGCGCAGAGTCTCGTAGGCGCGAAACAGCAGCGATTTTAGCGCGCCTTCCGAGCAATCCAAAATTACCGCAATTTCTACGTAATCCATCTCTTCATACTTATGCAGCAAAACCGCCGCGCGTTGCTTTTCAGGAAGTGACCAAATCGCCCGGCGGATGATTTCGACGCGATCACGCTGGATCATGTGTTCGTCAATGCGCATCTGGGGCGCCGGCAATTCCATCGGCGCCGAATCCTCTCCGGCCGCGGGCGCGTCAAGAGATACTCCCATTCTTCGATGACGGTTATCACGGACCGAATTGAGCGCCAGATTCGTGGCAATCCGGAACAGCCAAGTAGTGAACTTCGCGCTCGGGGTGTACTGTTTCCTTGCCCGGTAGACCCGCAGAAAAACTTCCTGTGCCAGATCCTCCGCCGTCGCCGTATCGCGCACCATGCGATTCAGGAAATTGACCAGCGGCGAGCGATACCTCTGCAATAGAAAGTCAAAGGACGCTTCGTCCCCGGCCTTCACGTCCAGCATCAGTTGGACGTCGCTTCTTGCCATGGCCTCCACAGTCTATCGAACACTCCTCTGGCCTTAAAGTTGCGCGTCTAGGTCCGGTTCCAGATCCCGCAAGTTGCCATCCCGGCGGGCTGAGGTTTTATGTAAGCTATTGCAAATAAATGCGTTACCCTCGATCTATCCCAGAGCGCACCCCGAACCTCGTGCCAAGCTTGCTTAACCGGTTACTTGCTCCGATGATCTGCCCTTCCCCCATAAATAGACCGCCGGTGCGAGACCCTGGCTGGTCGAAGCCGTTCAGGAAGCAGGCCTGTTTCCGAAGACTTTTGGCCAGACCAGCAGCCGGCTTGCGTCGTTACCCATTGCACATAAACCCAATCCATCGTAATCAAGTACGCCTTGAATCCTAGCCCCACGACCAATCGCACGCACCCCTCCGTACCCGCCGTCACCGTTTGGTTCATGGCGGTAAGCACGGGCGTAATTGTGGCGAACATCTATTACATCCAGCCTCTTCTCGCGGATATCGCTCGCACTTTCGGACTCACGGTCACCAAGGTTGGTTTCGTTGCGATGCTGACACAGGTAGGAACCGCTCTAGGCATGCTTCTGTTTGTTCCATTGGGAGACACCAAGGAGCGGCGGTCGCTGATCACGACGCTGCTAATCGTTGCAGCGCTCGCGCTCGTGCTGGTTGCCACGGCCCGCAACGCCGTGTGGCTCGCGCTGGCCTGTTTCCTGGTCGGCGCTATGGGCTCGTCGGTTCATCTTTTCTTGCCGTTTGCAGCCCATCTGGCGGCACCGGAGGAGCGCGGGAGGGTCGTGGGCTCGATCTTCAGCGGCATCCTTCTGGGAATCCTGCTGGCTCGAACCTTCAGTGGAACCGTGGGCGCGCATCTGGGATGGCGCGCGGTTTACGGCATCGCCAGTGCCCTGATGCTGTGCGTCGCGATTCTGGTTCAGTTCCTGCTCCCGCGCAGCAAGCCGGTCGCAGAGCTACCTTATCTGTCGCTGCTCCGATCGACGGTGAACCTGATTCGCATTCATCCGGGGCTGCGCGAGTCGGCGTTGCTAGGCGCAGCGCTGTTCTGCTGCTTTAGCGCGTTCTGGACAACTCTGGTGTTCTTGCTGGAAACCCCGCCCTACCACTATGGAAGCCAGGCCGCTGGCCTATTCGGACTTGTCGGCGCAGCCGGTGCGGCAGGCGCCCCGCTTGTCGGGCGTTTTTCGGATAAACACGGACCACGATTTGCCGTAGGCGCGGCCCTGCTCGCAGTCTTTGCGTCCTACCTGGTGCTCTGGGGCAGCGGAAAGACGCTCGTGGGCCTGATCGTCGGTGTGGTGCTTATGGACGTGGGTGTTCAAGCCGGCCATGTCGCCAATCAAACCCGCATCTACAGCCTTGCTCCCGACGCCCGCAGCCGGCTCAACATGTTCTATATGGTTTGCTATTTCGCCGGGGGAGCTGCCGGCTCATTCTTGGGTGCATATGCGTGGCGGATACGCGGCTGGACCGGGGTCTGCGTATTCTGTCTTGTAGTGCTGCTCATCGCCCTGTTGCGATTTTCCGCGGGCCGGGCTACGGTCACATCGCCCGCGCCACCGGCTTGGCCTCCGATGGTTTCCTAGTGACGACGCAGGGTCGGTAAGGCGCCGCACGGGTCTCCCGCCCGGGCGGGCTCGGATGGGTGCCTCGCCTCGTTGCCCCCCCGCACCCTCGGGCCTACCGGCCGAACTGCCGCAAATGATGATCAGCGTGGAGGTAACCCCAGCGCAGCCATTCCTGGCGAGTCATAGGCCCGAAAAAGGGATGAGAGACCGAAAGGTCACCGGACTCGGCGCAAAATCGACTCGTCAGCGAAAGCAATTCGGCCCGGTCGGCCTCAAACTCAACGGGAGCCGTGCCGCCAAGTCCCTGCTCGACTTCGGGGGGCGTAGGAGTGCCCTTCGGCCACTTCGCCGGCACCCGCAAGGCAATCCACTTGATGACCGTTCGCTGGAGAAATCCCGTCGATGGACTCGCGGACCTTTCGCCGAGCGCGACCCGATAGGAATCGCAGAGGTGACAAACCATCTGATGGGCCGACATTTTCCCCCAAAGTCTGCGGTCGGACGCAGTGATCGTGGATAGGCGTTGAACAATCGCTTGCCGATCGGCGGCAGAATCAAGCGTTCGCATTAACCGTCGAGACCCCCCGGTTATACGTGGAAAATCGCCTTAAGCCCCACCAGAATCGCGACGCCGAGAAAAACCAGTACCGCCATGCCGACGCCCGGCTCGCGATTCACTTCGGGAATTAAATCCGACGCGGCCACATAGAGCGTAACGCCGGCGGAAAACGGCAGTGCATCGGCCACCGCGTTTCGCAGTACGAACATCAGCGCCATCCCTGCAAGGGTCGCCGCTCCCAGGATCGCCGACGATGCAAGCGCCGCCCCGCGGCTTTGTCCGCTCGCCAGCATCAGCGACGCCACCGTGAATCCCTCGGGAATCTTGTGTAGAAAGATCGCCACGAAAATCACACCGCCCAACCAGTTGGAAATCAGAAGCCCGGATGCGATCGCCACGCCGTCAAAAAACGTGTGAATCACCAGGCCGAGCAAGGCGGCATAGCTCGCGTGAGCGTGTGAAATTTCCTCGTGGTGGGTCTCTTCGCCGAAATGAAAGTGAGGCGCAAGTGTATGCTCGAAAAAATGCACCAGGAAATAGCCGGCCAGGACGATCACGAATACCGCGTTGGTGCTGTTGAAAAATAACGAGGACGCGTCGCTGCGAAGCTTTACCGATTCCGGAATCATTTCAATCATCGCGGTCGCCAGCATGAAGCCGGCGCCCAGCGCGATGAAGTATTTCAAGTAATGGCGCGACCATTGCCACCGGGTAATCAGCAGCCCGCCCAGCAAATTTGCCCCTGCCGCCACCACGCCCAGCAGCAACGCCAGCAAAATCCGAGTTGTTTCCGCGGAATCCATTTGCGGTGCCGTCGTCTGCTATGGCGTCTGGATGTCTCCCTGCCCTGAGTTCCCGCGCATTCGGTGAGGTGAGCTCTTGTTCGTTCGAGCCTTCCTTGGGGCAGAGCCATCCGCCGGGGTTCGCATCTACCCGCCGTGGCGGAACAAAATCACGTCACCGTCCTGCACAATGTACTCCTTGCCTTCCAGTCTCACCTGAGCCTTCTCGCGAGCCGCCGCAAAACTGCCCGCCTTGAGCAGGTCCTCCCAATTCACCACATCGGCTTTAATGAAGTTCTTCTCGATATCACTGTGAATCGCGCCGGCGGCCTTTTGCGCGTTCATGCCGCGTTCGATCGTCCAGGCCCGGCACTCCGGTTCGCCGCAGGTGAGGAACGAGATCAATCCCAGCAGGCGGTAGCTCGCCTGGATCAGCCGGTCGCGCCCAGATTCCGCAAGCCCGTAAGCCTTCATCATTTCGGAGGCTTCCGCGTCTTCCAGCTCGGCAAGCTCCGCCTCGATCTTCCCGCAGAACGGAACCACCGCCGTTTGCGGCTTCGACGCCAGTTTCTCCAGGTGGTATCTCTGGACCACGCGGTCGATCTCCGACGCCTCTTCATCGCCCAGGTTCAGCACATACAACATGGGCTTGCGGGTAAGAAACATGAAACCGGTTAGCATCTTCATCTCTTCCGGCTTGAATTCCAGCTCGCGTAGCGGTGTTTCAGCTTCCAGTGCCAACCGGCAACGCGTCAGCAGCTGCAACTCGGTTTCGAGCACAGCTTCTTTCTTTTTTTTCAAATCCTTCTCGACCCGCTCGATCCGCTTCGCACACTGCTCGAGGTCGGTAAGGATCAGCTCTAAATCCACGTTCACGATGTCGCGCAGTGCGTCGAGCGAACCAGCTTCGTGCGGCACCGCAGGATTCTCGAATAGCCGCACGACATGCGCCAGCGCGTCGGCCTCGCGAAGCGGAACGAGCGATGCGGAATTCTTCTCGCGATCCTTCTGCAGGCCGCCGATATCCACATATTCGATCGTCGCATACGTTATTTTCTTCGGCTTGAACACTTCTGCAAGCTTCGCCACCCGCGCATCCGGCACTCGTGCGATCCCTACGTGCGCCTGATTCGGCGCGCTTCGCGCGTCGACACGCGCCCGCGTCAGAATTCGGAACAGACTGGTCTTTCCAACTTGAGGCAGTCCGATGATCCCCGTTTGCATGAGCGAGAGATACTAGCACAGCCCGAAGGCGGCGTCGGTTCCGACGGTTGAGTGTGCAGCGTCCGGCGACTACAATGAGCCATGGTCACTCGAAGTGAATCCCGGCCGACGGTCCAAGCTTTCCGGACACACGCGTCGGCGGCATGCACGGTTCACCGGGACCAGCCATGAATTCAACAACAAGCCAACTCGCCCTTCCCTTCGACCACTTAGCCGCCCATGCTCACCTCTCCAGAATCGACAAGCGCCTAGCCGGAGTCATCGAGCGAGTCGGCGAGTTTCAGTTCAAACTCGACGAATGCGACAGCGTTTATGAATCGCTGCTTGAAGCCATCACACACCAGAGCATCGCGGGCAAAGCGGCGCAGGCGATTTTCGCCCGCATCATGGCGCTTGGCTCAGACGGGCGCTGCCCAACTCCGCAGCAATTGCTCCGCGTGCGCAAACCGAAACTTCGCAAGGCAGGCCTCTCTCACGCGAAAATCGCCGCTGTAAGGGATCTGGCACAGAAAACGATCCAGGGCGTCGTGCCGACGATCGAGGCCGCCCAGAAAATGTCGGACCGGGAGCTTGTTGACCGGTTGATTTCGGTGCGCGGCATCGGCGCCTGGACCGTAGAAATGTTTCTTATTTTTCGGTTGGGCCGTCCGGACGTTTTGCCGATTCACGATTACGGTGTGCAGAAGGGGTATGCCATTACGTACCGCAAAAAAAGCATTCCGAAGCCGACGGACCTGCTGAAGTTTGGCGAGCGTTGGCGGCCGTACCGCACCGTCGCGAGCTGGTACATGTGGCGTGCCGTTCAGCTCGCCGGACCCTCGGCCCGCAAAATCACAAAAGCCAAGCCAGCCGCCAAAAAGCGCGCGAGACCAAAGAGACGCATCGTCCTCAAGAAATAAGCGCTCAAGCAAAGGTAAGGGTCCTGCCGTAGTGCCGGCGGGAAATCCTGCAAGAGAAACGACCGATCCTCGACCGTACGGCGGATCCCTGTACCGTTGTGTGATATGTATCGCGGGTTTGGTGGTTCATCCCTCTTGATACGACCTAACGGTCTGAAACAGCGCCACCAAACCGATTACCAGCACTCCACCTTCCAGATCGACCGAAATCCCGTGCAACCTGTCGAACTCCGCGCGCCTAGGGTCACCTGCCGGCGTTCCATCAATCGACCCGGCCTGCGTCCGCAATACATCCATTCGCGGTATGACGATTCGTTGCGAAGCAAGCGTCAGCAGTAACATCAGCCCTACGCCGAGCGCCGCCGGCCGTACCAATGCCCGCATCGAGCTGCCCAACCCAATCGCTGCGACCAAATAGACCAACGCCGCGATTATCCCCAGCCGATGCAGCCCGGAAAGGGTGAACCCTACCAGCAGCCCGGCCTCATCACGAGTCAGCACCGCAAACGCACCGCGCGTCACTACCACTACAAAATAGAGGATCGATCCCACCCACGTGCCTAATGCGAACACCTGGAAGAATCGCAAGATGTGGCTCATCAGTGAATTCCGCTAGAATGTTTTTGGGGCTGGTGCAGGGATTCGATTTTCATTTTGCCGGGAATGCCAGGCGCCCGAGCTGCTTTGGCTGCTTCAGAGATGGTGGGCGACCAAGGACTTGAACCTTGGACCTCTCCCGTGTGAGGGGAGCGCTCTAACCACTGAGCTAGTCGCCCGCAGACCGTGTTCTTTGTAACAGACGTTTTGTAGCAGAAGGGCCAACGAATTGCAAACCGCGACGACTACCGCTAGCACTCGCCTCGCCGAGCTTCAGCGCTCGATCGCCCGCGTCGTCAAGGGCAAGGAAGACGTCATTCAGCTCGCGCTCACCACCCTGCTCGCGCGGGGGCACCTGCTGATTGAAGACGTGCCGGGCGTTGGCAAGACGACTCTCGCGCAAGCACTTGCCCGATCGTTCAATTGCTCGTTCCAGCGCATTCAGTTCACATCCGACCTGCTGCCGAGCGACGTTATCGGAGTGAGCGTTTACAATCCCTCGGCGCAGGAATTTGAATTCAAGCCTGGCCCGATATTCGCCAACATCATCGTCGCCGACGAAATCAACCGCACTACGCCAAAAACGCAGTCCGCGTTGCTCGAAGCCATGAACGAAGCACAAATTACCGTGGACAATCACACGCACCCCCTGCCGCGGCCATTTATGGTCCTCGCAACGCAGAATCCCATCGAGCACCACGGCACCTATCCTCTGCCCGAATCGCAGCTCGACCGATTCCTGATGCGTATTCGCATGGGTTATCCGGCGCGCGCAAGCGAGAAAGAGATCATCCGCAATCATTCCGCCGCAGGGCACGCCGAACAGATTGCAGCAGTGATGGACGCGGCTGACGTCGCCGCGATGCAGGAGGCTACGTCGCAAGTAAAGGTCGAGGAGAGCTTGCTGGATTACGCGCTTGAAATTGTCGAACGCACGCGGACTACCGAACAGCTGAGTCTGGGCGTAAGCCCGCGCGGCACGGTGATGCTTCATCGCGCCGCCCAGGCGCGCGCAATTCTGAATGGCCGAGATTACTGCTTGCCCGACGATTTCAAGCGCCTCATTGTTCCCGTATTTGCGCATCGCGTCGTCGTGAGCTCACGTTACGTTTCAACGCAAAAGAAATCGGAGCAGGCCGAAGCGATTCTCCGCGAAATACTCGAGACCACACGCGTCCCGTTGTGAGTTGGGCGCGACGCGGAGCCCGTAAAACGGCAAAAGGCCACCAGGAGTTCGGAATTGCAGCTCGGGCGTCTCGGCCCTCGCCCTCAGGGGCCTCAGCCCCTGAGGAATAATCCCTGTGGACCCACCGCCGGAGCGAAAGTGCTTTCCGTCAGAACATGAGCACACAAGGCTCCATCGTCCTCCGCATGTGGCGCGGGCGCGACCGCGCCGGCTGGCGCAATTTCGGTATAGCCATGCTGGCGCTCGGCATCGCTTTCTTCATCGCGCTGTTTTCCGCTGCAGCCGCACAGGAAGGTCGCATCTGGCTTGCCGGAATCACCACCCTGCTTTCACTCGCAATCGCCGGCTGGGTGGCCGTCGCCATCGTGCCGTCCCTTGCTCGGCGCACAAGCCTTCGCTGGATCGCGTATCAGATTGATTACCGGCTCACACGCGATGGCATCATCTATCTCGCCGCGGTTTTCGTACTGGTTCTTGCCGCCGTCAACACCGGCAACAACCTACTTTTCCTGATTCTCGCTTGTTTGCTCGCCGGCATTCTGATTTCCGGCGTGCTCTCGCGCGTTGTGCTCACGGGGATCGAACTGAGGTTCGATTTACCTGAGCACATTTTCGCCGAGCAGCCCGTGCTCGCCGAGGTCGAACTGCGTAACGACAAGCAGATCTGGCCTTCGTTCTCGCTCCGTGTCATCGGCGGCAAGAAAAAGTCCCCGGCCGAAATACTCGCCCGCCCTGTTTACTTTCCGTATGTCCCGCATATGAGCGCGACACGCCAGAAAGTTGAGCTGCGGTTCCCGCGGCGCGGCGTTTACCGACAGGATTCTTTCGGCATTCGGACGCGGTTTCCGTTCGGCTTCTTCGAAAAGACCCGGCAAGTAGATTCAAATCTGGAGATTGCGGTGTACCCGCGCGTCGAGCCGACCGATCAATTCTACGAAGTCTTGCCGCTTCTCACCGGCGAAATGGCGAGCCACTTCCGAGGCCGCGGCCACGAGCTGCACTCCCTGCGCGATTATGTGACGACCGATAGCGCGCGCTTCGTGGATTGGAAAGTCTCGGCGAAGTCCGGCCGCCTGGTGGTTCGCGAGTTCGCACGCGAGGACGAGCGCCGCGTCATGCTGGTCCTCGATCCCTTTCTCGGACCGCCGCGCGCCGATCTCGGGAGGCTCGCCGAAGCCGAGCACACCGAGCGCTTCGAACGCGCCGTTTCTCTGGCAGCCTGCATCGCCTGGCACTTCCACGAGATTCACTCCGTCATGCAATTTCGCACCAACCGCTTTTCGACTCCGATGGCGCCCGCCGGTGAAATCATCTACGAGACGCTGCGTGAGCTGGCGCTGGTCCAGGCCGATTCGTCAGCCTCCGGAGGCGCTTTCCTGGACGAACTCGCGGGCGATTCCGAAATCTTCAAGATCATCATCACGGCGCGTGCCCAGCGCACCATACCCACCGGGCTTTGGTCTTCATCATATTTCCTGTTCATCGACCGACTCTGAGAAATTCCCCGCTTGCTTCTGTCGCTCCACGATGGTCTTCGGGACACGCTGCCTTTTTCCGCCCGGGCAAAACGCCACCGCCGGCCTTCACACCGTTCCGTGCGACAATATCGCCCGCATGCCGTCGCATCTCACTCCGCGCACGCTGGGAAGTTTTCAGCGCCGGCTACTCGACTGGTTCCGCGCTCATCAACGCGCTCTCCCCTGGCGCGCCAACCGGGATCCCTATCGCATCTGGGTGGCGGAAGTCATGCTGCAGCAAACACGCATAGCCGCCGTGCTGCCGTATTACCATCGCTTCCTGGAAGCATTCCCCACGGTCGAAAAGCTCGCGCGCGCCCCCCAGGAAAAAGTTCTGAAACGGTGGTCGGGACTGGGCTACTACAGTCGCGCGCGGAACCTGCATCGCGCCGCAAGAGAAATTGTGACCCGTTTCGGTGGGGAATTCCCGCGAACCCTCGAACCTGCCTTGGCGCTTCCCGGCGTCGGACACTATACGGCCGCAGCCGTTCTAAGTATCGCCTACGATTATCCGCTCGCCGCCCTCGATGGAAACGTCGCACGGGTCCTTGCGCGCCTTGGCGCCATTCGGGGCGATCTTCGAGCGCTGCATAGATGGCGGCAGCTCGCCGCCTCCGCTCAGTACCACCTGGCGCCCGCTGCGCCCGGCGATTGGAATCAGGCACTGATGGAACTTGGCGAGACAATCTGTACACCACAGATTCCTCGTTGCGCAGCGTGCCCCGTTTCGAGCTGGTGTCGCGCGCTCACGCGCAACCTCGTGGACGAGATCCCGTCGCCTCGCCGCAAGAGGGCTTCGGTGAAAATACGGATCGCCGCCGCGATTTTACGCGACCCGCGTGGGCGGACCATTCTCGTGCGCGACCCGGGCGCGCACGACGATGTGCTGTTCTCGCGCATGTGGCAATTCCCTGCCGTCGAGGTCGCGCACCACCCCGAAGCGGAACTCGCCGCGCACCTGCAAGACCTGTTAAAGATCGACTCCGGCTCGCTCCATCTGGAACCGTTGCCGTCGGCACGCCACGGTGTGACGTTTCGTAGCATCACGCTGCTGCCTTTTCTCGCACGCGTACCCCGGCTTCCGAAGCGCTCCCGTACCCGAGTCCTTCTACTGACACGTCTCGCTGAGCTTCCTGTCTCCAGTGCCACGCGCAAGATCGCTGCCGCGGTCGCGCAGCGCTAGAGAGACCTGTCCGCGAACAGCAAAATCGGAATTTCAGTGGCCAAGGCCGCCAGGATCTTGCCGGTTGCGTATATCAGTAAGAGCCACAACGTCTGATAGCGCTCAAGCACTCGCAGCAAGTCCACAAGCTCCCAACCATTGGCCCTTTCGCGTCGTGCCTGCCGGCTCGCCCCCCGCGAGTGTTAGCATCTTAAGATGGCTTCCGCCGCGCAGACGACCGGGTCGCCGGCCCTTCCGGCGGTTCAGCGATATTTCGAGGTGTCGCTGTTTCTGCTCGTCGCCACAGGCGTGCTAGCCATCGTTTCCACCGGCAAATTGGACATCGTCTCGGTCCTGATCCCCTCGGTTGCCCTGACATATAAGGGTATCCGCATGCACCGTCGGCGCGGCCCGGAAATCTCGCCGCGCGTAGCGACGTGGCTCGTTCTCGGCTATTTCCTGTTTTTTCCTTTGGATCTGTGGGTATTTTCACACGGCTTGGCCGAAGGCGCGCCGAATCCGCCTCTGTACGCGGCGCTTCTGTCGTCGATTCATTTGATTCTGTTCGCGACGCTGGTCCGGCTGTATTCGGCGCGCTCGAACCGCGACTACGCCTTTCTCGCGGTCCTGGCGGTCGCTTCGATGCTGGTTTCCGCGATTCTGACCGTCGAGACGGGCTTTTTGATCGCTCTCGCCATTTTCCTAGTGCTCTCGGTCTCCACGTTCGTCGCACTGGAAATCCGCCGAAGTTCGGTCGGAGCCGATTCGCCGCCATGCGAAGCTGGCTCGCCGACGGCGCACCGCTTGAATCGCGCTCTCGGACTCACATCGCTGATGGTCGCCGGCGGGGTGCTGTCGATAGGCATGTTGCTGTTCTTCATCATCCCGCGGTTCACTGTCGGCTACCTGGGCTCACTCAGCCTCCAACCGAGCCTCATGACCGGATTCAGCGACAACGTCGCACTTGGCCAAATCGGTGAAATCAAGAAGAACACAGCCGTTGTTATGCGCATCCGCGTCGACGGTGATCCCGCTCGCGCTGTGGACATGCACTGGCGCGGGATTATCCTCACCAACTTCGACGGGCGCAGCTGGACGACACCCGCGCAGGGACAGACCGTGCTCGAACCTAACGCCACGGGCGAGTACTATTTTGGCGGGCCGCCGCATGCGGGCGACCGTTTTAATCCGCTGCTCTATACGGTGCTAATGGAGCCGATCGCGACCGATGCGATCTTCATCGCTCCGCCCCTGGAAACACTGCGCGGAAGATTCGGCGCCGACAGCATCCGGCCCGGGGGGCTGCCCAACCATGGTTACCTGTTCATGGACCGCACGGGCTCGTTCTTCAATCCATCGCACAACAATTCGAGAATCCGTTATCAAGGTACTGCGCGCCTTCCGCTCACCACACCTGCCGATCTTCGTAAGACTTCGCGAGATTATCCGGAAGAAGTCCGCGAAACATACCTGCAGGTTCCGCAGCTGGATCCCCGAGTCAGGAAGCTCGCCGAGGATATTACGGCTCACTCGCCCAGTGACTACGATAAGGCCGCCGATATCCGGCGCTACTTAATCGCAAACTACGCCTACACTCTGAATCTCACCAGCGCGGGAAAGGATCCGCTGGCTTACTTTCTGTTTACGCGACGCGCCGGGCACTGCGAGTATTTCGCCACAGCGATGACCATCATGCTTCGCTCGGTCGGTGTTCCGGCGCGCTACGTCACCGGATTTCTGCCGGGCGAGTACAATGACGTTGGCGGCGACTACATCATCCGCGGCAGCGACGCCCATGCGTGGGTGGAGGTCTATTTTTCCGGCTATGGCTGGCTGACCTTTGATCCGACTCCGCCGGGAAATGAAGCGCACGGCCTGTTTAGCCGGTTCGGTCTGTACTGGGACTGGTTTCAGTTGTCGTGGAACGAGTGGGTGATCAACTATGATTTCTCCCATCAGCTGACACTCGGAAGGAATGCGCGCGACTCCACGCGCAGCTGGAACGAACGCGCCCGCGCGTTCTACCATCGCGAGCAGGAAAGAGTGCTGCACAGTATTCTCGCGTTTGACCGCAGGACCGAAGCGTCCCCGTATTTCCTGCCGGGCCTGCTCGTCTGTCTTGTGGGGCTGTTATTGGTTCTGCGTGGACGCTCGATGATTCGCTACGCCGTCGCGCGCTGGAGCCTGCGCGCACGAAGCGGTGGCGACTTAACGGCTGCACTTGCTTCGCTGGAATATAGGGAAATGCTGCACCTGCTTGAAAAGTGCGGCTGGAAGAAATCCCCCTCGCAGACTCCGCTCGAGTTCGCGTCCGCCATTCCCGTTCCGGAGCTCGCCGCGCCCATCGCCCAGTTGACCGACTTGTACCAATCTGCTCGCTTCGGCAATCACCACGAGCCGATCGACCAGATGTCGTCTCTGTTGCGCCTAATCCGCGATGCCCTCCGCGTACGCAAACTCTCGCGAGGATGAAGCGGTCTTCGCAACCTGAAGTGCCTACGGAAGCAGTCGTCGGGCGCGGGCGATTTCGGGCGCCAATTCTGGTCCAATCGAGGGGTAAATAGGGAACAACCTCGCCCCGTGCTAGAATTGCTTGTTTCCCCGCACTATAAAAGGTGATTTTAGATGCCGAAGGTCGGATTCGTGAGCCTGGGATGTCCCAAGAACCTCGTGGATAGCGAGGTGATGATGGGTATTCTCAAAGGTGCTGGCTACGAAATCACCGCTCGCGCGGGCGAAGCTGACGTCCTGGTCGTCAACACCTGCAGCTTCATCGCTCCGGCGCAGCAGGAATCCGTGCAAGCCATTCTCGAAATGGCCGAGTACAAGAAATTTGGCCGCGCGCAGAAATTAATTGTCGCCGGATGCATGGTCGAGCGCTACCGCAACGAGATCCGCGAGCAGATTCCGGAAGTGGACGCCGTGATCGGAACCGGCCAGGTGGAGAAAATCCTCGAAGTCTGCGAGGGCCAAATACATCCGGAACCGGCCTCCCCCGTTCCGCCGACCTACCTCTATCACGAGCTGACGCCGCGCGTGTTGGCGACACCGAGCCACACCGCGTACGTCAAGATCAACGAGGGCTGCGATCATCCCTGCTCCTTCTGCATCATCCCCCAGCTGCGCGGCAAATTCCGCAGCCGGCGATTTGAATCAGTCGTGAGCGAAGTGCAGAATCTGGCCGCGGCAGGCGTCCGTGAAATTTCCTTGATTGGCCAGGATACAACCTACTATGGTGAGGATCTCGGGCTGCGCGACGGCTTGCCCAGTCTTCTCGAGCGTCTCGCGCAAGTCGACGAACTCCACTGGATTCGATTTCTCTATTGCTATCCGAACCGCGTGACGCCGAAGCTGCTAGAGACGATCGCGGCGCACCCGCGCCTGGCGAAATATCTCGATATCCCCCTGCAGCACGCTAGCCGAAACGTGCTTGCGCGAATGAAGCGGGGTTCCCATGGCGGCGCTTTCCTTGCCATGCTCGAGAAAATCCGCAAGACAATTCCCGGAGTTTCCATCCGCACGTCTTTCATCGTGGGTTTTCCCGGCGAAACGGAACAGGATTTCCGCGAGCTGTGTGATTTCGTCCAGGCCGCCGAATTCGATTGGATGGGCGTATTTTCCTACTCGGATGAAGATACGGCCAAGAGTTTTTCTCTTGATGGCAAGGTTGGCGCGAGCACGATCGTGCGCCGTAAGAACGCACTGATGGCTCTTCAAAAAACAATTTCTAAAAGAAAATTGCGCCGCCAAGTTGGCCAGCGGTTACGGGTGATGCTGGAAGGCCCTTCGATGGACAACGATCTCATCTGGGAAGCGCGTCATGAAGGCATGGCTCCGGAAATTGACGGCAAGGTTTACATCACCGAATTCGAAGGTGTGAACGACGCCGCGGGCTTGCCTGCGCCGGGGACACTGGCGACGATCGAAATCACTGAAACGAAAGAATACGACCTGATCGGCCGCGTCGTTGAATTCGCAGCCCCGTCCATTGCCGCGCAGGTTCCCCCTGCATCGAGAACCCTGTTCCCGATACTCGCATCCCGTTGAAATAGGTATAATCGCGGCGCTCGACCGGATCGGCAAGCGTCTTAGGGAGGTCCCATGGCAGCGATACCGCCCCACAATCCCCCTTTTCGGGCAGATCACGTAGGCAGCCTTCTGCGTCCACCGGAACTTCACAAGGCGCGCCAGGACTTTGCGGACGACAAAATCACGGCGGCGGAACTTCTGTTGGCAGAGGATACCGCGATTCGCCGCGTCGTCGCGCTGCAGGAAGAAGCCGGACTTCAATCCATTACCGACGGAGAATTTCGTCGCGACATTTTCTACGGCGACTTCTTCTGCAAGGGGCTCGGCGGCGCAACGATTTACGAGGAGATGGAGAAGTTTTTTTTTATTGATCACGAGGGTCGTAAGATTCCGGTTCCCATCGCGAAAGTGACGGGCCGTATGAGATGGCTCGAACCGATTCACGTGGACGACTTCAAGTTCCTGCAGTCCATCACCAAGCGGACTCCGAAAATTACGATCCCCTCGCCCGGCCTGATGTATTTCCCGTCCGGGCGCGACGGAGTAAGCAGCCAAGCGTATCCCGATCTCGATCTCCTCTGGGACGACCTGACTTTCGCATACCAGCACGAGTTTCGTGCGCTCCACCAAGCCGGCTGCCGCTATATTCAAATTGACGAGGTTCCCGTGGTCATGCTCGGCGACCCCAATTTCCGCGAGGGTGTGAAGGCACGCGGGGACGATCCGGACTTTCTGTTGAATAAGTTGTATCCGGAGGTGATGAACCGCTGCATCGGGCGTCGGCCACCGTCGCTGCAATTGTCCATGCACATCTGTCGCGGGAACAATCAGAGCGCATGGGTTTCCGCTGGCGGCTATGATCCCGTCGCCGATGTCGTGTTTAACCAGGTGGACGTCAATTCGTATTTTCTGGAATACGACACGGCGCGCTCGGGCACGTTCGAACCGCTGCGACTGGTGCCGAAGAACAAAACAGTAGTGCTCGGAATCGTTTCAAGCAAGCTGGGCCAGCTGGAGTCCAAGGATTCGCTCAAACGTCGTATTGACGAGGCTTCGAAATTCATCAGTCTCGACCAGCTCGCGCTCAGCCCCCAGTGCGGTTTTGCCAGCACGGCGCCGGGAAACCGACTGACCGAACAGGAGCAGTTTGCCAAGCTGCGGCTGGTCGTCGAGGTGGCGCGCGAAGTTTGGGGCGAACGCGAGGCAAGCGCCGCGGCCGCGGGCTGAATCGATGAGCTGGGACACGTGACGAATCTGGCGAAGCTGTTCTTGCTTACCGCACTGCCTCTAATGTTGGGAAAACCTGCTCAGGCTCAGCAGAGAGATGTGATCGTTACGACGGATTGTGGCGCGGACATAGATGATCAGTTCGCGATCGCCTACCTTCTCCTGTTACCGCAAGTCCATGTGAAGGCCATTGTCACGACGCATGCGCCCAGCCTTCCGAAAAACGCGGATTCATCCGCTGCGTGCGTCAAGGATGTCCTTGCTCGGCTGCAGCTGGCTTCTCCGCCGCCGGTATTCGCAGGGTCCGGCGTGCCGCTGAACGGCCGCAAACCGCTGCGCAATCCGGGAGTGGATTTCACCGTCAACACATCGGGCAGCTATTCGCCCCGCAATCGTCTGACGATCATCACCCTCGGCGCGACTACGGATGTGGCATCCGCGTTCCTGCAGGATCCGACTTTAGGGGAACGGGTCGAAATCCTCACGATGGGTTTTGACTCATGGCCAAAAGGAATGGATCCCTGGAACATCAAGAACGATCCTCTGGCGTATCAAGTGATCCTGGATTCGTCCGCGCCGATCACTATCGGGGGCACCGAGGTTTGCCAGAAACACTTGGAGCTGGACGACAAAGGTGCTGCGCGCCTGCTGCAGGGACACGGCGAATTCGCCGAATGGCTTAACACTTTGTTCCAGGATTGGGTTACTCACAACGCTGACTTGGTAGCCAGTGTGGTCAGCCCGCGCCACTGGGTCATCTGGGACACGGTGGTGGTGGCACACGTGCTCGGTTTCACGACCGAGCAGACTTATCCGCGACCTTCTCTGAATCTTGGAGATCTTTCTTTCTCGTTTCCCAGGACTGGGAAGACCATTCGCTGGATCACGTCCATCGATCAGGACCGGATGTGGCCGGATTTCGTCCAGCGCCTGGACAGACTGAACAAACCGGAAGCGAAAACGACCGGTAACTTCGCGCGCAAAGACTGGGGCGAGAAGGAGTCGGGCGCCACAGGCGCCTACTGACGATGAATCCTAGAGTTGATCCAGGGCCCGTTCCGGTACCCGAGCCAGATTTGACGCCGGACGAAATGGTTCAACGGGCGATAGCCCTGCAACCTCTGCTCCGCGCCGAGCAAGACGCGACCGAGCGGAGGGGAGTTCACTCGGAGGGCATTCACCAGGAATTTCGAAAGGCGGGATTCTACCGTTGCCTCCAGCCTCGGCGCTTCGGCGGCTACGAATTTGATTTCAAGACTTACTACCGGATTGGTATCGAGCTCTCGCGAGGAGACCCGTCATCAGGCTGGTGCCTGATCGTCGGCGCGGGTCACTCGCTGATGCTTGGCTCATTTTTCGACGAGCAAGCGCAGGCGGAAGGATTCGGTCCGGACGGCGAATTCTCAGCACCCTCGGTTGCCGCTCCCACGGGGACTGCCACACCGGCGGACGGCGACTGGCTCGTCAGAGGAAAGTGGGGCTATGCCTCGGGTGCGCCCTACGCCACCCATTTCATGCCGAGCGTGTTGATCCAGGAAGATTCCGGCCCACCCCGGGCCGGAATCGCGCTGATTCCCCGGTCACAATGGACGATGCTCGACGATTGGGGCGCGATTCTCGGAATGCGCGGAAGCGGATCGAACTCGATCGTGGTCCAGGGAGCGCGCGTGCCGAGGAACCATGTGGTTCCGATTGACATGCTTAATATTGACGTCTCGCGCGGAACTCTCGGCTCGCACCTGCACAACAATCCGATGTATGCCGGCCGTTGCCTCTCTTTCTTTCATGCGGAGCTTGTGTCCGTCCTCGTAGGACTGGGCTACGCGGCTATCGACGAGTACGAAAAAATCATTCGCACGAAGACCACGCTCTATCCCCCAATGATGTTGCGGTATCTGCATCACGACTATCAACGCTATCTGGGGCTCGCTCTCGGGATGATCGCCGCTGCGAAGCGACTGGTCTTGAACTCGGGCGAGGTCTACATGGAATACTGCCGCCGCGGGTTCATGGGCGGCCAACCGTTTACAATGGAAGAAGATCTCGAGCTCTTCGCAAGCCTGGAGCACGGCGGTCGGCTCGCGTGGGAGGCGGTCGAAATGCTGTTCCGCACAGCCAGCTCAAGCGGCGCGAAGGATGGCGAACGCATGCAGCGATACTATCGCGACGCATCGATTTATCGCGGCCATCTATCGGCACAATACGAAATGGCAGCGCAGCGCCTGGCACTGGTCCACCTTGGTCTCGATCACGCCATTTCGACTACTGACCGAGCCGCGGCCGTGCCACTAACCGGACCGGCCAGCGAACCGAAGAAGTAAGACCAGACTACGTTGGCTCGGAAAACTTGGATCGGACCGCTCGAGGTTCTCCGGCATGGAACTTTTGCCACCGCGGCCGGCTTGCTTGTGCGATCCTGGCTCGCCCGATCGTGTCCGCCTCACGGCTTGCTGCGCAGTTGAAACCTTTGCGGTATGCTCTTCGCATGAAGGCGAACTGCCCGATCTGTCGGAAACAAACCGAATCCGAGACGCACGCTGATTTTCCATTTTGTAGCGAGCGATGCCGTCTAATTGATCTCGGGAATTGGGCGAGTGAAAAATACGTCATCAGCGAGCCGGCTTTCGACGAATCCATGTTCGAGGATGTCGAACGCGACGCCACGCCATCGGACGCGGATAGCAGCGAATGAGGACGACCGGCCAGCAAAAACCGCCTGGTGCCGCTCGATCGCCAGCCAAATCGCCCCCTGCAGTTGCGCGCAAGCCGCGTTTCGCGCTGTTCATTGCAACCGCTGCGGGCCTGGGCTATCTCCCAAAAGCGCCCGGAACCTGGGGGTCGCTCGGCGGGGTCGTCGTGGCGGTTCTGCCGTATGCACTCTTCAAGGTGCTGGCTCGGAATAATGGTTCTAGCACTGTGGTCAGCTTTCCTGGCCGCATGGTTGGCCCGTTTCTAGTGCTCCAGCTTTTGATCGCAGCGATCGTCGCGGTGGCTGGAGTCTGGAGTGCAACCCGGGCAGCGAATTTCTGGGGGCTAAAAGATCCTCAGCGGGTGGTGATTGACGAGGTGTCGGGGCAACACCTGGCTCTTCTGTCCCTGTGGAGCGTCGCATCCTGGTCAAGAACGGCGCAAGTGATGGGCGCCCCTGGCCAGCATTCCGACATTCTGTCCGGGGCGGCTCTTAACTGGAAATATTTAGTGCTGGGTTTTATACTTTTCCGCGTATTTGATATTTGGAAGCCGTTTCCCGCGCGGCAGGCGGAGTCGCTGCCCGGAGGCTGGGGAATCATGGCGGATGATTGGGTCGCTGGCGTCTACGCGGCGATCGGATTGTGGGTCGCGCGGGCGGCCGGCTTGTGACCCGTACCCCGCGAGGGGAAGAACCAGAGCGTTTGACGTTATCCGGGATCACGATATAACTCCCGGTTTTGCGGGAAGCGGGAAGGGCGCGAGCAACCCGTTTAGAGAACTGTGAGCTTCAGTTGAAAATGAACGGCGTACCGAGGATCGAGAGCGTCAAGCCGCGAGCGGCGCTGCCGGGCGGCGAGGTAGCGCTCGTTGGCAGCGGATTCGGGGCTCGAAACCACACGCGGCCTCAGGTGCAATTTGGGGCTTCCGAAGCCGTGGTAATGCTGGCGTCGGAAGATCGGCTGATTGCGAGCGTTCCCGAGGGAGCGACGGGTGGCGCGGTCCGGGTGAAGATGGGAAGTATCGAAAGCTCGCCGTTTCCTATCGCACTGGGAGCACAAATCGCCGACAATCTGCATCCGGTGGGCAATCCCGCGGTAGATTCCGTCGGGAACATCTACGTCACGTTCAGCGGCCAGCGCGGGCAGAAAGTTCCCGTCTCGCTCTACAAGGTTACGTCGAACCACGTCGTGAAACCCTACATCACCGACCTAATGAATCCGACCGGCCTCGCGATCGATCGTGACGGGTATCTGTTTGTTTCCTGCCGTCACGAGGGCACGATTCACCGCGTGTCGCCCGACGGCCACGCGATGCAATGGATCGAAGGGATGGGTGTCGCGACGGGGCTGGCGTTCGACAAGGCGGGCAACCTCTACGTGGGAGACCGCAGCGGCACGATTTTCAAGATCGGCCCCGACCGCGAGATTTTCGTGTTCGCCACGCTCGAGCCTTCGCTCGCGGCGTATCATCTGGCGTTTAGCCCAGCGGGTGATCTGTTCGTATGCGGACCGACGACCTCGAGCTTCGAGCGAATACACCGGATCACTCCCGCAGGGGAGGTCGGCGTTTTTTTCCGCGGCCTGGGTCGCCCGCAAGGGCTTGCCTTTGATCGCCACGGGAACCTCTATGTGGCAGCGTCGTTGGGCGGCCGTCGCGGCATCGTGCGGTTGACACCCGAAGCGCAGCCGGAGCTCGTGCTGGGCGGGAGCAACATCGTCGGACTCGCACTGCTCCCGACGCATCGCGCGATGATCACGACACACAGTGCGCTCTACACGCTGGATTGGGATGTCGAGGGCCTTCCACTGAACGGTTAGTTCGATCGATCGAGTCTCCAGCTCCCTTGCGCTCGTTCGGCTTCATCGAGTAAAACTCTTAAGACATGAAGGTTGAGATCATAGCGGTCGGCTCCGAACTGCTTACCCCGTTTCGGCTCGACACCAATTCGCTATTCCTTACGGCGGAGCTGAATCAGGCTGGCCTGCGCGTGGTGCACAAGTCCGTGGTGGGAGACAGGCCGGACGAGATGCTCTCTTCATTCGCACACGCTCTCGAGCGCGCCGATGTAATCGTGTCGTCCGGCGGGCTGGGCCCGACCGACGACGACCGTACTCGCCAGACCGTGGCGGACCTTCTTGGTAGAAAGCTCTACCGCGACGATCAAGTATTGCGGTCCATCCACGAGAGATTTCGCCGGTTTGGTCGCGCCATGCCGGAGATCAACGAGCGGCAAGCCATGGTGATCGAAGGCGCGACGGTGCTAAGAAATCCGCGCGGGACGGCACCGGGACTGTGGCTGGAAGAGCACGGGCATATCATCGTCCTGCTGCCTGGAGTTCCGCAGGAACTGCGCGGGTTGATGGAGACTGAAGTGAAGCCGCGGCTGCTGAATCTGGGCATCCCGGAGCGTCTTTACACGCGCGAGCTGCGGATCTCGGGGATTTTCGAATCCGATGTCGAGCAGCGTGTATCGCCGCTGTACGCCCAGTACCCTGATACGGAGACAACCATTCTCGCGGCGCCGACCGGTATTCAGCTTCACCCACGCCTCTGGTCCGACAACCCGCTAAAAGCCGAAGCCAGACTCGATGAACTCGTCAAGCACATGTCCCTCGCGCTGGGCGAGTATCTGGTTTCGACCCGCGGAGAATCGCTCGAGCAGATCGTCGCACAATTGCTTACGGAAAATCGCGCAACGATTGCGGTAGCCGAGAGCTGCACGGGGGGACTATTGGCCGAAAGGCTGACGAGCCTGCCGGGCAGCTCCGCCTATTTCGTAGGCGGCGTTGTTTGCTACAGCAATGAGATGAAGACGAGCATGGTGGGAGTTCCCTCAGAGCTGATCGAGTCCAAGGGAGCAGTGAGCGCGGAGGTGGCGCTCGCGCTGGCTTCGGGCATTCGCAAGCGGACAGGAGCTACCCTCGGACTCGGGGTTACCGGAATCGCCGGCCCTAGCGGCGCAACGCCGGAAAAACCTGTCGGCCTTGTACATATCAGCATCGCAGACGAGCGCGGGCAGCGCGAAATTCCGATTCAGCTGCCCGGCGACCGCGAGCGGATTCGCCAGTTTTCGACTCAGCGGTCGCTCGATCTGGTGCGTCGGTATTATCTGTACCCATCGCACGGACGAGCCTAGTCATGCGGCTTTTCGTGGCGTTCGATCTTCCCGGCGAGGTACAGCTGGCCCTCAGCGAACCGATCGCGCGATTGAAACCGCTTTGCCGCGCAGCGCGGTGGGTGCGACCGGAAAGAATGCACGTGACTCTGAAATTCATAGGTCACACAATTGCGGACGGTGAGACGGAAAAGCTCGACGCCGCGCGCGCCGCGCTCGCAGAGGTGCATTCAGGCGAAGCGGTCAATATCCAGTATCGTGGGGTCGGATTTTTCCCCGACGCTCGCCGCCCGCGTGTGGTTTGGTGCTGGGTGGAAGGCTGCGCACGTCTGGTGCAACTTGCCGCCGATATTGAGCGCGTTCTGGAGCCGATCGGAATTCCGCGCGAGCCGCGCGCGTTCGTGCCGCATCTGACGCTCGCCAGGTTCAAGTCGGCCGAGGGAGTGGATGCGCTCGCGCTTTGCGCAGCTGAATGGGCCTCGCGCCATTTCGGGTCGGCGCGCGAGACAGTATTTCATTTGTTTGAGAGCCGGTTGAAGCCAGACGGCGCAGAATATCGGAAAATCGAGACGTATCCGTTCCTAAGGGACACGACGTGAACCCATACGGTCTGGTCGGCGTCGCCTATCTTCTGGGTTCAATCCCGTTCGGGCTGGTGCTGGTGAAGGCTCAGGGCGGGCCGGACATTCGCTCCATTGGCAGCGGCAACATCGGTGCGGCGAACGTCGCGCGTAATGCTGGTCCGATTGCGGGTGCGCTCACGCTGCTGTTGGACGCCGGGAAAGGCTATTTGGCGGTGTGGCTGGCCGCGCGAGAGACCGGAGGCAACGGGCATTGGATGATGGCTGCCGCTGTAGCCGCTGTGATCGGTCACGTATTCCCGATATGGCTGCGATTCAAGGGTGGAAAGGGCGTGGCCACGAGCCTGGGTGTTTTTCTCCCGATCTGCTGGCAAGCTGTGGTTGCGGCAGCAATCCTATGGCTGCTGGTGGTAGGGTTCTTTCGATACTCGTCGCTCGGCTCGATCGCCGCCGCGGCTGCAATGCCGATGCTGGTGTACCTATTTTACGCGCCACATCGTGCGCCTGCGACGTATGTGAGCCTGTGTACGGTTTTTATTTCCGCCCTCGTGATCGTCATGCATCGGCCGAACATCCAACGCTTGATGACTGGGAAAGAGCACCGTCTGGGCTCCCCTCGATAGGACCGGCGGCGCAAGGCCAAGCCGCCTTCTCACTAACTCCGGGTTCTGAGCCAGACCTGCCAGACGAAAAATCCAAGGTAGCTTGACGCCAACATTACGAACAAGCAGGTGAGAAGGATATGCCCCACGACGAACTGCTTTCCCTGGGGCCAGTCGGCGTGAGAGAAGTAAAGCGCATCAACGAGAATGCGCGCCGTCCAATAAACCCCGATAAAACATGCAAGGGCAACCGCAGCGCGGTCGCCACGGAGCAGTTCATCATGAAGCACCAAAGTGAGCACGCCGAAAGCAACGATCGTAAACACGGTGAAACCGCTCTGGACCCAAAGAAGTTTGCGGTTGAGAGGCATTAGGGGTCGAAGATCCTCTTTCCAGTGCAACCTGGACGGCACCTGAAAACTGGCAAACAAGATCGCGAAATGAGCGATGCCAATCAGCCATAGGTCGAAATCGAAGAACCGTTCTGCAAACGGACGGATCATACAGCGTGGATTGCCTTCATGAAGGGGATTATCACATGCATGACAAACGGCGGGTGAAAAAGCCAAAAAACCGGTCCAGCAGTGACGACCGCCATGAACAGCCAGCCACGAACGCCGCTGTCAAGACCGAGTCTGTTGCCGGCCGGAGACCGCTCAATTGCGACGCCCAGACCTTGAACTATGAAGTAGGCTGTCGGGAACCCATAGTCGCCGCGAGCGGGCACCGAGATCACCAAATCGTGAATGAGCCCAGAGACAACGAAGACCAGAAGGGTCGTCAATCCGGCCCCCAGTCTCCTGTGCAGCGGGGCAAAGATCAGATCATAGGAAAGCTGGCGGAACCCGAGATTCCACCGTTTTCCCCAGAACTCGCTGAGTGATTCGGAGCGAAGCGGAGCAGACATGATCGGCGTCGCCATGACCGCCAAGCCCTGCCAAAACAACGCCAGTATCTGGAAGCCGCCGAAGTGAAGCAGCAGGATCAAACCTAGCATTCCTATCCACCCGCGCAGCAGTGCCGGTGCTTGCGGTACGCTTCGAGCCACAACCCAGAGCAACGTCGCTCCGAGGCTGGTTTCAAGAACCGCTCGAGTCCAATCCGAGAACCGGGGCGGCGGCGCGACCTTCCGCGCATCCAGAAACGAGTCCGCATCCATTCCGGGCCACGCCACGAGGTAGGCGATCGAACGCCATGCCGCGTGTGGGACGTGGCCCCGGGCCTTGCTCCAAGTCAGCCACTTGAGTCCGCAATAGATGGAGACGGCCAAAATCCACATAAACGCCCAAGGTTGAAGCAAATTGTAGAGCGCCAACGCGGCCAGGGGTAGGACAACCAGAGGGAGCCAACCGATCCATCCGGCATTTCGACTCGGTTTGGGCGGTGCCATGGTTTTCGTTTCGTCCTAGGATATTCAGGCCTGCTCGCGATTGATTCTAATCTAGACTGAGAGAACCATGCAGAATCCGGCAGAGATCGTCGCGCAATCGGCCACTCTCAAAGCAACGGCCATCCTCGACATCGACCACGAAGAAGTGCGGAGTACTGCAAGAATGCTGGTCGAGCCGCATCAGACAGGCCGCAATCTATTGCAAAAGGCCCACACGCTGTTGTCGCAGATGGTTTCCCCGGTGTACAGCGTTGACGAATGGCAGCCGGTGTCGAAAACACTTCAGAAGAAACAGGGTTCTTGCAGCCAACGCATGGCTTGCCTGGAGGCTCTGGCACGGTCCGCTGGAATTCCAACCAGAGTGCGGGCTTTGCATGTAAAGGGAAGTTTTTGGTATCCGCGTTTTAGGCTTTCGCGCTGGTTTATCCCGAAGCGAATTCTGCTCGTCTGGCCACAGTTTTTTCTTCAACAGTGGGTGGACTTTGATGAGCTGTACGCGCCCGCGGCGGAATTGGCTGCTGCAGCGTCACAAGGATTTCGGAACGATGGAGAATCGCTGTTTGAAGCGGTCGAGAAAACTCCGGTCGACTTACTCGGCAAGACATGCGGCTTGGCGTGCGCTAGACCCGAGCACGACTTGTCCAGGTTCGTACTGGATGACGCCGGATTTTTCGACACCCGCGATGAGGCTTTCAAGCGGTTTGGCTCTTTTCAGTTTACGCTGCGCGGGCGGGTGTTTGAGGCGGCGTTCGGAGGCCGGAGAAGTTCCTAATGAACGCACAATGCCGAGTAGGAAATCCGCCCCGCCCACTCCTTTTTCGGCCGGCACCCGGTCCCCGGAACTGCTACTGGTGATGTGGCTTATGCGGCAACCCCAGTACCATAGTCCCGTTGTATGGCTCGGCCAGGTCCGTTAGCATTTTCAGGCGGGATTCCTATGCCCATTCAGGCCCTCAAACCGTTTACAACACGACGACTGCGTATTCTGTGGATCGTCATGGGCGCGCTACTGCTGGTTAGCGTGACTCCGCTTTGGCTCTATCATCGGCAGGCGCTTCGGCTCAGTGAGGGGAAACTGCAGGATACCGAGCGCGTGCAGCAAAGTGAAATAACGCGTTCGCTCGCCAGCGAAACCCTGCAATTCGAGCAAAGCCTGCGCGAACAGTTGCTGAGCCAGCGGCAGATGCTCGCGCTCGCCGGCTGGATTCAGGACGTGGACGACCCCTCGCACGCGCCGCAGCTCGCCCGCCTGCTGCAAGTGTTCGTCGAAAACAATTCGGACATTCTCTACGTTACGGCAGTCAACAAGGAAGCGAAGGGCCCTTCGGCCGGCAGTGTGAGCGCGGACCACGATCCGTTCGTCGAAGCAGCCTGGAAGCGGGCATTTACCTCGAGCATGCAGGGATTTGACTCCCTCAGCGAGCCATTCGCGCTCGGCCAGGACAATCGCCCGGCGCTGGTCGTCTCGGTGCCGCTGCTCGCGGACGGACAATTCGCGGGGATGTTGAGCGCCGTCGTGTCACTCGATCGGCTGCAGGCGCGGCTGCATGACGCAAGCGTGCGCGACCGAAAAGTCTTCATCGTGGACGTGCACGGGCAGATCGTCGCCTATCCCGACACGCGCGAGCTGGTCCCCGGGCGGGACGTCGCGTTGACCTCGCCGCTCGCTAAACAGATAACGGAATTGCCGCGGGAGTTGCGTGCGACGCAAACCTCAAACTTTCTGACACCTGGCAAGGATGGTCATCATCCCGTTGAAATGATCGGCACTTATAGCACGATACCGGAGCTTGGATGGGCCGTAATTGCGCAGCGCAGCCTGGACGCCGCGCGCGTGGATGCTGGAGTGAACGAGCTCACCGCAGAGGCGCTGCGCTTCGTCGTAGGTGTCACGTTTGTCGCGCTGGCGCTCGGATATCTATTCGCCGTAGGCATCACTCGGCCGATCCGGGGATTGGTCGAATCGGTACGCGCGATCAGCCGCGCCGAATTCCACGAACGCGTGGTCGTGAGCGGCACTGCCGAAATCGGCGAGCTCGCGGAAACTTTTAACAACATGGCCGGCGACATCGAGGAGTACGTCGAGCGTCTACAGCAGGCTGCGACCGAAAACCGTGAACTGTTCCTGGGGTCGATCCGCATGCTCGCGGCGGCCATCGACGAAAAGGATCCCTATACGCGGGGCCATTCCGGTCGCGTGGCGAAATATGCCCTGATTCTTGGAGACGGCCTCGGGTTGAATGCCGAAGATCTCGACCGGCTGCGGATCTCGGCACTGCTTCACGACGTGGGCAAGATCGGAGTGGACGACCGCGTACTCAAAAAGCCGGGCAAGCTCACCGATGAAGAATTCGACTTGATGAAGCAGCACCCGGTAAAGGGCGCGAACATCATGCGCCCGGTTGCGCAACTCAAGGACATGCTTCCGGGCATCGAACTGCACCACGAGCGCATGGATGGCGGCGGCTATCCCTACGGCTTGCAGGGCGACTCGATCCCGATGATGGCGCGCATCATCGCCGTTGCCGATACATTCGACGCCATCACCACGAATCGCCCCTACCAATCGGCGATGGATGTGGATTTCGCGCTCGAGCGCATTCGGTCTCTCGCAGTCACCAAGTTTGATCCCAACGTCGTCACAGCCCTTGAATCTGCCATTGCCGCTGGCCGCCTGCGCCTCTCTGCGACGCTCGTGGAAGTCTAACGATCCAGCGAGGGTTCGCCAGTCCCCAGCTCTCGGGGGGACGCCTGATCGGCCCGGCCGTCACTTTTAGCCGAGCGCCGGGCGTTCCTGGCTCAGCAGGTAACCGCTCGTATTCGCTTTCATCATCTTCCCGGCGAGATCGAGGATGCGCGCGGCTGCCTCATTCACGCTAAGGCCGCGAGCGTGAATGTTGGAGACCAGGTTGCGATCGGCGTCGGAATGAGTTGCGCGCGGGCGGTACCCCATATACGCGGACAGACTCTCGGCGGTGGCAAGTCCAGGACGCTCTCCAATGAGTAGCACCGCTACGCGAGGGTTCAAGAGTTCGCCAATTTCGTTCAGGATGCCGACGCGGCAACCATGAATTGCAAACGGCCGGCCGAGCTTCCACCCCCGCGCGTTGGCGCCCGCGTAGAGCAACGGAAGCAATGGCGGGACCTGCGCCGTTACGGCTGGCACCGACAGGCCGTCCCCGATGGCGATCTGAACGTCAGTGTCGGGCGGGCAGCATTTCTGTATTTCGACTCGAGAGGCATCATCAAAGTGCCGGCCCAGATCAGGGCGCAGCAGGTATTCGTGTTTCCGGCGCGCGTTCGTGTGAACTTCGAACAGCTGCCAGCTTTGCACGAATTCGGCGCCGAAACATGATTGCAAATCCAGCTCGGCGCGGACCGCGTCTTGTGCGGCAGCATGAGCCTCGCGCAAGTCCAACTGTGTGTTCGTGGTGTAGGCGGCCCCGGCTCGACCGACGAACAGACGCGCGGGTGTACGCGCACGAACCCTGCGCACGAATTCCGGAACGCCGCTCGGGGCCAGCGGCCAGTAGGGTTCGTCCGTCATTCAGACGATCTCCCCAAGGGAAGACTCAAGACCTTGCATCAGCTGGCGCCGCGCAGGCGCGTCCAGCAGAGCGGGTTCCGCATCACGGTAAATTCCCTTCTCGTTCAACCAACCCAGGAATTCCGGCGCCGGTAGGAGGTTGAAAAGCCGCCTGACCGCAACCGCGTCGTGGAAACTAGTGGACTGATAATTGAGCATCACATCATCGGCGCAGGGAACGCCCATGAAGTAGTTGCAGCCCGCAGCACCAAGGAGCAGAAGGAGATTGTCTGCCGAATTCTGATCAGCTGCGGCATGATTCGTATAGCAGACGTCGCAGCCCATCGGCAGACCGAGCAGTTTGCCCATGAAATGATCTTCGAGCCCGGCGCGAATGATCTGGCGTTCGTCGTACAGATACTCCGGACCGATGAAACCGACGACGCTATTCACGATAAATGGATCAAACTCACGCGCCACACCGTATGCGCGTGCTTCCAGGGTCAGTTGGTCGACACCCTGATGTGCTTCGGCCGACAGAGCGCTTCCCTGCCCCGTCTCGAAATACATCGCCTGATGACCCTTCCAGACGACCGCCCGGCTCTTATGGTGCTCGAGAACCTGCTCACGGCCCTCGCGCAGCGCCGCGACTGAAATGCCAAAACTGCGGTTGGCAGCTTCCGTACCGGCGACGGACTGAAAAAGCAGATCGACGGGGGCGCCTCGCCTCATGGCGGCGAGTTGGGCGCTGATGTGCGCGAGGCAGCACGTCTGCGTGGGCACTTTGTAGGTCTCGATGAGCCGGTCGAGCGCGTGCAGAATAGAGCTCACCGTCTCGACCGAATCCGATGCGGGATTGACGCCGATCACCGCGTCACCGCAGCCATACAGCA
>Ga0209624_10000638_pt1 | contig 30733 bp, 35 predicted proteins | sample JacPinW_OM2H0_O1_FD_188565 | JGI IMG/M metagenome (GOLD analysis project Ga0209624, IMG submission 188565) | Forest soil microbial communities from Algoma, Ontario, Canada - Jack Pine, Ontario site 1_JW_OM2H0_O1 (SPAdes) (version 2) | ecosystem: Environmental > Terrestrial > Soil > Boreal...
GCCCCAGGCGCCCGATTCCGGGCCAGAGGCGGTCGCCAAGGCCAAGCGCAACTTGCCGACCGGCCCGGCTTTCGCCAGCGCCACAGAGCCAGCGCCGGCGCCGCCGGTCAAACCGCAGGCCGTCGCGGAGCTGGAACAACCCAATGTGGCCAGCGACGTTTCGCCAGACGAGCCGCGCGGCGCCGCCGGGCCGAAGTTCATCGCGCCGCTGCCGCCGCGGAGGCCAGCTGATCTTGCGGCCCTCGCGTTCGCCGACGCTCCCATGCCTCCGGTTCGTCCGGCGGATCTGATCCTTGCCTCGGGTAAAGACCAGACCGGCGGCGCCGGCGGCGCCTTTCTGCCGCCCTCGAACAAGGGGTTCGGCCCGGCCGCGCAGCACAGGCTGCTGCCGCAGGTTATTACGGCCGGCGTCGACCCCGCGCCGACCGGCGCGCTGGCGCTGGCTGAAGGGCTGTCGCTGCCGACGACATATGACGATAGCGAGCTCCTGGCCCGCGCGGCTGCGCTGACCGCCCCCTTGCCGCCCATGCCGATCGCCAATGTCGGGACAGCCGCGGCCGCGCGTGACAAGACAGCCGCTGCGCCGCAGGCGCACGGCTGGGTCGTTCGGACGGCGGCGCTCGCGGCCGAAGACCTGTCGCAATTGTTTGGGCGCCTGCCGTTCGCGGTCTTCAAGACCGCCACGCCGGCTCATCCAAGCCCCGGTGAATTGGGCGGCGCGCAGCAATAGGCTGAACCCGCCCAACGCCTTGCTTTAACTTACTCCCGTTATTAATGCGGAGCCGCCACCCATAGAGCGCAGTGACTTTTGCGCGCTTGCACGTTCGGCCGCCGAACGAATCGCGAACTCGTCCGCATCAACAAGCGCCTGCGTTACCCACGTCTGGCAGCCCTATGAACCGGCGCCCACTCACGTAGGACGGCCGTTGCGCGCGGCGCGCCATCTCGCCGGCGTCGTCCCCGACCAGGACTTGAACGCGCGGATGAGTGCGCTGGGCTCGGCGAAACCGAGCTCGGCGGCGATTTCGCCGACGCGTCGGTCCTTGAGCAGTAGGCTCTGCGCGGCGTCGAACCGCACTTCGTCGGCTAGGCCCGAGAAAGTGACGCTGAACGCCTCGAGCCGATGGGCGAGCGTGCGCGCGTTAAGACCGAGAGCGCGGCAGACGCTATCGCGCGTTAGCGACCCGGCGCCGATCCGCGTGCGCAACACGGACTTGACCGCCGAAACGAAGTCGCCTTCCGCATTCGCGACGGCTTCCACCAGCAATGGGGCTAGGATCTTTGCGTAGTCCGGTCGTGGCTCGACGTCGACCCTGGGCTCAATTCTGAGAACGACGGGGACAAAAATGCGTTCGCAGGATGGATAAAAGCTGCGGATCGAGGGCGCCGCGCGAGCCAGGTCGAGCCAAATTTCCCGAAGAGTGTAATCGCCGCGGGACTAGTACCCACTTTCGCTGCTGCGTGAGTCGTGATTCATGGGTGGATGAAGAGCACCCCTGAGGCGACCGCGATCACATTGACGAATGAGGAGCGGACCGAGCTTGAGGGCTTGGCGCGCTCGACAAAGACCGAACACCGGCTTCGGCAGCGGGCGCGGATCGTACTTTTGTCGGCGGATGGTTTGGCGACACGGGCGATCGGCAGGGGGGTTGGCTGCACGACGGGGACAGCGTCGAAATGGCGGGTGCGCTACGCCGAGCGTCGGTTTGGCGGCCTCGACGAAACCGGCGAGCGCGGCAACGATCCAAAATATACGGAGGCCGACGACCAACGCATTCTGGCGGCGCTCGATCAGCCGGTTCCCGCCGGCTATGCGCGCTGGACCGGGCCATTGATCGCCGCGGCCCTCGGCGACGTCGGGGTGCAATATGTCTGGCGCTTCTTGCGGGCTCACAAGATTGATCTTGCCGCCCGCAAGAGCTGGTGCGAGAGCAACGATCCCGCGTTCGCCGCCAAGGCGGCCGCGGTAGTCGGCCTTTACATGAAGCCGCCCGAGAACGCTCTGGTCCTCGCCGTCGACGAGAAGCCATCGATCCAGGCGCTGGAGCGCTCGCAGGGTTACCTGAAAATGCCGAACGGTCGGGCGCTGACGGGCCAGTCGCACGATTACATCCGGCATGGCGTGACGACGCTTTTTGCCGCTTTCGACATCGCCACTGGCAAGGTGACGGGCCGCCAGTACAAGCGGCGCCGGCGCGTCGAGTTTCTCGACTTCATGAACCGTGTCGTCGCCCAACATGAGGGCCGCGCGATTCATGTCATCCTCAACAATCTGAATACCCACAAGCCGAAGAACGATCGCTGGCTGAAACGCCATCCGAACGTGCATTTCCATTTTACGCCGACGCGAGCATCCTGGCTGAATCAGGTCGAGATCTGGTTCTCGATCCTGGCAGGCAAGGCCCTCCGGGGAGCCTCCTTCAACTCGCTCGGTGAACTCAAGGCCCATATCGCAACCTTCATCCAATCCTACAACGAGACCGCAAGGCCCTTCGAATGGACCGCGTCCGAGGTCCATCAGAAACGCCTCAAGCCAAGCTTCGCGATTCAGTGAGTCTAGGTACTAGGGCCCCGTGTTCGTCATCGCCGCCATCGGCAGACGGTAACGACGCAAGCCTGAAACCTTCCGAATCAGCGTAGAAACGGCCGGCCCCGACTGGGCGTCGAGGGCTTCCCCGACCAACTGGGGATGCGCATGGCGGTCGCCTTGTCTTCAAGAGGGAGAAGACCCGACACGGCCCCGGCCATGCGCTCAGTGGGAGCGGCGCGCTCCATATCCGGGAAGGGGCCAAAATCGACGCCAGGGGCGACGTTGTCCGCGACGGCTTCGAGCAGTCAGTGCAAAGACAGCGCCCTCCAATCGGGGGAGTAAAGCGGATCTCGCATTTGGGGGCGGGCGTCGCGGCTATGTGCCACGGCCATTCCCGAAGACCCTTCTCGTCTCGCGCTCTTAAAAAGGCCGCAACGAGACCCATCGCCCGCTCATGTCCCTCGGTTATGCGCGGCTTAAGCCCAACCCGGGCGGCCAGCAACGGCTGCGCTCGACGATTTTCCCCTTCGGCCTCCCAAAAAAATTAAGGCCAAGAAAAGATTCTTACGAAAGGGGGGCCGAATTCCTCGCGAAGCAAAATCGCCTCCCTCCGCCGTCCTCCGCTGACGCTGCGGCCCTTCGCTTCGCTCCGGGTGCAGGCCGCCCGGGCCGGCTTCTTGCAGCCGCACCGAGGGACACAAGCTGGCGATGGGCCAGCGGCCCACGGCGCAAGACGAGAAGGATCTTCGACAATGGCCACGGTCCGCTCCAAGTCCGCCCCCAAGCGCGAAACCCGCACCCCCGTCACCTTCCAGACCGCCGTCCAGCTCTGCCCCCACCAGGGCGTCGCGGAAAACGTCGCCCAGGCCTTCGGCCTCATCGTCCCCGAATACGAAGCCATCCGCGCCCAGCACTCGATCGCCGTCAAGCGCATGGCCGAGGCCTTCGAAGGCTCCCTCAACGACAAGGCGACCGCCATGCACTTCCAGCGCATCGTCGGGGCCCTCGTCTCCTCAGCAGTTGGAGCCGGCCGCTTCTACTCCGAAAAGGTCAGTCAGGCCCGCGACGCCACCGCCCGCGCCGCCGACGGCGGCAACGACGAACTCGGGACCCCGATCGGCCTCGACAGCAGGGCGCAGCGCACCCGCGAGTTCGCAGCCGACATGGCGATGCAGGCCTTCGCCCTCCTTGCCGCAGCCCACGGCGCCATCGACGCCTACAGGGACCTCACCGGCGAGGACTGGAAAGCCTACGAGACCTCCGCTGACGCCACGGTCGAGAAGAAGGCCGCCGCCTCCCAGATGGGAGCCTTCGGCGGCTAACGCCCCACGGGTCGGGGGTCCGAAAGGCCCCCGCCCCCCTTCCCTCCCGGGCGCCTTGCGACGCCCAACCGTTGGAGCCATTCGATGACCATCTCCTTCAACCCCCTCAAGGCCAATGGTCACCTCTTCACCCACCTGCCCGAACTCGACGACCTCGAGTTCTCCCTCCCCAACGCCAACGCCGCCGACGTCCTGGACGCGCTCGGGATCGAAGACGTTTACTCCGCAAACCCGTAGACCCGCTTCCCGCAAGCGCTGAGCATACTCAGCCTGCCATCGTTTCCCGTCCTTCATCCTCACACGCTGCCCGGTCAATTCGGCCTGTTCGTCGTCAAATCCGCGAGCCCGCACATTTCGACAGTTTTGCCATCCGCCGCTCGCACCATCCTCGGCTGAACCCGACAGCGATCGACCGCCTCCAGCACAGCCTGGCGGGTCGCGCTCTCCCCCGCACTCCACCATCTCATTGTCCCACCGCCTCCGATGAAACCGGCCAAAGCCGCTGCACCGACCCACGCGGCTAGTCGCGATGGCTCGCGCCGATTGCGCTCCCTCTGCTTCGAGACCAACCATTTCTGGCTTTCCGACAGAGGCCCGCCCGACATCTTCGCGGCAATCCGCGCAATCGCGTCGTCGATCGCCCCTTCGGCGCGGACGCTCGCAAGACCGGCTCTCTCAGTCGCCTGATGCGCCATCGCGAGCGCGTTGACGCCCGCCTCGACCATCCGTTCGATCCGACGCCGATCGGCTTCGCCCTCTCGACGCGCCCTCTCGAACAGCGCCTCAAGATCGCCGAGCGCCGCAAGATTGGTCTTACCCGTCTCCTCAATCGCTTTCAGAAGCGCACCCACAAACCGACCTTCCACCGCATCAATATGCACGCCCCAGTCCCGCGCCGCCTGCTCGACCCTCGCGATCTCCTCCGCGAGACCGAAGTCCCAACGCCCCAAGCAATCGCCGCCTCCCTGACCGCCGCGCTTTTTCATGAAACCCCATCCGCTCAATTCCGAAGGAAGCGCCCTTCCTTCGGGCGCTTCCTCGTTCTGAACATTCCGCTCGGCGTCCACCGACCCTACTCCGTTGCCGCTGCGGTTTCCGGAAAGCCCGGAAACCATGCCGTCGGGACCTCGGCAAACAGCGCCCCCGGCACCTCTTTCGTCCACCAGTTCCGAACCCGGACGCGATCAAGAAACGCCACCGCCGTCCCGTCCGCTCCTTTCTTGCCTTCGTAGGCTTCGACGAAGCCAAGTCGTCGCTTCGTCACCTCGTTCATGCAGATCAGCCGCGGCATTTGCACGACGATCCCGCCGCGCGTCCGCACGCGCCCAACCGTCCTGTGGTCGTAGATCGAGGCGAAAGCCTCGTCGATCCCGCCTGTCATGAGGAGGCCGGCATTCTGGACAACCAGCGTCGCCGGCGCGGCGAATAGGCCGCCATCCTCGAAACTGTCCAGATAGTCGAGGTCCGCGGCATCCGGCCCCACCATGTGCACGACAACAACCCGGATGCCCTGTTCTTCGAGGCTGTCGGCGAGCGGCAATTCCGCGATCACGCGTGTCAGCGCGGTCTCGCCGCCGCCGACGTCGACCATCGCGTCAACGCGATCTTCCATCAGGTGATTAATCTGCCGTTCAAGCCACGCTTTCGCTTGGTCGGGGTCGCGCGACGGCGGCGATTTCGCCTCCGGATGCAGCGCGGACAGATTGTTGCTGGCGTTCGAGATATCCGCATCCCAAATCTCGAAATCCGCGCCGTGCTCGCGGGCATATTGCGCAAGCACGTTCAGGAACACCGTCTTGCCGACCCTTTGCCGGCCGACGACGAACATGATCACAGGCTTCCGCCCATTTTGCTCAAGGTTTTCCAAGATACTTTCTCCACGTTCTGTCGATTTGGTTGGCGGAATAACCTCGCCGGTCCTTGCGCCAGCTCTTGAAGCGATCAATCAGATACCCTTGAAAGGATCGGACTTCGTCTTCAGGGCTGACATCACCGAGACGCCACGGTCGCGCCGCGTCTCGTTGACTCTCGGGATCGAGTACGAGCCGTAGGTCAAACGGCTCATTGTCGAGAATAATGGTCACATCCTCCCAGGAGAGGCGTTCCTCCCAACCCCCGATCGGCACCGGCCCGCCGGGCATCGGCCGATCCGAAGGCGTCAAAGTCATCGCCGCCGGAGTGGTCCATCCGATGCGGGTGGCTTCGGTCGGCCCTCCCACCGCGGCGGGGACGCCCGCTTTCAGGCCGCGTTGAATGTTCATCGCCGGCGGCTTCGCCGTCGACGATGTCGTCGCCAGAGGCGGCTGACGATCCGCCAGGGGCGCCGGGAACGAGCCCGTGAACCGCGAGGGCATGTTCTGCCGCGGATCAGCCGAGCGCCGGGCCTCGCGCTCCGCGCGTTCCTGTGCGCGGCGCTCCTCGACGCGCACCACTTCTTTGCGCACCCGTTGCCAGATTTTTTTGGCTGTCGCCGGTTTCACCGGCCGACCATCAGCCAACGTTATCCCCATCCCGACGAAGTCCACACAAAGCTCTCGCCATGGCACCCCACGTCCAGTCTCCGCCTCGTCCCGTCGCACCGCGTCGTGATGCTCAACCAGCCACCAAAACAACGGCGACCGCCACGCTGGCCGCGCGACGCGTTTCAAGACCTCCTCTGTCGATTTCTTGGACGGACGCGCCGGTTCCACGCGTTTAGCGCCTTCCTTCTCGTCATCGCCCGTCATCGGTGCGCCCTCGCGGCGGGATTGCCGCATCTGTGATCCGAGCATCAGGGTCAGCCGCGCGAACAGGAAACGGAAAATTCGCGCATAGGATTTAGACATCCGCGATCCTCGGCGCGCGCCTCGCGTGCACATGCATCACGAGTATCGACGCCCGTGCTCGCGCTCTCGGCCATGTCATGAGCGATCAACGGGAGACATCAAGGAGACCCCAGGGGGACAGCTGGGGGACAGCAAGGGGCCAGCCGGGAGACACTCAGAAGGCTCAAAAATTAGCTACATGGACCAATGCACCTTTGGTGCGGTCCGCCCGCGGCGCGGGCGGGGGCCCGCCCGCCGGCGGCGATCCCAGAATTCGGGCGACTCAGGGCTTGAGGTCAGACCCTCCTCAGTCGACTGCGCTCAAAATCGGCTTCAGGGAAGCCGTAGACCGGCTTCCCGCCCGTCGCCGCTACCCCCGCCAGATCGCGGAGGCCCCGTCCCTCACGCGTTCTACGACCTCGCCTCCCTCGCACGCCGCCTTTGCTGTTCCCAGACAGCCCAAGCGGCCCGCTTTTTTAAACTCCTCTTCTTTCGAGTTCCTGTTCGCGCGGCTGACGCTCACGCTCGGATCACGGCCAAAGCAATCCCGCCTTGGCCAGACCGACGGACAAAGCTCTGTCCTGGCTCTTCGTATCTACTATCAGCCACGGGCGACAACCCATTCAAACGGAACCAAAAATGTCTTTCGAAGATATGGGCGCGGTGGCCCAGAACCCAAGGAACCTTCCCATCGAATTCGAGTTCGATACTACACTCGTGCGCATGGTCGCAAAGGAGGACCAAGCGTCCGGCCATCCGACGTCATCACCAAGGGCTTCGATATCGGCTATCTGACCCGCGGCACCATAAACCCCTCTGACTACCTCGCCCACAACCACCGCGTGCTCTGTTACATGGTGACTGGCCTCTCCTCCTCGTGGGAGGGCCTGCACGCGCAGGACTTCGACCTGCGTTGGTCGCGACGCGAATGGTCGGCGCGACAATTCGCCAAGCAACTCCAGATCGCGGACTGGCTCGCCAACCGGTTCCTTGAAACCGAGAAGGCGAAGGCGCCCCTTGGCTGACGCGTCAATCATGCCGCGCTCGTCGCCGAGCCCCGCCTTAGGCGACCTCATGCCACCCGCGTTTCCCGTTCGCGCCGATGGCCGCGAAACTTTCCTCTCCAACGAGACCGAGGTTTTCGACCATGACCGCTCCCCTCCCGCGGACGCCCGCCGACTCCCCTGCCCAGCCTCCCCCGACCCGAATGAGCGATGAGCTCGAGCGCCTGCGCGCGTCCGTCAACAAGCTCGCGCGGGCTCAGAACGCGCTGCTCTTCAACGTCAAAGCTCTGAGCGACCAAGTGCAGTCCCTGTCGGGCACGGTCCAGCAGATGGCGAGCACGATGAATGGGAAAGCTGGAGAGGACGAGGCGCGGCGCCAGCTTTACTGGCCTCTTTGCCAGCCACGCTAGACCAAAGTTGACCGACCCAAGGATCATCCTGATGGCCCTCCGCCACGACGCTAATGACGCGACCCTCAGCCGAATCGCCGACGACCTCATCGGTGTTCGCAAACTCCTCGAAAAAATGGATCACGCCCAGGACGCTCTTCTTGAAAACGGCCAATCCCTCCAGGGCCAGCTTGAGGCCCTGACGGGCCAGATCACCCATATGATCCAGGTCCTGACCCCGGAGCGGCCCGAACAGGAAGGACCATCGCTCGCCGACCTTCTCGCCCGCATCCTGACCCAGCAATCCGACATGGCCGCCCTGCTGCGCCAAATCCACGACGCCTTGACGCGCCTCGCCCCGGCGGAGAACGCCACAGCCCACGCCAACACTCTCGCCAACGGCGCCGGACACGCCTGATTTCCCGTGCTCAATTTCAGGAAGATCTCCGCCGCGAGCGACGGCGCGGCGATCCGCGCCTACATGACCCAGGACCAGCCGGAACCCGAGTCTCTCAAGGTCCATGGCGTCGCCCTTGACGGCCGTGACCTCGAAACCGGGGAGCGCCTCACCGCCTACTATACAGGCCGCGGCGAGCGGGCGAACTGGCGTCCCGACATGGACCCACGCGTTGCGGCGGCGCTCGGCATTGCAAGCGCCCGCGCCGCTCCCCGCGACGGCCAGCTCGACGCACTGTTCGAAGCGCGCCGCGCCGACACGGGCGAGGACTGGAGCCAGCATGTCCGCAAGAACTCGGGGTTCGACTTCGTCTTCGCCCCGCACAAATCCGTATCTCTGGCGGCCGAGTTCGCCCCGACCGAGGCGGAGCGGCAGATGATCCGCAACGCCATTAACGCCGCGAGCGACGACGCGCTTCGCTACGCCGCCCACGACCTCGGCTTCGCCCGAAAGGGGCATGCGGGAGAAAAGGGCGCGGAGGCAGGCGAGATCGGCTGGGTGACGTTCGCCCACGACGCGGCGCGGCCGACCGTCGCCGTCCAGAACGGGCCGGACGGCGCGACCTACCTTCTCGACGCGCCGATCGCCGGCGATCCGCACTACCATCTGCACAATTTCATTCCGAATCTCGTTGTCACCGACGACGGCCGGGTCGGCTCGATCGACTCGAAGGCGCTGACCGCCCACAAGGTCCCTGAATACGGAGCCTTCTTTCAGGCGCGCCTCGCCGACCGCCTACGCGCGCTTGGACTGAGGATCGGCCTCGACGCCGGCGGCGAGGCGGCTGTCGCCCTCGACATCCCCGAGAGCGCCGTTCTGATGTTCTCCAAGCGCGACCGGCAGGTGGTCGGCGACGCGCAGCGCTACGCCCGTGAACACGCGATGGACTGGGACGAACTCTCGCTCGAGCGCAAGAAACAGATGCTGCATGAGGCGAGCGCCGCGGGGCGGCTCGGCAAGACCAAGGAGGAAGCGCACGCGGTCTGGCGCGAGCAGGTCGCGGAGCTCAGATGGACGCCAACCTCCGTTCTCAGCGCGACGCCGCCAGTTGAGCGTACGTTCGACCAGCGGCGCGAGGCGGCTTACGCCTCCGCCTCTGGATCGCTCTCGGCGGAATTCCAGTTGAAAGCCGTCCTCGACGCTGAGCGCCTGCGGGTTCATGCGGCGCGCGGCCTGATCGAGACAGGAGCCGCGGGCGGACGAGACGACGTCGACGCGGTCGTAAGCCTCATCGAGACACGCGGCTTCGTCCACCACGGCAAGGCGGTCACGCTCATCTTCGGCGTGCACGAAGGCAAGGAGCGGATCAGCCACACCGAGCAACTCCGGACCGAGCAGAGCGTCGCCGAAATGTCGCGCGCGGCCGCCCGCGACCGCTCGGCCAACCTCTGCGACGCGGCGATCCGCGCGGCGATCGGACGGGTCGAAGCCGACGACGCCGGCGTCCGGTTCTCGAAAGAGCAGCTCGCCGCCATCCATGCGCTGGGCGCCGGCGGAAAACTATCACTCCTGACCGGGGTCGCCGGCTCCGGCAAAACGACGCTTCTAAAGCCGCTGGTCGACGCCTGGCGCGGCGAAGGCCGAACGGTAATCGGCATGTCGACAGCCTGGCGGCAGGCCGACGTCCTCCAGGAGGCCGGCGCCGACGAGACGATCGCGCTCCAGCCGCTCCTCAACGCGATCGACACAGGAGAATTCTTCGCGGGCGAGAACACCGTCCTTATCGTCGATGAAATCAGCCAGATCGGTCCCCGCCCGATGCTGAAGCTCCTCGAGCTGCAGGCCAAAACCGGCATGACCATCAAGATGCTCGGCGACCGGGAACAGGTGCAGTCGATCGAGGCCGGCGACACGATCGCGCTCCTGAAACGCGTTCTGCCGAAGTCCGCCATGCCCGAGGTGCTGACCGCTGTCCGCCAGAAGAACGACCGCGACCGCAAGATCGCCGCCCTCTTCCGCGACGGCAAGGCGGAAGCAGCCCTCGCGATGAAGCGCGAGGACGGAACGGCGAGGTTCCTTGAGGGCGACACCGACCAGGTGGTGCGGCAGATCGCCGACCTCTACATCGAACGTCACGACGCGCTCAAATCCCAAGACCCGAGCTACGGGGTGACGATCACCACGCTCACCAACGCCGAGGCGGCCGACATCAGCCGGGCGATCCGCGAGCGTCTCAAAGCGCGCGGCGAGATCGGGACCGACGAGGCGACCTACAAGGCGGTCGTCTATCGCTCCGAGAAGCGAGAATTCTTCGACCTGCCCATCGCGACCGGAGATCGGCTGCGCATGTACCGGAAAACCGTCGCCGAGATCGACGGCAAGCGCGCCACGATCGGCAACAACGGCGACATCGTCGAGGTGGTCCGAAAGACAGCCGCTGGTCTCGCTCTTCGCAACGCGCGCGGTCAGACGGCCGAGATCGACTGGAAGCGGCTGTCGGACCCGAAGACCGGGAGGCTCCTGCTTGGCTTCGGCCACGCCTTCACGATCGACGCCGCGCAGGGCATGAGCACCAAGGGCGAGCACATCAATGCCCTGCCGTATGGGACCGCGGCCACCTCGGCCTTCAAGACCTATACCGCCGAAAGCCGCGCCACTGGCCGGACGCATACCCTGATTTCAAAGGCGGCCGTCCACGCCGCGGTTCAGCGGTCCCGAGCGCTCGGCGATGTCACGCCGACGACCGAGGACGATCTTTGGAAAGAGGTCGCCAAGAACGCGTCGGAAAAACCTTACAAGGCGCTCGCGCTCGACATCGCCGGCAAAGCGCGCCGGCAGCACGACCGAGCCGTCGAGATTGGGCTGTCCAACCACAATCGGATCGAGAAGGTCGCCGAGGAGCGGCCGGATCTTGGCGGCGAGATGAAAGCCGCCTATCAGGCGGGGCTTCTGCGCCAGGCTTTCGAGCAGCAGCGCGACGCCCTCGTGGCGCTGATGCAAACGATCGACGAGCAATTAAAACGCGCTGCCGGCGTGCTCGTCGACCATGCCAGGGCGATGGCGACGGCGATCAAGGGCGCGCCTGTCGCTGGGACGGAGGCTTCCGTTCGGCCCGAACCGCCGGCGCCAGCCCCCTCGGCGCGGCCCAAGCCTCTAGGGTGACCGCTTTGGGCGGCTTCCTGCCGTACGATGCCCGACGCAGCGGACGGCAGCAACGTGCAACTAGCGGTCGTTCTCGAACGCGCGTCGAACTGGTCAAATCGAGCCTCTACCGGCGTTGCCTAGGCTTTCAAGTTGCAGCGCAAGCTCAAGGATGCAGCGTTGGCGACCACAAACTTGTAAGCGGTTTCAGGATAAGGGTTCTTGCCTCGTTTGTTGCCGCACGGCTGCTATCCCTCGGACAGCCCCTCTGAACTTTCGTGCGGCTGCCGAGCGGAAATCTCAGCGCGAATTGCGCGACTCGACAGCGTCATTTCGCCTACAAATGCGGCTATCGAGCCGATCGTCAGAATGAGCGCTAGGCCGAAAGCTGCGAGAAGCACGTTGGCGGCGGCGATCGATCGTCCGAAGCCTCCGATGAATAAGAGCAGCGCCGCCACGCAGCTCAACCCCCCTCCGATTGCACCCAGCAACACCGCCGCATCGAGAAGTTTCGATCGGTGATGCAGGCGCGTAAGCTCAAGCGTACAGTAATCATGCGCATCCTCGTCGGTTCGCATCTTACGGGACAGCTGCGCAACCCGGTCGGCGACACCGTCGAGCCGGCTTGCGAAGACGCCAAGCAGACCAGCCAAGGCCGCCAGGAGGAAGGCGGGCGTCAAGGCAGTCTGGATGACGTGGGCGACGTCGTCGAGCGGTGTGAACAAAGCGGCCTCCTACGCCAGGCCGAAACTCGAAGACGCTACCCTCGCAATAGCATTCGGGTCGCGGCGGCCGAGTGACGAGACGCGCTCAATAAACTCATCTACGCGTCGCGAGAAGGTCGAGGCCTATAGCGTACAACTATCGTGTTCATACCTTGGAAAGTCACTTGTTTTCCAGGAAACGGAGTATCTGCCGACCATGTGTCGGCTGCGCCGTCTTGCCCCAGCCCACCAAAGGATGTGACCGATGTCCCATCACTTCGATACGCCAACCGCGCGCGAAGATCCGCGCATCAATATCTGTGATTTCTACCTCTTTGATGGGGCGCCGGGTACAACGGTGATGGCCCTAACGGTCAATCCCGATGCGGGACTTTCAGCGCCAGAGTCTTTCAGAGAGGAGGCACTGTACGCCTTCCGTTTCGATTTGGATGGCGACGCGCGCGAAGAACTGACCTTCAAACTGCGCTTCGGCGAGGCCGAGCACAGCGCTCAAGACGAGAGTCGGCATGTGCAGTCCCTCGAGGTCCGACGGTCCGTCGGCGGTTCAGCTACGAAGGGGCTAGATGGCGATCTCATTGCGACTGGCCAAACCGACGCGACGATTGATGCCGCCGCTGGCGTTCGCGTATTTGCCGGTCTCGCGCCCGACTTGTTTGCAGGCGACGGAGTTGCGCTGGCGCGTTTCCGCACCGCGGCGTTCCAAGATCACCGGTTCGATCCCGATGCCTTTCTCAATCGCAAGAACCTGTTCGAGCGCCGGAATGTCAGCGCTATCGTCCTCGAAGTCCCAACGCCGATGATCGGGAAGGGGTGTGTTCGATCCTGGGCTACGGCTTCGCTTATCGGCCACGCGCCGGAAGTTCAGGTGTCGCGCTGGGGTTTACCCCTAATAACGCATGTGTTCATGCCCGATGAGGATATGCATGAGGCCTACAATCGGGCGACGCCGGCTGCTGATCTTGCCCAGTTCGCAAGCCAAATCGGAAAGGTCGCGGCCATACTGACCGGCCTTGCCGGCTCCGCGGACGATCCGCAGGATTACGCCAAGCGACTGATTGAAAGGGTCTGCCCGACTACCTTGCCCTATGAACTCGGCACGGCGGCCTCCTTTGATTTTGTCGGAATCAATGGCCGCGGGCTTCCCGACGATGTCATGGATGTTGTTCTGACTCTCGCTACCAATACCGCCTTGGGCGACGGCGTCAGACCCGACGTGAGGCGCATTCGATCCGAGTTTCCTTATTTTGGCGCCCCTTATTCGAACGATGAGCAAAAGGGCGTCATGCCAGCCCAAGCTCGTCCGAAGGCGTACTGATGAAACAATGGAGCACCTTCGTCATCACAGGGTTGACGGTTGTGACGGCTGCAGGCCTCGTGACGGCGGCGCGATCGGAGAATCCCGGGTCTGCGACCTTAGCGTCTTTCGATGCTCACGGTTCATTGAACCTGCCGCGAGGATATCGGCATTGGGTTCACATCGGGACACGGCTCAAGCCGATCGGGATCAACATTCTCGATGGCCAAGTGACCAAAACACCTGAGATCTTCAACGCTTATGTGGAGCCGCGCGCCTACACGCGGTTCCGCAGAACGGGTCGGTGGCCGGACGGGACGCAAATCGTCAAAGAGTTCAGCGCGGTGCGTGTTGGTCAGGGCTGCGACTCGGCGACCTTTCTTTGTAGTTCTCCAATAGGCGCCGGCATCTTCGAAAGCGGGTTCGCTGGCCTTGGCGTGATGGTGAAAGACGACAAGCGCTTCAGCGACGCTCCAGGCCATTGGGGATATTTCAGTTTCGGTCACAAGCCTCTGCCTTACAATCCTACCGCTTCATTGCGGCCGAAGGACACCTGCGAGGCGTGTCACGTCGCTCTCGCATCCAAGACAGACTATGTGATTTTGCAAGCTCACATCGGTCTCGCCGCAGCAGACGATGAGCTGCCCTAAAAGACGGCCATACACATTCGCGCTGAACACACGCCGTTTGGTGTGCGCACCGGTGGCAGGCGCTGATACATAAAGGCCGGTTTTTCAAGATCATGTGCGTTTGGCGGTGGCCGCCTCGACTGGGAAGGGTCGATGTTTGTCCTACTCTACTTTGGCCGCACCGTTTCGAGGTATTAACATGGTTGGACCGAGCGCCCGCCGCCATGCTTCTGTGAAAGACCTCGTCCATGGAAATGCAGCAGATCGTCTACTTCCGTGCGCTTTGTGATGAGTTAAACTTCACCCGCGCCGCGGAGCGCTGCAAGGTTTCGCAGCCCTCGCTTACGCGCTCAATCAAAAATCTCGAAGAGGAGTTTGGCGGCGCCCTGTTCCATCGAGAGCGGTCAAACACCCACCTCTCCGAATTGGGCCGCATCGTAAGGCCCCATCTCGACGAGGTCTTCAACCAGGCGCAGGCCGCCGCGCAGCAAGCTCAAAGCTTTAGGGAACTCGAAGCGACACGTCTTAAGCTCGGAATCATGTGCACGATCGCGCCGACAGATCTCGTTTCGCTGCTCGGCAATGTTCGGACCCGTCACCCCGGCATCCAGCTTGAGATTGGTGACGCCGCGGCGTCCAAGATAGACGACGATCTCCGTAATGGTGAACTCGAAGTCGCGATTTTCTGCAAGGCCGGAGAAGAGCGGGATCCTCGCTTTCACTATTTGCCGCTGTTTCGTGAACGGTTCGTCGTCGCGGTCGCGGAGGGCCATGCGCTGGCTAAGCTGAACGAGGTGAGGGTGCCGGATCTGATCGGAACTCCGTACCTGCGACGTACGAATTGCGAATACGGCGACTTTGCTCGAACTGTGTTCAATCAGCAGGGCCTTTTCAATAAGATCGTCTATTCCAGCGATCGCGACGATTGGATTCTAGCGATGGCAGCCGCGGGGATGGGCTATTCCTTCATGCCAGAACGCTCCGCGCGTCAACATGGCGTGGTCGCGAAACCGCTCGTGGACCCGGAGTTCTGGCGCGAAGTGAGCCTGGTGACGGTGCGTGGGCGCCCACACTCGCCAGCCGTAGGCGCTCTCGTACACGAAGCGATGTTGGGAACGTGGTCGAACGACCGTGCGCTAGCCGTGCGCCAATGGACTGAGAGCGAGCAGGTTGGTTGATCGGGCGAGGCGGGCCCCTTTCGTTCGTCACAAGAGGCGGATATCTTCGCCGGAGCCTCGCCGGCTTCCCCACCGAGCTTTTCGGCGAAGGCGCAAAACATCTCAGACAGGCTTGCGGCTCGTCCGATCGCTTATGAAGCACAACGTCCCGTCTGGCCTGTCTTCACCACTCCAACATCACAGGCGCTTCGAAAACGTCGGCCCTGCCCAAACAGGATGGGCAGGACCGACACGACTCTTGTTATTGCGGCGGCAGATCCGGTTGCGCAATCACCGGACAATTGATGATGGCGTCGGTCGGCCGCAGACCCCCGACATAGGGGTTGCCCGGCCCCGGCGGACTGATCGAAGCGCTGGTCAGGAGCCCTTCGCGGATAAGCGACTTCTGCTCGTCCATCGAGTGGATGCGATGCACCTTGCCGCCATCGATGGCTGCCTGCGTCCACATGCTCACATGAGCATCCCATAGCGGGCTGTAGTTGTTCTCACGCGAGGGATTGTCGTTATCCGGACCGATCGGAAAGACGTTGATCGGATCGACCCCGCCGTTGGCGAGCGCGGTTGAGAAGCCTTGGTCCTCTCCTGAGCCCTTGTCGGTGCGTCCGTTGAGGACCGGTGAGAAACCGAGCAGGGCGGACTTTTCTCCGGGCAGAGACTTGCCGAACTCGGGAAGTTTCGCGAGCCGCGGCGCGACGACGCCTTTCTCTAGCACTGCCGCAATGGGGACCGACGCGTCGGTGACGAGATGATAGAAGTATTGGTTGCCGCCCTGAACCCCGTCCAAGATCGACAGCGTGACCGTGCGCGCCTCGGTGTCAATGGATTTCACGCGGAGGTGGTGCCCCGAGGCGTTCGCCACGATCTGTGCGTTCAGCACGAGTCCGCTCGGCAGCACGACGATGGATGACCATTTGTCGTCTGCGACGGCCCCGGGGTTGGCAACTTTGGGCGGGAAGTAGCCCGGCGGGTCGCCCGGCACGACCTTATACTCTGGGGAGAAATCTACTTTGCCGGCAAACTTCATGATCCCGTCTTCGAGCGTGACATCCTGCACGCCAGGAGAACCAACCGCCTCCGCAAGCTTGGGGGCGTAATTGACGCCCATGCGGTGCGCGACCTCAAAATCGGATGCGTCCGTGACGATGTAGAAAACATCTTGCCCCTCCGGCGACAGCCCGCGGAACAACGGCAGCGTCACGCTCGCGTTTCGATAGGCGAAATCGATTGCCAATGCGCTCTTGATGAAGACATGGTCGCTGGGATTAAAGTTGACCCCGTGGCCTGGATGGTATGGCGGCCGCTCCGATTCCATCCCTTCGGCGGTTAGAAGCGCTCTTGCCTCTCTCAGCGCACTGCCTTCGGACGCCGCCGCGGCAAACGTCGCCGCTGAACAAGACAGCATCAACACTGTAGTAAAAATTACGGCCTTCATCTCGTTATCCTCGCTTTTCGAATGACTTGAAAATCAGCGCGCAAGCTCCATGCTATGTCTGGGCAGCCGACGCCTTGTGCGCCGCAATAGGCGCGGATCGTTTCGAAGTGAAATGCCTGTTCGCAATCGATGCGATAGTTGTAGTCTATAGCAGGATTAACTCGGGTCTAATGCCGCAATGGCGGCGCTCCCGCCCATCCAGGCGCCCGTTCGAGGGCGATCCCAGCGAGGCCTGTTGTGGTCTGATGGCCGAGCTCGACTCGGCTATCGAGAGCGGCTGACCGACATGTCCCACCAATGATGATGACCAAACATGCTATGAGCAACCTCGCGCCCGATCCCCCAGCCAAACCCGTGGACGAGCGAGCGCATGAACCCGGCGTCCCGGTCGGGCGCAAAGACCGCGACCGCGCTAGCGATAAGCCCACAATGACGAGGGAGGCCAATCCCAAGATCGTTGGACGGCGATCACCGCCTTGCCCTCTGTTGAGGACGCCTCGATCAGACCTGAGATGATCGGCCGTCGCCGCGCGTGTGCCGATATAGCCCAAGCAAACGTATTGGGCGCGGAACCCTATCCGATAGCGGCAAGTCCGTTCGATTTGAACTGCTCCGCGATAATGCGGAGTCCTTCTTGGAGCCGGGGCGCGACGAAATCCAAGAAGGCGCGTAGCTTCAGCGGCTGTTGCGGATGTGCGGCATGCACGAGCTGCACAGGCAATGGCGACGGCGTCCAGTCAGCCATTATCGGCACCAGCGTTCCATCACGAACGCTTGCCGCTGCTTGATACGACATCACCCGCGCGACTCCGAGCCCGGCGACAGCCCCACCAATCACCCCTTCCGCTGTATTGACCGAAAAACGGGGGGTGACCGAGAGCTGGTTGGTTGCCCCTTCGCTTGCGAAACCCCAATCGCGATAGCGTTGCAGCCCTTCGAGCGCGATGCAGTCATGACCTTGGAGGTCGGCAGGGGCACGCGGCTCGCCACGCCGGCGGAGATAGTCCGGGCTGGCGCACACCACCCACCTGATCTCGCCGACTCGCCGCGCAACCAGAGCGCTGTCCGGTAGGCGTCCGATCCTCACAGCAACGTCTATGTGGTTCTCGACCAGATCGATGACCCCATCGGACAGGACGAGCCGGACCGTGACCTCCGGATAGGCCCCAAGGAAGTCGTGAACGACCGGCGCTACGTTCAGCGCGCCGAACGCGATCGGCGCTGTAACCAATAGCTCGCCACGCGGCGCGCGATATTCTCCCGACGCCGCCCGCTCTGCCTCGGCTAGCTCCTCCAGAATGCGACGCGCTGATGTGACGAAAGCCGTGCCGGCTTCGGTCAGCAATAGCTTGCGGCTGGTGCGCACCACCAATTGCGATCCTAAGTGCGCTTCAAGATCGGACACCCGGCGGCTCACCGTCGGCAGCGGCACGGACAATGTTCGCGACGCGGCAGACAGGCTACCGCCGTCAACCGCGGCGACCAGGGTGCGCATCGCCTCAAACCGATCCATCCGGCCTCGTATTGCGGAAGTCTGGCTTCCAACACTAACGACTACTGCCGTTTTGCGGAAGGTAATATGCCACCTCAGCAGCCGGTCGCGGCTCAACCGATCAGGAGCAAAGGCCGATGTCACGAATTCCGGTCCCGGCCTTCGAGCACATACCTGCAGAGTCGCAGGCGTTGCTTGCAGGCGTGAAGAGCCGGCTCGGCGCCGTGCCGAACATGTACCGGATCATCGCGAACAGTCCTGCAGCTTTGGAGGCCTTTCTTGGCTTCTACACTGCCCTCGACAAGGGTGAAGTGGACTCCCTCACCCGCGAGCGCATTGCATTGGCCGTCGCCGAGGCGAATGGCAGCGACTATTGCCTGTCGGCGCAGACCCACCGCGTCCGCAAGGCCGCGATGCTCGATGACGCGGAGATCACGGCAAATCGGAGCGGCGCGTCGAACGACATCAAGGCGGACGCGGCCGTACGCTTTGCCACCAAGCTCGCCCGCGAGCGTGGCCAGGTCAGCGAAGCGGACGTCCAGACGATGAAGCAAGCCGGCTATTCGGACGCGGACATTGTCGAGGTCATCGCCAATGTCGCGATCAATTTTTTCGCCAACATGATCAACAACGCGCTGAAAACGGACATCGACTTCCCAAGAATAGCCGCTCGCAAAGGCGCCTGATCGGACGAACCTAAGCGCACCAACGAAGACGCGTTCGCGCGCGTCGGCGAACCCCTTCTTACGCCCTCAACCACGGAGACCTGCCATGTCCGTCCGTTTCAAGACCGCCGATGTCGACGGCCTCAAAGTCTTCTACCGCGAGGCGGGCGATCCCGCTCGTCCCGCCGTCCTTCTGCTTCATGGCTTCCCGAGCGCAAGCCATATGTTCCGGGATCTGATTCCGGAACTGGCCAGCCGCTACCATCTGGTGGCGCCCGACCTTCCGGGCTTCGGTATGACCGGGCAGGCGGGGCGAGACCAATTCGCCTACACCTTCGAGAACATCGCGAACGTGGTCGGCCGCTTCACCGAAGTCCTCGGGCTCGACAGGTTCGCGGTCTACGTCTTCGACTATGGTGCGCCGGTCGGCTTCCGCCTGGCGGTGAAGCATCCCGAGCGCATCAGCGCCATCGTCACCCAGAACGGCAACACCTATCTCGAGGGCGTGTCGGAAGCCTTCGCGCCGGTTCAGGCCTACTGGAAGGGGCCGACGCAGGCCAATCGCGACGCGCTACGCGGCTTCCTAGCGCCGCAGACGACGCTGTTCCAGTACACGCATGGCGTGGCCGATCCCAGTCTGGTTTCGCCCGACGGTCGCAATCTGGACGACTTCTATCTGGCGCGGCCGGGCAACGACGAGATCCAGCTCGACCTCCTGCTCGACTACCAGTCGAACGTCGCCCTCTACGACACGATCCAGGCCTATTTGCGCCAGCATCAGCCGCCCGTCCTGGCTGTATGGGGCAGGAACGACCCGTTCTTCATTCCGCCCGGCGCCGAGGCGTTCAAGCGGGACGTGCCCTCGGCCGACATCCGCTTCGTCGACAGCGGCCACTTCGCGCTGGAGACGCACGCATGCGAGATCGGCGCAGCGATGCGCGACTTTCTCGCCAAGCACATCGGCTGATGCCGCCGTGAGGGCGCCGCTGGCGCCCGGATTTTCCGTTTTGCCCCCTGAGCAGTCGCCCGCCCGCTGCCATACCTGAAGGAGACCGACAATGAACACGCCCACCGACATCGTTCGCAGCTTCTACGGCAAGCTCGCCTCGGGCGACGCTCCCGGCGCGTTGGGCCTGATGGCGCCCGACATCGAGTGGATCACGATGTGGCACTACCGGGTCGACGGCCGCGGCCCCGAGCGCGTAGCGGAGGGCCTGTTCAAGCCGCTCATGGCGGAGTGGTCGAGCTTCGCCCTCGTCCCGACGGAGTTCATCAACGACGGCGACACCGTCGTATCGCTCGGCGATTTCACCGGCGTCCATGGCTCGACGGGCAAGAAGGCCGCCGCTCGCTATGCCCATGTCTGGACCATCAAGGACGGCAAGATCACGCGCTTCCGCCAGTACATCGATACGCTGGCCATTGCCGAGGCGCGCCGGTCATGAGCCGCGTCGCGATCGTCACGGGCGCGAGCCGAGGAATCGGACGCGCCACCGCCATCCGCCTGGCCCGCAACTTCGGCGCCGTGGCGATCGTGGCGCGCACCGCCGATACGCTGGCCGCAACCGCCGATGCGAAACGACCGGACGGCGCCGAGCCCTTGATCCTCGCGCGAGATCCACGCGAGCCGGAGGCTGGTGAGGCTCACGCGCTGGAGCTCGACGCGGCGACCGAGCGATTGGCCGCCGAGGTCGGCATTGTCCGCTACGGGCGACCCGATGATATCGCCAACGCTATCTCCTTTCTATTCGCGCCTGAAAGCCAACGGGTCACGGGCACGGCGATGCGGGTCGATCGCGGAGAAACGAAGGTCCTTTGAGAGTCCCAACAGCGGAACGGCCATATGGGTAGACCGCAGGTTTCGTTGGCCGCTCGCTCCGCCTCAGAACCGTCCCGGCCTGGCCGATCTCCGTTTGTCAACCCTTGAGGTCGTCATATCCTGCTTGCAAGGAGAACCGTCGTGAAAATCCGTAATCTTCTGGCTGCCGCGGCAGTCTTCGCGGTACCTTATGGTGCGCTAGGCGCGCCGCTGACATCGACGACTGCCACGACGACCTATCGCACGGCCCAGATCGACGGGGTCGGCATCTTCTATCGTGAAGCTGGGCCGAGAGACGCCCCGACCATCGTCCTGCTGCACGGTTTTCCGTCGTCGTCCCGCGAGTTCGACACGCTCATTCCGCTGCTGGCGACCCGCTATCATTTGGTCGCCCCAGACTTTCCGGGTTTTGGTCAGAGCGACAGCCCGCCGCCGGCATCCTACAGCTACACTTTCGATCATCTCGCAAAGACCACCGGCGACCTACTCGATGCGCTCAGTATCAAAAGCTATTCGCTCTACATCCACGATTATGGCGCGCCGGTCGGTTTCCGGATGATGCGGGCTCACCCTGAGCGGCTGCATGCGCTCATCATCCAAAACGGCAATGCTTATAAAGAGGGACTCGGCGCCAAGTGGGCCAAAATCGCGGAGTATTGGGCCGATCCGAAAGCGCACCCCGAGGTCGTCGACACCTTTTTATCGTTCGAGGCGACGAAGCAGCGGCACATCGCGGGGACCGCACATCCGGAGCGCTTCAACCCGGATACCTGGACTGACGAATATGCCCACCTTTCAAGGCCGGGGCAGCGTGAAATCCAGGCCGAGCTGCTCTACGACTACCGGACCAACGTCGCCTCGTATCCGCAGTGGCAGGCCTGGCTGCACGAACACCGGCCGCCGACGCTTGTGGCGTGGGGGGCGCACGATCCGTCATTCATCGCGGCCGGCGCGGAGGCATTCAGACGAGATCTACCGGATGCGGAAATCCATCTGCTCGACGCCGGCCATTTTGCATTGGATGAAGCGAATGACGATATCGCATGGCTCATTCTCGAGTTCATGGCGAAGCATTCGGGATGAACGCGCTGGAGTGTCGACGGACCGGCGACCCGTGTTGATTGAAGCGACGCTTCGGCGGCCCAAACTCAGGACGGCTGCCTGCAAGCGGGTCTCGACAGTCTCGATGAGGTCGCGAACGACCCGCGCGCGTCCGCGCAGCCCCTTTTGTCCTGAGTATGAACACTTAACGGACTAAAGCGAATGGGCGGACATGAACAATCGGTTGATTGTCTAATGTGCATCTAAGCTACGGATGTCAGCGAGATCGTCATGGAAATGCATCAGGTTCGTTATTTCCTCGCAGTTACCGAGGAGCTGAATTTCACCCGAGCAAGCGAGCGGTGCAATGTGACGCAGCCCTCGTTGTCACGCGCGATCAAGCTTCTCGAGGAGGAGCTTGGCGGATTGCTCTTTCACCGCGAGCGCGACTCGATCCGTCTGACAGACCTTGGCCACATGGCGCGTCCATACCTCCAGTCTGTTTACGATCAGTCGAGTTTGGTGAAGCGTTTGTCTCGAGGGTTTGCGAAAAAGTGGCCGCTCAAACTGGGGATCATGACTACGATCTCGCCCGACGAGATCGTCGATCTGATCGGCAATATCCGCACTCGGCATCCGGACGTCGAGTTGAAACTTTGTGACGCCAACGCCAAGGACTTGCGTGCGCGGCTTTTGAGTGGCGATCTCGAGGTCGCCATTTACGCCTTACCAGGCAAGGAGCCTGACGAACGCATTCACTCGATTTCTCTGTTTCGTGAGCAGATGGTCCTTGCCGTTCACCGCGATCATCGTCTCGCCGAAACGGGAGCCTTCCCCACGGAAGAAATGAATGGCGAATGCTATATTCACCGCGTCAACTGCGAGTTCGCCGGATACGCTGACGAGATCCTCCAGCAGAAAGGAGTTACCTGCAATCCTGTCTATTGGAGCGAGCGTGACGACTGGACTTTGGCTATGGTCGCTGCCGGGTTGGGCTTTGCATTCATGCCGGCTCATTCGGTCAAACACCCCGACGTAATTGGTTTGCCGATCGTCCGTCCCGAATTTTGGCGAGAAGTCGGCCTCGTGAGCGTGAGAGGGCGTCGGTATTCGCCTGCGGTCGGCTCGCTGGTGCGCGAAGCGATGCGGAAGACATGGTTCGGAAAACGACCCGAACGGGTACTCGATTCACAGAGCGAGACGTGCGACGAGGATTTTGCTGCGTAACTCTCGGATGGATCGAGCGCCGAAGGCGTGGCAAATGCGATGCGCTGCAGAAATGGGCAATGGTATTTTTGGCGCCTGCCCACGACCGCGTCGCGCTGCCGATTGCCCCTCTGGAGCGTAGATACGGACGAGCGCGTGCACCCCATGAGGGCCGGAACGCTATAGACGGAGCGTATTGGATCGATCGCCAATAGGCATTTCAACTCAGAAATATCTCTGCGTTTAATGGGTCCGCGCCTCATCAGCGCGAAGCGCACGTCGACGGTGCCTAATCGGAGGCGCGCAGGAGTGAAAACACGCAAAGGCGCTGACGCATGGACGACCCCCCAATCTCTCGCGGCTTCAGGTCGAGACACCAAGAGCAGACTCTGCGCGGTCGCGTACCCCCCGGACAGTTTGTAACCAAGGATATGCCGGTTATTTCAACAGGTCCGACTCAGCAAATCAAACTCGAAGACTGGACTTTTGCGCTTCACCTTAACGGATGGATGCTCGGCGAGTGGACTTGGGCTGAATTCGGAGCGCTTCCCCAGATCACAATCAAAACGGACATTCATTGTGTCACAGGATGGTCGAAGCTCGATACGATCTGGCAAGGGGTGAGTTTCGACGATTTGCTGAATGCAGTGGACCTCAAGGAGGCGCCTTTTCCTTACATCATGGCGCACTGTCACGGCGGCTACACAGCAAACGTCCCTGTAGCAGAACTCATAGACGGTAAGGGCATGATCGCGACTCGCTACGATGGTTCGCCGATCCCGCCCGCGCACGGCGGTCCAGCCCGGTTGCTCGTCCCAAACCTCTACTTTTGGAAGAGCGCCAAATGGGTACAGAGATTGAGGTTCATGGAAGAGGACGAACATGGCTTCTGGGAGTCGCTCGGCTATCACAACCACGGCGATCCGTGGAAGGAGCAGAGATATGACGGCGATTGAACCGCGCTTTCGCCCCGCACGGAAGCTTGAGTGGCGCCGAGGCAAAGTGCGGAAGTCATCGCCGAATCGTCGCGCATCAAAAGCCTTCTGCTTGAGATTGCCGGATGGCAGGGACACCTGCCGCGGCGACATGTTGAGGTCCGCCAACAGATACCAGCGCATCGCAGCTATTCGATTGTCTCGCCCCCAGAGGACGGATTTATCTCCTTGACAGTGGAGCGTGTGGAGAACGGCGAGGTTTCTCACTACCTGGTTGATGAGCTTCGCTGCGGCGACCGGTTCGAATTGCGGGGGGCCGTTCGGGGGCTACTTCGTGTGCACAGTGGCCGTGGGAGCTCCTGTCTGCTTCATCGGAGCCGGAACGGGCTTGGCGCCCTCATGGCAATGCTACGTCACCGCCAGAAGCGGACCGCGCGCGCTCCTGCGACGCTGTTGGATTCATTCAAGAACGTGGAAAGTGTCATTTACCGAAGCGAGCTTGCCGCGATGACGCGCCGCGATTGTGGGCTCTGTGTCATCGGCACGCCGACGAGAAAACAGCCTATGGGATGGATGGGCTATTCGCGAAGGGTTGACGGGTCGATGTTGGCGGATGTGTGCCTTCCTCCCGACCGAAATTCAAAGATTTGTGTCTGCTCCCCACCTTCCTTCGTTGAACATGTGTCGGCCTTATTTGTCGAGCTTGGGCACACTGCGCATACGACAAAGACGGAGCGGTTCGGACCTACTAGTGGAGAGCGGCAATGACGGCGAACGATTTGGACTTCGTCCTTGATGGCGACGCCGCTGCAGGCGGCCTTCAGGAGATCTTTGTCGCTGAGGTAACGACTGCGCATCTTCAGTGCGACGCCTGCGGCTCAGTCGGAGCGGTAGGGTCGTTGCCTTTCTATGCAGCCCCAATGGGAATCGTGCTGAGGTGCGCCAATTGCACGGCTATCCTGCTGCGGGCAGTCAATACGCCACATGGCCGGTGGCTCGACATGAGGGGCGCGCACTCCCTCAGATTTACTCTTACCGGAGCGGCAGAGGTTTAATCACATCAATCTAGAGCGCCGGTTATCTTGTGAGGCCCTGAGCGACACAACGCGGCATTCTCGAAGTTCGCCGGTCGCATCAATGCACGCCGGCTATCGCGTCGATTGCGACTAAGCATTTCACCCTGGAGCCCCTTCGCGCGATTAATCGGGCCGCGGTCACTCAGCCCAAAGGCTGCAGCTATCACTTCGGCGCGAATGATTGAATCTCGCGATGCGCCTGACCAGCGCCATCGCACAGTCTGGAGAGAAATCCAATGTCGACAAAGAATGTTATCAGCTCCCTCATCCTCGCCGGCGCCATCTCGAGCGCCCTGGCGAGCCTCGCAAGCGCAGCCCCTCTCACCAAGGAGGAAGAACAGGCTGCCGCAGCCGCCCACAAAGAAAAGTGTTTTGGCGTCGCACTGAAGGGCCAGAACGATTGCGCCGCTGGTCCGGGCACGACCTGTCAGGGCACCTCAACGGTCGATTTCCAAGGTAACTCGTGGAAGTTCGTTCGCGGCGGCACCTGCACGTCCATTGTCCTCCCAAACGGGAAGCACGGCTCGTTGACCGCGATGTAGTCGGATCAATCTGATGAACGCCACCGGAACGCACGGATCTGCCATAGCAAGAAACTCTGCTGCGCGCGTCGAGTTACAGTCGCCTGCTCTTTGTTTTCCGGCCTATCCGGTGGCGGGGCTCGCCGGCGCGAGCTTCAAGCCCGAGCACCTCCCTTCTATCCTCGCGGACCGCGAGCGCCGCTTCTTCGAGGTTCATGCAGAAAACTATATGGGCGCGGGCGGCACGCCGCATCGCTCGCTCGAGCTTATTCGCCGCGATTATCCGGTGTCGTTGCACGGGGTCTGCATGTCGATCGGCGGTCCGGACGCTTTGGACAAGACTCATCTCGAGCGATTTCGTAGGGCGGTTGAACGCTATGAGCCGGCGCTTGTCTCTGAACATCTTGCCTGGTCGACGCACGAAGGGATCCATTTCAACGATCTCCTGCCTCTTCCGTACAACGCAGCGACTCTGGCGAGAGTGTGCGCGCATATCGACGAAGTGCAGGAGGCGATCCGCCGACCGATCTTGCTCGAAAATCCTTCGAGCTATCTTACCTTCCGCGCCTCGACCATGAGCGAAACGGATTTCGTCCGGGAGATCGCGAAGCAAACCGGATGCGGCCTGCTGCTTGATGTCAACAATGTCTACGTTTCTGCAACGAACCAGGGCTTTTCCGCGAGAGACTACCTCTCGAACTTCCCGTTGTCGCGTGTCGGGGAGATCCATCTCGCCGGGCATGCGCGGCAGAGCGACGACGAAGCTGAGCCGTTGCTCATCGATAGCCACGACGTACCGGTGGCCGATGACGTGTGGCAGCTCTATGAGTTTGCCATCTCGCGAGTGGGCGCGATCCCAACGTTGATCGAATGGGACAGCAACCTGCCCGGATGGCCGATCCTCAAGGCCGAAGCGGACAAGGTGCAGGCTGTCCTGGATCGAGTCAACTCTGGCCACTATTATGCCGCGTGAATCAAGCCACACCGACACGCGGCCTCTGGGCTATGCGGCGGCATTTTTCCCCGCGCTGTTGAACCCCGACCTCGAAACGCCGTCGCTTGTGATCGGCCCGAAGGGGAAGAGCGCCGCAAAGCGCTACAACATATATCGCAACAACGTCACCGTGAGCCTTATTGAGGCTCTTGCCGCTGTCTTTCCGGCGGTGCAGCGGATCACTGGCGTCGAGTTCTTTCGGGCAATGGCGCGCTGTTATGTGCGCGAGATGGTGCCGAGCTCGCCGCTCCTGTTCGAATACGGACACGAGTTTCCTGAGTTCATCGAGCGATATGCCTATGCGAGCGAGATGCCCTGGCTTGCGGACGTCGCTCGCATCGAGCGCGGATGGCTTGACGCCTATCACGCGGCGGATGCGTATCCGCTCTCCACGCACGATCTTGCGGACTCGACGCGCGAGCAACTGATCGAACTAAAGTTCGCCCCTCACCCGACAACACGGATCATCCGTTCGCGATTTGCGGCAGTGACGATCTTCGCCGCGAACAGGACGGACGGTCCATTTGGTGAGATCAACGCAGCCGAACCCGAGGATGCGCTGATCACAAGGCCCCAATACGACGTGGTCCTGCGCCGTCTACGGCCCGGAGGCGCCGCGTTTCTCTTAGCTCTGCTCGACGGGCGTCCGCTCGGAGCAGCGGTCGCGTCGGCGCTAAACGCCGCGCCATCCTTCGATATCGCTGCAAACATCGCCGGCGCGATCGAGGCGGGCGCTTTCATGACTACAAGAGTTGGAGGCCCGATGTGACTGCCATGGAGAATTATATCGGAGTCGAAAATAGACTTCGTCCTCTGGCGCTGCTGGCCGACCGGGCAAGCCTCTTGGTCCAAACTTTAGCGCAACCGTGGCTCGTCCAACTCGTCATGCGAGTCGCGCTGGCCGTTCCCTTTTGGAAGTCTGGGAGGCTCAAGTGGGACGGCTTTCTTCAACTCAACGACACGGCCGTGACCCTGTTCACGGACGAGTTCAAACTGCACCTTCCGGCCGGACCTTATTCCTTTCCGGCTCCTTCGGTGATGGCGTTCCTTTCGGGCTCGGCGGAGATCATCTTCCCGATCCTGCTCGTTCTCGGCTTTGGGACGCGGTTCGCCGCGACCGGGCTTCTCTTCATGACCCTCATTGTCGAACTGACCGTGCCGGACGGCTGGCCGATTCATATCACCTGGGCCGCGATGGCGCTCGGCATCATGGCCTGGGGACCGGGAGCGCTATCGACCGACTACCTCATTCGCCGTTTTTTTAACCTGCCCACGGCGCGGAAGTAGGGCGTCACATCCGGTCTGAACTCGGCGATCTGTGCGTGAGGTCCAGCTGGCGGGGACTGCTGGCGGGTTGCTCGTCCATGCCAGAAAAGCGCGTTCTGAAGGGGTTTTTCATGAAGCGCCCGGCTCCGAGAGCATGGATTATCGAGACATGATCGCGGTCGTCCGTTCAGCCATATCGTCGATGCAGGCGCTCGGCGACGCTGGCGGCGCTTGGCTCGACCTTGCGATCCGATTTTGGCTGGCCAAGGGCTTCCTAGTCGCAGCCGGTCTCAGCATGGTGATGCATGCGCCACTGACCATGTCGATCGCTAGTCCGGTCGGTCCAACCGTCGACTGGTTGGTCGCTTCGCCATTGGGAGCGGCGATCGCGACGATTTGCTCCATCCTGTTGCTGCTCGCGCGTAGCGTCTCTGCCGCTACTGTTTCAGGCTTTTGCCTTGCAGGGCCCACACGGCCCGTCGCCGCTACACCTTTTCTGGGGCGTCTTGCTCGGTTGGATCATTGTCCGCGGTCCGGGACCGATCTCGGTTGACGCATTGCTGTCTCGAGGGCTGGTTTCGACTGCAATCCCCGGTTCGAAAGGTCTCGGCCAAGCCGTCGCCGTAGCGACGCGGAATTTGGAGCCGTGTTATCGGCTCGTCTTGAGACTGTGGATTGCGACTGCGCCGCTGGCTGTCGGAACAGCTGCCTTGTCCCGCGCGGGGGGCCCTCCCAGATTGTCGCTAGCGCCCTGGCTTGCGAGCTATCCGGATGCGGCGGCCGCTCAGCCGGCCGTCGCGCTTGGCGTGGCAGGCTTGCTCATTTGCGGCCTGGGAACGCGTGCCGCCGCCCTTTTTCTTGCGCTGGCTGTTCCTTTCTCGCAAGCGGCGATGCAGCTCGACGAACGTCTCTATTGGCTGCTCGCGCTGGGGATTCTCATTCTTTACGGCCCGGGCCCGCTCGCTCTCGATCGCCTCTTGGACCATGCTTTAGGCCGTGTCAGCCCCGGCGCGGCGGTCGACGACATATGTTTGCCGCATGTTGTGATTGTGGGCGGCGGCTTCGGCGGCATTGCAGCCGCGCGGGGACTCGCCGGCGCGGACTGTCGGGTAACGCTGGTGGATCGTCGCAACTATCATCTGTTCCAGCCATTGTTGTATCAAGTCGCCACGGCCGGACTCTCGCCGGCGGACATCGCGACGCCAATCCGAAGCTTGTTTCGTTTGCAGCCTAATGTCCGCGTTCTGTTAGGCGAGGTGGTCGGCGTTTGTCCCGAAAGCCGCGAAATTGTGATCGGCCGGACCAGTTTGTTCTCGCAACCGGCGCTCAGCACAGCTATTTCGGCAAGGACGACTGGGCCGCGAATGCTCCTGGCCTCAAGACAGTTGAAGACGCAATCGAGGTTCGGCGACGGCTGCTGACGGCGTTCGAGCGGGCCGAAAGTGCAGATGATCCAAAAGAGCGCGCGGCGTGGATGACATTCGTGATCGTTGGCGGCGGTCCAACTGGCGTTGAGCTGGCGGGCGCGATCGTAGAATTGGCGCGCCACGGTTTGGAACGAGAGTTCCGGGCGATCGACCCTACCAATGCGACCGTCGTCCTTATAGAGGCCCGGCCCCGACTGCTGGCAGCGTTTCCTCCAGCCCTATCGCTTGATGCGGCTACTGCTCTTCTGAGGCTCGGCGTTACGGTTCGCCTTGATGCGAAGGTTAAGCAAGTCAGCGCCGAGGGCGTCGTGTTGGCGGAAGAAGTCGTGCACGCGCGGACCGTGTTGTGGGCGGCCGGCATGCAGGCCTCCGCCGCGGGCGCATGGCTGAATGCCGAACAGGACAAGGCGGGCCGGATATTTGTCGGAGAGGATCTCTCGATCAAGGGACACGACGGGGTCTTCGCGATTGGCGACGTAACGGCCTGCCTTGCGTGGCGTGGACGGCCCGTCCCTGGTCTCGCGCCGGCGGCGAAACAAGGCGGCGCCTACGTCGCCAAAGTGATCCGCCGCCGGCTAGAGACACGTCCCGCGCCCGGCCCGTTCAGGTACCGGCACGCAGGCAGCCTCGCGACTATTGGCCGCCAGGCCGCCGTCGCCGACCTCCACGGGCTCATGGTCCATGGCGCACTCGCCTGGTGGGTATGGGGCCTCGCTCATGTACTTTTCCTGGGTGGGGGCCGAAACCGTAGCGCAGTGCTTATCAACTGGATCTGGGCCTACCTGACCTATCGACGGGCGTCACGACTAATCACGGAGCGAGCTGCAACGCCTTAAACAATCCTTCCATCCACCGCGATGGTGACCAAATGCTATGAGCAACCTCGCGCCCGATCCCCCAGCCAAACCCATGCACGACCGAGCGCATGAGGCCAGCGGGCGTTGTCACGCGAACCAAATTTGGCCCGCGCGAAGATTGGAAGTCCCAACTCAGGTTCAGGCTGCGGTAGCAGCTCGCCACGTCTGGAAAGCTTCTTCTCGGAAGACGCGGAGCGTGCGGCGGGATGTGAGATGGCGCTGGACGTTGAAAGTGTTTTGGACGACGGCGTGAATGGACAAGAAGCGTTGAGCTGATCCGGGCGATTTGAAACGCTGCATCTTACGCTCGCGCCGTCGTGTCGGCTGATGCGAATTCTCAGCCCGATTGTTCGCGCGTAAGCCCTGGTCGTGGCGAGCCGACAATCCGATTTCGGACTTTGCCGCGCCGTAAGAGCGCAGCTTGTCGGTCACTAGCACATCGGGCGCGAACCCTTGTTTCTTGAGCAGCTTGCGCATCAGTTTCACCGCTGCAGCTTTATCGCGCCTCCGTTGCACGAGCAGGTCGAGAACCTCGCCTTCGTCGTCAACCGCGCGCCAGAGCCAGAACTGCCGGCCCGCGATCGTGACG
>Ga0209624_10000639_pt1 | contig 30712 bp, 18 predicted proteins | sample JacPinW_OM2H0_O1_FD_188565 | JGI IMG/M metagenome (GOLD analysis project Ga0209624, IMG submission 188565) | Forest soil microbial communities from Algoma, Ontario, Canada - Jack Pine, Ontario site 1_JW_OM2H0_O1 (SPAdes) (version 2) | ecosystem: Environmental > Terrestrial > Soil > Boreal...
CAGGGCTTCCAAATGCTTCACTCCGAAAGCCCCTTGTCCAGCGACACCAACCTTCATGTGTTTTCCCTCGCTAAGAAGACTTGGCGATCCGACCGCGGCCTGCTCTGCGGTCTACTGGGCCGCGCCCGCTTGCCCAACTTCCGCTTTGGCGGCGCGAAGCTTGCGCAACTCGGCGTGCATCCGGATCACAGCCATCCACATGCCCAGGGGATGCGCACCCGCGGTCACAAGCGGATGGACCTGCCCATCTCTGAATTTCTCGATGTCGTCGTCCTGAAGAGTCTCAAGCACTTTGGCCTCCTCAGTAGTCATGCCGTACTCCTTTGCGACCGACGGCAGGTCGTGGACCAGCCGGAGTCGCAGTTCGCGCTTGAACCGGCTGTCGTAGAGCACTTTGTTCAGTTTGTACGCCGCCGGTGACGGGTGCTTATAGAATTCGTAGCCGCCCTTGAACTGGTACTTAGCGGCTGCCTCGGCGCCTTCCTTGGACGGGCCGGTTCCCTTCAGTGGAAGGAAGCGCATGACTGCATGGCCGTGATGCCACGTGGGCTGATAGGTGACCAGCTCGCCGGGCTGATTTCCGATCGCTCCGAACATGATCATCCAGGAGAGCATCTCCGTGTTGCCGACCTCATCCAGCTGCTCATTGGTCAGGTTGATCAGGACTTCATGATTTCCCTTTTCCATTTGCGAGATGGCCCAGTAGTCAAAGTCGAAATCCGGCTTGGGGTATTTCCAGGTTCCGGGAAAATGCGACATTCCGCCGCTTGCGACGATTGCAACTCGCTCGGGGCGGTTCGCGATCACCTTCGCGATGGCCTTCCCCAGTTCCGCGCAACGTCGCGCAGTCGGCAAGGGTGGGAGATAGGCATTGACGAAAATCGGGACGACCGGAATGGGACGCTTCTCGATCACCCATTCATAGACCGCTGCGAAGGCGTGCCCCAGAACGGCGTCCTGTGAATACCCCAGGTCGAAGCCGGCCTTCATGAGTTTGTCCAGCAAGTCTTCGGTCAAACCTTCGTGGATCGGCAGTTCATATTTCCGGCCGGCAAATTCAGCATGGGAAAATTCGCCCGACAGGATCGCGAATGTGGGAACCGAGCTCAGGAAGAATGTCTCCAGATGGTCGCTGCCGATCACGATTACAGCGTCTGGTTTGGATTCCTCAAGTTCGCGACCTATCTGGCGCATTGCCGCAATGTCGGCATCGAGTTGCTTGGGGTCCTCGCTCGGCGGACGGTCAAAAAGCTGCGGGGCATGCACGGTGGCAAATGCTGAGACAATTTTACCCATGGCCAATTACCTCTTTTCTAGTCGTTCGGAACGCGCCTCAGTCCTTCGGTAGTACCCAAACCTCATGCCGCACGGCATCGCGTGGGCGCGAAACCAATACCATGATTGTTGCGGAGTGCAGCGGACTTCGTCAAGAGAAACCATCCCGAGGTTGGGCTAGGCCGGGGACGCCGTTTCACGTTGTGAGCGGATCGGGCTTTTCGACATCAATCTCGAGATCTTTGATGGCCTGTTGGACGACGGAAGCCTGAATTTTCCCTTCCCGCAGCAATTCATGGAGCGTCGCGAGCGTGATGAATCGCGCGTCCACCTCGAAGAAGTTGCGAAGCGATTCCCTGCTCTCGCTGCGGCCGAATCCGTCGGTTCCAAGCGAGGCCAGCCGCCTGGGCATCCATTGGCTCACCATATTCGGCAGCGCCTTTAGATAATCTGTTGCGGCCACCAGAACGCCGGGGGCTTCGGCCAGACACTGGGACACGTACGGCACGCGGGGTTTGCTGCTCGGGTGCAGCAGATTCCAGCGCTCGGTCTCGATCCCGTCGCTGTACAGGGCTTTGTAGCTGGTAACGCTCCAGACGTCGGCTGCTACGTGGTATTTCTCAGCCAGGATTTCCTGCGCGCGCAAAACCTCGCGAAGAATGGAGCCGCTTCCGAAAAGCTGGGCGCGAAGCTTCGACTTGCCCTCGCTTGCGGCCTTGTAGAGATACATGCCCTTCAAAATGCCCTCGCGCGATCCAGGCGGCATCGCCGGCATCGCGTACGGCTCGTTCATCACGGTGATGTAATAAAAGATGCTTTCGCCCTTGTGATACATGCGATCGATACCGTCTTCGATGATCACGGCGATTTCGTAGGCAAACGCGGGATCGTATGCTTGCAGCGTGGGGATCGGAAGCGCGAGCACGTGACTATTGCCGTCCTGATGCTGCAGACCTTCTCCGGCCAGCGTCGTGCGCCCGGCCGTGCCTCCCAACAGAAACCCCCGGCACCGTGTATCTGCTGCCGCCCAGATCAGATCGGCGACGCGCTGCAGTCCGAACATCGAATAAAAAATGAAAAACGGAATCGTGTTGATCCCGTGAGTGGCGTAGGCCGAGCCCGCGGCAATAAACGAGGACATCGAGCCAGCTTCGGTGATGCCCTCCTCGAGAATCTGACCGTCTTTGGCTTCCTTATAATACAGGAGCGTATTCATGTCGACGGGTTCGTAGAGCTGCCCCTGGCTGCTATAGATACCCACCAGCCGGAACAGGGACTCCATGCCAAACGTGCGCGCTTCGTCGGGAACAATGGGTACGACCAGCTTGCCAAGCTCGGCGTCGCGCAGCATTTTTCGCAGCATGCCCACGAAGGCCATGGTCGTTGAAACTTCCCGGCCTTCGCTTCCCGTCAGAAACTCCTCGAACAGTTCCGCCCGGTTGCCCACCAGCGGTTTTGATCGGACGCTGCGCCGCGGCATATAGCCGCCCAGTTTCTTGCGGCACGCGCTGAGGTATTGCATTTCAGGACTGTCGTCCGGCGGGCGATAAAACGGTACCTCGGCAAACTGCTCTTCGCTAAACGAGAGTCCGAAACGCTCGCCGAAGTGGCGCAACGTATCCTCGTCTACCTTCTTCTGCTGGTGAGTGACATTGCGGCCCTCTCCGGCTTCACCCAGGCCGTAGCCCTTGATCGTACGGGCCAGGATCACGGTCGGTGATCCCTTGTGTTCGACCGCAGCCTTGTAGGCGGCATAGACCTTTTTCGGATCGTGTCCGCCCACGCGCAGCGCGTGTAGCTTTTCGTCCGGGATGTTCTCGACCATTTTCAGCAGCCGCGGATCGGAGCCAAAGACGTGCTGCCGAATGTAGGCGCCGGACTCGACGATGAGTTTCTGGTATTCACCGTCGACCATTTCACCCAAGCGCTTGGCGAGCAATCCGTCAACGTCCTGTTCGAAAAGCGTATCCCAGTCCGATCCCCAAATGACCTTGATGACATTCCATCCGGCGCCCCGGAAGGCCGCCTCCAGTTCCTGAATGATATTGCCGTTGCCGCGCACGGGCCCGTCCAGGCGCTGGAGATTGCAGTTGATGACAAAGATCAGGTTGTCCAGGTGTTCGCGGGAGGCAAGCGTGATTGCTCCCAAAGCCTCAGGCTCGTCGGTTTCGCCGTCGCCCAGAAACGCCCATACTTTTGCGTCTGTAGCCGGCTTCAGGCCCCGATCTTCCAGATAGCGATTAAAGCGTGCCTGATAGATCGCCATAATCGGACTCAGGCCCATTGAAACGGTGGGGAATTCCCAGAAATCAGGCATCAGCCAGGGGTGCGGATACGACGACAGGCCTCCGCCCGGTTTGAGTTCGCGGCGGAAATTCTGGAGTTTTTCCGCAGAGAGGCGGCCCTCGACGAATGCGCGCGCGTAGACGCCCGGCGCTGCGTGGCCCTGGAAATAAACTGTGTCGCCTTCAAACTGCTCGGTGCGCGCCCGGAAGAAATGATCAAACCCCATCTCGAACAGGGTCGCGACGGACCCGTAGGTGGAGATGTGGCCACCGATATTGTGCTCCTCGCGGTTGGCCCGGACGACCATGGCAAGAGCGTTCCAGCGAACAAGACTCTTGATCTTTCGTTCGATTTCCTGATCGCCCGGCAGGGCGGCCTGCTGGCTTACATGGATCGTATTGACATAGGGGGTGTTGGCGGTGAAAGGGACCTGTACACCGGACGCCAGGGCTCTGTCGCGAATTTCCTGCAGGATCCTGGACGCCTGCCCAGGCTTGCCCTTCTCTACGACCGCGTCGAATGACTCAATCCATTCCCAAATCTCTTCGAGTTCATCGACGTCGGATGGAGGAATTAAAGGACGCACGACCATATTGATCTAAACTCCCCTGCAATTGGATTCTCAAATGATGCGCTCGCAAAGTTCTCACAACATATTATATACCCCATTTCTAGGGCGGAGTCGGTCAATGCCTATCAAAAACAACTATCGCTGCGATAGATAAAGCGAACGTGAATAACTCCGCTTAGCGAGCGGGTCCTGGCGGGTCGTTCGTCACTTGGTAGACTTCCCCACCCCGGAGATAGAGTCGCCCCGCCTCCTCACGGTTCAGCGGCCTAGCCCCGCGGCGTCCAAATACGGCCAGTTGGTTTCCGCTCTCATCGACGGCGCGATCGCGATCTACGCCCTTGGAAATTGCCAGGGCCGGCGCAGCGGTCCGGTAGCTGGCGATGAGTTTCGGGGCCGGACGCGGGCTGAACCCGTAGGAATTCGGTGAATCCTCCGGAGACAGCACCTGCAGGACACGGAGGCCGTTGCGGCCGTCGGCCAGAAAAGCAAAGGCACTGGCGTCCACCATTCCGATTTTCACATCGCGGAGGTCGTTGATCTTGCCGCCGTCCGAGAAAATCTGATCGAGCTCGGGCTGTTCGGGCCGCTCGACGTCGACAATCGCAAGTCCCTGTTTGCCGCCGGCGACGTAGGCGTAGGTGCGCGCGACGTAAACGTTGCGGGCGTCCCCGAGCTTCACCAGGGCATTCGGCACGACGCGAGGGTGGTCCAGTGAGGTTACGTCCAGCACCTTGAGACCGTCCCGGTCCACCACGAAGCCGTAGCGGAACTGAATCGAGATTCCCCTTGGATCGTTCAAATCGGGCGAACCGATTTGGGCTACGACCCGCGGCTTGAGCGGCTGGTCCAGATCGACGACAACCAGCCCGCGGTCGCAAAGCAGGTAGGCGTAAGTGCCGGCGATCGTGATGCGGCGGGCTCCGTTCAAAATACCATCGGGGTTGAAGGCAAGCGCGCGCTTCAGAAAATTGTTCCGCGGATCGCCGTCAAGCAGCGTGCTGACCCCGGGAGTCTTGCTGTTGGGATTGGAATCTCCGACGACCACCAGTCCCTCATATCTGTCCGCCACGTAAAGATACGCGTACATCGGGTGGACGGGCTGCTCTTCGTTCTCCGGATTCCGCGTGCGAGCTGGATCAATCGCGAGCGTCGAAGGGCTGGCGATTGCCGTCGCGTATTTTGTATGCACGTAAAGACGCTGTCCCAGGGGAGAGACCGGGGCGGTCGTCTGGCGCTCGGAAAAGCCCTTGTTGTCTATGTTTGCGACATCGTAGACGCGGAAGCCGCCCTTGCCGAGGGCGGCGTACAGGTATTCACCGCGAAGCTGCACATCGAGCACATTTCCCGGGTGATGGAACGCTTGCTGAAGCTCGCGGCCGCGCGCGACGTGTTGGCGGAAATCGTCGGGATAGGCGAGCCGTTGAAGGTAGCTGCCGATGATCGCAGGAGGCTCGTCGTGTTCGGCGACGGCTACGGCATCGAAGCCTTTCGCGCCGTCGGCGACGTAAATATAGCGCCCCATGAAATTCAACAGATTGGTGCCCTGCAGCAGGACTTGCGCCATCCATGCGTTGTTGTCGTTGCGGCCGGAAACGTGGCAATCATCGCAGGCCTTGGTTTCCTTTGACCGCACCGTGTGTGGCACAAACGTGCTGAACGCAGTCCCGCTCAGTCCTTCGGCCGAAACGGTCTGCTGCATGTAATAGAGCCATTCGCGATTCTGGTTTTGCGAACTGACCACGATGGCGCACGAAGAGCGCGCCGGAGCCACACGATGTCCGGTGACCGTGCCGTCAACTCCCAGCATGAAGCCGTCATCACGCAGAACCTGGAAGTTATAGGACGTGTAGTTGCGGGTGGTCAGGCCTTCGTTGTGGAGCATGGGCATGCGTTGGTTTGCGGTCATCGAAAGATGGCAGCCAAAGCAATTGGGAGTCCAGGAGGTGTGGCAGGCATAGCAGGTCATGCGGCCGTTCGTATGAGCGAGCTCGGACTCATCGGCCGGAAGCGCTCCCCATGTCTTGCCATCAAGCCGGACCGTCTTGGCCCATCTGGATTGCTCGCTGTAATGGGCATTGCCGGGCGTGATGGTGTCCAGCGTCTGCACCACTTCCCACTCCTGGTCCGGATTGACCATGGATCGCTGATAGAGCCTGTTCTCACGCCACTCAAACCGCCGGCTGTTCCAGGGAGTACGGAGCCCGTCCAGGTGCGTGCCACCGTCGGGGGCAGCGGGTCCGGAGGTGACCAGAGTCGCGCGCTTTGCGACCGTGCCGTGGCAATCGGTGCAGTCGAGTTCGATCGCGGCGCGAGGCTCAGCATAAAGTTTTCCATTGCCGTGAACGTCCTGCTGGAAGTGGCAATCCACGCACTGCATTCCTTTTTCAAGGTGAATGTCCTTCAGGTGGACAGCCTTGTCGAATTTGTTCCCATCGTCGGCGGAAACGACCTTGTTGTCACCGTCGAGCAGATTGCCCGCTCGATCCCGCTTGTAGACCGCCCGGAAGACCCAGCCGTGGCTATGGAAATCGGCAAACTGGCTTTGCTTGAGCTGGCTGTTGAATTTCACGTCTCCCAGCTGCTCAAGGAACTTGGGATCGGACCACAAGCCGCGCGGCGCAGCCCCTTCCGGATTTCTTTGCGCGACTTGATATCGCTCCTCCGCAGTAGGGTTTCTTTGCTTCGCGGGATACATGAGTTCGCCATCGGCTTCGTTGTCCCACCAGGTATAGCCGAAATAGGTCGTCTCCATGTTCGTGCCCGGGTGAATGTGGCAGACCATGCATTGGCTGGAAGGAATGGAACGTGTGAATGTGTGCCGAATGGGATGGCCGGACTCATTCTTTGCAATCGCGGAATCGCCCGACGCGCTCCGACCGAGGTGGCCGAACGACGCGTACGGACCGGAATGCGCAGGCGACCGGTCGTTTGCATAGATCACGTGACATGCCGTGCACCCGCTGCCGCGATAATCTCCGGGTTGATCGTTGGTCCCCGGCAGCGACAGCAGCGGGTCGAGCAGCCGCGTCTTCTGCAAGCCAAGGAAAACCGGGTCGGTGCGCAGCAGAGTGCCGAAGCCGCGTTCACCCAGCTGGTCGTCGGGGCGGCCGGATTCGGCTTCTGTGTTTGGATTGCCGATTTCGCCTTTCTTTGAGCCGCCGCGCTCAAATACCCGCAGGACGTTGCCAGGTTGTGAAGTCTCCCAGCGTTCCAGAGGCGTCAACTCGGGAACCACCCCATGGGTGCGTGTTTCCTCAGGAGACGGCGGCGGAACGGTGTGCATTGCTTGCGGCAGGCCGTCGGATGAGTAACTCTCGCCGAAGCGCGTGTTCTTCAGCGGAAACGATCCGTTGTTGTAAAGCGCCGCGCCCCAGAGCATCCCGCCGTGAGTCATCATGCTGGTGCTGACGTTGCGAACCTCCGCTGCATGGCATCCGGCCGCACCGCACGTTTGTGGGGCGACGCGAAGATCACCGGGATTGGCAAAACGCACGTATTCGTAGCTTTCGCGCAGCCACGCCGTGTACGCTCGCCGCGCGTTGGCCGAACCGTGGGCGAACGCCGGATCACGAGGTTGGGGATGCGCTTTTGCTTTCGCTTGCCCGTACGCCGCGGAATCCTGGAGCGTGCCGGGTGAGATGGCGGCTCTGGCATCGCCCCCGTGGCAATCCGTGCAGCCCAGGCGCACGGTGCGAGTCGGGTGCATCGTGGGCTCATCGACGCCAATGTGGCAGCTGATGCAGCCTGTGCTCTTTGCGTCGGCCTCGGCCTGCGTCTGGGTGATCAGGCTTGGCCCGAGCGCTTGGGTCTGCTGGCTGGACTGCGCCGGCGATCCGTGCTCGAGCGCAAACACCAGTACTACGAGCAGACCGAGAACGGCGAACCAGCGCGACGCCTGGCCCTGGCGGTTTTCTGTTCGCCGATGTATCGCCCGCGCCGTGGATGAAACTCGCTCAAACAATGTCTCGGCGTTCCTCGTTCTTCCCTAGAACTGAAACTTTACGTTCGTAAAGACGCTGAACATCATCTTGCCCGTGTAAATGTCGCGCAGACCCTGGCCCGGTACCAGCGCAGCGGCACCGGCGGTGATCGAAATATTTTCTGTCAGCGGCGGCCGGTACCGCACGCCGAGGCTCGAATCGACTCCGATCGTATGATGAATCGGCGCCTGGAACAGGAGAAGTTCCAACGGCTCGGTGTCCTCAAATCGCAAATAGTTGACGTTGACGAAGCCGCGCAGCTTTGGCGTGAGATCGAAATCGGTACCCAGGTTGGCGAGAAAAATACCGGGATTGACGAAGTTGGCCTGCCCTTCATCTTTGTCTGAACGAAGACTAGGGAGCAGACTGTCAGGCGATGTCAGGTTCACGCCGGCGCCGGTCAGTCGAATCCCCTCGCGATTCCACAGGCTGAATATACCGCCGGCGAACTCCGGGAAGTCTTCAATGGCGTCAAAACCGCGCGCCTCGCCGCTCCGCGGATTTGCGGATCCGGAAGCATAGAAGGCCGATCCTTTGAACCGGATCCAGTCCTTGTCAACGGAAAGCTCAAGCGCAGCCATCTGCGCGTTGATGGTGACGGGCCGCCCGGCCAAGGGGTTGAAGCTGTCGGTTCCCAGCGCCTGATAAAAGGCGTGGGTCAGATTCACGCGCCCGATGTGCCCATCGCCCGTCCAGCCTAGATAGGCGACATGAATCGCGTGCGGTTGGATCTGGTTGTTGGAGATCACCACGCCGATGGGAGACGGGCGCACCAGGAAGCCGTTGTCATCGTAGTGAATACTGGGCGCGTCGTCGTTGTAGTCCACGCTGAACTGCGCCGTGTAGCCCTGGAAAAGGAAATCCTGCTTGTAGACGTTGGCGATGATGACCTGCTGTTTTCTTCGGCTCCAGGTGTTCAGGCCGCTGTTGGTGTTCTTCTCAAGCAAGTTGAAGTAGGCCAGGTTGTATTGCCAGCGGTTGGAATCGAAGTTACCGAAAAAACGCACACCGGGCTGCTCGTCGACGAAAAGAAAGCCCCTGAAATCGGCGTTGAACTCCTGAATGCCCGCGCGCACGGAAACGAAGTCGAAGTTCGGGCTCAGGTCGTGGATTTTTACCTCTCCAAAGAGTTCCTGAAAGCCGAGGTGCGAGTCCAGGCGCGTGGTGCCATCGCGCACGTCGATATTCACTATGCCGAGCTCGCGCACGTCGAGATAGTTCAGGCTGACGACGGGAGTCACTCGAATCCGCCAGTCCACCGGACGGAAGGCCGCATCGCCATGAAACAGGTCAAAGGAGAAAAGAAACAGCTGATCCAGGAAAAGCTGCTCGCCTTTGCCGAAGAAATCGCTGGTCCCGGGACGTGCCGTGCTGACGTCGCTTGGAACCGGCAAGCGTCGGCCATCGATCAGGGTGTCGCTGATTGCCGTGAAATTAAGAAATGTCTGCTGACCGAAAATCGGCACGTCCCCTTTCCATTTGTTGCGGTCAAAGGGGTCCCACTTGCTTCCCCGTACGTAGGGATGTTCGCCGCCCGTTCCGTAGCGATCCCAATTGGGCATGGTGACGCGCCAGCGATTCGGCTCCGTTTGAAAGACGTCGCCGTCGGGTGGAAACGTTGCGGGCGCGGGTGGAGTCGGGCTGGCAGGACCAAGGTCCGGATTCTGCTTGGCTTCAGAGGAACCCGGAGCAGACGACTCGGTGGCCGTGGTCGAAGCGTTGGATGCCGGCAACTCGGGAAGGCCCGGTGCGGGCGGAGCAGCTGCGGGCAGGGTCACGAGCTTGACGTCATGAATCACAACCTGGCCTGCCAGCAGGGTCAGATCTGATTCCGTCAGTGTCTTGAAGCCATCGCTTGCTACGCTTATTTCGTATTTCCCCGGCGGCAAGTCCGTCAAGCGGAACACGCCCTCGGAGGTCGCGGTTGTCTTGCGAACCTCGCTTGTGCCGACGTTGCGCAGGACAACGCTCGCCCCGCCAACCGCATGGGCGTTCTCGTCGCGCACCACGCCCTCAAGCGCTCCTGTCTTGGGAGGTGTTTTTCCGGGGAGTTGTTGTTGAGACAGGGCCCCCGACGGGAGTTTCACGGCGGCCGAAACGGGCAGCAAAGCGAGTAGGAACAGCGGAACCAATCTCAAGAGGGCGTTGGATGCAGCCAGCATCCGCTGTGTCCTGGAAAGCGTCAGCAATTTCCCGTTTTGTTGACGTGCTCGGTCTAGCTAACACGGTTGTTTCCGGATGAGCAAGTGTTTTTGATGAATTCCTGCGCGCGTCTGCGCGCCGTTTGAGCCGGGGCGGATTGAGAACAGCTGCCAGCTATGGTAGGAATAACGTGCGATCGCATGGACCGGCCTAACCATCGCAATTCAGCAGGCTTTCTTCTATTGTGTTTTGGCCTCTCCGCCGCACTTTGCGCCGCTGTCGCCGGATGCGGCGGAGGCACTCAGACAGTGCCAGCCCCACCGGCCCCGCCGCCCGCAACGCCGCCTCCTACGCCGCAGGTGCTCACGCAGAGTGACGTCGTGGCGCTGGTCGAAGCTGCGGCCACCGCAGCGCAGTCCGACACCATGGCCATTGCCGTGGTAGACCGGCTGGGCCGCATCCTTGCAGTTTATGAAGGGGCGTCAGCACCGGCTCAGGTGGCGGGAAATTTCGGAACCATGGTGCCGCCGGGCGAACTGGCCGTGTCACTTGCGCGCACCGGCGCATTGTTCAGCAACGACCAGGCACCGCTCTCATCACGCACCGTGCGCTTCATCAGCGGAGTTCATTTTCCGCCCGGCGTCATGAACGCCCCCAACGCGGCACTCTACGGCATCGAGAACACCAATCGCGGCTGCACGCTTTCTGGCAGCCTGTCTGCGACCGTGCCCCCGGCCGCCACGATTGCCGGTGCGAGTCCCGGGCTTGGCGTCGCGACGGGAAAGGCTGACGTCGCCGACAGCGATCCCACGGCCGTCAACCCGGGAGGTGTGCCGATTTTCAAGAATGGCGAAGTCGTCGGAGGAATCGGAATCGCCGGCGTAGGACCCGACGTCGCCGAATACGTTGCCTACACGGCGGCGCGCGTAAATACCGATGGAATATTTATCGATCCCTCCGCACTGCCCCCGCCTGGCGAAGTGGTGATTGACGGAGTGGCCCTGCCGTTCGTGAATCAAACGACCGCGCCTGCCGGTGTTACACCGGGAACATTCAGCCCCGGCCTGTTTGCGGTCGGCCCGGTGGCAAGCCCCGGTGCACCGCCAGAAGGATACCTGCTGCCGGCTGTCGCCGGGCCGATCGGCGGCCTCACGGCCGCACAGGTTACTGGGATGATCTCGAGTGCCGTCGCCACGGCGAACCAGACGCGAGCGCTTATTCGGCTCCCGTTGGGGTCGAAAACGAAAATGACGATTGCCGTAAGCGATCTGGACGGCACCCTGATCGGGCTCTATCGCATGACCGACGCCACGGTGTTCAGCATTGACGTGGCCGCAACAAAGGCGCGCAACGTAATCTATTTCAGCGGCATGACGCGACAGTCGATCGACCTGAACGACGTGCCTTTGGGAACGGCGGTGACCAATCGCACGATCGGTTTTGGGGCTCAGCCGTTTTTCCCGCCTGGAATTAACGCATCGTCTGCGGGGCCGTTTTACAACGTTTTCGTCCAGGATGTGGCCAATCCTTGCACGCAGGGAGATCAGACGCCGGGGCCGGCGTGGCCGGCGGTGAATCAGAGCGGAGTGGTGTTCTTTCCGGGATCCGAGCCGCTTTACGTGAACGGAGTGCTTGTCGGCGGCCTGGGAGTGAGCGGGGATGGTGTGGACCAGGACGATTACGTGACTGCGGGCGGCGCTGCGGGATTTGAGGCTCCCGAAGCGATTCGCGCCGACCAGATCGTGATCGACGGCGTGCGGCTGCCCTTTCTGCATTTCCCCCGCAACCCCACGCAGTGAACTCCCTTCGGCCGAGAACTATCCCTGGCGGAGTTTGTGGCCGGCGAGATTTCCCAGACCGTCGTAGGCGGCGTATTTGTACATTTCCGAAAGCGTCGGGTAGTTGAAAACGAAGTCAATGAACAGATCAAGCGTCCCTCCCGATTCAAGGACCATCATTCCCAGATGGATGAGCTCGGTGGCGTTTTCGCCGATGATGTGCACGCCGAGCAGCTCCCGATCCTTGCGCCGGAAAAGCAGTTTCAGCAGTCCAGCGGCGTCTCCTGAGATCAGGCCGCGCGCATTGTTCGCGTAGCGGGCGCGCCCGACCTCGTATTCGATGTGCTTTTCCCTGCAGGTTTCCTCCGATTCGCCGACAGCCGAGATCTCCGGAATGGTGTACACGCCCATGGGAAGCATCGAGGCCAGCCGCTTCTTGTACTGGAAACCGAAAGCGTGGCATACCGCCACGCGCCCCTGCTCCATCGAAGTCGAGGCAAGCGCCGGAAAACCGATCACGTCTCCGGCGGCGTAGACCGAGGCAACCGCCGTCTGATAGGACTGGTTGACTTCCACGTAGCCGCGCTTGTTGACCGCAAGGCCAGCCTTTTCCAGATGCAACTCATCTACGGCGCCGCGCCGGCCGGCTGCAAACAGAGCCGATTCCATCTCGATCGATTGTCCGGACGGCATCTGGATGCGCACGCCGTGTTTTGTGCGCTCGATCGGCCCCATGCGCTCGCCCAGGAAGAACTTGACTCCCAGGCCCGCGAGCCGCTCGCGAAGCGAATCGGACAATTCAGCATCGAGAAACGGGAGCACGCGGTCGCGCCCGTCCACCAGCGCGACTTCGACTCCCAGCGCGGTGAAGATGGAAGCATACTCGCAACCGATCACTCCCCCGCCCACCACAACGAGGCTTCGCGGGATGCGGCCCATCGTTAAAATGGAGTCGGAATCGAAGATGGTCGTGTCGTCAAACGGTATCTCCGCAGGCCGGTGGGGGCGCGAACCGGTTGCGATCAGGATCACCTCGCCGCGAAGTTGAATGATTTCATTTTTCGATGTCCTCACGGCGACGGTGTGCGCATCCTCAAATGACGCAACGCCTTGAATCAGCTCGATCCCGTGCGCCGCCAGATTTGCACGGATCTTTTCGCGCTCCATCGCGACCAGCACGTCCTTGCGGTGTGTGAAATTCTTGACCGTCAGGCCTTCGCGAAGCGAATAGTCGATTCCGTAAAGCCCGCGCTGCTTCAGGCCCGAGAAATAGAGCGCGGATTCGCGAAGAATCTTGCTGGGAAGCGTGCCCGTATTGATACATGCCCCGCCCAGATCGGGGCCAGATTCAACCACGGCCACGCGCTTGCCAAAATAGGCAGCTTGCGCCGCTGCCTTCTCGCCGGCCGGGCCCGAGCCGATGACTATCAGATCAAATTGCTGCACGCATCACCTCAGGAGGGCGCTGACCTGCTGCATTTGACGCGCAAATCGCGCCGGGTCGTAGGCCGATGGGTTTTCAAGCTGCTGAAACAGAGCACTAATCGCTGTGCGCAGCTCGGCGGAGTTTTGCAATTTCGAGTCCCGGTCGCAGGCGACGAACAAAGACTGGATGGCCATGGCCGCCTGCGCCGCCGACTGCTCGCCCTGGCCGGAAATGTCGTCGGCATCGGATGAAATCTTCTGCAACAGGCGCAGCGTGGACGCCCGGTCGTAGGCCGCTAGACCGATCTTTGCTACCAGCAGGTCGGCGAGCTGCGAGGATTTCTTTGCCGCACTGGCAACCGCATCGCGGTCCGGATTCAGCTGGCTCATCAGCCTGGTGAGCTGCGAAATCTGGGTATCCAGCTGTCCGGCGTCCTGGCCGTCGAGCTCGTGAACCACTTCTCGAAACACGGAGTAGCGGGAAGCGTTCCAGGGAGGGTCGCCGGGACGCCGGTCCGGGTAGCCCCGCGCCTGCCGCCAGCTCTGTTCCGGAGCCGTCAGGCTGTGGTGGCACGCATAGCATTGCATCTCGGAGTATTCCGGCCAGATTTTGCCGCGCGAGCGTGAGGCCAGCCGCAGCATGGATTCGCGCAGCTGAACCGCCTCGCCTGTTGTGAGCTCCCGCACTTCGTACCAGGGGTCGCTCTGGCCGGCCTCTGCCGGCTCTTTCCAGTGACGCGGCATGACGGCGGAGAACGAATCCAGCTCAAAGAACAGATCGGGATGCCCGGCTGCGATCATCTCGTGATCCACGAATTTCTGTTCGCCGCCAAGATGGCAACTCAGGCATTTCTCCGTTCGCTTGGCCGCGCTACGCACATCAAACATGCCCAGCTCGACAGACTTTTGATGCGTCCAGTCCCTTTCGGTGTGCGGCCCCAGCCACCCGGACGCAGGTCCGTGGCAACTTTCGCAGCTCACGCCCTCGCTCACGTCAAAGGTGCGCGAACGTTCAGCCGGAAGCGGATTCAGGGCGTGGCATGCCAGGCACCGCGGCGCGGTCTCGGCCTTGCCCAGTCCCAGAATGCCCGCCATTCGCTCTCCAATATTGCCGGTGAGAGCCTTGTAGGATTGCGCGTGCTTATCCTTGACGATCCAAGTGCTGTATTCGTTCTGCAGGACGTCGTTTTCCGTGCGCGGCGTAATACTTCCGTGGCAACTGGTGGAGGCGCACGATCCCGGCCCGGTGTATTTGCCCGCGCCATCGTAGGCAGCGGTGCGCGTTTGTGCCGAGCCAGGGGATGAAAAAAAGGCCGCAAAAAGGATCGCCGCAGCCGACATCAGGAACAGGCGCAAGGGTTGGGTTGCGAGCTTCGTGTTCATTTCCTGTTTGGCAGGAGTACTCTACCGCAAAACCAGAACGAGGAAGCCCGGAACTCGGCGCTTTTGGTACTAACCGTAACTGTCGGCGCCACAGTTTTTTTCATTTCTCGCGCGTGACGGATTTGCCCAACCCGTCCTGCTATATCCTTATGGGTCACCGAGATTCGTAACCGAGATTGATTCCGCCCAAGGAATGAACGACCCTCTGTGTGGGAGAGTCACGTTGATCTTCGACGGATTGCGGGAGATCCAGCACCGCTTCGGCTACCTGCCTGCTGAAGAATTGAAGGAACTGGCCAGAAAGATCGACGTTCCCCTGTATCGTCTGCACGGAGTCGCGAGCTTTTACCCGCACTTTCGCCTCACGCCGCCACCGAAGGCCGACGTCTGCGTCTGCCAGGACATGTCCTGTCACCTTCGCGATGCAGGCGGTGTGCGATCACGCCTGCAGGAGCGCCTTCAGAATCTGAGCAGTTCGGAGGTGACCGTGAGAGGCGTGTCGTGCCTGGGACGTTGCGATCAGGCGCCAGCAATCGCGGTAAACGACCACATCTATACCCTGCTGAGTGAGGCCCAGATCGAAGAGATGGTCCGCGATGCAGTCACTCAAGGCGTGCTGCCGGAACCTGCGCGATCGCGCCGTGGCATTGCCTGCGCCTCAGACCCGTACGCCGGCGGCGAGCAGTACGGCGTTGTGCGGCGGCTGGTCCAGTCGCGCGACTGGAACTCCACACTTGAGTTGCTGAAGTCCTCCGGTCTTCGAGGTCTGGGTGGCGCAGGATTTCCCACCGAGTCCAAGTGGCAGTTGGTCCGCCAGGCGGCGGGACCTGAAAAGTACATCGTGTGCAATGCGGATGAGAGCGAGCCGGGCACATTCAAGGATCGGTTCATCCTGACGCATGTTCCCCATCTGGTCATCGAAGGCATGATTCTGGCGGGACTGCTGACTGGCGCGCGCAAGGGCATCCTCTACATTCGCCACGAATACCAGGAGCAAGAAAAAATACTCGACCAGGAAATTCTGCGGTGCAGGCAGGAGCGCCTGGTGGGACCAGGCATCCTCGGCACCGAGCTGGAGTTCGAGCTCGAGCTGTTTGTCAGTCCCGGCGGTTACATCTGCGGCGAGGAGAGCGCTCTTCTGGAAGCGATCGAAGGCAAACGCGCCGAGCCGCGCAACAAGCCGCCGTTCCCGGTCCAGCAGGGGCTGTGGAACAAACCCACGGTAATCAACAACGTCGAGACGTTTGCCAATGTTCCGCCGATTCTCATACGGGGGGTGGATTGGTACAAAGCGCAGGGAACTGGTGGAAGTTACGGACTGAAATTCATCGGCGTCAGCGGAGACGTCGTCCGGCCGGGTGTCTACGAGGTGCCGATGGGAACGCCGGTCTCCGAGCTGATCTTCGGCGAAGCTGGAGGCGTTCTGGGAGGCAAGAAACTGAAGGCGTTTGCGCCCTCGGGGCCCTCTTCCGGTTACCTGCCCGCGTCGATGGCGGGGGTGAAGCTGGATTTCAAGGCGCTTGCCGAGGCCGGCTCGATGCTTGGCTCCGGCGCGCTGGTCGTCTGCGCCGAGGGCACCTGCATGCTGGACATGGCCCTGAACGCGACGAAATTTTTCCGCAACGAATCGTGCGGGAAATGCGTTCCGTGTCGAGTCGGGTCCGAGAAGATGGTTGATCTGCTCACTGGCTGGACCCAAGGCCAGGGCTCGGACGGCGATCTGGCGCTCATCGACGAGCTTTCCGAAGCGCTGCGACTGACGTCGATCTGTGGCCTCGGACAGGTGGTGCCCGCCCCCATTGCGTCCGTTTTGAAACATTTTCGTGACGAAGTGGAAGCGCACATTTCGCGCCGTGAATGCCCGTCGGGAATTTGTTTCTCGGGCGCGCCTTCCGGGGAAATTCACCAGGCTTCGAGACACGCATGAGTCGAGCCGGTCTCATCGAACTGACGATTGACGGCAAGAAAGTTGCCGTTCCGCCCGGCACGACCGTGTTCGACGCCGCGCGAATGAACGACATCCCGATTCCCACTCTGTGCCATCAGCAGAACGAAACGCCCGTGGGCGTCTGCCGCCTGTGTGTGGTGGATGTAGGCGCGCGCGTATTTACGGCGTCCTGCGTGCGACCAGCCGAACCCGGCATGGTCGTAGACACGGCGTCCGAGCGAGTGCGGCGCGCACGTCACACGCTGGTCGAGATACTGATGGCTGACCACCCCTCGCCGTGCGCCCGCGAGCAGCATTCCGGAGATTGCGAACTCGAGAGCCTCGCCCGGCAGGAAAACATTCGCCAGCCGCGATTCGCACGGCGCGCGACCGGCCGCGCGAAGGACGACTCTTCGCTAAGTATCGCGGTTGATTTTGACGCCTGCATCCTGTGCGATCGTTGCATCCGCGGGTGCAGCGAGATTCGCGAGAATTTCGTGCTGGGCCGCATGGGAAAGGGCACGCATGCGGGAATCGCCTTTGATGACAACGAGCCCATGGGCGAGTCATCCTGCGTTTCCTGCGGGGAGTGCATGGTTTCCTGCCCCACCGGAGCGCTCACAAACAAAGGCGTGACCAGGACCGCTCTGGGCACAGGAGCCGGGTTCGAGTCTGTCTCACCCGACGAGCTGCAGCATCTTCCGGTGTTCAAGGGCGTCTCGGGAACCTTCCTGAGTTTGAACCGGGGTGCCGTGGTAAAGCGCCATTTCAAGGCCGGGGAGACGATTTGCCGCGAGGGCGATTACGGATCGACCGCGTTCTACCTGCTGGAAGGCAAGGCGCAGGTTTCCATCTCGACGCCCATGGCGCACGTGAAAACCCAGGGCGGGATCAAGAAGTTCATCGGCAAGCTTTCCAGCAAGCTGGCCGAGCGCGGGCAGGACCGCCGGGAGGAAGAGGCGGATCAGCGCTGGATCCCGATCGATGCTCCCATGGATTTGAACTACGACGATCCCGTCGCGGAGCTGGGGCCGGGCGACCTGTTCGGCGAGATGACCTGCATGAGCCTGTATCCGCGCTCGGCGACCGTCCGTGCCCAAACCGATTGCACGATGCTCGAAATGCTGCGCAACGTACTCGACATCATGCAGCGCAACAAGAATTTCCGCGCCGAGCTCGACAAGTCCTACCGCAAGCGTGCTCTCGACAGCCACCTGCGGTCGGTTCCAGTATTTGCCGAGCTGACCAACGAGTTCATCAGCAGCCTGCGCGAGAGTGTGGAACTTGTCCGTTACTCGCCCGGCCAGGTGATTTGCCGGCAGGGCGACCCTGCCGACAGCTTTTATCTCGTCCGCATCGGTTTCGTGAAGGTGTCGCAGGCGCATCTGGGCGGGGATATGGTGCTCGCCTATCTTTCGCGCGGGGATTATTTCGGGGAAACCGGATTGCTTGCCGGCGACATCCGCACGGCCACGTGCACGGCGCTCGACCATGTGGAACTGGTTCGCATCGGTGCCGAAGACTTCAATCGCATGATGGGTGAGTTTCCCGCCGTGCGGCGGAAGCTCGAGTCCGTGGAACAGGACCGCATGCAAATGAATCGCGAGCGCCTCTTGGTGGCCCAGAGCGTTCCACTGGATAACTTTCTCGCGCAGGGTTTAATGGAAGCGCAAAGCCTGCTCCTGCTGGATCTGAACAGCTGCACCCGGTGCGACGCGTGCGTTCGGGCCTGCGCCGATTCGCACGACGGCATCACGCGGCTGGTCCGCGAGGGGCTGCGCTTTGACCACTATCTGGTTGCGACTTCCTGCCGCCAGTGCCTGGATCCGCTGTGCATGGTCGGCTGCCCGGTGGGGTCGATTCGCCGGCGCAATTCGCTGGAAGTGATCATCGAGGACTGGTGTATCGGCTGCGGGCTGTGCGCGGAAAACTGCCCGTACGGCAATATCAATCTCCATCCGTTCAACGTGATGGTGGATGATCCGGCCGAGGCTGGCCGTAAGGTTGCGATGGTGAGACAGAAGGCCACATCGTGCGATTTGTGCACCGACCACGCAGAGCCGAGTTGCGTGTATGCGTGCCCTCACGATGCGGCTCACCGCGTTGACCCGCGCAAGTTCTTCGCGGGTCTGCTCGGGCAGGCTCCGGGCATCGCCCAGAAACCTGAATAAGGGAACGTTTCGTACGACACTTCCGGAAACGTGCGCATAGACCACACACACAGGAAATGGCTGGCCGCCTCGCTCATCATTTTGGGAGTCGCGACCGCGGTCTACATCCCGTATGCCCTGCATTCTGGGTCGGGCCCCAGTGGTGGCAGCCCGATCGGACTCACGTTCGGAATCGTTGGCTCGGTTTTCATGGTGTTTGCCGGGCTGTTGGCCGGGCGCAAGAAAGTTCCGGTCTGGCGCCTGGGCCGCGCCCAGACCTGGATGCGCGGCCATTTGTGGCTGGGGCTTCTGAGCCTGCCGATCATTTTTTTTCATGCGGGATTCCGGTTCGGCGGTCCACTCACGACTGTGCTGATGGTGTTGCTGATCCTTGTCGTCTCAAGCGGCATTTTTGGCGCGCTGCTGCAGCACTACCTGCCTAATGTGATGACGCTTCAGGTCCCATCGGAGACCATTTTCGAGCAGATTGACCATGTCCGCGCCCAGTTCGTGGAAGACGCCGACGGCGTGGTCGCGGCCTCGCTATCTACGGCGTCGGGCGAACAGGGGGCCGCGCCACTGACCAGTTTCTATCGACGCGAGATGCGCCCTTTCCTTGAGGGTCACGGCGCTCGGCACTCGATCCTATCCAACCGCGATCGAGCGCGCAGTGCTTTCGAGGGGCTTCGCACGCTCGTGCCCGCCGAATTGCAGGAAGCCACCCGGCGGCTGGAGCAGATCTGCGAGGAGGAGCGCCAGCTCGCGCGTCAGTCGCTTTTGCATCACTGGCTGCATGGCTGGTTGATGCTGCACATCCCGTTGTCGTTTGCGTTGCTGTTGCTTGGTTGCGTGCACGCGATCGTGGCGTTGCGTTACTGAGCGAAGAAGCGAGGAGTCTTGCCGGGCGAAGAGCGGACAACCAAGAAGCGCGCGCAGCGCATTGATATGAACTACTTCAAGCGCCCGCATGCGTTTCGGAGCTGGCGGTTTTGGCTGTCGGTGTCGGTGCCGTTTCTGGCCGCACTTTGGCTTCTCTGGCACGGACTCACCGGTAACCGACGAGTCTATAGCGCCGGCCAGTTGTCGCCTGCGCACTCCGTGCTTGCCGCAAAATGCGACGTCTGTCACTTCCAGATGGCCGGATTTTTCAGCGCGAAGGCAAGCGACCGGGCTTGCCTGGCCTGTCACGATGGCCCGATCCATCATGGGAACCAGACGTTCACGCCAAAATGCTCGTCCTGCCACCAGGAGCATCGAGGACAGGCACGGCTGGGGGCCACCTCCGATGCCGCCTGCACCCAGTGCCACGCCGATCTGCGGTCGACGGGCCCTGCGACGAAATTCATACGCGATATCGAGAACTTTGGACCCGGACATCCCGAGTTTGCCGCGGTGCGTCCCGGCAGCACCGATCCCGGCACGATCAAGCTCAACCATGCGGTGCATATGAAGCGCAACCTCGCGGGGCCGAACGGTGCGGTCGAGCTCGAATGTGAGGATTGCCATCGGCCAGCCACATCGACCGACCCGTGGCGGTTCGGGTCGGCCCCGACACAGGGGATGGCTGTCGCGCAGAAATCCGATCTCCCGGCGATGGTTTTGGCTCGCGCCTATATGGCTCCTGCGACATACGCAAAGAACTGCGTCGCCTGCCACACCCTGCAATTTGACAAGCGCTTCACCGGGAGCGTACCGCACGATACGCCCGCCGTGGTCGACGCTTTCCTGGTCCGGACATTCCAGCAATACATCGCAAGCCATCCCGCTGAGCTGCGCGTCGCTGGCCCCAACCGCGATCTGCCGCAACAGCCTGTGCCCGCGCCGGTACGCGTACTCACGGCTCCGCAGTGGGTCGCAGAGCGCGTGGGGGAATCCGAGCAACTGCTCTGGGGCAAGACCTGCAAACAGTGCCACGCGCTGAGCCCTGCGGCAGCCGGCGAGCTTCCCACGGTCGCGAAATCAAATATCACTGTGCGCTGGCTCGCGCACTCCAATTTCAACCACGACCGGCACCAGATGGTGAAATGCACCGAGTGCCATGCCGCGCTCACCAGCCAGGGAACCGGCGACGTCCTGCTGCCGGGCATCGCCACTTGTGAAAAGTGCCACCACACCGGGAAGGATTCGGCTGAATCCCGCTGCTTTGAGTGCCACACCTATCACGATTGGACCAAGGCGAAAGAGGTAAAAGGGAAGCTCACGCTTTCCAGTCTCGTTCCGGGAAACTAGACGGCCGGCAAGAAGCGGGCGCAAGTTGACAACCCTGAGGTCCTATTTCGATTTCATTACGTACACGCCGTCCCAGTCCGACTCCGGGGCGGTTTCCAGGTACTCCAGGGCGCGTTGCAGGAAGACCTGTGTGGGACCGTCTTCCGGGAATGTGCCAAGCAGCTGGCCGAATTGCGCGGCCGCTTCCCGCCAGTTCTGGCTTCGATACGCGGCCATGGCTAGATCGAATCCCGCCAGAAGAGATTCGTATTTCCATTGCTCCGCCGCCACGTCCAGCAGTTCGTAAATGTTCACCGGCTGGTTCTTGCCCTTTACCTTGATTTTGTCAAGTTCACGGCAAACGAAATGATTTCCGACCTGGCGATAGGTGCCTTCGCTGATGACAATCTGTATCTGATATTGCTTGGTGATCCCTTCCAGGCGGGACGCGAGATTGACGTTGTCGCCCATGACGGTCCATGCGAGCCGCTTTTCCGAGCCCATGTTCCCCACGTTCACCGGTCCCGTATTGAGGCCGATCCCGATGGCAATGGGCGCCCGGCCTTCCTGCTTCCACTTCGCGTTCAGCTTTGCCAGTCCGCGCGACATTTCCAGTGCGCAGTAACAGCCCCGAAATGCGTGATCGGTCTGCGGGTAGGGCGACCCCCAGAACGCCATGATCGCGTCGCCGATATATTTGTCGAGCGTCCCGTAGCTTGCAAAAACGATGTCGGTCATGGCCCCCAAGTATTCATTCAGCAGCCGCACGAGCTCGTCCGGTGTCAATCCCTCCGATATCGTGGTGAAGCCGCGGATGTCGCTGAACATTACGGTCAGATCCTTCATCTCTCCGCCCGGATGAATGTACTTTTGCGGGTCTTTTTGGATCAGCGCGATCACGCCCGGTGAAAGGTATTGCGCGAAGCTCTTGCGGATCTGCCGTTTTTGCCGCTCTTCAAAGATCATGCGGTAACTGGTGATCGCCGCATAGTTGGCGACCAGCGTCCCGGCGGGAATGACAAAACTGAGCCAGCGCCCGTGCTGCGCAAAGCTGAAATACACGAACCAGGCGAACCCTGCGAGCGCCAGGAGCAGCGAAATCGTGGAATACAGCGGCGGGACGCGGCTGAAAAGGATCCCGAAGGCAATCCCGAAGACAAGGATGAATCCCACATCAATGATCTCTTCTTCGAATCCCCGTGTCAGAAAACTGCGGCCCTTTTCCCCGCTGTGCAGCAGGTCGTCGATGATGTTGGCGTGCACCTCCACGCCCATGTAGGGCTCACCGCCCTGGTAGGGCGTATTGCGAATATCGCCGATGGCCAGCGCGGTCGCACCCACCAGAACAATCTTGTCTTTGAATGTTTCGGGCGGGATCTGTCCGCTCATCACATCCCACATGGAATAGTGCCGATAGGTGCCGTAGGGGCCCGCGTAATTGATCAAGGCGCTGCCATCGCGCGATTGTCGGAGCAAGTGATGCCCGAATTGAATCCGCTCAAGGCCGTCTTGTGCGATGTAGGCTGCAATATCCTGATCAGGAATGTTCTCGTATTCGCGAACGATCTGCATGGCCAGCGACGGGAAGAAATCCTGATCGCGGTAGCGCTTGATCAGCAGCGCGTGACGCAAGGTGCCGTCAGGATCCGGGTTGATGTCAATAAATCCGTAGGATGCCGCGGCCTCGGCGAGTTCCTTGATGTTGGCCTCGGCTCCTGCGGCCACTCGTCCGCCGTTGTCCACCCACGCCTTGCTCAAGTCGAAATCGCGCCCGTCTTTGGATTTCACCTTGAGCACCTGGGGGAAGCTCTTGGCCCAAACGATGTTGAAATAGTCCTGTTCCAGTTTCGGATCGGCGTTCTTCGCAGCCTCCGGATCAAGGAACAGGTGTCCCAGCACCACGTTTCCTGCGCGCATCAAGGATTGGGCAAACAGAGCGTCGTCGTCGGTAGCCGCCTCGAGCTCTTTGATTTTCCTGGTGACCGAGGACGGTGCGGAACCCCCCAGCTCGCCCTCCAGGCGTTCCAGGGCGGGCGTCGCGGAGTTGCTCTCAGGCGTCGGAAACGTAGCGTCAAACGCGATGACCCGGGCTCCGCCGGAGCTTAGCCGGTCAACCAGCAGCGCGTAGCTCTTGCGCGGGAGCGGAAACGAGCCGATTCCCTGAAGAGTTCTTTCGTCGATTCCGACGATCACGATGCGGCTGTCGTGTGCGCGCTCCCCGCGCATGACAAACCGCATGTCGAGCGAGCGCTGCTCGATATTCTGCAGGAAGGCAAAGCCTGCGCGAGTGTCCGCCCGAAACCCGGAGTAGGCAAACACACCGAGTCCGGCAAGCGTCACGATCACAGCGAGTGCCAGATCCACCTGGGGAACAGATAGGACGCGGAGCCAAGCAAACCGACCGGACCGGGGCTTGTCCTGCGAGCTCATACGGATGGCGATGGAAGCTCAGATATCTGAATGGAACTGTCCGGGCTGGACCCCAGGCTGGCCATGGCGGCTCGCTTGATCAAGGCGAAGGGCATACAACGGCCGGTGAAGGCTTGCAACCCTGAGTGACGGTTTCGCCGCTGTGGCCGCCGCGTGTGCCGAGACCCAGTCCGAGCGCGAGTCCCACCGAGATTGCGCCACCCAGCAGCAGTGTTCGCGCGGCATGGGTCGGGGTCGCGTACCTGGTGTCACCGGGCGGAGGGAGGTTGTTGTCGGGAACATCGGTTGAAAGCAGGAGATTCTGCGCTTCGGCAGGCGGCGTATTGGACGCCTGAAAACCCGCCGAAGGAATAACCGAGCTGATGACCACCATCTGGCCTTCGGTGAGCGTCACGGTATTGTCGGTCGAACTCTGCGTTCCGGAATTCCTGGCTACCTTGCCCATCGGGGTTACTCTCACACGGCCCTTCAGGCACCACACTGTCGTCTTGTTGTTCCGGTACAGCGTTACGAAATCGGTGCCGATCACGCCGATGACAGCGTTCGGGGTCTTGAGCTCGTATTTGCCGCCGGACTTGGTGATGTTGGTCACCTGGTTGCGTACCTTGCCGTAGTCGAGCTCAAGCGATGTCTGTTGGGAAGCGGCATCATGCTGGACGACGCGTAGCTCGCTGTCGGAACCGACGCTCAGGATCGAGCCGTCGGTGAGGCCTGCGCGTACCCTGCCGTTGTGTGCTGTTTTCAGCAAATCGTTCCAATCGACTTCGTCCTTCGCCTTGGCCGTCTGAGCGTTGCGGGTGGCCGCGGGAATCAGGGCGTCAATCTGTCCCGCGCGCTGGGTTCCGCCCTGCGGATCACACAGACCGGCCAGAGGAGAAATCATGAAACACAGCACAATGGCGGTGACACGCTTGAAGAAATTCATGGATTTGCGCCTCGCTTCCCGATTGATTTCCCTGGATCAATCTTGACAGAGGGCCTTGTTGTGTCAACGGAAGCAACACGGCGGGGTGCCAATCTGGTTACACCGGCAGCTGTGGGGACGGCGAAAACCGGGTCAGAAGCTATCTAAGGCGCCCGGGCCATGGCGCTAGGTGACGAATCGGTAGCCTACGCCCCGGACGGTGAGCAGATGCTGCGGCTCTGACGGGTCTTCCTCGATGTAGCGCCGCAGCCGGACAATGAAATTATCAATGGCACGCGTGTCGGTATCCTCGCGCAGGCCCCAGACATCCTCAAGAATGGATTTGCGTGACACGGTTCGCCCGTTGCTGCGGATCAGGTGGCGTAGGAGCTTTGCTTCCATCAGGGTGAGCTGGATCGTGGTGTCCTTGGCGTGCAACTCCAGATTCCCAAAATCGATGGTGCGCCCGTTGAACTTGATCACATCCTGGTCGTTTGCGGCGCCGGATTCGGTTTTTCCGTTTGCCGTTGTTTCGGTCACGGAATGCGCCGGATTTGCAAGCCACGCACTTCGCCGCAACAGGCCCTGGAGTCGCGCAAGAAAGATGGGCAGCTCGAATGGCTTGGGCAGGTAGTCGTCGGTTCCGGCGGCAAACCCCGCGAGCACGTCTTCGGGTCGACCCCGGGCCGTGAGCATGAGCACGGGGACGTAGTTCTTGGCCCTGCGCAACGCGGAAACAACGTCGAAACCGTCCATGCCGGGGAGCATCACGTCCAGAACAACGGCATCAAATTTGTTAGCGCCTTTGAGCAATCGGTCGATCGCGGATTCCCCATCGCCTGCAACATCCACCGAATGCCCTTCTGCTTCCAGATTGAAGCGCAGCCCCTCGGCCAGATGAGCTTCGTCTTCGACAACCAGAACCCGGCTCATGCTTCGACCCTCGGTAGTTCCAGAGTGACTGTTGTGCCGCGGGTCTCGCCTGCGCTTTCTGCAAACACCCTGCCGCCGTGTGCACGTGCGATCGCACGAACGATGAACAGGCCCAGTCCAGTACCTTTCACTTGCGACGCGGACCGGCTCGAGACTCGATAGAAACGGCGGAAGATGCGCTTGAGCTCGCCGGCCGGAATCCCCATGCCGCGGTCGCGAACGCGCAGCGCCACGTGCTTCTCGTCGGGCGTATCCATCCATACAGATATGTCCACATCGCCGCGGGAGTACTTGATGGCGTTATCCAGAATATTGGAAATCGCCGTGCGGAGTTCATCGGGATCCCCGGGGACTTTGATTTTGGCGCCGTTGATCGCGGAGGGCTCCTGCCAGTGCAGGGCAGCCGGCTGCAGATTGTGCCGAGTCCGGGCCAGATCCATGCATTCTCCGACCAGGCCGATCAAGTCAACATCCAGGGATTTCTGCGAGGTGCGTTTGTAACCGACTTCGCCGGCCTTCAGCACCTGTTCAACCGTCCTGCGCAGCCGGTCGGTATCGTCCAGCATCAGTCTGTAGAAACTCTGGCGCTGGGCCTGGTCCACCTCTCGTCGTTGCAAGGTCTCCAGATACAGCCGGATGGACGTAATCGGAGTCTTCAGTTCGTGAGTCACCGCGTTGATGAAGCTGTCGTGATGCTCGTTTCGCCGAATTTCGCGCACCAGGAACACGGTGTTGAGGATCAGGCCAACGATGATGGCGAGCAATATAACCAGGCCGAAAAACAGCAGCACGCGTTCACGCCAGTTGAGAATGATCCAGATGCTCGTGAGCGCCACCGTAGCGGCGACCAGACAGATGCCCAGAATGAGGAATAAAGCGATCGCCTTGCGGCGGCCAGTGATTCGCATGGCTTCTTCTGAGGATTGTACAGCGGGCACCCGGCGGATTCCCGCACAGATATTCTGAGGTGGGTTCTGATTGGAACGGCGAATCGAACGGCTCGGGCGTGTCCCCGAAACAAGGCCGCCTAGGCCGAGACCAGATCGCGCTCCGGTTCAGTTGCGACAGCAGCCATGTCCTGGTCAGGAACAGTCTCAATGCCGCTGTTTTTTTCTGGCAGCTTGATGCGGTAGACGTCCTTTGCCAGCCCGAGCTTCTGGAGCGTCCAGATGCCGTACCAGTTGAAGTCAATCTCGTACCAGGCCAGCCCGTGGCGCGCCGACGTTGGATGGGCGTGGTGATTGTTGTGCCAGCCTTCGCCAAACGACAACAGCGCAACCCACCAGCTGTTGGTCGAAAGATCGCGAGTCTTGAACCGCCGCGTGCCCCAGGAGTGCGTGGCCGAATTCACAAGCCACGTTGAGTGCAGTCCAATTACGGTGCGCAGGAATATGCCCCAGAGAACGAAGGGGATTCCACCGATGGCCAGCAGAATCAACCCGAGCACGATCATCGGAACGTAATGGTATTTCGTGATCCAGACGTGAAATTTGTCCTTGGCCAGGTCCGGAACGTAGCGGGCCAGCGTGGATGTGTCGTGGTGCATCGACTTGCCGACCAGGATCCAGCCCATGTGCGCCCACCAGGTGCCGTCGATGGGCGAATGCGGGTCACCTTCCTTGTCGGAGTGTTGGTGGTGGATGCGGTGGGTCGCGACCCAGAAAATCGGGCCGCCTTCCAGGGCGAGCGTGGCGCAAACCGTCAGGAAATATTCGACCCACTTTGGCGACTTGTAGCCGCGATGAGTGAGCAGCCGGTGATATCCCATTCCGATTCCGAGGCTGCCCGAAACCCAGTTCAGGAACAGCAAGACAAAAAGACATGGCCAGCTGAAGAAGAACAGCGCCGCAATGGCGCCCACATGAAACAGCATCATGAAAGTAGCTGTCACCCAGTTGATTTCGTGGGCTCCGGCGGACTTCTTTTCCAGATCGGCGAGTGTCATGGGTCCCTGTTTGTCCTCTGAGGTGTTTGTGCTTTCTCTCAGTTTACGAGGTCAGGCTACCAGAACGAGTGGATTGCTTTTGTAATAGTTCTGTAATAGCGGGGGGCCCTGCGCTGTAACGGTAAGCTTCGCCGCCAAAAAGTGTCAGGGTGGCGAGGGGGCTCATATCGCGGCTTTTGACATCCTCCCCGGCCCGAAGGTGTTTTCGCGATATTACCTCATGAATTCGTATGCGGGCTGCCATGGAAAGGCGGCCAGTATGTTGCCGCTCGCATGGGGGAACGCGGGAACAGTGACACCCGCTGGATTTTGGAACGTTTTTAATTAGGAGTAGAAACGTGGAAGACTTTCCGGGTTCACGAAGTCTGATGCAAAGTCTGAAGGCTATGTCTATGACGATTTCGGTGGGGGTCAAATTGCATTCTGGACTAGCCACGAGACCGCCCATCCACTCCGCAGGTCCTCGACTGTGACGAGTTCAGGGCAGTCATTCAGGGCCGTTACAACCTGACTTTTGGCGACCGGCTTTCGATCAGGAGCGACAGAAATAGGCTTGTCTTCCCGACCCGCCCTATAATCTCCCTGCTACGGCTGACCTGCCGATCGGAACGTCGGCGTTCACTGCCGGCGAGTTCCTCAAAGGCTCCGTCTGCGTTCTTCGTGCGCACACCAGCGCTTGTTTCTGGGAAACTCCGAATCCCGCTTCGCGCAGGACTTCAATCATCTGAGGCAACATTTGCTCACAGCCAGGAATGTCGTGTACCTCGATCACAATATTTCTCACCTTGCTGAGAACTTCTTTCGGCGCCGTCCGAATGATCTCGTACTCTCCACCTTCACAATCGAGTTTAAGTAAATCAATGTGATCGAGGCGCTCAAATTCGATGATCTGGGCGAGGCTAATGCCGGCAATTTGGGACTTTCCCGATCCCGCATTGAAGGCCGATATACAGCACTGTTCGTCGTCCGGGGCGTCTACATCGAGCCGAATCGGGTCGCCGTTCGTCACGGCCCGGTCGATGATCTTGATTGTCGCGCCAAGTTTGTTCGCGCCAACGTTCGCTTCCAGAAGCTTCAGGTTTCTCGGTGATGGCTCGCAAGTGATGACACGAGAGGCATTCAATCGCTTTGCGGCGAATAACGCAAAGTCGCCAATATACCCACCGACGTCGACGATGATTGGTTCCGAGCAGAGATCGAAGCCGCGCGAATAACACTCGTCAACGAAGACTTCTGAAAGAATCGTTGCATCCATCCGATTTTGCCTCACCAGAATCCGAAGGCCGTCAATTGTTGTAAGCTTCACCACTTTTCCATCGTTCTCCTTGAGAGCCTTGCGGAAGGCGGCGGGATTCTTGAACACGCGACCTGCATCAATTCTCGCTCGGATTCGTCGGTAGATCTGTCGGACAGCGAAATACATATGCTTCGCCACACCATTAGAATAGATTGCCCTGCGTACGGCCAAATTCACGGAGTCTCCTCAAGTTTCCGAATGGTTAGGAGGGCTGGGGGTCTGCGGACCTTATCACATATTGACGATGCACTGCTGTTTAAACTGTGCGCAGTTGAAAAGAATCAAGGCGGCGATAGTGCAAAATGAATTAGCCCCGTACGCGTACTGTTGTCGCCCTATAGGGTCATGAATACGGATCGTATGCGGGTGGTCATGGAAAAGCGGCCAGTACATTGCCGCCCGCATGGGGTAAACACGGGAACAGTGACACACATTGGATGTTGAGATCTCGTCAACTAGGAGTAGAAGCTTGGAAGCGTTTCCGGAGTTCATGAAGTCTGCTGCAAACACAAGCGCCACCGGCAGTCAGTCGACACCCATGTATTCGGCGGTTAGCGCAGGCAAAGAAGTGGACGACGACAATGTGGCCTAGCCTGGCGCTGGGCAAGCCATAGTACAATGCTGGTGGCGTGGCCCACTGGTGCAACCCACGCGAGTTGGTTACATTTTGTCGGACTCACGCAAGAATCCCCCGCTGGCGCTATGGTGCAACGGTTAGCACGCGGCCCTTTCAAGGCTGAAATACGGGTTCGATTCCCGTTAGCGCTACCAACTCCCGACGATTCGCTATTTTGGCTTCGCTCCCGGCGAACTGTTTTGACCGGGTCGAAGGCCAGTGCTGCCAGATCAATCGGCGTGCTGTGGTCATACATTGGATTGATTATCTCCTCTGGAAATCCCAAGCAGGACCACACAGTTTCCGCGAGACCTTTCATCGCCAGCGCGTTGGGTATAGAGTGAGCGCCGGGCGAGGCGATCCGGCATGGGCAAGCTGCGGCTTTCGATGGCGTGTTCGACGTACGACCGCACCCGCGCCTTGTTTGACGGCCGCGTCCCCGTGGAGGGCGTCAATCTGAGATGTCTCGATCTGCCGATTGAAGAAATATTCTTCCGCATGTTGCGGCATCACGAGTTTGACGTCGCCGAAATGTCACTGTCGTCCTATGTGCTGTCGTTGTTTTCCGAAAACCCGCGATTGATCGCGATTCCGGTGTTTCCGTCGCGTTTTTTCAGGCATTCCTGCATATTCATTCACCCCGACAGCGGAATTCGCGAGCCCAGGGATCTCATTGGCAAGCGCGTCGGCGTGCCGGAGTATCAGATGACCGCGGCGGTCTGGATTCGCGGTATTTTGAGCGACCACCACGGTGTCCCGGTCACGGGCGTCCGCTATTTTCGCGGAGGCGAAGAAGAGTCCGGGCGCCCGGAGAAAATCGCATTGTCGCTCCCACCGAAAATTCACCTGGAGACGATTCCCGCGGGCGAGACGCTCTCGGCCATGCTCGCATCCGGAAAAATCGACGCGCTATACACCGCGCGAATGCCCTCTACTTTTGCGAACGGCTCCGGCAAAGTTCGGAGGCTCTTCGAAAACTACCAGCAGGTGGAACAGGAATATTTTTCGACGACGAACATATTTCCGATCATGCACGTAGTTGCGATCCGCCGCGACGTGTACAAGGCATCGCCCTGGGTGGCGCAATCGCTGTACAAGGCTTTTGCCCGAGCACAAAAGATCGCGTATGCCGAGCTTTACGATTCCGGCGCGCTCGCGTGCATGCTGCCTTGGCTGACTCGCCACGTGGAGGAAACGCGTGCGCTGATGGGCAAGGACTTCTGGCCCTACGGACTCGAGCGCAACGCCCACACTCTGGAGACGTTTCTCCGCTACTCGTTTGAGCAGGGTCTCGCGAAACGTTTGCTGAACCCCGTGGAATTATTCGCGCCGGAATCGCTCGAATCGTTCGTGGTCTAGATTACCAATGGCCGATCCAGTCGTGCGTTCGCAATCGTGGTGGACGCTCAGTCGCGGCGACATTGACGCTACCATCGCGCAGGTCGGCTGCGTCATCGCCCAG
>Ga0209624_10000640_pt1 | contig 30702 bp, 28 predicted proteins | sample JacPinW_OM2H0_O1_FD_188565 | JGI IMG/M metagenome (GOLD analysis project Ga0209624, IMG submission 188565) | Forest soil microbial communities from Algoma, Ontario, Canada - Jack Pine, Ontario site 1_JW_OM2H0_O1 (SPAdes) (version 2) | ecosystem: Environmental > Terrestrial > Soil > Boreal...
CCGAGCAGGGCCTGACGGCGCGGCCAGCAGCGGAACCTCCGTCATCACTGACGCCGGAAAAGGCGCCCTCGTCTCCGCAGACCCAGGCCCCGGCGCCAACACTGACGCACTAGACCGTCGGGGGCGAGGATTTCCGGCGGAAAGGGTCCCAGCCGCCCGGATCAAGCCGCTTACCGCGGCCATCTGTGCCGACCAACGTGATTCCGTTGCCGCGTTCGATCTCGCCGATCGCGGTGATCTTCCTGAAATCCGGTGCACGACGCAGAAGCTCCAGTTTCCTGCGCGGCACCGTGAAAAGCAGTTCGTAATCCTCGCCCCCATGCAAAGCCATCTGGAAGGGATCAAGCCGCAGCTTTCGCAGCTGCCCCTTTGGTGCCGTCGGCAGTCTTACGCACGGAATGCATTGGGCACGCACGCGTGCGCCCGATCCACTTGCCTGGCACAGCCGTGCAAGGTCGGATGAAAGCCCATCGGAGATGTCCATCATGGCCGAGGCGACCTGGTGACGCGCAAGCCAGGCGCCCAGTCCGAGGCGAATTTTCGGATACAGGTGTGGCTGCAACAGCCGTGGCTGGCTGGAAAGCAACTTCGCAAGCATTCCCGGACGCACTGCGCTTGCGAGCTCCAGGCCCAATTGGGCGCGCCCGAGAGTTCCACTCACATATAGAATGTCGCCCGGCCGCGCTCCCGAACGCCTCACCGCCAGACCTTGGGCCACCTCTCCAACGACCGTGATGCTGATCGAAACCGACGCGGCCCTGGTCGTGTCTCCCCCGGCGAGGTGCATACCAAGCAGGCGAGCGGCTCGCCCCATACCTCGCAGGAACTCATCGAGCCAGTTCCCGGTGAGCCGCTCCGGCAGCGCCAGTGTCAGCAGGAACAGGCGCGGCGTGGCGCCCATGGCAGCAAGGTCGCTTGTGGCGCGCACCAGCGACTTGTACCCGACCGAGTCCGGCGGATAGCTTGGCACCAGGAAATGGACATCCTGCAAGAACCCGTCGCAGCTCAGCGCCCATTCGGTGTTTCGACCCGGCCTCAGGATTGCAGCATCGTCGCCGATTCCGACACGCGTTCGCGCGCCGGGTCTGCTTCCGAGGTTGGAAGGGACGGCCCTAGCTATCCGTTCGATCAGCTGAGTTTCGCGATCCAACCTGTACCTCTGTACAGTTGAAAGGCATCCAACTATTGGGTAGAGTTCGGCGTAAGCGAACCTCGAAGTATAGAGTGCCCCATCGGAAGAAGCGAGTCCGGGGCGCCCGTGCGCAAAGGAAGATCGGGGTTGACGTCCAGCAGCCCGGTGGCTACAATCTGGCGGGTTTCGGACCAGGGCTCTCGGTTCAGACTCATTTTCGACGCTGTTCTGAGGAACACGGCAAGCCGCTGCTAGGGGCGTGCGGTCGAGCCGGCCGAAGTAAGAATCACTCGGACGAAAATTAAACGATGAAGGGCAAGTCTTCCTACACGTTTTTTATTGCTTCCAGCGCCTCAGGCGGTATGAGACGGGTGCGCCTGCCATGGTACGTCCTGCATGCGGTGGCCGTACTGGCAGTTGTGGGAGGCATTACCGTCGCGGCGGGCATGGGTTCCTACTCCCGCATGCTCTGGAAGGCGACCAACTACAACTCGCTGCGGCGAGAACAAGACAGTCTGAAACAGCAATACGTCCAGCTTCAAACCGAGGTGAAAGACACCAACCAGCGGCTTAACTCCCTGCAGTCACTTGCCGGCGAGGTGGCCATGGCGTACGGCATCACTCGGTTCCGTCAGACCCCATTCGGGCTAACCGATTCTGTCCCTGAGCCCGACGAGGATTTCCAGAATTCGGTCGACGAGTTCAGCTATCTACAAAAGAACGCATCTGCCGTCGCGATGTCGAGCGCCGGGATGAGGCTTCTGCCCGCAGCACAATTGAGCAGCCTGGGCATCGTGCCGTCCCTGTGGCCTGTTGTCGGACAGATTACCGGACACTTTGGCGAGCGGCTGGATCCCTTCAGTGGTGAGGGTGCGTTCCACGCCGGGCTGGACATTGCCTCGCACTACGGAGATGAAATCCGCGCGACTGCGGACGGAGTGGTTCAGGAAGTAGACCAGCACGCGGGCTACGGCCGGTTGGTCGTGATCGACCATGGCTTTGGCGTGACCACCTGGTACGGCCATCTTTCGGGCTTCAATGTGCAAGGCGGCATGCACGTCAAGTCGGGCGACGTGATCGGCTATGAAGGCGACAGCGGCCGCTCGACCGGCCCGCACCTGCACTACGAAGTCCGGATCTACAATACGCCAGTGAATCCGTGGCGTTACCTTCGCAACGTGTCGCCCACGGCGACAGCCGCAACGACGACCGCACCGACCCCTGCACCTGCCTCGAACGGCGACTAATTTCCTCCCCGATCGATCCCGGACCCGCTCGATTGAAATGCCGTTGATTGTCGGCTAAAGTCAAATTCTCTTCATCGGCCGGCCACGCCCGTCGGCGACACATGATATTCAACACCTGGGACTACTACCTTCTGTTCCTGATCCCGAGCGCCATTGTTTGCCGGGCGGCAAGCCCGCTGCTGCGGCCGTGGGTGATCTTTACCAGCGGCGGCCTGTTCTTCACCTACTTTTCCTATACCCAGTTCGGAGGAGCGGCCGGAGCCGCTTGCCTGGCGATTTTCCTCTGGGAGTCACTTGTCAGCCGTTTCTACAAACCCTCTTCCTGGATCTGCTGGTTCGGCGTCACCCAGACGGTCCTGTTTCTGGCTCTGTTCAAGTATCGCAATTTCCTGACCGGGCTCTACTGGCGCGATCCCGCCCACAATCCTCTGTACTGGAGAAACGCGTTTCTACCGCTGGGCATTTCTTTTTTCACCTTCGAGTTCGTTCACTATGCGGTCGATCGGTACCGGAACAGGACCGAAGAAGGTTCAGTGACCGAATACCTCGCCTTCATCCTTTTTTTCCCAACGATGGTGGCCGGCCCGATCAAGCGGTATCAGGATTTTCTTCCCAAGCTGCGAGGCATTTCCCGGGAATGGGTTGTGGACTGGCAGCGAGGGTTCACGCGAATTCTTACAGGACTTGTCAAGAAATTCGCTGTTGCCGACGTCCTTACCGCGTATACGAGCCACCTGAATTGGACCGACATCAGCCGCGCGCAGCGCGGCATTTTGCCCCTCTGGCTCGCCGCCTACGGGATCAAGATCTATGCGGATTTCTCGGCCTACTCGGACATCGCCATCGGCTCCGCGCGCCTGTTCGGGATTCGGGTGCCGGAGAATTTCGACTGGCCCTATCTCCGCACGAACATCACCGATTTCTGGCGGCACTGGCACATGTCGCTTACGAACTGGCTGATCGACTACATCTACATTCCGCTGGGCGGCTCGCGGGGGGCAGCCGGGCAAGTCTATGTGAATATTCTGGTGACCATGCTGGTAAGTGGCATCTGGCACGGCGCCGGGATCCATTTCATTGTCTGGGGGTTGCTGCATGGGATCCTGCTTGCGATCCGGCGCGCGTGGCGCCAGATTCGTCCCATGCCGGCGAAGCCGCGCCTCGGGTCTCAGCTGGGCTCGTGGCTATTGACTTACGTTGCCGTGAACCTGGCTTGGGCCTTTTTTTGCATGGACGTACATACCGCCCTTTTCTTTCTCAGGAGGCTTCTCGTTGGATAATGCCATGACAACGCTTGATTGGATCAAGCACGCATTTGACTACCTCGGCGGTGCGCAGGACGAGCCACCTGCCGGTTTTCCCGTTATGCTCGGCCACTGGTGGTTCTGGGCGGTATGGTGGGCGGCCATGGCTCTGGCCATCTATGTTTTCTCTGGCCAGAGCTCAAAGTTCATCTACATCGACTTCTAAGGCTGCCACGGGATTCAAATGAAAGCTCCGAAACGAATATTCATTCTGGCGCTGGCCGGAATCGTGCTGCTGCTGATCGCGCTTGACCGCGCGGTTGCCCGCTCTGCGCAGAACACCGTTCCCCGGGCGCTGATGGCCCGGGTGCGGGAATCGACCGATGCAAAAGCCCTGGCGCTCGGGAACTCGCTCGTGGGGGTGGGATTCATCGAGGCTTCGTTCGACGCCGGATGGGACTCCGATGGGCGCATGCGATCGATTAACCTCGGCATGGGCGGCTCTAGCGCAGTTGAACAACTGCTGATGCTGCGCTACGCGCTGCGGCAGGGCATTCAACCGCGCGTGGTGGTTTTCGGTTTCTTCGACTTTCAGCTGACGCATCCGCTCGAGTATTCGACCAGCGACTTGATCGGGAATCGCGCGATGCTGTACTACCTTGAGCCCGAGTACGCGCGCACGCTCTACCACCTTTCGCTGCACGATCGGGCCGAATTCGAAGTCATGCGCCATTTTGAACTGTTCGCGGACCGAGGCCAGGTGTGGCAGCGCGTCGAACTGTTCCGGCGCACCCTCGGGCAGCAAGGCATGCCCGCCGAGAAAACCAATGCGATGGGACGTGCCGTTGATTTTGCGATGCTGGAATATCCCAGCGCTCCCGCGTTTGTTGCCGAATGTGGCCGCGCGAGCCGCAATCCTCTGATCCCTTCGGTCGACGAGATTGCGCTGCAGGCCTCCGCGGCTGGAAGCAAAGTCTATTTCGTCGAGATGCCGATGCCACCGGAGCACGTGCAACTGTTCTACGACAAGCCGGAGTGGGCAGGCTACCGCGCGCATTTGCAAGGCATGCTCGGCGGCCTGGGAGCGACGTACATCGATGCGAGCCACTGGATGCCGGAGGAAACGGCCTTCGCCGATCCACTGCACTTGACCTACGAAGGAGCACAACAGTTCAGCCGCCGCCTGGGGGAATATCTCCGAAATACATCCGCTCAATAGGAAACACTAGACTGCTTCCGGCGTCGCAGGAGCCGATTCCGGAAGCGGCGCGGCATCCGGGGGGCGATGAATCCAGAAAGCGCCGATTGCCACCAGCAGAGCCGGGAGCAGGAATTTCAAGCCGTCCCGAAGCAATGCCGCAGGACCCACTTCCTCCGGAGGGCCGATTCCGCACCCGCAATCAATCTTCAAGCCCCGATGGTAAGCCAAAGCGATAGCGATCATGAATCCGCAAAGCGTGAAACTCGCGACCAAGGACGAGAAACGCAGTCCGATCGAGCTGATCAGCCACAACCCCAGGAACAACTCGAAAAAGGGCAGAAAATGGGCGACAGCGCTCGAGGCCGCCGGCGGAAGCAGACGGTAAGACTCCACCTGCATTGCGAACCACGCAAGCGATATGCGAACCGAGGAGGGCCAGGACCAGGCAAAGCCAACCGGCGGCTTCATCTTTCCGTAGGCAGCGGCCAAGAAAATGCAACCGACCACCAGCGCACCGAGCACCAGCAAGACGCGAACGATCTTGCGACGCGACCGGGGTTCACGCACACAAAACACCGCAACAAGTCCAACCAGCAAAATCTGGTACCCGTGATCGGTCACCCAGAGCAACACTGACCCCAGAGTATTCATCAAGGGACTCTCCGGTTGGGATGCAACTCTACTGGCTCAGGAGCGAATCGAAAAACTGTTTCAGGATGGGCCAGGAAACGATACCCGAGCCCGCGGGCAGACGGTTGCCCTTGTACGTGATGACGTAGGTCGGTGTCGCCTGCACGGGAATCTTGTTGCCCAGTGCCCTGTCTTGATCGATATAGGTATCGAGGGCGCAGCTCTGAGCGGTTTGCGCTCCGAGTGCAAACGCCGCGGGCCTAACCGCCGCGTCGCCCGGATACCCGCAGCCCTGCATCTGGCTTTGCACGCGCTTGAACTCCGCGGCGGACATAGCCCCAGAAACGTACTTTTCGATGTTTCCATCCATCGCCCATGCGTTCTGGTTGTCGTACAAAGCCGCTTCCACGGCCTGAAATTCCCCGATTCGTGCCGCGGCATTCAGCCAGCGAGCAGCCTGGTAACCGTATTTGTGCATCGGCAATGGATAGTCGCGATGAACCAAGTACACTTTTCCCGATGCGACGTAGTCGGGAATCATCTGACGCAGGGTCGTCTCAAACAGATTTCGGCAGGACGGGCACTCATAGTCGCTGAATACTTCCATGGTGATCGGGGCATTGCTGGAGCCGTATGCCTTCACCGGCACACCCAGCGCCGCGACAGCCTTGGCCGGCGCAACCGCGCGGGCATGCGTCGTCGACGCAGTCGCGGGCTTTGCGGTTGTGGGCTGTGCGGTGCTGCTCTGCGCACAGGCGATGGTCGCAACGCCTGGTCCCAACAAGAACAGAGCCAACAACGCGCTCACCGCGCCCAGCCATCCGGCGCAACACGAACGCAGAGCGGCTCCCAGCGAACTGTCTGGTTTGTAAATCAATTCTGCCTCCCCACAATTGATCGAAATCTCTTCCTCTATTGTAACGCGAATTGCGCCAGTGACGACCACCTGGTGCCGGTTGTTGCCGGCGATGATGCACACCGCCAGAGTCAGCGATAGGATGCGGCCGGCGGACGGTTGGTTCACCGCAGCCTCGGAAGACCCGAACCAAACAGGCACGGCTGGGGCAGACCTACCGGCGGCAGGAGGCTGAAAACGCGACCCGTAAGTCCAATAAAAACATTGCACTACAGACACACAAGAAACTTGACAATGTTACGCTCAACGTGTATTATCGGGCTGTTACAAAGCAGGCTGGTCCGCATCGAGCCAGCCGCGCGCCAATAGGAGCGGATTCCATGAGCAAGATTATCGGCATTGATTTGGGCACGACCAACTCTGTCGTAGCCGTCATGCAGGGCGGAGAGCCCGTTGTCATTCCCAACCAGGAAGGGGCCCGAACGACCCCGTCGGTTGTGGCGATTACCAAGTCCGGCGAACGTCTGGTCGGCCAGGTGGCCAAGCGTCAGGCGATTACCAACCCTGAAAACACGGTCTATTCGATCAAGCGGTTTATGGGCCGCCGCTATGACGAAGTGCAGGAAGAAACAAAGCGCGTCCCCTACAAGGTGACCAAGGGTCCGCACGACGACGCGCGCGTCGACATTTCCGGCAAGTCCTACACCCCTCCGGAAATCTCCGCCATGATTTTGCAAAAGCTCAAGAGCGCCGCGGAGGATTTCCTGGGCGAAAAGGTGACCAAGGCCGTCATCACCGTGCCGGCATACTTCAACGACAGCCAGCGGCAAGCGACGAAGCAGGCGGGCGAAATCGCCGGCCTCGAGGTTTTGCGCATCATCAACGAACCGACGGCCGCTGCACTGGCGTACGGTCTTGACAAGAAAAAGGAAGAGACGATCGCCGTGTACGACCTTGGCGGCGGTACGTTCGATATTTCGGACCTGGAAGTGGGCGAGGGCGTCGTCGAAGTGAAGTCAACCAACGGTGACACGCACCTCGGCGGAGACGATATCGACCAACGGATCGTCGAATGGATGGTCGGGGAATTCAAGCGCGATCAGGGCATCGACGTCAGCAAGGACCGCATGGCCATTCAGCGCCTCAAGGAAGCGGCGGAAAAAGCCAAAATCGAGCTTTCGCAGTTGCAGGAAACGGAGATCAATCTTCCGTTCCTTACGGCGGACGCCTCCGGCCCGAAACACATGCAGACCAAGCTGACCCGCCCGAAGCTCGAGCAGTTGATGGAAGACTTGCTGCAGCGAACTGTGGGTCCCGTGAAACAGGCGCTGACCGATGCGGGATTGACCCCGGACAAGATCGACGAGGTCGTCATGGTCGGCGGCTCAACCCGCATTCCGCGCGTCGTGGAAATCGTCAAGGGCCTGTTCAACGGGAAAGAGCCTCACAAGGGCGTCAACCCGGACGAAGTGGTTGCAGTGGGTGCGGCGATTCAGGGCGGCGTGCTGGGCGGCGAGGTGAAGGACATTCTGCTGCTGGACGTGACACCGCTGTCGCTGGGCGTTGAAACGCTCGGCGGTGTGATGACCGTGCTGATCCCGCGCAACACGACGATCCCGACGCGGAAGTCGGAGACGTTCTCCACTGCGGCGGACAGCCAGACCTCGGTTGAGATCCACGTGCTGCAGGGCGAGCGACCAGTTGCGAGCGGCAACCGTTCTCTCGGAAAATTCCATCTGATCGGGATCCCTCCGGCGCCGCGCGGCATGCCGCAAATCGAAGTCACCTTCGACATCGACGCCAACGGCATCCTGAACGTCTCGGCCAAGGACACCGCGACGAACAAGGAACAGAAGATCACCATCACGGCCTCGACGGGCCTCAGCAAGGAAGAAGCGGAACGCATGAAGAAGGAAGCCGACGAGCACGCCTCGGAAGACAAGACCCGGCTGTCGGAAGTTGAGGCGCGCAACAAGCTCGACAGCTTGATCTATCAGGGCGAGAAGCTGGTCAAGGAGAACCGCGAAAAGCTGGCCGAGGCGGACATCAAGGCTGCCGAGGCGGCGATCGAACAGGCACAGGCCGCGCTGAAGGAGGGCGGATCGGAGAAGCTGAACGCTGCCTCCGACAGCCTGACCAAGGCGCTCAGCCGCATCGGCGAGGCGCTTTATAAGGCGCAGCAGAACGCTGCGAGCGCGGCTGGCTCGGGCGCAGCCGGAGCGCCGGGAGCCGCACCGGGGGGCGCGGCGGCCGATGGCGGCCAGGCGCACGGGCAAAGCGATGTGGTCGACGCCGAGTTCGTTGACGTGGACGATTCGAAGAAGCCAAATTAAGATCCCGCACCGCGGGATCTCATCCCGAGGGCCGGAGGCGTCGGCCGGCAGGACTTCTCTGTGAAGTGTGACTGGAAGAGAAGTCCTCCGGGCGGATTCAACCGGCCCCGACATAATGCGCGTCTGCAGTCAGTGACAAGATGCCAACCACGTCCAAAACCGACTATTACGAGTTACTTGGGGTTCCGCGCAAGGCGGCGGTGAAAGACATCCGCGCGGCATACCGAAAGCTCGCCCGCAAATATCATCCCGATCTGAATCCCGGCGACAAATCCGCCGAGGAAAAATTCAAGCAGATCCAGGAAGCCTACGAAGTTCTTTCGGACGCAAAAAAGCGCCAGATGTACGACCAATTCGGATTCAACGTTCCCGGCGCACCCGGCGCTCCGGGCCCGGGCGCAGGCTACGGAGGCGCATCCCCGGAGGACATTCACTTCGATTTTGGTGGATTTGATTTTGGCGGCGGAGGCGGCCAGGGCGCCGGAGCCGGCGGCGCTGCCAGTTTCAAGGATCTCTTCAGCCAGTTTTTTCGCGGTGCGACCGCCGCCCAATCCGGACACGAGCGCGAACCCGGCAGCGACCTTGAATATCAAGTCGAAATCAGTTTTGCAGAAGCCATGCGCGGCACAGTCAAGAAACTGAGCTTCACGCGGCTGGATACCTGCAACTCCTGCCACGGTGCGGGCGCCGCACCGGGCGACGAGAAGACTTGTGCGACGTGCGGTGGCTCGGGACACGTTCCGCAGGTGAGCGGCAAGATGCGCTTTGAAGTGACCTGCGCCCGTTGCGGAGGCAGCGGACACCTGCGCACGATGTGCCGCACTTGCGGCGGCGAAGGACGCGTGCAGCGCGTCGAAACGCTCGACGTGCGCATCCCGCCCGGTGCGCAGACTGGCTCGCGGGTGCGCGTCGCCGGCCGGGGCAATGCGGGCGTCCAGGGCGGGCCCCCGGGTGACCTCTACATCATCACCAAAGTCGCGCCGCATCCGTTTTTCGACCGACGGGGCGACGACCTGTACACGGTTGTCCCGATCACGGTCTCGGAAGCCTCACTCGGTGCCAAGGTCGAAGTGCCGACCATCGACGGCCGCGCGCAGGTGCGCATTCCTCCGGGCACCAACAGCGGCAAGAAACTGCGCCTGCGTGAAAAAGGTGCGCCGTCAGCGCGTCATCCGGGCAAGAGGGGCGACCAGATTGTCGAGGTTCAGATCGTCGTCCCAAAGCCGGAAGATGAACGTGTGCGCAACCTTTTGAAGGAACTCGACAAGCTTGATCACGAGGACCCGCGGCAGGATATTTTCTCGCGCGCGGCGGTCTAGAAGCGGGAAAGGAGACGACGATGGCAACGCGACCCAGAAAAAAAGCAAAAGCCGGCTACATGATCAGCGCTGTCGCCGAACTCTATCAACTCCACCCGCAAACGCTCCGTCTGTACGAACGCGTCGGGCTGCTGAAGCCTTCGCGCTCCCAGGGCAACACACGGCTCTACACCGACTCGGACCTGGAACGCCTGGAGGTGATACTGAACCTCACGCGCGAGCTGGGAGTCAATCTTGCCGGCATCGAGATCATCCTCAACATGCGCGACAAAATGGGCGAGATGCAATCGCAGATGGAAGCCTTCATCAAATACGTTCGCAACGAAGTCGCGCGGGATTTTATCGCCAGTGCTGATCGCCATACGCGCAACGCCATCGTCCGCACCGCTCCGCGCCACGTCGTACGCGTCGAGAAGTGACGTCGCAGCGCGGCTTCCGCCAGACCGCCTGAACAGACCCAACCCGCCCAGCAAGTCTCTGGTTCAATCTGGAGTGTGAGGGTGCAGCCTTGTGCCCTGCAGTTCCGGGAGCATCTACATGGCCGGCTCCGTGATACGCTCGATGCCGCTCTCAGTCAGTTTCCACAGGACGTGGGGTTTGCACAGGCCCCTGTGTGCTTGCGCATGACCGGCGCCGCGCTTATTCTTTCTGTATGGCGCGAACAGATTGTCCGGTCTGCCAAGGCAGCGGCTGGAAGATTGTGGAGAGAGCTGTCGAAGGAGCACAGCCCGTTTCCAGTACCCAATCGGCTCAGCCGGGCGTGCCGGCAGGCGAGCCGAAAACGGTATGGGCCGTCCCGTGCGATTGCACGACGGGCGACCGCGCAGGGCGCGTGCTGGGCAAGGCACGCGTTCCTGAGCGCTATCGTCACTGCGACTTCGAAAACTACGAGGCCGACAACGAGATCGAAAACGTGTCCCGCGAGCAACTCGCGGCATGGAACCGCAGCCTCGCGCAGGCAAAACTGGTTGTCCAGCGCTTTGCCGCAGAATTTCCCGTGGGCAACGAGAATGGCCTGTTGTTGATGGGCCCCTGCGGCGTTGGCAAGACCCATCTTGCGGTCGCGGCGCTCAAGGAAATCGTCCTCCGGGGGCACAGCGGACTGTTCTACGATTATCGCGAGCTTCTGAAGGAGATTCAGGACAGCTACAACGCTGAAAGCCAGGCCACCGAGATGGGCGTCCTTGAGCCTGTGCTGCAGGCGGAAATTCTTGTGCTCGACGATATCGGTTCCAGCAAACCGTCGCTCTGGGCGCTTGAAACCGTCGGCCACGTCCTGAACACGCGCTACAACGAGAAGCGTGTCACCCTGCTGACCACGAATTTCCTCGATTCCGAGGCTCCGGCGAACTCTGCTGCTCCCTCGCCTGGCCCGCGTGTCGTGGGGATGCGCGCGCCCACGACAGAAGACTCGCTGACCGAGCGTGTCGGCAAGCGCATCCGTTCGCGGCTTTACGAAATGTGCCGCACCGTTGAAATCCTTGCCCCCGACTACCGCAAGGAGATACGAAATATCAGCCGGTCCGCAGGCAGTTCCTCCTAGCAGTCATTTAAGGCCGTATTCCTTTCTCGTTGCAAAGTGGCGGCATCCGTATCGGCTCGACGATTTGCTTCTGTTCCCTGGCACCGTATAGACTTGAGACTAAGTTCTCCGACCTCCTAGGCCTAGTGGAGAGAAACCCGACGGCCCGGAGGCGATGTCCTCGCAGCTCGAGGACTGAGGGTTCGGGTGGAAACGCCCGTGCCTCCCTTGTTTGGAAAGGGGAATGTCTGGCTCGCGGAAGCGGCGGGCTGGGCGTGTCGCCCAAATCCAAGCATGGATTTGGGCGTTTTTGTTGCTACCTGGAAATCATGCCCCTCGCTGACAAATTCGGCCGCCAGATCACTGACCTGCGCATCTCGGTCACGGACCGCTGCAATTTTCGTTGCGTCTATTGCCGCTCCGCCGATCCTGAAAAGCACCTGCCCTCAGACGAACTGCTCAGCTGGGACGAATATGAAAGGCTCGCGCGCGTCCTGGTGGGGATGGGTATCCGCAAGGTGCGCGTCACGGGCGGAGAGCCGCTGGTTCGCCCCGGAGTCGAAGACTTCATCGCCCGGCTGAAGGCGCTCGGCGTCCAGGATCTCTCGATGACCACGAACGGCCATTTACTGGCCGAGCGCTGCGATCGCCTCGTCGCCGCGGGGCTGAACCGGATCAACATCAGCCTGGATTCGCTGAATCGCGACAAATTCGAGCGCATCACGCGCACCAAGACATTCGACCAAGTCATCGCCGGAATCGACGCGGCGCAGGCCTCGGCCCTGCGACCGGTGAAGGTAAACGCTGTGCTCGTCCGCGGATTAAACGACGACGAGGTCGAGGCGTTCGCCGCTTTCGCGCGCGACCGCAACCTGATCATGCGCTTCATCGAGTTCATGCCCCTCGACGCGGACCGCGCCTGGACGCGCGAAATGGTCGTCACCGGCGCAGAAGTCCAGGATCGCATCGCGGCGCGCTGGCCGATGGTGCCGGTGGTCCACGAGCGCAGCGAAACGGCGCGTAAATTCCGGTTCGCCGATGGTCGCGGAGAAATCGGACTGATCTCCCCGGTCTCGCAGCCCTTCTGCGGACATTGCTCGCGCCTGCGCCTCACGGCCGATGGTAAACTCCGGACGTGCCTGTTCAGCAAGGACGATCACGATTTGAGATTCCTTCTGCGAGGCGACGCGACCGATCGCGAAATCGGCGACGAGATTCTCGCGATCGTCGCGCAGAAGGAAAAGGGACACAGAATCAACGAGCCGGGCTTCATGCCGCCCTCGCGGACCATGGTTTCGATCGGCGGGTGATATCACTTGGCTGACGAAGAATCCAAACTCTTTTCCCTGCGCGACGCCGAACGCCTCCGCGCGCAGCTCGAACCGATTCTGATCGAGGCGATCGAAGCGCGCCGGAAACTCGCCGAGCTGGAAGAGCAACTCGCCCAGCTCACCGAGCGCGTCCAGCAATCCGGCGGCATGATGGTTTCCTACGAGAAGGCGGCGAAACAGCGCCTGGAGCGCAATCGTTTGGCGGAATCCATTCACTCGGCGCTGGAGCGAATCCAGTCCACCGGCTGCATCGTCAAGGACATCGAGGTCGGCCTGCTGGATTTTCCCGCGCGGATCAATGGTGAGGTCGTGTATCTCTGTTGGCGGCTCGGCGAGGATCGCATCCGGTTCTATCACAGCCAGGACGAAGGTTTCTCAGGCCGAAAGCCGATCGATCCGCGCGACGCCGAGTACCGCAATCCGATCCAGTAACGCAGGCCGATGATTCGGGTTCCGGTAACCGACTGAAAGCGAATGACTGCGACCCCTTCTAACCGGCACAGCTTGGGGCATTCCGCCCTGTGACCCACGCCCCCGAGAATCGCCTGAAAAATTCCGCGAGTCCATATCTACGCTCGGCCGCGCACCAGCCGATCGACTGGAACGAATGGGGTGAGGAGGCGTTCGACAAAGCTCGCGCCGAGGGGAAACCTGTCCTGCTTGATATCGGCGCGGTGTGGTGCCACTGGTGCCATGTGATCGACCGCGAAAGCTACGAGAACCCGGAAATCGCGGCGTTGATCAATTCCCTTTATGTCCCCGTGAAAGTGGACCGCGACGAGAGGCCCGACGTGGACGCGCGCTATCAATCTGCAGTCAGCGCGATCTCCGGGCAGGGCGGATGGCCACTGACGGCGTTCCTGACGCCGGATGGCAAGCCGTTCTTTGGCGGCACCTACTTCCCACCGGACGACGCCGGGGGGCGGCCCGGGTTCAAGCGCATCCTGCTTGCGATTTCCGAGGCCTTCAAGGTGCGCCGCGCCGAAGTGGACAACTCTGCAAACGCGCTCGCCGAAGCTGTCGCCAAGGCAGAGGTCTTTCACGGCGCGCGCGGAGTTTTCGATGCCCGGGTGGTTGACGCGGTGATTGAATCGGCGCTCAAGCAATTTGACCCTACGCATGGCGGCTTCGGCCATGCGCCTAAATTTCCGCATGCGAGCGCGGTCGATTTGCTGCTCGAGCGCTACCAGTCGACGCGCGAGCCGCATCTGCTCGAGGTCGCCCAGCGCACGCTCGAGGGCATGGCGCTGGGCGGCGTCTACGATCAGGTTGGTGGCGGGTTTCATCGCTACTCGGTCGACGAGCGCTGGTGCGTTCCGCATTTCGAAAAAATGACCTATGACAATTCCGAGCTGCTGAGAAACTTTCTCCACGGCTATCAGGTAACGGGAAAAGCGCTGTTTCGCGAAACGGCCGAAGGAATCATCGCTTGGGTAGGCGAGGTTCTGTCCGATCCCGCGCGTGGCGGGTTTTATTCAAGCCAGGACGCAGACCAGACGCTGGACGACGATGGCGATTACTTCACCTGGACACAGCAGGAAGCCCGGGCTGTCCTGACGCCGGACGAAGCCCGCGTCGCCGAGCATTATTACGACATCGGTCCACGCGGCGAGATGCACCACAACCCGGAGAAAAACGTCCTCTGGATCGGGGAAAGCATCGAAGCGCTGGCGAAAAACCTGGGAATGGACGAAGCGCACGCGCGCATTCTGCTCGCTCGCGCGAAAGGACAGCTGCTAGCCGCCCGGCGCGAGCGACGGCCCACGCCCACAATCGACCAGACTCTGTACGTCGGCTGGAACTCGATGTTTGTCTCTGGCTATTTGGAAGCCGCGTGCGTGCTGGAGCGGCCCGATTGCCGCGAATTCGCTGTAAAGACGCTCGAGCGCGTGGTCGGCGATGCATGGGACGACGCCAAGGGCTTTCTGCATCGGGTCGGGGGGCCGCGCCTGGAAGGCTCGCTCGACGATCAGGTGTTCGCGGCCGCCGCGCTGCTTGATGCGTATGAGGCGACGCTCGACCGCCGTTATTTTGACATTGCCGAGCGCACGATGCGTCTGGCGGTCGAACGCTACGGCGATCCCGATGGCGGCGGGTTTTTCGACCGCCCGAAGGACGCCGCGCCGATGGGCGGGCTCGACGTCCGCCGCAAACCGCTGCAGGATTCACCCACACCGGCGGCGAATTCCGTCGCGGCAATCGTGCTCGACCGGCTCCACGGCTTTACCGGAGAGCGCCTTTACCGCGAATGGGCTGAAAAGACTTTGGAAGCCTTCCTGGGGCTGGTCCCGCAGTACGGACTTTTCGCCGCGACGTACGGCCTCGCAGCCCTGCTTCACGCGCGATATCCGATGCAGGTGGTGCTGACGGGCGCCCCAGGTGATCCCAAGGCTCAAGCCCTTGAAAAAGTGGCGCATGCGACGTATCGGTACGGAAAGTCGGTCCTGCGCGTCACACCGGAACAATTGAAGACAGCAGCGCTGCCTGCCTCCCTTCGCGAAACACTGCCGCGTCTTGACGCGTCTGTGGCGCAGGGGCTTGTCTGCGTCGAGACGACCTGCTATCCCCCGGTCTCCGATCCGACCAAGCTTGCTGCGCTCCTGCTTGAAGTCGCAGCGGGCGCGAAAAGCACTCCCTGAAAAGCGACGTGATCGGACGTCTAAGGCACCACGGGCAAATTGATAAAACTGGCATCGCCCGGAGTATGCCAAATGCGCTGTGTCGCGGTGTGGTAATCCGAGGCCTTGGCGTCAAAGATGTTCGGTACAAACGTCTGCGGGTTGCGGTCATACAGGGGAAACAGGCTCGATTGTACCTGGACCATTATCCGGTGACCCGGCAAGAAGACATGGTTCACCGTAGGAATGCCAAAGCGGTAAAGCAAGGGTTGGTCCGCCGGGATTGCCTCGGGATGTTCAAAGCTTGTGCGGTATCGACCGCGGAAGATGTCGAGTGAAATCGCAAGCTCGTATCCTCCCATCCCCGGTTGTGAAGGTACCGTGTCGGGATAGACGTCGATCAGCTTGACGACCCAATCGCTATCGCTGCCGCTGGTTGAGGCATAGAGGTTCACCTCAGGCGCACCGCTCACTCTGAGCGGCGCAGCGAGCGGCTCTGACACAAACGTCAGCACATCGGGACGCCCGTCGACGAAGCGCTGATCGTCAACCAGCCAGCGCCTCCATGCGTCGTTGTCTTTCGAAACCACTGGCCGGGTTCGGTATGGCACGGGCTTCGATGGGTCGGAAACATACTCATCGTATTTCGGCGCCGTCTGGTCCGGGCTGTCGAAGGACAATCGTCCATGTGCGGACAGATACAGCGGCCGTGGTTTGTCGGGGCAGCCGTGATCACAGCTCAGCGGCCAGGACTTCAGGCGATCCCAATGATTCCGACCCGTATTGTAAATGAGCACAGGCGGGGTATCGGCCTTGGGAGCATCGTCTAACAGGTATTGATTAAAGAATGGAAGTAACACCTCGCGACGGAACTTCAGGGTTGTGTTGCCGTCCCAAAGCAGCGGTCCGAGCGAATAACCGTCCGCATTGATCTGGCTGTGCCGCCAAGGGCCCATCACCAGATAGTTTTTGTCGTTCGCGGTGTCCTTTGGTTCGACGGCTTCATAGCTGTGGATCGCGCCCCACATGTCTTCCTGGTCCCAAAGGCCCTGCAACCACATGACCGGGACATCGAGCGGCAGCGATGCCATGATCTTGTCCAGCGCCTGTCCCTGCCAGAAACTGTCGTAGGCCGGATTTTCTTCAAGCTTTTTCCAGAAACCCAGCTGCTCTTCACCGGCGGCGCGCGCAAAATCGCCAGCCGAACCTCTGGCGAGGAAGTTCGTGTAATCGTCATACCCTTCGCGCGGGATCGCCTCACCGTCGCCCCGCACCGTCGTCTGGTCTGTGATGTAGTCAAGATTGATTTGGCGAAATGCGCCGTAATGGAACCAGTCATCACCCATCCAGCCGTCGACCATCGGACTCTCGGGAGCAGCCACTTTTAGCGCCGGATGCGGATGGATCAACGCCATGACCACGGTGAAGCCCTCATAGGAAGATCCGATCATGCCGACCTTGCCGTTGGACTCGGGCACATTTTTTACCAGCCAGTCGATCGTATCGTACGCGTCGGTGGTGTCGTCGATTCCGCTCGCGTTGAGCGGTCCGATCGGAGGGGGCGTCATGATATAGGCGCCTTCGGAGCCATATTTTCCGCGGACGTCCTGAAATACGCGAATGTACCCCGCCGTAACAAACACCTCGTCGCTCAAGGGAAGCTCGTCGAGCATGTGGGGCGATTCCGACCGTGCGGCGCGGTCTTTGGCGTTATAGGGTGTGCGGGTTAGCAGAATCGGCGCCCGGGTCGCGCCTTTGGGAACCACGATCACGGTGTAGAGCTTCACACCATCGCGCATCGGAACCATCTCGACGCGTTTGGTATAGTTGTAGTCTGCCGTCGGCGCCTTGAAATCAGCCGGAATGTCCGAGTCCCTGGGCTTGCCTTGTGCGAACAACGGCAAGCTTGTCAACGTAAGTGCTGCGGCAACACCAACCGAACGCCAAAAGAAAGTCATACGATGTCCTCGTGCGCACTGGATATTAAGAACAAACAGGCCGCGGCAACCGCCAGCTGCGCCTGTACCGCCTACCGATGGTGACGGCTGCCAATGCGAACCACACAAGAATAAACCGAGTCTTACGATTTTGCCCTGTCGGAATTTGAGCTTGGCGCCGGTTGAAGTCTTTCCATGGGGGGACAGACGGTTCAACGTATAATTCACTTCGTCGCCAACTGGCGTTTCAGAGGGCACGCGAAAAGCGATCTCAGTTAGCGGGCAGGATTGAATGTCGAAACAAGAACCGATCGCCGTCTACTACGAGCATCCCGTCTGGTTTGAGCGCGTGTTTGCTGAGCTGGACCGGCGCAAGACTTCGTATGTAAAAATAAATGCTGCCCATCATCATTATGATCCTTCGCCCAATGGTCATGAGAAATTTGCCTTGGTTTTCAATCGCATGAGTCCCTCGGCCTGGAACCGTGGCCAAGCAGACAGCATCTTCTACACTTTGAACTACCTTTCCCATCTGGAACAGCAAGGCACCCGAGTGGTGAATGGCAGCCAGGCATTCCGGTATGAGATCTCGAAAGCCTTGCAGCTCTCTCTGCTCGAAAGCCTTGGCTTGCCGTACCCGCGCTCGCGCGTGATTCACCATGCAAGCGAAGCTCCTGCGGCAGCATCCGGATTTCGCTTTCCGGTGGTTGTAAAACCGAATATCGGGGGCAGCGGAGCGGGCATTGTGCGCTTCGACACGGCAGAACAGCTGAATCGGGCAGCCGCCAAGGGAATCAGCCTGGGCCTAGACGGCACCGCCCTGGTGCAGGAATTCATTCCCGCCAAGGACGGTCACATCGTCCGAGTGGAAACTCTTGCTTACAAGTTCCTGTATGCGATCAAGGTCTTTACCTCCGGCGAGACATTTGATTTGTGCCCGGCGGACATTTGCAAGACAACCGACGGCACGGAGCTGGACACGTCCTGCGTGATTGATGGGCCAAAGAGCGGGCTCCGGGTGGAGGCCTATCGACCGCCGGAGAGGATCATTTCGGACGTGGAACACATCTTCACGGCCACCAAGATCGAAGTGGGCGGTGTGGAGTACATCACCGACGCCCGGGATGGCCGACTCTATTATTACGACATTAACGCGCTTTCGAATTTTGTGGCTGACGGTCCAACGCTGCTTGCCTTCGATCCATTCGTCCGGCTTGTCGATTATCTGGAACAGGAGGCCTGGTGATGCGATACGGCTACTGGTTGCCTGTGTTTGGCGGATGGCTGCGCAATGTGGAAGATGAGAAAATGGAAGCCAGTTGGGAGTACGTGAGCCGCCTCGCACGCCGCAGTGAACAGATCGGTTTCGACCTCACGCTGATTGCCGAGTTGAACCTCAATGACATCAAAGGGCCAGAAGCTCCTTGTTTGGATGCCTGGTCGACGGCGGCGGCACTGGCTGCCGTCACGAGTTCACTTGAGCTTATGGTCGCCGTAAGACCCACGTTTCATTCGCCCGCGCTGCTAGCCAAACAGGCAGCCAACATCGATCACATCAGCCACGGCAGGCTGTCGCTCAATGTGGTGTCCTCGTGGTGGGCAGACGAAGCCAAGCAGTATGGAGTTCATTTCGAACAGCATGATGACCGCTACGGGCGTACTGCGGAATGGCTGGAAGTCGTCAATGGCGTCTGGACCGAGGAACGCTTTTCGTTCTCCGGAAAGCACTATCAGGTGGAAAACACGGCACTCGCGCCAAAGCCGGTGACGAAGCCAAGGCCGGGCCTTTATGCCGGAGGAGAATCAGAAGCGGCCAAGGACCTCATCGCTCGCTGCTGCGATGCCTATGTGATGCACGGAGACCCTCCGGACACAATTCGTCTGAAAATCGCTGACATGGCTGCGCGCCGCCGCCGACTGGAGCGGCCGCCGCTCAAGTTTGGGGTCGCTGCCTACGCAATCGTGCGCGATACCGCTGAGGAAGCTAATGCGGAGTTGAGGCGGATCACGGATGTAAAGCAGAACGCAGCAGGATTCCAGAACTACCAGCAATGGCTCGCCGGCACCCAACTGGAGCGAAGAGTTTCACTCGAAGACTACTCGGTCTCAAATCGCGGACTCCGGTCGGGCCTGGTCGGCAACCCGGACCAGGTCAAGGCGCAGATCGCCGAGTTCGAGCGAGCAGGCGTGGACCTCCTGTTGTTGCAGTTTAGTCCCCAACTCCAGGAGATGGAGCGTTTCTCCGACCAGATTATTCCAAAGCACTCCCCACCAGTCCCTGCCGATGGGCTGAAGCGCGCAAACCCGTACCGCTCCGCGACCGGACAGAGCCAATCCCGCGGCGGTTCACCCACCCATGAGCCGTGAAATACGGCCCCGGAAATGGCACCCGAGCCGCGCGGCTTGAAAGCCCGCTCCCTACGGAGCCGCCAAAGGATTTGACGCGAGGCAGTGCCGATGCGATAATTTCTCGCTTTTGTTCGTCCGTTGAAGTGTGTGTCGCAGCGGCGGACTGCACGCCGGGAATCGCAAAAACAACCAGGAGATTGGCCGCAGTACCTTTCCTTCACGATGGAAATCGCACACCAGCTCGGCAAACTGTTCCTCGGTGCTCTGCCGACCGTCGTCGTCGTTCTGCTTTTTTATTTTTTCCTGCGCTGGGCGTTCTTCGGGCCGATTCAGAAGGCGATGGCGGAGCGAAACGCCCGCATCGAGGGCGCGCGCGCGGAGGCCGCAGCAGCCGAGGCCGGCGCAAAACAGGAGATGGATGCCTACCACGACGCGCTGCGCAAGGCGCGTTCGGAAATCTATGCCGAGCAGGAGCTGGCGCGACAGGAAGCAAACCAGAACCGCAGCAAGTTGCTGAAGGCGATGCGGTCGCGCGCGCAGGAAGACGTAAGCGAGGCCAAGAAGAGAATTGCGACGGAGCTCGCTTCAGCCCGGGCGCAAGTGGAGAGCGAAACGGCCGCTCTGGCCGGACAGATTGTTCGTGCCATACTTGACAAGCCGTCGTCCTTGCGAGGCGGTTCCGGCAGGGGTTCTGGAAGATGAACACCGCCGCCCGGAACTCCCTGCGGTTGCTCACCCGTTTTGGCCTGTTTTTCGTGCTCTCGGCCGCGCCAATCTTCGCCCAGGAGAGCAAACCCTCGCCTGCCGACGCTCCCATCGGCCAGGTATTCCGCTGGATCAATTTTGCCATCGTTCTTGGACTGCTGATCTATGGTTTCAGGAAGGCGCTCCCCTACTTCCGCACACACGCCGACGAAATCTCGCAGAAGATTGCTGAAGGCACGCGGGCGCGCGAAGCCGCCGAAAAGCGGCGCAGCGAAGCGCAGGCCAAACTCGCCAACATCGGCACCGACGTAGCTGAAATGCGCCTGGAGGCCAAGCGCGCGGCTGCTCTTGAATCTGAACGCGTTCGCGGATTGGCCCGGGCTGAGGCCGACAACATCGAGCGCGCCGCCCAGGCGGAAATCGCCGCGACGGAACGCGCCGCACGGCTGGAATTGAAGACGCTGGCCGCGCGGATGGCCATCGAGCGCGCCGAAGCCCTGCTGCGGCAGGAGCTGACTCCGAAAGTGGAAACCGCACGCTTCCGCACATTCGTGGTGGAGCTGGAAGGCGGTGCGAATTGAACGGTGCGGTTTCAACCCGGTATGCGGCGGCACTCGCCGACGTGGCACTGGAACAGAAGGACGCCGACCGTGTAAAGGGCGATCTCGCCGCCTTCACAAACGCCTACGATTCATCGGCGGACCTGCGAATTGCGCTCGAAAGCCCGGCGGTGAGCCGAGAGGCGAAACTGCAGGTCGTCCAGAAGGTCGCCGCGCGGATGGACCTGACGCCGGCGGTGCGGAATTTCGTCAGCCTGCTCGTCGATAATCGCCGTACGGAAATGCTGGGCGAGATTCAACAGGCTTTCCAGCTGGAATTGAATACGCGGCTTGGCATCGCCCACGCCGATGTGACCTCGTCGCATGAGTTGAGTGCCGAGGAGCGGAAGAATTTGACCGCAGCCCTTGAAAAGCGCAGCGGAAAAAAGATCGAAGCGCGCTTCCGCGAGGACGAGTCTCTTGTGGGCGGCGCCGTCGTGCGCGTCGGCTCAACCGTCTACGACGGTTCGGTACGCGAGCAATTGAGCCGGCTGCGCGAGCAGCTGGAAGCGGAATAGGAGCCACGGATGGCGAATATCAAGGCAGACGAGATCACCAAGATACTGCGCGAGCAGATCGAAAATTATCAGCAGACGGTCGCGGTGGAGGAGGTCGGCTCGGTGATTTCCGTCGGCGACGGCATCGCGCGCGTTCACGGTCTGGACCGGTGCATGTCGGGCGAAATGCTGGAATTCCCGCACGGCGTATTCGGCATCGCCCTGAACCTGGAAGAAGATCAGGTCGGTACGGTGCTGCTGGGCGACTACACCCAAATTCGTGAAGGCGATACGGTGAAGCGCACGAACAGAATTATGTCCGTGCCGGTTGGCGAGGGGATGATTGGGCGCGTGGTGGATCCGCTCGGGCAACCGCTGGACGGCAAAGGGCCCGTGCAGACCGACCAGCGCAACCCTCTGGAACGAATTGCTCCAGGTGTAGTCGATCGCCAGCCGGTGCGCGAGCCGGTGCAGACCGGCATCAAGGCCATTGATTCGATGATACCGATTGGGCGTGGGCAGCGCGAATTGATCATCGGCGACCGCCAGACCGGCAAGACCGCCATCATCCTCGACACGATTTTGAATCAAAAGGGCGGGGACATGATTTGCATCTACTGCGCCATCGGCCAGAAGCGCTCGACGGTCGCGCAGGTGGTAAAAACGCTGACGGACCACGGCGCGATGGAGTACAGCATCGTGGTCGCTGCGACGGCGAGCGAACCTGCGACGATGCAGTACATCGCGCCGTTCGCCGCGGCGGCCATGGGCGAATATTTTCGCGATACCAAGCGCCATGCGATCTGTTTCTACGACGATCTTTCAAAGCACGCGCAATCCTACCGCGAAATTTCACTTCTGTTGCGACGGCCTCCCGGCCGCGAGGCGTTCCCGGGCGACGTTTTTTTCCTGCACTCCCGCCTGCTGGAACGCGCGGCGAAATTGAACGACAAGCTTGGCGCGGGTTCGCTGACCGCGCTGCCGGTAATCGAAACGCAGGCCGGCGACGTGTCCGCTTACATTCCGACCAACGTCATCTCGATCACCGACGGCCAGATCTATCTGGAAGCGGATCTGTTCAACGCCGGAATTCGCCCCGCAATCAACGCGGGCATTTCCGTAAGCCGCGTGGGCGGCAATGCGCAGATCAAGGCCATGCGCCAGGTTGCCGGCACGCTGCGGCTGGACATGGCGCAGTACCGCGACCTTGCGGCATTCGCGCAGTTCGGCACCGATCAGCTGGACAAGACCACGCAAGCACAGTTGGCCCGCGGACAACGGCTGATGGAAATCCTGAAACAGGATCAATATCAGCCGCTTCCGGTCGAAAAGCAGGTCCTGCTGATATTTGCGAGCGCGAACAAATACCTGGACGATATTGCGGTTTCCGAGTGCGGGCGATTCGAACGCGAGCTGTATCCGTTTATCGAAGCCAACTACGGCGCGCTGCTGAAAACCATTCGCGAGAAAAAGGCCCTGGACGACGCCGTGCGAGCGGACGCGAAAACAGCGCTCGATGCATTCAAGGAGCGGTTCCTGCAGACCGCCGGAGCAGCCGCCGCGGCCAGCTGAAGCTGACTGAACTTCTTTCATGCCTACACTTCTGGATTATCGGCGCCGTATTCGCTCGGTGAAGAGCACGCAGCAGATCACCCGGGCGATGAAGTTTATTTCAGCGGCAAAATTGCGGCGCGCCCAGGAAGGCGTGTTTGCGGCACGACCGTACGCCGGCGAAATTTTGCGCGTGATGCGGTCGGCCGCGGCTCGCATCGAGTCCGCCGTGCATCCGCTGCTTGAGCGACGTCCGGAGGAAAGAATTCTCGTCGTCGTCCTGACGGGCGACCGCAGCCTAGCCGGGGCGTTCAACACAAACGTCATCCGACGCGCGGTCCTGTTCATTCAGGAGAACTCATCGAAGAAATCGCAGATGATCGCAATAGGCAAGAAGGGCCGGGACTCGCTCCGCAAGCGCGGATGGCAAATTGCAGGCGAGTATCTCAACGTGTCCGCCAAAGTGGACTTCTCCATCGCGAAGGAAATCGCCGCGCGGATCGCGCAGATGTACGCAGCCCGCGAGGTGGATGCCGTGTACGCCGTGTATAACGAGTTCAAGAATGTCATGGTTCAGAAGCTCCGCACGGCGAAACTGCTGCCGATCGATCCGGCGGTTCTCGATTCCGGCGAGGAGGGTGAAGCTGGCGCATCCAGAAGCGTTCGCGACGAACATGGGGATGCGCTGCCGACGGACCTTTCCGCCTCGGGCAAATCGCAGCTCGTGGATTACATTTACGAAGAGCCGGTGGAGGAGATTTTCAGCGGCCTCGTGCCGCGCTATCTGGAGGCGGAAGTTTACCGGATTCTGCTGGAATCGGCGGCAGCAGAGCACGCCGCGCGCATGACGGCGATGGATTCGGCTACGCGGAACGCCTCGGATTTGATTGACGCGCTTACGCTCGACATGAACAAGATTCGCCAGGCGGGCATCACGAAGGAATTGATCGAAATCGTAAGCGGAGCAGCGTCTGCCCAGTCATAAGACATTTAGCAGCGACAGGAGAAAGTCAGAATGGCAACGGACAAGAACAAGATCGGCCACGTGACCGAAGTCATTGGCCCCGTCGTGGACGTTCAGTTCGAAGAAGGCCACCTGCCACGGATTCATAATGCGGTGCGCATTCAGAGCGAAGGGTTCGACATCCCCGAGCCACTCGATATCATCGCCGAAGTGGAGCAGCATTTGGGAGAAGGCCGCGTCCGTTGCGTGGCGATGAAACCTTCTGAAGGACTGGTCCGCGGCATGAAGGCGGAAGATCTGGGAGAGCCGATCTCGGTGCCCGTCGGCCGAGGGACACTGGGACGCGTGCTCAACGTCGTTGGCGAGCCGGTGGACGGCCTGGGACCGGTAAAGACCGACAAACGCTACCCTATTCACAGGGCGGCGCCATCCCTGGAAGATCAGTCCACAACCCTGGAAATGTTCGAGACCGGCATCAAGGTCGTGGATCTGCTCGAGCCTTACTTGAAGGGCGGCAAGATCGGATTGTTCGGCGGAGCGGGCGTGGGCAAGACCGTGCTGATTCAGGAACTGATCAACAACGTCGCGATGAAGCACGGCGGCGTTTCCGTGTTTGCCGGCGTCGGCGAGCGGACGCGCGAAGGAAACGACCTGTGGCTCGAGTTCCAGGAGTCGGGCGTTATCATTCCCGGCAATTCGGAAAAGTCGCGCTGCGCCCTGATCTACGGGCAGATGACGGAGCCGCCCGGCGCGCGCCTTCGCGTGGGGTTGACCGGCCTGACGGTCGCCGAGTACTTTCGCGACGAAGAACATCTTGACGTGCTTCTGTTTATCGACAATATCTTCCGATTCGTGCAAGCCGGATCGGAAGTGTCGGCCCTGCTCGGCCGCATGCCTTCGGCCGTCGGTTATCAGCCGAACCTCAACACCGAAATCGGAGAACTGCAGGAACGGATCACGTCGACCAAGCACGGTTCGATTACATCGGTGCAGGCGATTTACGTGCCCGCGGACGATTATACCGATCCCGCGCCGGCCGGAACGTTTACGCATCTGGACGCCACGACGAACCTCAGCCGGCAAATCGTCGAGCGCGGCATCTATCCTGCCGTCGATCCACTGGCGAGCTTCTCGCGCATTCTCGACCCGCGGATCCTGGGCCAGGAGCACTACGCCGTTGCGCGCGCCGTAAAATCCGTGCTCCAGCGCTACAAGGAACTGCAGGACATCATCGCCATTCTCGGAATTGAAGAACTTTCCGACGACGATAAGCAGACCGTAGCGCGGGCGCGCAAAGTCGAACGATTCCTTTCGCAGCCGTTCTTCGTTGCCGCGCAGTTCACCGGCATCGAGGGAAAGTACGTGAAGATCGAAGACACCATTCGCGGCTTCAAGGAGATCGTCGAGGGAAAGCACGACGATCTGCCGGAGCAGGCGTTTTACATGGTGGGCGGAATCGAAGAAGCGCGGGAGAAAGCGGAGAAAATGGCGGCGACCGCGTAGCCCCGGCGCCTGCCCGGAACCAGGATCAGACCGATGTTGCCAGAATCGATCGAACTACAAATTGTCACGCCGGAGCGGCACGTCCTGCAAGAGACCGTGCAGTCCGTCGAAATACCCGGGAAGGAAGGCTATCTCGGCGTCCTGCCGGGGCACGCCCCGCTGATCACGGAACTTGGCGTCGGAATCCTGGCATATCGTAAGGGTTCGGAGAACCGCTTCCTCACCGTCATCAACGGCTATGCCGAAGTGCTGCCGGACCGCGTGATTGTTCTCGCCGAGATTTCCGAGCGCGCCGAGGAAATCGACGTCGGACGCAGCCGCGCGGCGCACGATCGCGCACAGGCTGAACTTGCCAAAGCGGGCATGGGCAGCGAAGAATGGCAGCGCGAGAAACTTGCTCTGGATCGCGCCCTGGTGCGGATGCAGGCCGCCGGCCGTACCGGCGCTATGTCCGGTGGTGCGCAACACTAGCATGGCCCTTCAGGCTCGGTTGAGTGTCCGCAACTGGTTACCCCACAACGAATTCCGGCACTTCCCGTTCCGTCCGTTAACTGGCACGATGAAGTCAGCTCCTGGCTGGCTATCCTGATGGCTCGGACGACGTAAATGGCTGAACTTACAATCTATGGCACGAAGTGGTGCGGCGACTGCCGCCGCGCGAAGCAGTTCTTGCGCGAACGCGGCGTCGCATTTCGCGAAGTGAATATCGACGAGACGCCGGACGCCGAACAACTTGTTCTGCGTGTAAACAACGGCCTTCGAAAGGTCCCTACGCTTGAGCTCGACGGCCGATATTTCGCGTGCAGCCCGTTTGATCCCTACCAGCTTGCCGAACAGTTACGGATCCCCCTGAATCCGTAGACCTGCCGATCGGTCGTCACAATCCTCAAATCAGACCGGTGCCGCGGGTCATGACCCCTGCGACGCGCAAATCCGGCGTCAGCGCGACGAGATCGGCATCTGCCCCCACGGCTATGATTCCCTTCTTGCCCGCAAGGCCGAGCCGCCTGGCGGGGAGAACCGTGGCCATGCGTACGGCTTCCTGGAGCGGCACGCCGATCGCAACCAGATAACGCAGGGCGCGATCCAGAGTCAGCGTGCTGCCGGCAAGCTTCCCCTCGGAATTTCGCGCGACGCCGTCCTTGACCGTCACTTCGAAGTTCCCCAGACGATACCCTCCATCGTGCATTCCCGTGGCGGCGATTCCGTCGCTCACCAACACCACAGCATCGAATCCCTTGCAGCCGAGCAGAACCTGGATGGCGGGGCCGGCGACATGCACGCCATCTGCGATAATTTCAGCTGTGACCTCCGGGTCGGTCAGGATCGCGCCCACGACGCCGGGATCGCGATGGCTGAACGGCCGCATGGCGTTGAACATATGGACGGCATGGCGGGCGCCGGCCTGAATCGCCGCGCGCGCTTGATGGTAGTCAGCATCCGTATGGCCGATGGCCGCTACGATCTTGGCCGCGACCGCGTACTCAATCAGCTCCCCCGCGCCGGGAATTTCCGGTGCGATCGTGACGATTTTCACGAGTCCATCGGCCGCCTCGAGAAACTTCTGAAGGGTTGCGGTGGACGGCCGGGCGATCGCGTCCGGCGGATGCACGCCTCGACGCGCATGGCTGATGAATGGTCCCTCGAGGTGAATCCCGACGAACTCGGCCGCAAGCCGGGCATCCTCCTGAACCTCGCTCGACTCCGCCTGGCTGCGAATGTAGTGCGCAATGCCCTCCAGGCTGTGGCAGGTATCCTCAATCGACGCGGTGACGGTGGTGGCGACCAGCGACGTGGTGCCGTGGCGCGCGACGGTCGCGGCGATGCGGTCCAGCGCCAGTGTTGTGCCTTCCATTACGTCGTGACCGCCTGCGCCGTGGATGTGCACATCCACGAATCCCGGGACGACGGTCATCTCGGCGGCGACGTAATCCACCGCATCGGCAGGCACGCGGATTTCGTCACGATGTCCGAGCGCGGCGATCCGGCCGCCTTCGACGAGGATGACGGCGTCGTTGATCTGCTCGTCAGGCGTCAGGATCGTCCCAGCATGGATTACGGTGGTTTGCATCGTCTTGGTGTTTGTACCTGGAGCTACCAGAGAATGCTACCGGAAGCGAAGGTCAAAATCACAGCGGAGCTTGCATCCGTGTGCTTCTTCGTTACAATCGTGTGTCACTCAAATCGGGAGGGGCAAGCGATGTCATACGACAAGCGTTACGTGGCGCAGAAGCGCCAGCGGCGTCGACGCAAGACAGCCAAGGCGAAAGTGAAGCTCTACGAGCAGGGAAAGATTCCGCACGATAAACTGCCTTCGCTTGCCAAGAAGTTTTTGACCCGCAAACTGCGGGCGCTTAGCAAAACGGAATAACGCCAAACAGAAAAAGGGCGTCCCGGTGTACCGGGACGCCCTTTTTGTTTCATCGGCCGCTCCCGCCAGGGGGACGGCAACCGGTGAGGTTAGTTTCCAGCGGCCTGTGCGTGTGCTCCACCCGCCTTCGGTACGCTCAGGTAACCGACGATCTTATCCTTGCCGATCGCGTTGACAACAAACTCGAGCGGCGCGCGGCTGCCATTCTGGAAGAAATACAGCGGCTCGTTGGCCGACAGATTCTTCTTTTCATGGAGTTGATCGTCAACGAAGATGCTCACCGAATACTGGCTCTTCTTGGAGTTGACGCCGCGGAGCTCGACCATCAGGCTGCCCACCTTTTCGCGGGTATTCTTCTTGTCGATGGTGAACTCATAGTAGTCGCGCTCGCCCAGGCGGCGAAGCTCTTCGACCTCGTCATGATTCTTCGCGATCAGCGTGCCGAACTCGCCGCGAGTCATGTTCAGGCTGTCCTTGGTCGCATCGAGGTCGGTCTTGACGCCGGTAACATCCGTGCCCAGCTTATTGACGTCATCGACGCTAGCCTTGGTGGCCAACTGACCATTCACATTGTTGGTCAGATCGTTCAGTTGCTGCGCGTCTTCGTCCTTGATCTTCTTGGTCTGCATGCGGGCGCGGCCGAGTTCTGATTCCGTCAACTTCATCTTGTCGGTCACCACACTGAGTTCACCCTGAAGCTGCGCGTTGGTGTCCTCTGCCTTGGCGAGCCGCTGGTTCGTCACATCATCATTCTGCGAGGATTGCCGCGTCTGGGCCGCCAGCGCCTGTTGAAGCGCATTGGCGCGATTTGAAGCTGCCCAACCCACACCGAGTGCTGCAAGAGATACGATGGCAAGAACCACCACGACTAAACTCACCCACCTCGGGGCGGCCCCTTCCTGCGCTACCACTACTGGTTGTTCGTCGATCATTTTCGTTTCCTCCGTGGGAACCCCTTGCTGAGGCTAATAAAAGCACGCCCGGAACCAAACGGCCGATTCCGGAGCACCGCTGCTAAGTGGCTATAAACGAATGACATATGGCTGGATTCGGGCGGGCAGTACAGTATGCAATCGCGGCTTACCCTGCAAATTTTACGCGGATTTAATGGTTTCTGCGCAGTTACAAAATAGGCACTGATGGCGGCGGTGCGGCGTCAATCTCGCGGAGCTGGCCACAGGGCCCGGGCGCAAAAACTGCTCCGCTGACACCGCAACGCAATGCGGTTACCGCGTGATGGTCATACTCTGCAAGCGCGCGATGCGATCAGCCAGCGGCGGATGCGTGCTGAACAGATTGGAGAGGAATTGCCGGCCGTTGAGCGGCGCCACAATGCAGAGCGCCGATGTGGACGGAGGAATGTCCATGGGGATTCTCTTGTTGTAGGCGCCGAGCTTTTCAAGAGCACGGACCAGACCGTACGGGTGCCCGACCATCTGCGCGCCGGATGCGTCGGCTTGATATTCACGCTGGCGGGAAATGCCGAGCTGAAGCAACATCGCTGCAAGCGGCCCCAGGATCAACATTAAAATAGCGGTGAGCCCGCCACCTTCGCGGTCGCGATCGTTTCCGCCACCGAACCAGAATCCCATCCGCGCGATAAACGTTACAGCGCCGGCAATCGTGGCGGCGATCGAAGAGGTTAGGATATCGTAATTGCGCACATGCGAGAGTTCATGCGCGATCACGCCCTCAAGCTCCTCGTCGTCCATTAATTCCATCAAGCCAGCGGTGACGGCAACCGAAGCATGATTCGGATTCCGGCCCGTGGCAAAGGCGTTTGGGGCGGACTGCGGGATCATATAGAGCTTGGGAACCGGCAGGTTTGCCTTCGCAGCCAGCCGCTCCATGACCGCATATAGGCGCGGCGCTTGCTCGCGGCTGATCGGCTGCGCCCCACTGGACATCAGAGCAATTTTATCCGAGAAAAAATATGCCGTGCCGTTCATGAGAATCGCAAAGCCCAGCGCGAGCGTCATGCCGTTGCGACCGCCGTAGGCTTCGCCGGCAAACAGCAGCAACAGAGTCAATGCCGTCAGCAGGAATGCAGTCTTGAATGTCTTCATGGTCCTTGTCCCTTGCGCCGTCTTAGGCGGCGCCTGCCTTTGCATGTTCGCGCTTGAATTTCATTTCGCCGGTCTTCGAATCGGCGTCCGCCACGATGGTGTCGCCGGGCCCTACCTCGCCGTCAAGCAGCCTCATGGCCAGCGGATCCTGGATCAAGCGCTGGATGGCCCGCTTCATCGGCCGCGCGCCATAGGCCGGATCGTACCCTTCGCGGAACAGCAGCGCTTTGGCGGCAGGCGTGAGGGTGAGGGCCACGTTCTTCTCGGCGACTCGCTTCATGAACGAGTCCATCTGCAAGTCGATGATTCGCTCGATCTGCTCTTTGCCGAGGGGGCTGAACATCACAATGTCGTCAATCCGGTTCAGAAACTCCGGACGAAATGTTTCTCGGAGCGAGCTCATGGCTTCTTCGCGCGCCTTCTTCGGATCCTTGCCAGCGAGCTCGAATATCGCCGCCGAACCGACGTTGGACGTCATGATGATAACGGTGTTCCGGAAATCGACCCTGCGACCCTTGCCATCGGTGAGATGACCGTCATCGAGAATCTGCAGCAAGACATTGAAGACGTCCGGGTGGGCCTTCTCGATTTCATCCAGCAGCACGACCGAGTACGGACGGCGGCGGACCTGTTCGGTGAGCTGTCCACCTTCCTCATAGCCGACGTAGCCGGGAGGCGCGCCGATCATCCGTGCGACCGAATGCTTCTCCATGTATTCGGACATATC
>Ga0209624_10000641_pt1 | contig 30691 bp, 29 predicted proteins | sample JacPinW_OM2H0_O1_FD_188565 | JGI IMG/M metagenome (GOLD analysis project Ga0209624, IMG submission 188565) | Forest soil microbial communities from Algoma, Ontario, Canada - Jack Pine, Ontario site 1_JW_OM2H0_O1 (SPAdes) (version 2) | ecosystem: Environmental > Terrestrial > Soil > Boreal...
TGGGCCGCTGTCGCGAAAATCCTTGAGCAGGATGGCTACACAGTCTCGGTGGCGCAGCCCCCCGAGACCTCCTACGCCGACGATCAAAAGTACACCAAGGCCGCAATCGACGCCATGGGCGGGCCGGTGGTTCTGGTGGGCCACAGCTACGGCGGGTCCATCATCACCGAGGCCGGCAATCATCCAAACGTTGCCGCACTGGTCTACATTGCCGCATTCGCGCTCGATGAAGGCGAGAGCTGTGCGTCGATCGAGCAGGCCGTGCCGCAGGCCTCCAAGGCGTTCAAGCCGGACAGCGACGGGAACTGGTGGATAGAGCAGGAACATTTCGCGGCCGACTTCGCCGCGGACGTCCCGCCGGCCGTGTCCCACTTCATGGCCATCGCTCAGGTGCCGATCTCCACTGACGCCTTTACCCACAAGGTCACAAATCCCGCCTGGAAGACCAAGCCCACCTGGTACATGGTGGCCTCCGAAGACCGATCGATCAATCCGATCCAGGAGCGGATGATGGCGAAGCGTGCCCATGCCAAGACGGTCGAAGTGCCTGCCAGCCATGTGGCTTACATGTCGCATCCGAAGGAAAGCGTCAAGCTTATCGAAGAGGCTGCCACCTCCACACACGCCAACCAGTAGGCAATAGGTCTTTACGTTGCAAGTGAGATGTTCGTCCCGCGCGCAAAATTAGAGCCGTTTCCTGCCGGGGCGTTCGGCTCGAAAGTCACTTTTTCTGAGTGAATCTTTACCGAAAGGAGAATGGTCGTGAAACAGCATATTAAGAACGTGCTTCTGGTGCATGGAGCTTTCGCCGACGGCTCCGGCTGGGAATCTGTCGCGAAGATCCTCAAGAATGATGGGTACAAGGTCTCGGTGGCGCAGCCTCCCGAAACCTCGTACGCCGAGGATCAGAAGTACACGAAGGCTGCCATCGACGCCATGGACGGGCCAGTGGTTCTGGTCGGCCACAGCTACGGCGGGTCCATCATCACCGAGGCCGGCAATCATCCGAAGGTCGCCGCGCTGGTCTATATCGCTGCATTTGCGCTCGATGAGGGTGAGAGCTGTGCGTCGATCGAACAGGCGGTGCCGCAAGCGTCCAAGGCGTTCAAGCCGGATGGCAACGGGAACTGGTGGATAGTCGAGGAGCAGTTCGCGGCTGACTTCGCAGCGGACATTCCGCCGGAGAAGGCGTGGTTCATGGCTATCTCGCAGGTGCCGATCTCCACCGACTCATTCACCCATAAGGTTACGAAACCTGCTTGGAAGACCAAGCCCACCTGGTACATGGTGGCCGCTGCAGACCGGTCGATCAATCCGGAGCAGGAACGGATGATGGCGAAACGCGCCCGCGCCAAGACCGTCGAAGTGAATGCCAGCCATGTGGCGTACATGTCGTATCCGAAGGAAACAGCCAAGCTCATCGAAGAGGCAGCCACCTCCGCACACGTCAATGGGTAGCCATAGCTGATCTCCGCCGATCCGGTAAAGGTCGGCGGAGATTCTGCATGGATATAGCTATTTCGGGGGAAGCAAATGAAAGATCGAATCACCATAAACGGACATGACGGCACGTTTGGCGCTTACATCGCTAGACCGGGGGTATTGCCGGCTCCCGCCGTCGTCGTTTTGCAGGAGTTGTTCGGGGTGAACGCCGATATTCGTAAGCATTGTGATGAATTGGCCGAGCAAGGTTTCATCGCGGTCGCGCCAGACCTTTTTTGGCGGCAAGAGCCGGGCGTCGACCTCAGCGTCACTTCTGAGCCAGACTGGCAGCACGGCCTTCGGCTCTATCAAGCCTACAACCGAGATACCGGCGCCGTGGATGTCAAAGACACCGCCGAAGCTGTGGCAAAGCTGCGCGAGTGCACCGGGACCGTTGCCGTCCTTGGCTACTGCCTCGGGGCGCTGATGACGTTCTTGACGGCCGTGCGCTACCCCGTCGTCGATGCTGCGGTCGCCTATCACGGTGGTGACACTGAGAAGTATCTGGGTGAGGTCGATGGTCTCCGTGCGCCGTTGGTGATGCATCTGGGCGAGGAGGACGAGTTCATTTCCAAACCTGCACAAACCGAGATCAAGACGGCACTCGCCGGCAAGCCCAACGCGATGGTCTACAGCTATCCGGGTCAGCGTCACGCCTTCTCTCGGCATAACGGGGCACACTACAACGCCGCAGCGGCAGCGCTTGCCAACAGACGCACGTCGGAGTTTCTCGGGCGACATCTGCGACGGGAGTAGGGGCGTCTACCCCACTGTCTTCTCCCGTTCGGACGAGGCACCCGGAAGATCCTTCAGCGCGCTGCGCGCCATGTTTGGCGCAGCTAGTGTCTTGAGCCTTGGATGCTCCATAGCCACCAGGAACAAGAAGCGCCGCCGAGACTGTCGCGGCCTGGCGGACACAATTGGGCAGCTTCGGGCTGTTTATTTGGCACAAATTTGGCACACTCACTGCCTCAAAACGCCACCAAGCAGCTCGCCCGTGCACCACTAAGTCATTGTGTGTACAGGTGGTAGGGCGTGCGTGTTGGTGTGCCGCTTGGACTTTTAATCCGCCGGTCGACGGTTCGATTCCGTCACGCCCCATTTATAATCAATATCTTATAACAACATCTTATAGGACAATCGCGGGTGTTTGGCACACGGATGGCGTACCACGGGCGTACTCGGTAGCAACGGATTAACAGGCGGCCTGGGGGAGGGGGACCCAACGACGAGATTAGTTGCCGGGTGGGTCGGGACTTGGCGTTAGCCTCGCCTCGCGTCTGACCGTCCTGAACTGCGGTGATCCGCAGCTCAGGACGGAGCCGGACCTCTCTCAGTCGTTCACAACTTTGGTAGCTGGGATCTGCCATCTGATCACGGAACCGTTGTTGCCTGGACGGCCGCGTCGATCAGCGCGGGGACTTCCTGTGGGAGGATCCATCCTCTCTGCGCTGAGCGGATTGTCGCGAGTGCAAATCGCCACACGAAGTCGTCGTGCGACGGGTACAGCGTTGCGAGCTGAGACTGGCTGAAAGGCGTTGTGGACCCGAACAGGACGCAGAAGCCGGGACCACCCGCCGACACGCCCGAAAGGCGCGCAACCGGCACGTCGACGAACGGTGTGCGGATGCCGCCGAGGACGTTGCCGTTGGAATCATAGGCGAACGTCGCGGGGCTGAGTGATGTGTACTCAAATCGTGGCGCAGAGGCGGGTGGAATCCCGCTCTCGACCCACTCGTTGATGTGGGCGAACGCTGAATTGATCACGTAGAAATCTGGCCCTGAGTCGATCGGGGCCGCACACGTTCCGAGGATCGTCACGGGGCTCGGGTTGAGCATCGAGGCGAAGACGTCCTGCGCAGTCGTAAAGGTATCGCCGACGTCAGTGAACGAGTCGTCCAGCAGGTAAGCATCAGCGTGCGCAGCGCCGGTCACGTTCCAGATGCGCAAGCGTCTGCTGTCCGGCTGAAGGTTGACGTCTGCGGGCTGGCTCGAGGCGTCCGTCTCGGTCTGGAAGTCGAGCGTGGGCACCTGGTCGGTTCGAAACAATGTCGCCGCCGGCGCCGGAACGTCGCCCTGCGGCGACTGCGACAGCGGCGCAGCCGCAGAGATGTAACTGTGCACCAGGAAGCCGTGGTAGACGCGGGCGAGCGGCTGCACGGCATCGATGTAGGTGACCAGGCGGTCCGCGGACTGCGACTCACCGACCGCGATCAGCCGCCGGATCGTCAGGCCGCCGAGCAGCGTGGAAGCGTCCTGCTTGATTGCCTCGCCGGCCTGCGTGTAGATGTCGTAGGAGAAGCTGTCTCCTGGATGACTCAAGGAGCCGTAACGCGCGGGGTCCGTTGCCACTGCCGCGTTGACCCCGATCTGCTGAGCGGAGACAAGGATATACGCCGCGCCCTCGCGGGTGACCTCATCGTGTGAGTACAACCAGTCCGCCGCGAAATCGCCGCCCGTGCTCACGTTGAGCCACTCGACGTACACGGTTCCGTTGAAGCGATGCGGATCGGTCGGGCTATAGACGATGACACGGGTTGTGTAGGGAGCAGTGTCGACCGGAATCACGCTCCAGTAGCCGTCCGTACCGAGCGGGGTGGTCGGCAGGTACGAGCTGGCGGTCCCCGACATAAAGAACTCAGCCTGCTGATAGCCGATCTGGGAGAGATCGAACGCCGTCGTGGCGACCGCCGCAGGCGCGCCCGCGATTGGCCCATTGATGGTTGAGCCCGCCGCCAAGGCAGAGCCCGCGGTCAGAAATAACGACATCGCGATCGCCGCCGCGACCGGAAGGAAATTCTTGGTGGACACGGTTAGCCCCCTCTTGATCGCATTATAGTGTTGAGCTAAAACAACCGTTTGTTTTCCAAAGAAGCGTATCATGCGGTTACCGGAGAGTAAAGGCCGGCGATGACAGTGACGCCCCCGACGAGCTGCTTTCGCTGTCCTCGTGACTTCTGGCGGGTGTGCCCGTGGCGGTCGTTGCTCCGTGCTGCCGGATGCGCGCGCTGCGATCTTCGATCAGAGATATCCGCCAACTCGGCCGCGTATCCGATCAACTGCGTCGCGTGGGACGGTCGTGCGAGATGCTCGGCGCCAAGCCAATGAAAGGAAAGTTGAATTGACGAAAGAAGCAGACTTCGACGCTGTAGTAATCGGCGCCGGATTGACCGGTCTGTATCAGACCTATCGACTGCGCGAGATGGGTTACCGCGTGTTGGGGGTTGAGGGGTCAGACAACATTGGCGGTGTCTGGCATCACAACCGCTATCCAGGCTGTCGAATCGATTCGGAGAGCGAAGTTTATGGATACTTCTGGAACGAACAACTCATGCAGGAGTGGAACTGGTCCGAGCGCTTTGCCGCGCAGCCCGAAGTCCTGAGTTATATTCATCGAGCGGCCGAGATCATGGACATCCGCAAGGATTACATCTTCAACGCCGGGGTTCAAAAGGCAGTGTTCGACGAAATGTCCAACCTCTGGACGCTTAAATTCCAGCAACCTGACCGTGCACCCGTAACGGCGCGCTTCGTCTTCTCGGCACTCGGGCCCTTGTCAGCGCCCCAGATGCCCAACATCCCCGGCATCAACACCTTCAAGGGCGAGAGCTATCACACGGCGACTTGGCCGCGCGATCCCAACGGCTTCGGTCCGGCCAAGCTGGATTTTTCCAACAAGCGGGTGGCTGTGATTGGTGTGGGCTCGACCGGCGTGCAGGTGATTCAGGAAATGGGCAAAGTGGCCAAGCACCTGACGGTATTCCTGCGCTCGCCGAATTGGTGTACGCCTCTCGGCAACGGGCCTATGACGCAGGAGCGGATGGACTACATCAAGTCGCACTACAATGAATTCACCGCCAAATGCGATGCGTCCATCGCAGGTTTCCCACACGAGTTCGTTCCGAAGAACCTGTTCGATGTTCCGAAAGAGGAGCGCGACGCCAAGCTCGAAGAACTGTACAAGGGGCCGGGTTTCTCGCTGTGGCTCGGGGTTTTTCAGGATGCGCTCTCAGACCCTGCAGCGAATAAATACGTGTCGGATTTCGTGGCGCAAAAAATCCGCGATCGGGTCAAGGATCCCCTTACCGCTGAACTGCTGATACCAAAGGACCACGGTTTCGGATTGAAGCGGGTTCCGCTCGAGACCAACTATTACGAGGTCTACAACCAGGAGAATGTCTCGGTTGTCGATCTGAACACGACGCCGATTGCCCGAATCACCCCCGATGGCGTGCTGACCACTGATGCCCTGCACGAATTCGACGTCATCATTTACGCCACTGGCTTTGACGCGGTCAAAGGTTCGTGGAACCGCATCGACATTCGCGGCACGGGCGGCGTTTCGCTGAAAGACGAATGGGCTAAAGGCGTCAAGACTTACATGGGTATGCAGTGCCCCGGGTTCCCCAATTTCTTCCTGTTGGTCGGCCCACAGAGTGGCGCAACCTTCTGCAACATTCCGCGCTGTTCTGCACTTGCCGTTGACTGGCTGAGCGACATGATGGCCCATGCCAAGAGTGCCGACATCCATCGCATCGAGTCCGAAGCCGCCGCGGCCGAAGCCTATACGCTTTATTGCTCCAAGCTGTTGGGTAAGCTGCTGCTCGGCCAGACCAACTCCTGGCTCACCGGGATCAACAAGAACATCGCAGGTCGCGACAAGCGCGAGGTGTTGTTGTTCGTCGGTGGCAATCCCAGGTTCCGGGAGTACTGTGACGACGTGCGCGAGCACGATTACAAAGGGTACATCATGTCGTGATCTTGCAGGGTCTTGGCTCTCATAGCGACGCGATTGCGGGGATGCGCAAAAATGCTATGAACTCGCAGCGCGGCGTCTGTCGGGAAGTCGCGCTGCAGGCTGAGTGATTCAAACAAGAAGGAGCAAAGCTGATGATGCGGCTTTCGGGTAAGACGGCGGTGGTGACTGGAGGCGGACGCGGCTTGGGTTCTGCCATCGCGACTGCAATGGCAACCGAAGGGGCGCATGTCCTGGTGGTTGACAGAAACAGTGAAGCAGCGGTTGACATCGCTTCACAAATCAAGGCCTCCGGTGGTTCAGCCTCTGCCGAGACCCTGGACATCAGCGACCGTGGGGCCGTCATGGCCTTCGGCGGTCGCATGTTGGAGCAATATGGCAAGATTGACGTTCTGGTGAACAACGCGGGCATCGCACCCCGCATCAGACCGAACGACCCTGATCAGATGCAAAAGTGGGATCAGGTCATTAGCGTGAACCTCACCGGACAGTGGGACATCACCGTTACCCTGTTGCCCATGCTGCAGCATGATGGCGCAAGCGTGATCTTCGTCTCGTCGATTGCCGGGTTCACGGCACCGAGATCAAGCGCTGCCTATGGTGCGACCAAGGCGGGCATCCGTTCGCTAGTCCAGTATTTTGCCCGCACGCTTGGGCCGACGGGTGGTCGGGCCAATGGACTGGCACCGGGCCGGATGAAGAGTGACTTGATGACGGTCACGGGCGAGGCGGGCGAGAAATTTCTTCAACGGGTACCACTGGGTCGTGTTGGCGAGACCCATGAGATTGCTGGTCCCGCCGTGTTTCTTGCCTCTGACATGTCGTCCTATGTGACGGGGGTCACGATCCCCGTCGATGGCGGTTACCTGGCGCTGTGATCGGCAATGACGTGTCGTTCATGCCCCGCGACGATGGATAACCTGCAACTACAGTGCTGCGGCTGGGGACGCTGGATTATCGCGATCTGATCAGGGCTTCCGGCCACTGCAGTCGGGAGAAGATACATGACGCTGACCACGATTGAGCCGTTCCTGCCGAGGAATCTCGCGCAGACTGGTAGTGGCCTGAACCGGCCGGAATGCGTTCTAGCAGCGCGAGACGGATCGCTCTACACCGGCGATTGGACGTTGGGCATCGCGCGGATCGCACCCGATGGAACCACCGGCCCCGCTGTCGAGGCAAATCTGATTGCGCAGCGCTTCCGGCCAAACGGCATCGCGCTGACGGCAGATGGCAACTTTTTGTTCGCCAATCTGAGCAAGGCGGGTGGCGTCTGGCGGGTCGGCCAGCGTGGTGAGGCCCGCCCCTTTGCGACAGAGGTTGCAGGCCGTCCGATTCCGCCCGCCAATTTTGTGCTGGTCGACGGCGACCGGGTCTGGATCACTGTCAGTGCGTCGACGCGCAAGCACGAGCACTTCACCGCTGAAGAGAGGACCGGCCAGATCCTGTTGGTGCAGGATGGCAACGTCACCGTTGCGGCAGACGGGCTGAACTGGACGAACGAACTGCGGATCTCACCCGACGGCAAGTACCTTTTCGTCAATGAAACCTTTGCCTGCCGTACCACCCGGTACGACGTGGCGGCAGACGGCGTGTTGACCAATCCGGTCCGGCTCACCTTCCCAAGAGGCACCTTCCCCGATGGCATGGCCTTCGATGCGGAGGGCGCGCTCTGGATCATCTGCGTCGTGTCCAACCGCCTGATCCGCGTCGCACCAGATCTGACCTGGACCGTCGTGTTCGAAGACATCGCCCCCAGCGAACTTGAGACAATTGCCTCGGCGCACGCCAAGGGTTGCCTAACCTGGGATCAAATCGTGCAAAGCCGTGGGTCTTATGTGTCAAACCTGTCCAGCGTTGCTTTCGGGGGACCGGACCTGAAGACGCTCTATTTGGGCGGACTGGGCATTGGCGCGGTTCAGGTGTTGCGGTCTCCGGTAGCGGGAATGCCAATGGAGCACTGGCGATAAGAACGTCTTGGCCGGCGCGATACAGGGCTCGGATCGATCATCGCGGCGAAGACCTCCTGCCCAGTCGCGAAGGGATCGCCGACGTCGGTGAACGAATTATTTAGCAGGTAAGCATCGGCGTGCGCAGCCCCGGTGCCGTCCCAGATGCGCAACAGGCCGGATGGATCACTGGGTAAACCCTCGGCGGCGGCTGAGCGGTCACAAGGCAAACCAGGCTTCGCTCGTCCTTTGCATGTGCATAATAGGCCGAAAGCAGGCGCTAAATCCCTGATGCGTTGACCAAAGAGGGAGTTTCGGCTACGGTAAAACAAATGATTGTTCTCACACCCAGGGCGGCTGAATGTTGCTTGAATTGCCCCGGACCTATTACCTCGGTGGGGGGCACCTGTGTCAGAGCGTAATGCGGCAGATCCGCAGGAAAAATTTCTAGACGACTTTGAAGTGGGGGAGCGCCTGACGACGCGCGGTCGAACGATTGACGTTCACGACCTCACGGCGTTCGCGGGTCTAACGGGGGATCACTACCCACTGCACACGGACGAGGAGTACGCCAAAACAACACGATTCGGCACTCGCATCGCTCATGGGCCACTGACTTTTTCGCTTGCGGTAGGACTTGTAGGCATGAGCGGTTTTTACGGGGATGCCATCGTCGCGCTCGTCGAAATCTCAAGCTTACGGGCACTCAAGCCTGTCTTTCCCGGGGACACGATTCGGGTGCAAGCCGAGGTTCTCGAAATCAAGTCCGGAGACAACCCCAAGTATGGTGAGCTGCTCGTGAACTACTCCGTGCAGAATCAACGGAGCGAAGAAGTCATGGTTTTCAAACAACGCATGCTTGCCCGACGGCGTCGCATAGGATCGTAGCATGTCGGAGTCCTGGCAATCTCCCGTGTCCGCTGGCGCTTCCGAGGATCCTGTTTTCGTCGGTGTCGGCGAGCTGCCCTCCGGGCGCTATCCGCAGCGCACGTTCGTAGGTGATCTCACGATTGTGGCGGGGAGAGCCTTGCAAGACGCGGGCATGGTTCCGCGCGACATCGATACCATTGTCCTGATTCCGAATCTGCATTCCTTCAACGATCAGGCGGATTTGATTTTCTCCCGCATGGTTGAAGAGTTGGGACTTGCGAACCATGCGAAGGCCAGCTTCATGATGCATTCCGGCGGCTCGACGAGCGACAACGGCGTGCGTGTGGCTGCCGGCCTCATATCCAGCGGGCATGCGCACACTGTTCTCGTGCTGCAGTGTGAACGCTGGGGCTCGGCCAACTTGGCCGAGATGGTCACCATGCTGAGCAAGAACGGCATCCCGGGTGAGTGGGAATTGCCCACGGGGCTGCAGTTCAACGCTATCGGTGCCCTTATCACGCGCCGTTACATGCACGCGAGTCACTCCAGCGCTGCTGACATGGCGGCGATGTGCGTGGCATTGCGCGAGTGGGCGCAGTTGAATCCACACGCGATGTATCGGGGAAAGACTCTGACCGTCGAACAGGTCCTCGCTTCTCGGATGGTCGCGGATCCGCTGCATGCGATGGAGTGTCCGATGCTCGCCGACGGCGCGGCGGCCTTTGTGATGACCTCCGCGGAGAACGCCAAGCGCCGCGGGATTGGCGCGACGGTGCGTATCGCCGGGTCCGGAGGTTGCGTCAGCCACTATAGCATTGGCCAGGAGCGCGATCTTGCGGTTTTGGGGTGGCCCGTTGCAGCCGAGCGCGCGTATGCACAGTCGGGATGGGGTCCGAAGGATGCGGCCTTTGGGGAAATCTACGACTCATATGCCGCAGTCACGGCCATTGCGCTCGAGGGCCTCGGCCTGGCGGAGGCGGGCGAGGGGGCGCGGTGGTTCTCCAAACACTGTGCGCCGGGCGGACAGTTTCCCTGCAACACGAACGGCGGATTGCTGTCCGCGGGACACACCGGCGTGGGAGGGGGTACGGCGCTCCTGATAGAGGGAGTGCGACAACTCCTATGGCGTGCAGAAGCTGGACGCCAAATCGAGAATTGCCGCCGCTGCATCATAGGCGGGACGGGCGGCAGCTACATGGACGCGCAAGTACTGTTGCTCGAGCGGGTGGACGCGGGAGCGGGTCGATGACGCCTCAGCTGGTCGCGACATTTCGCCAGCATTTGAAGGACGGCGAGCTGGTCGTGCAGAAGTGCGGCGCCTGCTCGCGGCTCAACATGTATCCGCGCTACGCCTGCCCGTTCTGCCAATCCGAGAATCTGGGCTGGGAACAGGTCTCCGGAAGCGGGACACTGCACAGCTTCACCGTGCTGCGCCTCGGCGCACCGGAGGGATTTGAAGGCGACCTGCCGTACGCGTTGGCCGTGGTCAAACTGGACGAGGGCGTTCAGTTACTCGGGCGTCTGCTGCCTGACGCCGACGGTGACTGGTCGCAGTACGCCTGCGATCAGAGGTTGAGACTGACTCCGTCGCCGGCCGAGCAAATGCCGTATCGGCCATGTGCGTGGTTCAAACGCGCGGGCTAGCCATGAATTCCTTCGCCTTTCTCGCGCAGGCTGCAGCCCGATTTCCGAATCAGGCAGCGCTGATTCACGGCTCGGAGTCTCTAACCTATCGCGAGTTCAAGGAACGCGCGCTTTCGGTGGGTGGGAATCTGTTGGCCCGCGGACTCTCGCAAGGCGACCGTGTGGCCTTCTGTCTGGCCAACAGTCCAAGAATCCTGGAAACCATCTACGGCTGCTTTGCGGCGGGCCTGATCGTTGTTCCTATTAATGCTCGACTTCACCCGCGTGAGATCGCCTATATCCTGAAGAACTCCGGGGCGAAAGTATTCATTCATGGCTCGGAGTACCAGCAGGGGCTCAGCGAGAACGCTGAGGCATTTGATGATGAGGCCGAGCGGATCTGTCTCGTCTCCGTTCCGGGCGCCTCGACCTATGAGGAGCTGTTGGATACCCGCAAGCAGCTCGCTGCCCCTGTGGACGTGGGCGCGGCGCAATCGTGTTGGCTGTTCTATACCTCTGGCACGACGGGGCGACCGAAGGGCGCGATCTGGACGCATCGCATGGTCCGTGTCGTCGTCATGAACTACCTCGCCGACATCTACAACATTCAGGCGGGCGAGGTGGTGATTCATGCGGCGCCGATGTCGCACGGCAGCGGCATCGTGGCGCTCCCCGCGGTAGCTCGCGGCGCGGTCAATTTCGTCCTGGATACCAAGAGCTTTGAGCCGCGCGCATTGTTCGAGGCCATTGCACGGACGCGCGCCTCCCACATCGCGTTTCTGGCTCCGACCCAGATCGTGAAGATGCTCGAATTCTTCAGACCGGGCGAATTCGATCTGAGTAGCTTACGGGCGATCTGCTACGGCGGCGCACCCATTTACGTCGAGCACCTGCGCGGCGCGATGGAGGCATTTGGCCCGGTGTTCGCCCAGATCTACGGCCAGGGTGAGGCACCGATCACGATTACGGGCATGTCGGCGGCCGAGCACGCTCGGCTTTTGAAGGCCGGCGATGCGAGGATCGGCTCAGCGGGCACGATTCGCACGGACGTCGAAGTCCGCTGTGTTGACGAGAACGACCATGAGGTGGCACGCGGGACCGCCGGTGAAGTGGTGGTTCGCGGCGACATCGTAATGCCGGGCTACTGGAACGAGCCAGAGGCGACCGCACAGACGCTGCGCAACGGCTGGCTGCACACGGGCGATATCGGAATGTTCGATGATCAGGGGTACTTGTTCCTCCTCGACCGCGCGAAGGATCTGATCATCACGGGCGGCAACAATGTGTACCCACGGGAAGTGGAGGAAATCATTGTGCAGCATCCCGCGGTCGCCACCGCCGTGGTCGTCGGAATTCCGCACGAGTACTGGGGCGAGGCGGTGCACGCCGTGGTCGTTCTCCAAGCTGGCCACACGGCGTCGGCAGAGGAGATCATTCAACATTGCGGGCGCAGCCTCGCTGGCTACAAGAAACCGAAGAGCGTCGAATTCGTCGCGGAGCTGCCCGTCAGCGGGTATGGGAAGGTTTTGCGACGTGAGGTCCGGGAGCGCTACTGGCACGGACAGCAGAGCCGAATCGGCGGCGGTGGCTCGCAAGTGGTGCCTCGCACCAAGAGTCCGAGTGGAGCGAAACCCGAAGAGGTTACCCGCTCGTGAGCCGCGTATTCATTCTAGGAACCGGGATGACGCCGTTCGGCAACCGGCCCGGCGTTGGCATGCGCCGCCTGGCAGTGGCCGCTGTCGATGAGGCGCTTTCCGACAGTGGCGTGCCGAGTGAGGATGTGGCGCGAATCTTCTTCGCCAACGCTGTGGCAGGAGTCATATCGCACCAGGAAATGATTCGGGGGCAAGTCGCACTCCGTCATCATGCGCTGGCTCGCGTGCCCGCAATCGACATTGAGAATGCTTGCGCCTCAGGGAGCTCCGCAGTAAATCTGGCGTTTCACACGATCCGCTCGGGCGCGGCGGAGGTCGCGATCGCAATAGGCGTCGAACAACTGAACCACCAGGACAAGTCGCGGCCCTTCAACGCTTTGCGGGGATCCACGGACATCGAAGAGATTGGCGAGGGCACACCCGGTGAGATCGCGGCAAACTCTGTCCTCATGGAGTATTACGCTACAGTAGCCCAGGAGTATCTCGATGCGACCGGTGCAACACCCCGCGACTTCGCGTTAGTTGCTGTCAAGAATCGCCGTCATGCCGCGGAGAATCCGCTCGCGCACTTCCGCGAACCACAGACGGTCGAAGAAGTTTTGACGGCCCGGATGGTGCGTCCGCCGCTGACGCTTCCGATGTGCTCGCCGCTAACGGACGGGGCAGCGGCTTTGGTGCTTTGTTCTGAAGCCTACGCCCGGCGCCTAGGGCAACCAACCATTGAAATCGTCGCGTCGGAGATTGCCGCTGGGACCGGTCGCGGCAGCAGCCCCGTGGGCGATGCGGCGAGCGCGGCCTACCGGGCATCAGGCTACGGCCCCTGGGATTTTGACCTGATTGAGTTGCACGATGCCGCCGCTCCGGCCGAACTCATTCAGTACGGTGAAATCGGACTGTGCGAAGCCGGGAAAGGCTACGAGCTGATCCGCACCGCAGTTACCTCCCTCGGCGGCAAAATGCCGGTGAATACCAGCGGGGGGCTTCTCAGTCGCGGACATCCGCTGGGCGCTACCGGCTGCGCGCAGCTGGTCGAGCTCTGCACGCAGCTGCGGGGCCGCGCGGCAGGTCGTCAGGTCATCAACGCCAAGCTCGCGATGGCCGTCAATGGAGGCGGCTGGCTCGATGGCACCTACGCGGTCTCTGTCGCCACGATCGTGCGACGGCATGCGTTCTGAGCGTGCGACAATCCCCTGAGCTCCGCGGCGAAGCGGGCGAAGGTACGGGGGTATCATGGGCGGGAAGGTAATGCTCGAGACGGTTTACTTCGAGCCGGTGGCGGATGGCGTCGCGCAGATCACGCTGAATCGGCCCGAACACGGGAATGGCGTTGTGCCTGAGATGGCGCGCGATCTGCTGGCGGCGCTCAATGAGCTGGAGTCTGACCGCAGCGTACGCGTGCTGATCCTCACTGGCGCCGGCCGGCAGTTCTGTGCCGGTGCCGACCTTGGCGCGTTTCAGCGCTACCTCGCCGAGCGGCACGGCGCGGAGCAGGAGCCGTATAACGCCCGAGTGCTGTTTCCCGTGACGCAGCGACTCACCTCCTGCCGCATGCCGGCGATTGCCGCCATCAATGGTGGCGCAACGGCCGGTGGTCTTGACCTCGCCTTGGCCTGCGATATCCGCATAGCCTCCACGGCAGCGAAGATGGGGGAGACCTACATTCGGGTCGGCCTCAATCCTGGCAACGGGGGGACGTATTTCCTGCCCAGGCTCGTTGGCTCGGGCATGGCCGCAGAACTTGCCTTGACCGGCGACATCATTGACGCCGAGCGGGCCCTGCAGATCGGCCTCGTCAATCGCATCGTACCTGCGAAGGACTTGCCGGGCGCGGCGCTCGAGCTCGCGACCCGGATCGCCCGCTATCCGCGGCTCGCACTGGAGGCCACCAAGCAGCAGCTTCGTCATAGCTGGCATACCGATCTTGCGGGTGCCATGAGCGAGAGCTTCTGGGCGGTTGCGGCCTTGCATTACTCCGAGGACCTGCGCGAAGGCATTGCGGCCGCCAGAGAAAAGCGTGAACCGCGCTTTAATGTTCGACCGGAGACGAAGCCCGAGTGATCGACGACATGGTGGTGGTTGATGCGGTTGTGCACCCGTACAACCTTGCGCCGGGCAACCAGAACCCGGCCGCGCGCGAGCAGCTCGAGACGGTATACGCCGCGCACTGCTTGTTCGCCGGCATGCGGCAGTACATCTGCGACGTGCTCAAGGAGCTTCCCGGCGTCACGTCAGTCGAGGTGCGCCAGACGCGTGATGAGCTCTGGACGCCGGATCGCATCGAGCGCAAGAGTCCCGGCGAATGACTCCCGACGCCACCCTGCAGGGTCTACGGGTCCTGGATCTGAGCACCAACATCGCCGGTCCGTTCGCCGCGATGATTCTGGGCGATCTCGGCGCGGACGTCGTCAAGGTGGAACGGCCACCCGCGGGAGATGACACCCGCACGCTGCCCCCTCAATGGCACGGGCAGGCGACGGTGTTCCTCGCGGTGAACCGCAATAAGCGTAGCGTGCTTCTGGACCTGAAGTGCGCCGAGGGGCGTAGCGCGCTGCTTAAGCTCGCCTCGGGCGCCGACGTCGTCATCGAGAGTTTCCCGCCCGGCGTGGCCGAGAAGCTCGCCCTTACGGACGCGCACTTCCGCGAGGTCAACCCGCGCCTCATCGTGTGTGCGGTGTCGGCATTCGGCTCAGGACCGCTCGGCGCGAAGATCCCGGGATACGACGCGCTCGTCCAGGCCGTCTCTGGCATGATGAGCTTCACCGGCGAGCCGCAGGGGGCGACCGTGCGTCTCGCGCCGTCGCTTCTCGACCTCACGACTGGCATGTGGGCGGCGCTCGGCATCATGGGCGCGCTCCTGCGACGGTCGGCTCAGTCGCGCGGCGAGTATCTGCAATTGGCGCTCCTGGACTCGGCGTTCACGCTGATGTGTCACCAGGTGCTCGCGTACCTCGCCACCGGGTCGCCGCCCGTCAAGCTCGGCTCCGGTGCACCGAGCGCCGTGCCTTACCGGGTATTCAAAGGGAATGACGGTGAGTTCATGCTGGCCACCGCGACGGATGCGCAGTTCGTGCGACTGTGCCGGGCGCTGGACCTCGAGCACCTGGCCGAGGAGGAGCGCTTCCGCACCATGGAGGCGCGCCTGGCGGCGCGGGCCGAGCTCGAGGACCTCCTGTCGCGACGGTTTGCGGCGCAGTCCGTGGAGTCGTGGATCGGAAAGCTTGCGGCCGCGGGCTTATCGTGCGGCCGCGTTAACGACCTCGGGCGGGCGCTCGACTGGCCGGTGACACGCGAGCGGCAGCTGTTCATCGCGCCCGACACATGGCCTGAAGGGTTGCCGCTGCTTCGCTTGCCGATCGGCGAGGCCTCAGCCTTGATGCGGCGACCGCCGCCGAAGCTCGGCGAGCACTCGATTGAGATCCTGCAGGAAGCGGGTTACGACGCGCAGACGGCCGCGCGCTTGAGCACGCGTGGCCCCTTGCAGGCCTAGGTTGGAGGAAGCCCGCGGTCTCGCAGTCCTCACGATGCGGCGGCTCCCTCCGCCAGTTTTCGTCGAGCGAGCTCTGCCAGCTTGAACTTTTGCGGCCGCCCCGTGACCGTCGTCGGAATCTCCTCGGGCGTGATGAAGACCACGTGCCGGGGGACCTTAAAGCGCGCCAGTCGCTGCGCGCATAGATTGATCAGCTCCTCGGGTTCGGGGCGAGCGGCATTTCTGGACACGATACACAGGCAACCGACCTCCCCCATCTTGGCATCGGGCACGCCCACGACGAGGGCCTGCGCGACCAGCGGATGCTGGTTCACGAGCTCTTCAATCTCCAAAGGCATCACCATCTCGCCGCCGCAGCGATAGGTTTCCTTGAATCGGCCGAGGAGCGTGAGGTAACCATCCTGCGCGACCGTGCCGACATCCCCCGTATGCAACCAGCCGTTCGAGAACGCCGCGGCTGTCTCCTCGGGCTTGTTGTAATAGCCGGGAGTCACGATCGGGCCGCGCACCAAGAGCTCCCCGCGAGTGCCGGGCGGCAGATCTTCGCCGCTCTCCGGATCTACCGCCTTGTAGAGAGCGAGTACTCCGCCGAGTTCCGGATCCCCCGCAAGGCCTGCGGGTTTCAGGCAACCGTTGGTCGTCAGGAGTCGTGCCACCGGATCACCCGGCTGCGTACAGGTCGTTGAGGCCGTCGTCTCAGTCATGCCGTAGGCCGTGAAGATCTCTTGAGGGGCGAAGTAGCGTCGAATCTGCCCCCAGATCTCAGGCGCTGTGGCACCTCCGGAATTGAAGAAGGACACCAGATGGGTGGGTGCGCTCGTGCGCTTGCGGGCGATCTCGATGAGCTTGCCGGTCATCATCGGCACACACACGATCTCGGTGGCGTGATGACGCTCCCAAGCACTCAGCATCTGCTCGGGATCGAATACGGCCTGCGGAACGATCGCACCGGCGACAAATGTGCTCGCGACCAGGCACTCGACGTAACCGAAGACGTGATACATGGGCAGCGCAAAGAGGATTCGCCGGCCGTCCTCAAAGGCTCGCGTATAGGCCGACGCATACGCCGTCCGCAGCACCATCTCGTGTGTCAGGATGACTCCCTTGGAGCGTCCAGTGGTGCCCGATGTGTAGATGACGTCGCAGCGGGATTGCGGGAGACCCGCCACCTCACGCCCCGCTAAGTCATCCTCGCTTGCCGTCCTATCAAGGCCTGCGAGGTCCTCCAGAGTGCGCGCACCGGCGCGTGTGACCTCACTCGTGGGCAGAACAAATACGCTTCGCAGCTTGGGTAGCTGCGCACCGCCGCCTTGGTATTCCCAACCGGGCGCAATCGCGTCAAGCTCCTGAAGGTAGTCGATGTCGCGAAACGCGCTCATGGTGATGAGAGCGACGCTGTCGGATTGCTCCAGGATGTAGCGCAGTTCCGCTCTTCGCAGTAGAAAGTTTATGGGGACGGCGGTCGCTCCGACCCGCGCGATAGCGAGCTTCACGGCGACAAATTCAGGGAAGTTGCCGAGTATCAATGCGACATTGCTGCCCGCGCGTACGCCCGAAGCAATGAGCCCACGGGCGATTCGCCGCGACCAGGCCGCCATCTGACTGTACGAATATATATCGGGGTCAGAAATAACCAGCGGCCGGTCGGGGTATCGAGCCGCGACGGCATCAAAGTGCTGGGACAGAGTCGCCGGTCTCCAGGCCTTGAGCGAACTTTGAAGCCGCTCGCGACGACCTTCGAAGGATTCCACCTGCGAAAGAGGAACACTCATAACCATCGACTCTAAGACCGCCTCTTTTGAGTGCCGTTAGCGGGTGCGTTGGGCGGCGACCTGGTGGGAGGCGGTCAAGCGGCCTGCGGCGGTGTTGAACATGTACCCTGCGCGCGCCGAGCGAATGTGACACCGAGCCCCAATCATTGAGAACACGCGCGTCCTAAGTCCCGGGCCGCTTCAGCCGCGCGGTGCCGCTGGCCTTCGTCTTTGGGGGCTGGTTCCATCATCAAGACCTGCTAGCCGTTGAAAACAATCGTTTGTTCTGAAATACTATAGCGTGTATGGGGCTCGAAGGTAAGCGGCCGGCCGGAGCCCAGGGGGACCGATGGTAGTGGAACGCGCCGAATTGCCGATCACGCCCGGGCGTGAAGGGGAATTCGAAGCCCAATTTGCTCACGCGCGGCGCTACCTGCTGGAGGCCACGGGATGCCGGAGGGTCTCCCTGGCGCGCGGCGTTGAGACGCCCACGAAGTACTTGCTCCTGATCGAGTGGGACTCTCTCGAAGCCCATCAAGCCTTTACGCGCACACCAGGTTTTGAGCAATTTCGCTCGCTCGCCGGGCCATACTTTGCGGGCAAGCCCAATACTGAACATTTTCTACCATTGGGCGCAGTCTAGCGAGTCGCGCAGCGCGCGACAGTGCCACCCAAGGTGAGATCGCAGCTTGTTCTGAGGAGAAAACGCATGAGCGGAAGACTTGCCGGCAAGGTTGCGGTGATTACCGGTGCTGGTTCGGGCATGGGTGCGGCTTTTGCCAAGAAGTACGTGGCTGAGGGTGCAAAGGTGATCGCGGCCGACATTTCAGGCAATGAGAACTCAGTTGCCAAGGATCTGGGGCCATCGTGCTTTCCCGTGCATGCCGATGTTTCGAAGAGCGCTGACGTACAGTCGATGCTTAGCGCTGCGGTCAGCAAGTTTGGCCGACTGGATATTCTCTGCAACAACGCGGGGATTGATGGCGCGATGGCGGTGACCGGGGAATACAAGGAAGAGGATTATGATCTGATCTGGAGCATCAACGGGCGCGGGGTTTTCCTCGGCATGCGTTATGCGATTCCACTCATGCTGAAGACCGGCGGCGGCTCGATCGTCAACACGGCTTCGATGGCGAGCGTCGTCGCGTTTCCGCAGATGGTGGCTTACTGCGCCGCGAAGGGCGCCGTGCTGATGATGACCAAGACGACCGCGGTCGAATACGCAACGAAGGGCATCCGCGTCAACGCCATCTGTCCGGGCGTCGTTCGGACGGGAATCACCACCCACATGCCCAAGGAATACATCGACGCGGTAGCCAAAGTCACTCCTATGGGACGCATCGCCGACCCAAGCGAGGTGGCCGAGCTTGCGGTCTTCCTGGGGAGTGATGAATCCTCGTTCATCACGGGAACATCAATCCTCATCGACGGCGGCTACACCGCAGTGTGAGCGATAGCGCCCAGTGAGGCCCCGATCCCTCGGGGCGCCGCTAGCGAATACTCATCCAGTAGCCGATACCAAGCGTCGCCGCGACGGCGAAGTTCCATGCATTGTAGAGGATTCGCCACACGGGGCGAGCGCGGTCCGCCTCCATGTAATGTCGAATGATGAGTCGTGCTTTGATTGCTGCGAGGAGGACAACCAGGAGGGAAGCTGTTCTGCGCGATGAGCCTTCCTCCAGCTGAACGACCGCCATCACCGATAAAGCACAAAGAATGAGCCAAACGGCCGCTGGAGCGCTCCAGAAGCGGCGTATCACGGTCGTCCTACCAGGTAAAGCAAGGCGAAGATGAATAGCCAGAGCACGTCCACGAAGTGCCAGAACAGGCCAACATTCTCGACACGCCTCTGGAACACTGCCAAGCCTGTCTGGGCTCTCGCGCGGCTTCGGAAGTACGCAAGAAAGCCGACGCCGGCCACCACATGCATCAGATGCACGAAAGTAATGAAAAAGTAGTACGAGAAGAACGCGTTCGTCGCCGGGGTTATTCCGTGCTGCACCTTCGAGGTGTATTCAACGACCTTGTTGGCGACGAACGCGACGCCGAGCAGCACAGCGATACCCAGATATCTCGAGACGTCACCAGCAGCTCGCGCTCTAGCCGATCGAACCGCCTCAACGACCATCCAGGAGCTGGTGAGCAAGATTAGGGTGTTGGCGAGCCCCAGCGACACACTTAGGTGCACTTGTGAGGCCGAATAAAGCGCCGCCTTGCCGAGCCGATCGCCCATGAAGGTCACGAAGATCAGCAGGAAGATCACCATGTCGATAAATACAAAGGTCCACAGGCCTTCCGAGCCAGGGCGGCGCTCAGAGTCGAGCTCGAGCTGAGAGGTCGTCTCGCGACCGTGCATGGTGAGAATCCGATGTGTCGACCTCACACATCACGCGGCGCGTTCACGCGCCGCACGATGCGCGCGCTGGAGGGCTAATGTGCGGGAGAGAGCGCGGTCCTGGCGCGCGCTCGTTTGCCCATGAGGGCTCGCAGCATGAAGTAGCCGATTGGAGCCTGGAAGGCAAACAGCCAGATGGTGAAGATGAAAAAGAAGTTCCAGAGCCCACCTACCGCGAATGGACCCTCGGACACGAAGGGCATCAGGACCAGTGCCACGAACGTGATCCCGATCGCGATGGCGCACCATCCTGTCCAGGCCGGGAATGTGGTCTGTTTCCTGTTCAGAACGATGTAAGTCCCCAATGCCGCGAGTTGCAGGGTCGTGATCATGTAGGTGCAGTCAAAGATGATCCACGTCATTACGTGCAGCGTCTTGATGATGTCGGGGCTGACGCTGTTCGCCATGAAAGCGCAGGCCGCCCACATCGCCGGGCAAAACGCTAGCAGCCACCCGGTCAGGATTCCGCCGGCGGCCTCGCTGAGCGCCAGCACCCCGAGTGACCCGTCCTGCTCACGCAACATGCTCGCGAGCTGCAGCGACCAGGGTGTGTACAGCATGCCCCAGGTCGCTGAGCCGATCATGCCGACTTCAATCTGCGTCTGATATTTGCCGTAGTACTCCGCGACGAGTTGCGCGGCTGTCATCCCCATCATGTTGGGCGGGGGGATGTTGTGCCCAAGGATGGCCCACAGAATCAGGAAACCGAGTACAAAGATCGGCCCACACCAGGCGGCGCCGAGACTTACCAGTCGCTGCGTCTCGTTATTCACGGGCAAATTACTCCGAATTCAGGTTTCTTGCATTACTGCATCAATGATCGTGATCGCGCGCTCCGGGCACAATTTGGCGCCTTTGCGCGCCGCGGCTTCTTGGTTGGGTGCAATATCGAGGGTCTTGCCTCTATCAGCGTTGTACCCGTTGTCGTCGAGCCTGTAGACCGTCGGCGCCAACTTGGCACAGCGTCCATGGCCTGAGCACAGCACCGCGTCGATTTTCACCTGCATGGTATGGGCCTAACCTGCGTGCGCGTCGCGGCGCATCACTTGACGTCCTTCATCCGGCCCTCCGTCGGGAGCTGATCGATGGCTGCAAGCGCTTCTACCGCGAGCCCGAGGCTCAGGCCCTCCGCCAGCAGGCGCTTGATGCGCTGCGTGAGAGCAAGCCGCGTGTAGCGGCGCGTCAAGGAAGGCTTCGCGGCAATTGTCCGCGCCAGTTCCTGTGCACGGGGCAGCAGGCGATTCCGCGGAAGCACTTCAAACACGGCGCCATACTCCAAAGCGGCCTTGGCGGAAAGTTCCTGGCCTGTCAGAAGGAACGCGCGGCCGCGGTTTCCCCCGATGACGTAAGGCCAAACGATGTGCGCTCCGTCTCCCGGGACGATGCCGGACATGAAGTGGGGAGCGTCCTGGAAGAGGGCGGTCTCGGCGGCCAGCACGATGTCTGAAAGGATGGGAAGTTCCGGATGGATGCGTGCCGGGCCGTTGACCGCGCTGATGACGGGAACCTCGATATCGAGGAATGCGGTGAGGAGCTTGCGGCCATCGTAGAAGATCGAATCCCAATCCGAAGCGCTGCTCAGCTTGAAGCTCCCCGCATCGATGTCGGCACAATAGTTCTCCCCACTTCCCGTCAAGATCACGACCTTGTTCTCGCGATCGTTCGCGATATCAGTGAAGCAGTACCCTAACTCCTCGTGTGCCAGCATGCTCCAGACGAGGCTCTTGTCACCGGTGTGCACGGTCGCGGTGAGGATGCCATCGCTCCTTTCGAGCTTGATGTTCTGGTACCGGTTGCGGTAGTCACTGAATTGCGGAGCTATGGAAATCATGGCTAGAACACCAGATGCAGCTGCTTCATGACACGAAGAATGCCGGTCTCGTACGTCGGTTGAGTCCCTCCCTTGAGGGCAAAGTTGGGAATGCGTTTCAACCACTCCTCGTACGTGGCTTTGAGCTCGAGCCGCGCGAGGTTTGACCCGATGCACCGATGGACGCCGACGCCGAACGCGGAATGCAACACCGACTCCCGCGAGATGTCTATTGTGGTCGAATTTTGCACGACCCGTGGATCCCGCGAAGAGGCCGCGTAGTTGAGCATTACGAAGTCACCAGCTTTCATCTGAGTACCGGCCACTTCGACGTCACGGGTGCAGGTGCGCCCGAGTGCGATCACCGGCGGAAAGACACGCACGAATTCTTCGACCGCACGCTCAATGAGATCCGGATTGTCGACGAGGGCGTCACGCGCGGCAGGGTTTGTCGCTAGGTAGTGAAGTGACCCCCCCATGACGTACGTGGTGGTCGCAATTCCGCCGAACGTCAGGTCTACGAGGATGCTGACCCGGTCTTCCCAAGGGCACAGCACACCCGGCTCGTATTCGACACCCTTCGCAATCGTGTCGACCATGTCCCCGCGCGGGGGTTGGTCCCGGCGCAACGCAAGGTATTTGCCCAGGTAGTCAAAGACCTTGGCAAAGTGTCCCGCGCGTTCTTCGCGGGGTGCAAAGGTCCCGTTATTGACCCCGTCCACCAGCATGTCCAAGTCATCAACGGGGACCCCTAGAACATTCTTGAAAAATGCCCAGCCGGGCAGCTTGGCGGCGAACTCGCTGATGAATTCGCATTCGCCACGGTCGATGAAGGCGTCGATTAGGGTGTTGGCGTCCTTACGGATCTGCACGTCGTAGGTGGCAACCGCCTTGGGGCTGAGGTGGGGATTGAGGACGTCGCGCCAAGCGGTGTGCTTCGGGGGATCGGACTCCTCGGGCAGCAGATACGGGAGCCCGGGGGGCCGGTTCGGCTGATACCCCTTGGCGCTGCTGAAGGTGCGCCAGTCCTGACCGATACGGCGGATATCGGCGTTGCGACTCACCATCCAGTAGCCAGTGCCAACGTTGCTGCGCACCACAGGACACTTGTCCAACATCGCGTCCAGGATCGGAAACAGATTGTCCCCGAATTGGGGATCGTCGATGTCAAAGTCAGTGAACATGTCGCGGCCGTAGCGCTGCTTCATCGCCTCGCCGTGCTTACGCCGGAGGGCCTCGTCATCAGACTCTCCAGGCTTTGGATCGGGCGCTCGTTCGGACATGAATCCCCCTCGATTCAATGGTTCAAGGTGACAAAAACAATCAGTTGTTTGGTACGACGTTAGTCCACGGTTATCTCGTCTGTCAACCCTCGAGCAGGTAGGGCGGAAGCACCGGTTTCGGCGCCGCTTTTACTGCCAAGCTAAAGCCAGCAAATCCTACCTGCCGTGCACACGCGCCGCGAACGCTTCACCCTACGACACCCAGCCGTTTGTGCATCACGGGGCTGGTCGTCGTGTACTGCAGAAACTGCTTCTGGGACGGGTACAGGTGCTTTTGGATCGCGAAGGCCGCAAGGGCCGCCTCGTGAAACCCCGAGAGTATGAGCTTCTTCTTGCCGGGATAGGTGTTGATGTCCCCGATGGCAAAGATGCCGGGGATGCTCGTTTCGAAACGTTCCGTGTCGACCGGAATGGCCTTCTTGTCGACATTCAGACCCCAGCCTGCAATCGGTCCGAGTTTCGGGGCAAGCCCGAAGAACACCAGCAAATCGTCGGCCTTGAGGGCATGGAGTTCGCCGTTGCTGTCCCTCACCTCGACGCCCAGGAGTTCGGCATCTTGTGTGAGGAGCGCATGCGGCAGGCCCTGGATGAAGCGCAGCGCCCCGGTCGCCTCGAGCTCCCGCATCCGCGCCACCGAGGCGGGCGCGGCGCGAAACTCCGCTCGGCGGTGTACCAGCGTCAGTTCCGAGGCCTTCGCGCAGAGATTGAGCGTCCAGTCGAGGGCCGAGTCCCCGCCACCGAACACCACCAGTCGTCGACCGTGAAAGCGCGCGACGTTGGTGACTTTGTAGTGAATGCGTCGCCCCTCGAAGGCTTCGAGGTTCGGCACACCCAGGCGACGCGGCTGAAATGAGCCGACGCCCGCGGCAATGACGACCGCCCCCGTGTCGAACTCGGTGCCAGCCGAGGTTCTCACCCGAAAGCGCCCGCTGGACTGCTTTTGTACTTCGAGGACCTCTTGACCGAGGTGCAACGTGGCCCCGAACGGTTCGATCTGCTTCAGCAGCCGATCGACGAGCTCCTGGGCACCGCAGATCGGCAGGGCAGGGATGTCATAGATGGGCTTGTCAGGGTACAACTCGGTGCATTGCCCGCCAGCCTGGCGCAAGGAGTCGATGACATGCGCCTTGATGCCGAGCAGGCCCAGTTCAAACACTTGAAACAGTCCGGTCGGACCGGCACCGATGATGACGACCTCAGCGACGACGGGCGTTTGAGTCACGGTTGGCAAGAATCCCATGCAGGAGATTGTCGGCGAGCTTGTTGGCGATTTCCGACGGGTTGTAGTGGCCGCGCGTCGAATACCATTCTGGGACCCAATTCAGCGCCCCCAGTATGGTGAATACCGCGATCTTGCTGTCGAGCCCGTGAGCGAAGCTGCCGTCTGCGATGCCCTCATCGATGAGTTTCACAAAGATCTGTTGGTAGCGCCGCCGCTTGTTGAGCGCACGCGTCAGATTAGGCTCGGTGAGAAAACGCCACTGATGGAAGACGACGAGGGAACGACCGGGATACTCGGCAGCAATCTTGATGTGCGCCACTATGGCCGCTCGCAATCGCTCGACGACCGAGCTGCTCTTTGGCAGCTCCGCCTCGATGACCAGGAAGCTTTCGATGCCGAGTTCGACAATCTCATCGAGCAGCGTTTCTTTGCTGTCGATGTGCGCATAGAGACTGCCGGGCAACACGCCGACTTCCTTGGCGATGTCGCGCATGGTGGTCCCGGTGTAGCCGAACCTCCCAAAAAGGGAGATGGCCGCTTCGAGGATCGCGGCACGGGGTTTTTTTAAGGCTTCTTGAGATTCGCGCATCGGCTTAGAGACCCATTTCCTTAGCGATGATGCTTCTTTGGATTTCATTGGCGCCGCCGCCCACCATTCCGTGTTTGGCTTCGCGGAAGTAGCGCTCCATGTCGTACTCGGGCAGCTGAGCATAGCCGCCGAGCGCCTGCATGCCATTGAAGGCGATCCTGAAAAGCGCCTCGGAGGCAAACACTTTTGCCATCGAGACCTCCTTGATAGCACGTTCACCCCGCGCCATCTTGCTGGCTGCGCTGTACACAAGCAATCGCGCAGCTTCCAGCTCACACTCGTTTTCCGCCATGCGATGCTTCAACACCTGAAACGATGAGAGTGTCCGACCGAACTGCTTCCTGTCCTTCGTATACCGAACGGTATCATCGAGAGCTGTGCGTGCATTCCCGACCTGGGAAGCCGCGATACTGAGTCGCTCGTATTCGAGATGCTCAGTGATGTAATACCAGCCCTTGCCCGCCTCACCGAGGAGATTGCCCTTCGGCACGCGAACGTTGTCCATGAAGAACTCCGTCGTGCCAAAACTCTTACGCACGATGGTGTTCATCTTCTTGATCGAGAGGCCCTTGGCGGTATTGGGCACCAGGATGAGGCTGAGACCGTCGTAGCGCTCAGGCCCCGTGCGACAGAGTAGGGTGATCGTCGCCCCTGGGAGATGCGCGCCTGAGCACCAGACCTTATTGCCGTTGAGAACCCACTCATCCCCTTCCAAGCGCGCCGTGGACTTCACGGCAGCGGCGTCCGAGCCCGCCTGCGGCTCGCTGATGGAGATGGAAAATTTGGCTTTTCCCTGGAGGAAAGCGCTCAGGTACTTTTGTTTCTGCTCCGGCGTACCGTGTCGCGCGATGTTGGTCGCCGTGAACATCGAGGTCATGATGCAAGCAGCAGTATCGAGGCTGTACTTGCCAATCGCCTCGCAGAAGATCGCAAACATGATGGGGTCGGCCGCCATTCCTCCTTCGCTCTCCGGGACCATGAGTCCCAGCCAGCCCTGGGCGGCCATCTTTTGGAACACCTCCTCGGGAAACTCGCGGCTTGCATCGTGCGCGCGGGTGTACTCGCGACCGACCTCATGCTCCATGAATCGGTGCAGCGTTTCGTGCCACAGACGTTGTTCGTCGCTGAAACTGAAGTCCATAGGTCGCCCCCGGAACACGCAAAGGTAACAAACCCCATCGGTGGGGGGCGTGCAAGAGCCGCGACTGCCGACCTGCGATGCTCACATCGGGGAGGCATTCGTAACAAATGCTTGTTTTAAATGCAAGCATCGCAGGCCATACGTGGCATGTAGCAGCAGGCTGTTGTGCCTCTGGCACTACCGCAGCTACGTGAGTTGACGACGCCTCGTTCTTGGGACTATCTTAAAACAAATACTTGTTCTAAACAGGGGTGTGGCGGGTCGAGGGGGCCTCAATGCGTGATGTGCTAACCCGGTGGGGAGCAGGGCATTCCTGGGCCTTCCGCCGAGCCCATGCCGTCCAGCACTGGATACGCACCACACCCTGACCGAGCTCGCGGCCAGCTGAGGCTCGCTAACTAATTTACGAGGGGGGAATTCCATGCATTTGCTGAACCGCTCCAATACACGCGCGGCAGAGAGCAGCGGACCAACGACGGTTGCTGTGCATTCTGCGGACCCGACGCTCTTCCTCCTGAGATCGAGATGCCTATTGCCTTGCGCGGCAGCGCTGCTGCTGGGCTGCGCCGTTGCGGGCACGGTACGAGCCGACGCCGCGGGTGATGCCTCCGGAGCGTCGACCAACGCCAATGCCGAGGCGGAGAGCGCGACTGGCGGCGGCGTTCTGGAGGAGGTTGTCGTGACGGCGCGGCGCGTGACGGAAAATATCGAAAAAGTGCCGGTCGCGGTGGAGGCGATTTCGTCGCAGGTACTTGCGGAGCAGAACATCACGACTGAGCAGGACCTCGAGGCTGCTGTCCCCGGCTTAACCGTGCGTACTGCAACCTCAACCAGCCAAGAGAATTTCGCGATTCGTGGCCAGGCCGTCGATGCCTTCTCGTACACTTCGCCCACCGTACTTGCTTACCTCGACGAGTTTCAGGTCGGTGGCACCGTCGCCGACACGTTTTACGATCTGCAATCGGTGCAAGTGCTCAAGGGCCCGCAGGGCACCCTCTTTGGCCGCAATTCAACCGGTGGCGCGGTCTTGTACACGACTACGCAGCCCGGGAACGTACTGGAGGGATACATCAATGGGACCGTGGGCAACTACGACGAGAAGAAAGCCGAGGCTGCAATTACGCTTCCGCTGGCGGACTGGGCGTCGTTTCGTCTCGCCGGGGAAATCGAGAATCGCGACGGCTACGAGCACAACGTCTACCTCAACATCTATAACGGCTCGATTGAGAACCGAAACATACGTGGCACGCTGCGGCTAGGGCAGGACAGCGGGTTTGAGAACGTCACCACGGCCCAATACGGGAGCCAGGGAGGGTATTCGGGCGCCGAGAAGATCACCAATGCGTACACCAACTGTCCGACTACGCCGCCCGCCCCCTCGTGCGCCGGCTCAGAGCTGTATCCCGCGAACCTGCCAACGCTCGGTTATAATCCTGCACTGCTCGCGCAGTACAACGGCATCCTGAACTTCATCAAGTACCAGGCGACTCAGCCGTTCTGGAACATCTATGACGACCAGTCAGACGCTCACAGTGCGACGCTGTTCACGGCTGTCAACAAGACCACTTATCCCATCAATGACGGGCTGACGATTAAGAACATCGCCGGCTACAACCGAGTGGATTCCCGCGATAAGAACGATGTCGTCGGCAGTCCCTTCGCCCTGCTGCCCATCTCGACCACCCCGGGACCGACCTCGGAGGGCTACGGGTTCGCGACGGAGCAATATTCGGACGAGCTGCAGCTCCTTGGGACCGCCCTGGCGAAGCGACTCAACTACATACTCGGGGTGTACTACCTGCGCGACAACGAAGGGCAAGATATTCCTTTGAACGAGGGTTGCGGCTCAATTGCCTTCCAGCCGCCGACACCCGGCAACCCCTACGCTTGTGCGGTGCCAGGTGGCTTCCGCTACAACTTCGAGAACGACGAAGAGTCGCGAGCCGTATTTGGGCAAGTGACGTACGAGATTCTCGATGGCTTGCACCTGACGGGGGGATATCGCGAAACCTGGGAGGATGTGAATTTTGAATATGTTCATGGTGCGAATCCGCAGGATGCGCACTTCCTGGCAGGCATACCCGAACCGTCGTTGAGCGACAACCATCCCAGCTGGACCTTGGGAATCGATTATCAGCTGACCCCTGAAACGCTCATCTACCTCGCGCAGCGCGGGAGCTTCCGCGTCGGCGGATTCAACGGTACGAGCGCTATCCCGACGCTCAGCGGCAACCAGATAGACTCGTTTAAGCCGGAGATCGCCAGAGACCTGGAACTCGGCGTGAAGTTCTCCGGGCACCTCTTTGACTTGCCAGTCCGCATCAATACCGACGTGTACGAGGAGCGCATTACTGACGCGCAGCGCGTGGTGTACTTCGGGATCTCCTCGCAGACGACCAATGCCGCGGCTGCGAAGATTGATGGCTTCGAGTTACAGGCCTTGGTGGATCTCACCACTTGGCTCCAGGCTGGCGTCAACTACGCGTACACCGACGCGCGCTACACGGATGGCCAGGCTCCGTTTGCCACCGTCAACGTTATCACCGGTGCCCCCACCACGGGAATCATCACTTTGGGGCCTTACAGCGATACCCCGAAGCAGTCCGGTTCGCTGTTCCTGCGCGTCAGTGAGCCCTTGCCGAATAACTTGGGTAAACTGACCTTACGTGCAGAGGCGTTCTTCCAGACCGACTTCTACTACACGAACCTCGCCGCAAGTCTACCCATTCCGCTCGACCCCGACACGAGGATCGGGGGTTACAGCTTGTTCAACGCCCGCCTCGAGTGGGACAACATCGCCGGATCGAAGGTTCACGTGGCGGCCTTCGGCCAAAACCTGGCGAACAAGCAGTACGAAACTGGCGGTCTCGGACTTGGCGCAGTCGTCGGAACGGACGCCGTCGTTCTGGGGCTGCCGCGCATGTACGGACTGGAGATTGGGACCAGGTTCTAGGCGGTTGAGGCAGAGACCCGCGCTCCTCGAGGGGCTGCCACTGAGAGCGAGGTGCGGCTCATGAGCAGATTGTCAAATAGGATTGCCGTGATTACTGGCGCTGCTCAGGGCATGGGGGAAGCCCATGCCCGACGCTTTGTCGCGGAAGGTGCCAAGGTCATACTGACCGACATCAACGAGAAACTTGCGGCGGCGCTGCAGCGGGAGCTCGGCGAAAACGCTTTTTTTGTGCCGCACGATGTCACTAGACCCGCCTCGTGGACGGAAGTCATCCGGCGAGGGGAGGCCAAGTTCGGGACGATCAACGTTCTAGTCAACAATGCCGGCATCATCGGGGATATCGCCAACACGGAGGCGATCACTGAGGCTAACTACGCGAACGTCATTGCCGTCAATCAGCACGGGGTGTTCTACGGGATGCAAGCCGTGATCCCGTCGATGCTTAAGGCGGGAGGGGGATCCATCATCAACATCTCCTCCATCGCGGGGATGATTGCGTGCTACGGGAGTCCCAACATCGCCTACGTGGCGAGTAAGTTCGCTGTCCGCGGCATGACGAAGTTCGTCGCAACCGAGTACGGGAAATACAACATTCGCGCAAACTCCGTGCACCCGGGTTTCATCAAGACTCCGATGATGGTAGCCGCGACCGATGTGCAGGGGGCAGGCGCTGCGGCGTTGATTCCTTTAGGCCGAATGGCAGACCCTGATGAAGTGTCTCGCCTAGTCGCCTTTCTCGCGTCCGATGAATCTTCGTTCATCACCGCCGAGGAACACGTGATCGACGGCGGTATGGTTGCCTGGTAACGGACGCTGCTCAGTTGGGATAGGGAGTCTGTGTGTCCACAGACCGCGTATCGCGCCGGGGCTGATCGCCTCGCGCGATACGCGCACTTTCCGGGGTGATTGTTAGCGACCGCGGGTCGGCAATCAGACGACCGCGCTCTTTCGCTCCTCCTGCTCCCATCCCTTCAGAGCCAGAAGAACGATGCGCGGTACTACCTGTTCACCACTCAAATAGTAGGCGACCGTGCGCCGGGACAAGCCAAGAGCTTCGGCAGCTGCGGTCAAGCTCAGACCGTGCTGCCAACGCCAGCGGATGAACTCGGCGGCGTCCGCATGGCCATTCTGCCCGAGCGCCATCTCCCAAAGCCGACCGGCGCGCATGTCAGCAATTGAGCAGCTTCGGGCCTCAGGCGCGATCAAAGTTGCCAAAGCCGTAGGGCACAATGATTTGCTACAGCCTGAAAATCCCGATCACTCGACAGCATCGATAAGCTGTGGCGGATACATAATTGCGCCAGAAGCGCATCTATCGTGCCAATCTGAACGCCGTGACGACGGCAAGTGTTGCGAAGCGCCGCGGCTTCGACGTGATCAGCTCGATCGGGGATGAGGAGGGGAAGTGCGGAGAACCGATCCAGAATCTGCTGACGCGCCTTTGGCCCCGAGAAACCTTGCAGTAGCTCTTGCAGTACTAGCCCTGTGGTGAGGATCGGTTCGCCGTTCGCAATTGCCTCAGCTAGAGCGATGACCTGTGGAGCAGACGAAGGCCCATCACGTCGCAGCGCCAGAGACCAGACGCTGGTATCAACCAAGAGACTCAACTGCGTGAGCGCTCCGACTTGTAGTCATAACTCTGATCCCACTCGAGCTTACCCATTAGATCCAACAAGCGCTTCTGCTTGCGCCGGGCAATGAATTCCTGCAGCGCTTTGGTGACGG
>Ga0209624_10000642_pt1 | contig 30629 bp, 42 predicted proteins | sample JacPinW_OM2H0_O1_FD_188565 | JGI IMG/M metagenome (GOLD analysis project Ga0209624, IMG submission 188565) | Forest soil microbial communities from Algoma, Ontario, Canada - Jack Pine, Ontario site 1_JW_OM2H0_O1 (SPAdes) (version 2) | ecosystem: Environmental > Terrestrial > Soil > Boreal...
GAACCTTCCGGTCGATGTGCAGGGCACATAGACCTACACCGTGCCCAGTGTCGATTCTAGAGCAGCCGGTGCGCCGGTGGATTCACGTGCAGCAGGAGCGCCCGTGGACTCGCGAAAGAATGCGCCGCAGAATTCGCGGACGTTCCCGCCCTTCAGCAGTTAACCCAAGCCCACTCGTGCGGCGGCGTATATAAAACGACTCCAAAATGTATATACGCCGTCGTTCACAGCTTGCACCCGTAGCCACCCGTCACCACCTGTTGCCGTACATTGCCACCCACAAGTGCGTTTTGACACCCCGGCCCGCTCACACCCCGGTCGGAGCCGCTCAGCTTGTCACTGCCAGCGAACCCGTGCAATACTCTCCACGACCCGCCTATGAATCTCCGTGCCCACAACGTCACTTGGGGCAAGGACATCCTGCCGTGACCATTGGTATTTGTGTGAAGATTAACGACGGAGTGGTACTGGCCTCCGATAGTGCGACTACTCTGTTGGGACAGGCTCCGACCGGGCAATTGGTGGCGTTGAACGTTTACAACAACGCCAACAAGGTGTTCAATCTGCGCAAGGGTTTACCCATAGGAGCCATTTCTTGGGGGGCTGGCAGTATCGGGCAGGCGTCAATTTCGACGATTGTCAAGGATTTGAGGCAGCGGTTCATAGGTAAAGACCCAGATCATTTAGACTGGAAGCTTGAGAAAGATACCTACACCGTAGAAGAAGCTGCGAACCGTTTGAAGGAACTCGTTTATGACGAGTTGTACCAGAGGGAATATCAGAATTTCGCATTCCAGAAGCCGAGTCTCGGCTTCATAGTGGCAGGATATTCGGCTAAGGCACCTATGGCTGACGAATTTCAAATCGACATCCAGAACGGCCTTTGCACGGGGCCACGGCGATTGAGAAACCGGGAAGAAGTCGGGTTGACTTGGGCCGGGGAGCCCGAGGCATTGAATCGCCTAATCATGGGCCGAAGCACTAACTTACCTGCTCTCTTACAGACCCAGCTGGGAGTTCAACCCGCTCAGATGAATCAGGCCATAACGAACATTCAGGCGCAGATTCAAATGCCTGTTGTGATACCCGCCATGCCTCTCCAAGATGCTGTAGACCTAGCGGAATTTATGGTCGATTTGACGATCAAGTTCTCGCGCTTCAAGCTGGGTGCACCAACCGTCGGAGGGCCTATTGAAATCGCGGCCATCAGTAAGCACGAGGGCTTTCGCTGGATTCAACGCAAGTATTACTTCAAACGTGACCTGAACCCCGAGGATGATTTCGAGCGCGACGATAAGTCGGACACGACTGATTAAGACAAGAAACGGGTAATACAGGAAAGGAGAAGAAATGGCTGATTTGAAGCCTGAAATTCCCAACGAAAGCTTGAGCACCACCTTAATCGTTGGCGTCTCTAACACCGCGACATTTGAACAAAAAGATACCGGTTTTACCTATGGCACGATGTCGTACACGGTTGGTACTGTCAGCGAAGCGGCAGACAGTGAACCACACGGGGCTCCTTCCCAACCTCTGAATCAGGGTGCAGTGAGGGCGCTTGATTCGGTGCTCCGCTCGCACATCCCCGAGGCTGCACGTCGCAGGGATACGAGCGGAGAGCACTAGATTGTATCTAGTCCGCGGCACTGCCGGTTTTGATGAAACAAGTCTCAGGCAGGGGGATATTCTCGCGGGCGTACCATTTCCATTGATGGAACACGGCAAGATGCAGCTACTTGGCACAATCGCTCAGGACTATGATTACGCTGGCTTGCCGAGCATTTCACCTAAAACCCACGAGCATCGCACCGATAGAGGATGGGTAACAATACAGGTACCCGCACGCTTCGGATTGTGCACCGTCCTGTCAAATTGTTGTGACCTTGAGCCTCGCGATGGACACGTTCCAGCACATGCGGTCATACTCGCTCGCCTTCGACCCATTGGCAACGACCTTCGCAACGATCCCGAGCGGTTCGCTAGTCTGAGAGCGAATAAGAATCCGGCCAATACCGAAGACCCCGGTTATATCGATTTCTTCTATCTTGAACCACACGAGCGTTTGGAGGGGCAGGATTGGAATGTACATTTCAACCAAACGGTGAGCCTTCCAACCACAGACATTGCGATGTTGCTTCGGAAGAAGGTGATTCAGCTAGACGACAGAACGCGGGTTAAATTCAAGCTAAAGCTGGCTGCCACGCTTGGTCGTATAAACGACGACGAATTCGCCGCCGGAATAGACGCGCCTTGGGAGGAACCACCCGCCCCCAACCCACAGGCGGTTTAATCAGTACCAATTGCGGGCGCTACACTCCGGGCGGCACTGTTTCAAGTCTTCCGGCAGCTTTCAAGGCCCGACGGAATTGTCGGTGTGTATGCGCCGAACGCCTTGCGGACTCTTTCTTGTGCGATACGGTCATAGAACCTCGGATTACTTTGCGCGCCCAAAAGTATGCGGGCGATTGATCGGGTCCGGCTTATCGTCCTTGAAGGAATGTTTCTCGGCTCCTGTTAGCTTTCCGCGCTGACGATTCAAGATGCGGAGATGGGGCGGGAGCATCCTCAAGAGCAGCGCCTCCAGTTCTTGCTCGTGATGTCCCTTGGGAATTCCGTACCAGCTGAAATGGTCCCAGCTTTGGCCGCGCCGTTTGCTTTCACTTGACCGCCAAAGCCTGTCTCTGATGTTGCCTCGACCTACATAGACCGGCGTCGAACCGTCGAATAAGATGTAGATGCCCTGCCCGCCGTCCTCATCGCTATCAGGAATTAAATCTATGTTCGTGTCGTTTCGCGGCCACATTTCTCCTCGATGAGCGATGATGGATGCGTGCAATTTTCCACTCGCCTTTTTCACGTAATGCCTCTCCTCTATTTTGCGTCGTGGTCTTCGGGCTTAAGTGCAGGTATGACAGCCCGGAGCACGATCTTAAAAACGTCCGCCCATGTTAGCCAGCCCATTCGCTTCGCGACTTGGGCAGTTTGAGCCGCATCCAGCCCCTCGTTCAATAGAAGCTCCCTGAGTGGCCTCAGGCTCCTTCGATGACCGTATTTGTAGCGAGAGAACCAATAGGCCGTGAGCCATTTGCCTCCGAAGCCTGACGCCTTTCCCTTAGCTTCGGCGAGGCTCACGCCGGAGTTTAATTGTGCTAGGCAATCGGGCGGCGCGATATCCAGCAGGATGAAGTAAAAGTCCTTGCCCTCTGCCTGCGCCTGCCGTAAGCCAATTGTCAGCTTGCGTGCGATCTGATTGTGAGGCTTGTCGTTGGCCGGATCGGATTGACTCATGGCGGAATAAAGCTTCGCTTCCACGACGACAAGAAAGCCATCGCCTTCAAAACTCAAATCGACTTCCGTTGTCTTCTTTTCCACTCCGTAACTCTTTCCGATGTGAATCTTGGACGCCTCTAGCCCATCAGGTGCGGCCACGTTGTCGTAGGCAAGCTCCCACAACTCTTGGAATGCTACAGCGCGGCTGCTCTGGCTCACGTTCCGAAGCGTATCGAAGCATGACCAAGTGAGTGCATCCTCGCTGTTCGAACTGCGCGCATTCTTCTTCTTGTGACTCATTCCCTTGAAGGTTTGCCTAAGGAATTCGTCGAGAGCAGAGTCCCTGCCCGGCCAAATCGCGTGATTATTCCGAAAATCGTTATAAATGAATGCGCCTTTACCTGCGAGCCTGCGACGGCCACGCGCGGTAGTCGATACCATCGATGCCTCCTTAAAATGCGGACCGGCGTCGTCGTTAGTCGTCGGGTAGAGTAATTTTACGTACAGGCTTTGTTAACGGTTTGACAATAGGAGTTTCGGGTGCCGAGCGAGTCTTGCCTCTACTAACAGCCTCATCAATCTGGTCTTCATCCACACCTATTCGTACAGCGTTTGCGACTAGCTCCTCTATTTTTCTGATAGCAGTCGCTTGTTTGTTTGTCATCGGTTCCTCTATTTAGCTGGTCGGGGATGTCTTGTCCGCCAAGCCGCTCGACATTCCGCCAGTTGCAGAATCCATTGTTTGTTGGGCTGTAAATAGGGACTCTCTTGCGGTTGGCACAGAAACACTAGCGTTGACCCCTCTTTCTGTATTCTGCATCGGACATCGCGCCTATCTTCGCGCGGTACTCTGCCAAGTTAAATTGAGAGCCGAGAGCAACACCCTTGAAAAGTTGGGCGGTCATTTGGCGTTCCAAAGCTTGAGAAAGTCGGCGACGGTCTTCGGGGCGTAACCGCTGTAGTGATTGTTGACGTATACATAGACCTTCGCACCACGGCGGCTGATCTGCTGACATACGTCAACCCAGCTGTGCAGCTCCTTCGAACGATTGACGATCACTTTGTCCCAGACCTTCGTTTGTTTCTCGATGCCCTTACGGTCGCCCAGCAATCGAACGTAGGTAAAGTCCGCCGTCAGGTAATCGAACGCCATGCCGGACGGCAGCGGCATCCATGATTGATCTTGCAACGCTAGAGCCACGCCATGCTCCCGAAGCAAATCCGCGAAAGCGGCGCTCAACCAGTTCTTGTTCCGAATTTCGATAGCGAACCTGTGACCCTTGGGGAGTGTCTTGAGGAATGGCTTCAGCCGGGCCGTGAACTCGTCTCCTGTCTTGAATGCCTCTTTGTTGAAATACGGGAATTGAAGCAACAACGGTCCCAGTTTGTCTCCCAGCAAAGCCATGGTGTCCATGAAGATGCCGAATTCTTTGTCACAGTCCGTCAAACACTTCTCGTGCGTGATTTCCTGCGGCACTTTGGCCGCAATAAGGAAGTCTTTGGGAGTTTTGTCTGCCCAACCCTGCACGACAGATTTTGAAGGTGTTCGGTAGAAGGTGGAGTCTATTTCTACGGTATCGAACTTCGTTGCGTAGTAGGTCAGGTAGTCGGCAGGCTTCATGCCCTCGGGATAGAAAGTGCCGGGCCAGCCCGCGGCTGTGAACGCCGACGTCCCGATGCGAAACTCAGTCATGGGCGAAAATTGTACCGCTAAAGATCGCGCGGAGAAAAACAGAAACGCAGCACGGAAATCGACGTGCCACGGTCCTCGTACATACAGCAACAAGTAGCGCGCGTGATAAACTCTCGCGAATGCCTGCGATCACGCTTTCGGAACTTGCCGCAGTTCTGGGGATGGTGTTGGGCACGGCGGGTTTTGTAATGGCGTTGATGAACTATGTGCGAGACAGACCGAAGATCAAAGTCAGCGTGAATTGGCATATGGAGGAGGTTCGGACAGGCGAGAAAATGGGGATTGTGACGGTTAGCAACATCGGGAGACGCCCTATCTTTATCAGCATGGCCGTAATGAGGGTGCCGAAGCAGTTTAAGCCTCACCATTTCCTCCTGATGGAGTCGGTTCAGGGCCAGAAGCTATCAGAAGGGGATGCGCCCGCAAGGATTAGAGTAACTCTCAAGGACATGGAACAGTACGCCAAAGTCTGGCGCGATGTGCGCGTCTACGTCGAGGACAGCGCGGGTCGCAAGTACTTCGCAAAGAAACTGTCACGTGTTCCGCCGTGGGCTAAATAGAGTGATTCGTGGATATTTCGACGAGAGTTGGAAGGACCATCGAGTCTTCGCAATCGGTGGATACGTTTGCCACGACCGCTTATGGCGGCGAATTTCCGCGAGCTGGAAACATCGACGGTTGCGAGATGGCGTTCAGTGCTTTCATGCAGCTGACTGCGAAGATGGCCGGGGAGAATTTAAGCAACTAACAAAAGAGCAACGGATACAACTGAAAACCGATCTCATCCAAATCGTCAGCAGCGATTCGGAGCTGGGAGGCTTTGGTACCGCCGTAATAATCGAAGACTTCAAGAAAGTCCGCGAATCATCGGATCGAGCGAAAAAGGTTCTGGGACCGAGTCCGTATTATCTCTGCTTTCAAACCTTGCTTAGTGATGTGTGCATTGAAATAGAGAAGGTCGCCGCCGACAAACCGGGCGTCAGTGTCGCCTCTGTATTCGAGGAGCAGGAGGAGTTCAGTGGTCGCGCAAAGAAACTCTACAACGAATTCAAATCCATAAATCTGACCTACGCGCCGCGACTGGGAGTGTTGACGTACGCTTCAAAGACCAAATTCGTGCCTTTGGAGATCGCGGACAACCTAGCTTACGAGACCATGAAAGAAATCTTGAATAACAAGTATGACCCCACCAGACCGAGGCGCATCTCGATGGAGAAAATGCTGCCTAACGTCTGCCGAATTACTCTGTGGGCGGAGAAAGAACTTCGCAAACTGGTCGAGGTTGGACGAACGACCGAAGACGTACGCAACGCAAAGAAGACTCGGGCGCTCCACTCACGATCAACCGTGGCCTAAGCCGTGACGAGTTGGCCCTTAAACCTATTTTGCTCAGACGTTTCTACCTGTTGCTGGACTTGCCTTCGAAACTCCAGAGGGTGACTGACTTTGCTAAACGGCTCAGGCGTACCGCCAGTGCCACGAACGACTACAGTTCCGTAACCCAGCATCCTGCCCATGATTTCTTCGTCCACTCCGATGCTTTCTACCTTGGAGAGGAGCAACTCAAATGTTTTCCGACGAAGCAGTCCTGTTTTGATCACCACACGTTTGTTCGTCACGGCAATTTCTGTCGCCTTCCGGCCTAAGACTCCCAAGTAAACGCATCCGGCACCGCAAAGGGTAACAAATAGAGCCCATCCGGGCATCGAACCCGCCAGAAGTCCGAGTCCAGTCAGCGCGAAAAAGCAGGCGACGATGATCGGCCCAACGAGCACGACCCAATGGAGTCCGGTCCTATAGAGAACTGTTTCTCCGGGGATGAGGTTGCTTTCGACGTAAGTCATATCACTTCTCCCTGAGCGGGTCGCACTTTCTCGCGCTCAACAGTCTTGATCTTGCTGGCACATGCAGCAGATGTCTTTAGTACTCGGCGATATTGTTATGAGGTGGTAACTGGGCATGTGTTATCTGGGGTGGTTATTGCTTCGGTGGAAAGCGAAAGCACGTAAATCTGGGTGCTGAGATTTGTTGAAATGGTCCATCGTAACGAATAGATTGACCATTCTTGAATTTCATCATAAAAAATTGTAGCGCCACCGGATTCACTTCCGGGTAATTCGCTCGCAGAACGACCGTCACCCCGGGAATATCTAGAGTGCTCTTCAGCCTGCCGTCGTTCTGGACCTGCGTCGGCTTTGTGTCCTGTACACCCAACGTGACTCCGCCTCCTGAGGCTGGGTAAGCATTCAGCGAATCGTTGGCGTCAGCCGTTGGTTCTACCCTTAACCATAAATTACCCCGTCCCTTCTTGCCTTCACCGTAAAGCTTGGCATCGTTCGCGTCGATGAAGAAATTTATCTCCAGATATAGGCTAGGTCTTGTTTGCATAGGCCAATAAGGCCAGCTTCGCTCCCCGGCATAGAAGGATTGGCTCCCAGCTGAAGCTAGAGTTCCGCAAAACTGGGCAAACGAGGGAAGCTCGCATGCAACGGAGAACGAAAGATCAAACTTGGGATCATCCAACGGCGAAAGCCCTCTTTGAATGTCCCGCACAATTTCAAGTGTCTGTGCGGTGGTCTTCTGCTCTTTCTGCGCGGCTTCGGACGATTCTCTTAACTGGACCATGACTCCGAGTCCTGTGGATAGCAGGATTCCAGCTAGAGAAATGCGTCCCCACTTAGTTATCGCTCCTTTCTTGTCTTTGAAATCTTTAACGAGGCCTAAGACACCAAATGCTCCGGTCAGCACGATGGACGAAGCTTTAAACCCTGTGACAAAATCCATCGTTAACCGTCACCTCCGCCATGTTAACTTGCTAACACAGTATCATTGTCGCCTTCTGAGCGGCGGACGATTTTGGGGACAGGAGATAGCGTATGCGAAAGGTAATTCGAGTTGGTCTGTTATTGGGTCTCGCGCTGATACACACGACTGGTCAGCAATCAGAGGAGCCGAATCTGAATGACACGCTCGTTTGGATAAAGGACTTTATTCATGATCATCCTGCATTCCGCGTTAGCGACGAATTCAGTTCCTCCGGCTGCCAAGTCACGATAACGGAAACCTATGCCTATACTGGCTTTTATCCTTACGGGAAAATTAAAGCACGCGTGGAGAGAGTCTCACTGAGCGATCTGGACCCAACCGCCATCAAGTACGAACTCGTTCCCCCGTCTAATGTGACGCACGATACGGGTGGATATGTCGTGACGATGGATAGCACTAACAATCAGTCGGCGATTCAAATCGAGTTCATTGATGTGAAGGGACAGTCGAAGTTCAAGACTTCTGGCAAATCCTTGGGCGCTTACTTGTTAGATGCCGATTCAGGACATCGATTCGGTGCCGCACTGAAGCAGGCCGTTGTGTTGTGCGGTGGTAAGGCATCACCGTTTTAGCTGACGGCCCTGAGCAAGAAAGCCGCTGCTCTCATTCCGTAACGACGCGCCATTTTGCGCAACTATTACCTCACCGGGGCTTCGGAGTGACTGTAGGGTGTTTTCCGGCTACATCGAAGGAGGGCGCACACTTCCGCAGGAGTCAGTAACTCGTAGGAGCGACTAGCATTTGGGCGCTGGTCCATTGAGTGTATTCTCGATCAGAAAGGAAAGCCGTCATCGCTGCTCTCCACATCCTTCGAGCTTTCCTCTAGGACTCGAAGGTACGCTTGGTACTCGTCCCGTAGGGTGGAAGACAACTCCGAAAACGTTCTTATCGTAACGTCCTTGGATTCGTGGGTGAAGCTTGGGTTCTTTGCGTAACCGAAGAGATAACAGTCGATGCTCTTAGTTCCCGGCTTGAAGTTTTGAATTAGCGATTTGTATTCTAGAATCTGCCCAATGTGAGCTGGTCTCAGTTTGACGTTCGGGGCCTTGAGTTCGATCAGCACCAACTCATCATGATTAGGAATGCGCTTCACGATTAAGTCTGGACGCTTCTTGAGTTCCGGGTCCTCTTTGACGTTCTTCTCAAGAAATTCGGCCAGCATTCGGTCACTGGCAAGCACTTCGTACGTCTTGTTGGCAATCCACGGGTTATCTTCAATGATTTTGTGAACTTCCCGCTCCCTCGACGTCTGACTGCTTGCGACTTGTTCAAACAAGCCGATGATCTCCAGCTTTTGTTTCACTAAGTTCGCCAGAGTGGCCACCTGCCCAAGGCGCAAATCAGTTAGCAGCGTCGCGAACTGAATGAATTCCGCAGGAGACGCCCTCGACAAGTTTTTGAGCACAAGCTCGATGTTCTGGCTTTGCACCTGATATACCTTCATTGCTAGTTTGTTCAGATGTTCGAAACTGCTAGCAGAAAGGCTTTTCAAATTCGGCGCGCCTAACAGCCGCTCGACCAGTTGAGGATTTTCGTTAACGAGTTTGACCATTTGATCGGTAATCTCGCCAGTCACCAAGGTCAAGCCGCTACTTTGCAGCAGCCATCTGTGCTTCTCCGGCAGTTCGGTCTCGATGAGTTGCTTGAGGTTGTTCCAGTCCCGAAGACGCAGGCGAAACCGTTGAACTCCGATCTTCAATGGCTGCCCTATCAAGTCCTTTTCCAAGGATATGTAAGTGCTGTCTGGATGATCTTCTATGGCAATAACTGCAAAGCGCACGGCGCCGCTACTCCACGTTCGCGTGCCCTTTGCCACTACAACCGCTTTGCTTCTTGCTTTGCTGGATTCTGCCATGCGCTATCCCATCAATTCAGTTTGAGCCGCAGGGTTCCGGTCCTCGCTCGCCTGTGTTCTACCAGGGGGGAAATTGGCCGGTCTTATCGATCTTGAGCCATACCCCGTGAAAGTGTCCGCAAACCTTGGCTGCGTCCTTTAGGCTCTTTCTCTCCGTGACGGATTTTGTCCTCGCCGCGGCTCTTTCCAATCGTCGAGCCGCGCTCAACGCCAGACGGGCTTCGCGGTGAGCTATGGACTTGGTCTTCGCCGCGGCCTTATCAAGTCGGTGGGAAGCTTTCAAGGCTTGAAGGAGTTGTCGGTGGGATAAGGGTGGCGTGGCGAGACGGGCGCGCTTCTTCATGATTGGGATCATACGACAGAACCCGGGCTTGATCGATATGCGGTCAGCATTTCTGGGCCCTCTGATGCGTTGGCAGTGATGTTGCATAATGCGTTATATTGGCCTGTCTAGTATCCCCGGCATGAAGATTGATCATCAAGGAACTCTATGCCCACTCCGAAACCCTGTTATCAGTGCGGAGCCAATCCAGAGCCAGAACATAGGTTCTGCGCAGTTTGCGGCAGTCCGCTCGTTCCCGGGGAATACATCTCGCTGAGGGTAAAGGATCAGTAGACGAATGCCATTCGCGACCGCGACGGCGCTTGCGAAAGCCCAGGCGATCATATGCAATGCAAAAACGCTTACGAAGGTGAAGAACACGCCTCAGATGAAGGATACCGGCGAGTTTTCGGCTAGCACAATCGCTTTCGAAGCTGCTTTCGCGGCTGACCGAGGTCTAGAAGGCAAAGATGTGCTGCTTCTGGACGATCTTTTCGAGTCGGGAGCCTCGATGAATGTCGCAGCAAAGACCCTAATTAGCACTCCTGTGGTTCACCTTATTAATACTTGAAGTTGATTCTGGCGTTGGTCGCGGCGCAGGCTTCTCGCGCGCTGAACCAAGGCGCGACAACTGAAATCGGAAACGCTCAGGTGTCACGGCTAGATAGGTTTCCGTCGAATCCGGGCTTACGTGTCCGAGATACGCTCCAAGCAGCGGAAGCATACTCCGCAAATCCTTGCCATCTCGTAGCCACTTGCGCATGCAATGCACCGCAAATGTGCGCCTCAAATCTCGGATCTGAGGCTGGCGATGAGTGGCTGTGAGTCGAGCGACCCCAGCGTCGCGCCGCAGCTTCTGGAAGCTGACGGTCAAGTCGATCGGCCGAACGGGTTTACCATCCCTCCTACAGAAGAACGCCTTGCGATCATCGCGGCAAGTGAACAGGTCGGCATACTCCTCCAACGCTCTACACAAGTGCGGGCCAATGGGGATAGTTCTCCCGGTGAACGGCGGCGGACGATCAAACGTGATCGTTCCCTTCTTTAAGTCGATGTCTTGTTGCCTGAGGGACAACGTCTCGTTGATGCGCGCGCCGGTCCCGTACAAGAACAAGAGCAGCGTCCGAAACGTAAGCGAACTGAATTCGCGAGGCGTACCTCCTCGCCGCAAGGAAGTCGAGTTTAGAAGCTTGCGCAGTTCCGAAACGGAGTAGGTGTGCGGAATTGCCTTGCGACCGATACCGGGGCGGCGAGGCTGCGGAAGCGGCAGTGTCGCTAGCTCATCTCTAGCGATCCAATAATCAAAGAACGCCTTCAGGGTCCGATAGTGGGACAGCCAGGTCCTATCGGACGATACGAACTTATCGAGGAAGTCCGATACCTGCGCCCTAACCACGGAGTCAAGCGAAATATCATCTACGTGGCGGCAGAAGGCATGCAGAACATCTGTTCCCCACCTGAAGGAAACGCCCATTACCCGTTTCATCGTCACGTATCTTTCAGTCGCTTCAGCAAGCTTCATAGCGCACCGCTCAGATCAAGATCGGAAACCTCACTGAGGGACAGCACGTCGTATTTCGCGTAGATTCGCACACACTGGCACGTCCGATGCCCCAGGAAATCGGCGATATCCCCAGGAGGAACACCACGCCTCAGCAATTCCGTCGCACAGGCATGACGCAGTGAATGCGGTCCCCCGCGCCTGACCCAGATACCGAGCCGCTTCATCCTCACACCTACCAGCTCATTGATCCTCGTCGCTCCGATTGGACCGAAGGGCGGTTGAAAACCGACGAAAACGTGCTCACAGGCGCTCTGTGGCCTAGCCTCCCGGATGTATCGGAACACCGCCTCCGATACATCACGGCGCAGTGGAAACTGTTGAAGCCCTCCCCGCTTGGCTCGACGCACGGTCATGATCTCGTTTCGCCAATCGAAATCGCTGAGCCTCAGTTGAATGATTTCACTGCGGCGAAGTCCATAAAATGACAGCAGCAGGAGAATGGCTTTGGCACGAATTGCAACGGGTGTAGTCCCCTGGGTCGAGCGCAACAGTCGTAATACGTCCTTCCATCTCGGGCCTTCGGGGCCAAAGGAGGCGGTGCGGATCGCTGGCCCCTTGATGCCGCGCGCAATTCCTTCGCTACACCATCCATGGTTCTCTGCATAGAGGAAGAATTGCCTCAAATTAGCGGCGCAGCTCGACAGCGTGACTCTGCTTCCCCACTGACTGGACTTGGCAGCAAAGTACTGATCGACATCGCTTAGTCTGATCTCCGACAACGGCCGCGGGGGCCGTCGCCTACGGAACCACGAGAGAAACCGACGTGCGTGGTGGATGCGGGTCTGCACGGTGACAGGTGCAATCCTGCCTTCCGAGCGCATGAATGCCTCATACTGGTTCAGCTGGTTGGCAAACGGAAGTTTCCGCGAATGAAGCACGAGCTTTCCATGGAATTTCAGCCATCGTTTGGCAATCCAGACAAAGCGCGGCCCTGACCACGGGCCGGCGGGCTGACATCGATGTACGCCAGTGTAGCTAGCCCATCGGCGCGCCGCGCTCTCAATCTCGCTGACTCGCACGCGGCGAAGTCTCTTCAACTCGAGAAACCTCACGATTTGATTCAAGGCAGAAGCGTACATTCTCAGCGTGGTCCGTCCCGTTCCCCGGCGTTGCAGGTGCGCCAAGAACTGTTCGCGCGCCCAGGGCAACGGCGCGGCGACATGTTTATCGACGGCTTCGGGAGCGAAAATCGACTCGAATACGAACATAAGGTGCCGCGACGCGCGCGAGCGTTGTGGATACTAGGACGCCTTTCCGGTCCCCGACTATCTTTGTTCGTCGTGGTCGGAATTCCGACCACCCTTGCAGATCGCCGAGGAGCCTCATCAGAGCAAGTCCGTCGCGCCACCGATGAGCCCTCAGCGTGATTTGGGCGAGCCCTGCAGTGTCGATAACGGCTTCACAAATCGATCTGGAACCAATCGGAGGTATAGCTCGGTCGATTTCAACAGAGCGTGGCCCAAGTAGCCCGAGAGCACCGGCAGTTTTTGTCGCAAGTCTTTGCCTTCACGAACCCAAGCCTCCAAAACATGCACAGCGAAAGTGTGTCTCAAATCGTGCATTCCGGGAGTCGAGCTGTAGCCGTGCTCCTGGTGAACGCGCGCCCGTGCACAAATGCGCACGAAGCTGTATCGCAGCGTGTTCCGTCTTAACGGTCCGCCGTTGCTTGTCACAAAAACGAAATCTGTTCCTCGTCTTTGTTGGGCGCTCGATTGCACGTACAGATCGAGTGTGTTGCGGAGTGTCCGGCTGATCGGAAGCATCCTCCGGTGCTCTCCGTCTGGCCTACGCAGGCCCACTAGCTTGCTTTTGAAATTGATGTCCGATACGCGGAGATTGATGGCCTCATAGACTCGCGCGCCCGTTCCGTAAACGAAGAGTAGAAAGGTTCGTAAGGTCATCGGGTCAAGAAGACGGGTCCGTTCAATGGCCAGAAGCAGTCGAACAAGCTCAGTTCTCGAAAAGATGTAGGGCCTGAACGGCGGAGGCAGAGCCGCCTGCGGGCGGGGCATAGGCAGCTTTTCGAGTTTGTTGCGCGCTAGCCAAAACTGGAAAAAGGCTCGGATGATTTGGTACTCGCGCCACCAAGTATAGGCAGCCATGCCTGATCCGTCGAGGTACGTCGATATCTGCTCGGGCGTGACCTGACGGAGCGGACGATCTCCAACAGAGCGTAGCAGAGTTCTCAAGGCGCTCTCGCCTCTTGAGAAGCGAACGTTTTTCACGCGCTTCCACGCCGCGTACTTCGCGATCGCTGTCGAGAATCTCAAAGAGCCCCGATCAGATCCAAGGCTGCGACTTCTCGCAGCATGTGGGTGCTCAATCTGGCGTAGAGGTTGACACTCTGTGTGTCCCGGTGTCCGAGGAAGTCGGCGATGTCGTTAAAGGATGACCCGGTATGGAGAAGGCGAGTCGCGCAAGCGTGGCGCAAGGATTGCGGACCGACGTGCTTGGAAGATATGCTCAGTTTTCGCATGCGGCTTCGTACGACGTCCGACACGGAGTGCGCTAGAAGCGGCCCGATGGGCGCTTTAAGAGTCATGAAGACTTTGGGGCAAGACGAGTGAGGTCGAGCGCTCTCAATGTAGCGATGGAGGGCCGTGGCAAGCTCTGCGCTCAAGGGGAATTGCTGAAAACCTCCTCGTTTGGCTCGGCGAACAGTAAACCGATTGGAGGTCCAGTCGATGTCGGTCAGCAGAAGATTCGTCGCTTCGCTTCTGCGCAGCCCATACAGGGCAAAAAGCAGCAACAGTGGTTTGGCACGGAGATCGTTGGGCTTCGAGCCTCGCGTCGTTTCTAGAAGTCGCCGGACATCCTTCCACGCTGGTCCCCGAGGTTCGAACAATTCACGCCGCAAGGTCGGCAGTTGAATAGCGCTCGCGATCCCGGACGGGCACCAACCGCGGCTCTCCGCGTGGCGAAAGAAAGCTCTCAAGAAGCTGGACTCGCTGTGTCGGGTCACGGGATTCCAGCCTTGTAGGGGCTTACGATTGGTGTAGGCGTCGATGTCCGTCAGTCGAGTCCCACTAAGTCCTCGATGTCGCCCCGCATACCATTTCAGGAAATCGGCCGCACGGTAACGCCTCCCACGGATCGTCGCTTCCGAGAGGCCTCGCTCGGACGACATTGCCTCGACGAAGTCGTCCAAGTACTTGGAGTAGGGTTGGGGCAGGTGCGGAATTTTAAGTTTTCCTTCAAAGCGTAGGAACCGCCGGGCCGTTTGAGCAAAGCACCTAACCCCGGACTGCCCGGCGGGGTACTGTTTGTCCTGGTTGCGAAGTTTGTTCCAACGGTCTGCGGCTCGGTCAACTTCTTCTAGTGTTACGTCACGGAGCCGATGAAGCCCGAGAATGTTCACGACCTGGATCAGATAGGTCGCCGCGATGCGGATCGCCGACCGCCGCGTTCCCGTTGTTTCCAGATGAGCCAAGAACCGTTCGCGTTCTTTTGCCAGGGGTGCGCATCGGTGGCGCGCGATTGCCTCCGAACGCTCAAAATACTTGTCGAACACGGTCGTCATGGGCGGGGATTATGCTTCTGGTTCGAACCCAACCTTCCAGCTGGTAAATTCCCGGCGATCTCAATTGGCACGACAAGTTGTATTTCGAGTGTTACGGATGGTTCGGATCGATCTTCAAGTACGCGAACAGCAGCGGCTTGCCACTGGGTTCATGGCTTCCGCCTTGTGGTTCGATCGTCACAAAAACAGCATCGATTGCGCTGAGGTCCTTTGGGTTGTCGCTCTTGAGCACCCAGCGCTTCTTTGCGGCGCTGTCTTCATAGAAGATGCCGAGACTTAGAGCGTGCTGATGGGCCTGCCCGACGCGGCCCCAAGCCTGAAACGTGCTGGCGTTCTTGAGGCCGGGCTGCCGATCTAAATCGTAGGCGTAAAACACGAGCGACTTGCCCCTGGTATAAAACATCCGCCCGTATGGCTTCGCCGTTTTGGCGTCCTGCCCCACATCGTAAACCTCGGCAATGTACAAATCGCGTGCTCCCATCAATTCCCGAATGTCGCGGTCGTGCGCGAGTAATTCGTCCTGCCTGCTAATTGTTTCGTTTTGCTGGCTGAGTTGTGAGGAAAGTTCGTCGTCTTGTGCTTTCAGTGCCACCAGCCGGGCCTCGCTCTCGTTTCGCCCCTGCTGTAACGTGCCGAGTTCCGCCTGCAATTTGTCGAGCGATGCCTGCGAGGCACTAAGTTCCTGCCCGAGTTTGTCGTTCGCTTCCACGGTCTGTTGCTTCGCTGCATCGTCGTTGGTGACGGTTTGTTGCAGGTTGGCTTGAACAGCCTTCATCTGACTCAAGGCACTGGACTGCACTTCGATTTGACGGCGGATCGCGGAGATCGTGCGGTCGCGGTCAGCAAGCTGCGCCTCCAGCAGTCCACGTTCGTGCCCGGCATCGCTCAACTGCTGTTCGAGCGACCTAAGTCTCGCGCCGGTGGAATCGGCAGTCGCTTGGGCGGCTTCATTACCGCGGCTCCGGCCCATTCGGTATGTGTAAGTCCCGAGCGCGCACATTAGCAGAACGACCGCAGCAAACGACACCCAAGTAAGATTCCAGTTCGCGTGTACTGGCAACCGCGCATTTCGGTCCGCGTGAATCTCAGGCATCTCACTTAGGAGCAGTGGCACACCGATATTCGCAGCCGCCTCAAACTCGTTCAGCGTTTCCCGGCACTCGGAACATCCGGCCAAGTGCTCATCGAGCCTTTGCTGTTCCTGATAGCTCAGATCGCCCGATGTTGAGAGCGCGCACAGCTCCCGGAATTCTTCATGTGATTCCATAATCAACCGGCCTTCTTGCTGTCATCGAACATTTGCTTGCGCAGCTTTTCAAGTCCCCGGTGGTAGTGGTGTCGAACGTTCCCTACGGGCTGTCCCAGTTTTTCGCTGATTTCTCTGATTGTGTAACCGTCGAAGAAAAACAGGCGGATCGTCTCGCGCTGATTCTCCGATAAAGAACTGAGCACTTTTTGGATGCCAGTGCGTCCGAATACTACGTCTGCAGAGTAATCGCCTTCCACCATCCACTTTCCGGGTACCTTCGCGGCGTCGTTCTGAGTGTCTTCGTGCGTGTAGTAGTGGCGCGATGCCAAGTATCGGCGGCGTTCAATCGCGCGATGGTAGGCCATCTGCACGATCCACGACCTGGCCGTGCTTTTGGACCTGTCGAAGATTCCTGCCTTTCGCCGGATGAAAAGAAACAAATCCTGCACCAGGTCTTCTGCTTCCGCAACATCGCTCAGGATTCGGGCGGCGACACCGCGAACAAGCCGTGCGTATCTTGCGAACAGCCGCCCCAACGCGTCTTGGTCTTCCGCTTTTACACGAGCCAGCAACATCTCATCGGTCGGCTCGACGGTCTCGCGCACCGGTTTGTCATCGTTAGTCACGAGGGTCGGTAGCGTTCGAAGTCGGGTAGCAGGAGGCGAACTCATGCTTGTTTCTCTCAGCGACCCGGCAACCATACAGCATTGCGAGAGGTACGAAGAAGAGCTTTAACGCGTCTGCGCGGAAGTATATTTGTCGTTGGGGCCGGTACAGATCGACAGGTGGCTGCGTAGACTAGAAATGTCCGGCGGCTCGTTTAGTCGGTGCTGGCAGGGGTGGTAATAGTCGAAATCGTGAAGAGATGGGCCGCGGTTGGTATGGCGTCTGTTGGGCTTCGTTGGGTTTGAGTGGTGCTGGTTCTTCGGGCATTTGTATCTCAGCGGCGTTTATATTCGCGATGGGTGAAACTTGTCAATTTGTTCTTATGTGAGATTTGCAATAGGTCGGGCGCACAATCTCCTGTGATAGAGTACCGGCGCGCGATGGACCCGAAAATCAAACGAGCGTTTTGGATCGCGTTTGGGGCATCGGCTGGTATTGCCGTCGTTCTCGCCGTGATAGCAGCCGGAGCGTTTTGGTATCTGTCGAGGCCAAAGCCGCCTGAGTTGTGGAACACCGCGGCGATCCACGCTGTTGAACCGCCCGGATTCATTCCGGCCACGGAAGCGGGTAAGATTCGTTTCTCGTAGTCTTTGGAAAATACCACGGCTTCAGATTACGACGTAACATCAGATGCGGGAGTAAGAGTCTTGGTCAAAGATGACAATAGTACGCTCTCTGAGTCCATGCCCTCCGGTGTTGCGGCGATAGAGTTTCCGGTCTTCATACCAGCCAAGCAGAAGGGTACGTTCATCGTCATACTAAACTTTGCCACCGTGCCCCCGCGCAAACCTGCCGAAACTGATGACCACTATCACGAGACACTCCGGGCTTACTTGCAAGACGAACTGAAGGGCAGCATCGGGTTCGTGGTGTTTGACGAAGCCAACCACTACGAAATCGACCTTCCAAAGCCATCAGCACAGCCCCCGGCGAAGACTCCCTAGCATCTCTCGCGCCGCGGCAGACGACAAGCCGTCCAGACCGCACCCCCGCTCGGCGGTGCCGCCGACAATTACTTCGACTTCTCCAAGGTTGCCGTTATGTGCACGTCCGGCCCGTCCTGAACCGTGATCCACTCAGCCCAATTCCGGTAGCCGTTCATAAACATCCGAAAAGCGTGCTGTCCCGGCTTGAGGTTTAGAGTCAGCGGGGTTTTCCCCACGAACGAATCGTCAACGTTGATCTCCGCCCCGGCCGGGTCGGACGTCAGCTCAGTTATCACAAGCGTCTCGGGAGGAGTGGCATTCGTGGCGTGCGGCGTCGCGGGCGCAGGAGGGGTCGGAGTAGACGGTATCGACGGTGAGGGAGGCGCGGTCGAGGTTAGCTGGACGGCCGGATCTGCCGCATGCGTGGGGGCGTCTGGCGGCGCCTCTGCTTCTAATTCGGCGGCCACGCTGATTTTCCCTCCATTGACTTTGATTTCTCTCTTCCAAGGATAGTAGCCGTGCTTATTCACTGCAATCGTGTGATCGCCCGCGGCGACATCAATGGTCGATGGAGTACTTCCAACAAAACTGCCATCCAGTTGAATCTCTGCTCCTGCCGGGGTAGACGCGATCTCAACTTCCGCGTTCGTTGCCGGAGTGGGACTTATTGAGCTAATCGTCTCAGTTGATCGAACTGGAACTGGTTGGACCTGTTGGGTCGCTAATGCGGTTTGCCTAACAACATCGAACCTAACCCATTCTTCCTTTCCTTTTCCTGAAGTCCCTTCCACTTCAAAGTGTCCGCTGTTCAAACGAGCGACAAAGAAGCCGGGGTCCAAAGCGTGGCACTGACTCCAACGCACGTTGCGGACGCACGCCAGCACCATCTGGCTGGTCGCCGATTCAGCAAGAATGTATACGACTGGCTTTTGAACATCGATATTCTGCGTGCTGGGCGGCGTGTAGGAAGTCGAGCACTCGTTAGAGGTCGTTCCGTTCGCGGAAAAGTTCCCTCCACCATAAGCGTATCCGTTCATAGACACGCTTCCGTTGCAGGACGTGTTGGCGTGTCCCGGCCAACTGAACGTCAACGTCTTGTGAGTCTCGGTCCACTGGTACGCAAGGACGTTGATGCGGAAAGTGCTTTCCTGAGCCTGCATGTCGCGGCAGAAGAGAATTGTGCAGACAATTAGGACGGCTCTCTTCACGTTACTCCCCAAGGGCGCAGATTGTAACACGCCCGGCTATCTGACGCTGCTATTGCCATCGTAGATAACCGCGGCTATAGTTCGGGCCATCCGAGGCATCGCGTGACAGCCTACGACGACAACGTTCTGCAACAATACGCCGACACGCTTAATCGCGAAGCGCAAATGATTGTATTGTGGACCGCTGCTGGGTTCGGATTTGGCGCCTTCGTTATATCGGTTGTGATCGTGATGGTGATCATTGCGCTCGGGCCGCCGACAGGAATCAACAACGGGGACGTAGCAAATATAGAAATGATTGGCGTCTTTCTTATCACGGTCTTAACGACGCTCGCCGGTGTAGCACATGGCAGGAAAAAAGCATTCCATTTGAAATTGCAGGCTCAGCAAATACTTTGCCAGCGGCAAATTGAACTAAATACTCGCGCCGGACTTTAGTGCGCAGGGGACGACGATGAAACGAACCCTTCTCGTAATTGCCTTTGCAGTTGGACTCTGCGCGGCTGCGCAATCCACCAAGATTACAGCTCGTGAGGCCAAAGATCACGTTGGGGAGACTCAAACGGTTTGCGGAAAGGCCGTGAGCACCCGATACGCCCCGCGAAGTAAGGGCCAGCCGACCTTCCTGAACCTCGACGAGCCCTATCCGAACGAAGTCTTCACAATCTTGATTTGGGGTGACGACCGCTCGAAGTTCGGCACCCCCGAAACGGAATATCGCGACAAGAGTGTGTGCGTGACGGGGAAAATCACCAGCTATCGTGGAACACCAGAAATTGTAGCGACTGAACCCAGTCAGATCGTTGCGCAGAAGTGAGCCGAAGGGGCCGCAGGTCCTAGCATCGCCTAGCCGAAATTCGATGCTCTGCTAATCCTTGTGCCGATAGACTCTAATCCGTCTGTTGCGGCTCGCTTGTTCGCTGTAAATCTTCCAAAATAAGTAAGCCAAAACGTGACGCTGTTCCTTGTCGAACTGGTCTGCCAGAACATCCGCCCAGTGGAAAAACATTTTGTTGTCTCGCGCAATACTGCGGGCCAAGCGTCGAAAGTCATGTTCAAGCTGGAGGGCTGATACGGCATCTCCCAAAATCGGTTTCAGCATGTTGCCCCAAGCAATACAATCCTTTTTCATTCGCCGCGTTACATCCAAATCCCAACGTAGGTGGAAATTCTTCTCCACATCCTTCTGTGCCTCTAATGAATCGAGCTGTTTTCGCACGCCGTCGCAGGACCGGCACAATCCGCGCCGGTTCTTCTTCTTGTCTCGCCCACACCATTCACAACGTTCGCATTTGCGGACCATCTCCATAAAGTTCATCCGCTCTGTCCTCGCTTCGGATGCAGCCGCCATTCGGCACCGCTTCATTCCCCGCCGATCAAGCCCTTAATGCCAGTCAAATTTGCATAAATCGCCAGCCCTAAGCCTAAAGCGGCGAGTAAATACCATAGGCGATTGCAAATTCGGTATAGGTGTTCGGCGGCTTCACGAACTGTCTTCGCAACCTCCAAAGCACCGGACGCAAATAACGTAACCTCAATCTGCATGAACGCGAGTTTCATTATGTGAGTCTTGAGTAAAGCAAGCTGCCCCCAATCTTTTCGTTCCGAGGAGGTTTTTTCGACTTCTAGTGCTTCTTCGATAGCTTGTTTCACCTTGGCACGATACGAAGCAAAAAGTTCGACATTTTTCTTTCGCGAACGCTTCGGCAGAGCATTAAGTAAGCGCAACACACCTTCCTCCGCGCCCTTTAAGTGCGCTCTCCGGCTCGCCACGGACAATCGATCTTGAAGAATGAACTGTGAATAGTTTTCTGTTCTATGGGCCTTGACGACCGCCGCCTTACTATTTGCAGTTGCAGCATCTATTTTCATGCTTTCAATCTGTGCCTGAATAGCCTCGTTGTTCGCTTCGTCCGAAAACCTATTCTCCGCCTCCCCGATACGGTCTTTCAGGTCTTTTAGCTTATCCCTGAGAATTTCACGAACAAGGAATGACGTACCGACGATTGCCGCGCTGAGAATCGTAAGTTTAGCTTCTTGGGTTAGCACAGTACGCGCACTCCAATTGTGGTGTCATCGAATCGCAGTGCCGGTCACCGCATCCGCTCCCATAAGAATTTGACGGCTTCGTAAACTGCGAAGATTGTTCCCGCGGCGCACCAAATCAAGAAATGAATTTCGCTTAGAACTACGGGGGCCTTACGGATGAACTTGCGGACCTTCGAATGAACTGTACGCATCCTCGTCTCCTGCGCATGATTCTCGACCCGCTGAATCGAGTACGCAGTTTCAGAGAACGCTTACTGCCAACTCTTACGATTCATCCACGCTATCAGCGGATAGCGCAAGCCGTGCATTTCGCAGCATTTCGTTACTGAATTTGTCTGTTGAAGTTGCCTGTGCTGCTCTTGCGTCTGCGGAAATCCCCGCTTTCACAGAGGAGCGATATGAACTTGGACAGACTCGCACAGGCTATCACAGATGCTGAATTGAATTCAAACGAGCGTTGGCGGGATGTATATGGTCGGCGTTCTTGGGCCCGGCGTCTTCTAGCCTGCTGGTACGATTACCATTAGCGTGATAGTACCCAACTTGGTAAGCTTTCGCCGTTCGCGCCGGAGGACTCGATGAAATATATTCTGCCCTTCTTGTTTGTTCTGGTCGCAGTACCCACGTTCGCACAGGAGACGCCGGACCTACCCGGCATTAAGCCCAAGCCTACGCTTGCGCAGTGTAGGGCAGATTCAGACGCGTGGGCGCGCATCGATCCCATGAACGATTCGAAGTCCAATTTCAACCACGACGACCTTCAGGACATGGTCTTTGAGATGGGCCGATGTGTCTACGGCGTGGATGCGAAGAACAAGGAGAAGTACGTACAGGTTTCGACGACTCTCCAGACGTGCATAGCCCTCAGATACTACGACTTTCTGAGCCGCCATCCTGAGATGTGGAAACCGTTCGAGAAGGAAGATGCTGCTGGTCAACGATGATGTCAGAGAACGCTGCCGTAGCAAGAAGTAACTACTGCTCCATGTAGGATTTCACGAAGGCATCAAACTCATCTTCAGTTTTGCAGCGCTTGTCGAGCATGTCGCAAAGCGGAATGTCTTCTTCGCCCCCTGTGACGCGATCCTGAATTTGCCCAATGGTTGTTCCTTCATTCACGTCCAGTAACAACTTGGAAGTGTCAGCGGTATAGCCAGCATGCTCTCCTATCGTGATCCTGCTAACTAGCATGAAACACCGGTTCAGTTTACTGTTGAAGTGATTTGTATGATCGTATCCATACCCATACCCGGCATCCCATTGAGGATTGTCATCCCAGAATACCTTCGCCGCCTTGCTGCATTGCTGGTCGTGTTCGACCTGTGCCCCCGCGATCTGTACGGCGAGCCTTTGTTTCTGGATGGCGGGCCAAGCAAAGATGATGTAGTAGGACACGGAAATCCCTACTAACAAAATCCCGATAGATAGACTCGCCTTGATCATCCGGTCCATGATACTGATCGGAGATTCTACTGCAAAAGAAGAGTAGAATTGGTGGATCAAGTAACAGAGGTCACGATATGACGCCTGTTCAAAACTGCCCTGAATGCGCCGGGACTGGGAAAACGAAAATTCCCTCGGGTAAGAACGCAGGCAAGGAAACCGACTGTGAAAACTGCAGCGGGACTGGCAACATCGTAACCTATCAGGGACCGCAAAAATAAAATGCTTCGGTCATCCGTTGGCTTGAGTGCACGCCTGCGACAGCTCGCTGTCAGTCGGCTCCGAGATGTTGCCCAAGTTCAAATAACCGCATTCCTTCACGTGCTGCTCGCGACGCCGGTGGCGACGCTGAATCGTCTCGATCTGTCGATCCGTCAATCGCAAGGCCAGTTCGGATCGCACGGTGTCCTTCGTCGCACTCATGGCTTCCTCCATCAATTTACGTATTCGCTCTGTACAGGCATGCCCCGCAACTGGGCCTTACTAATCGTCAGCAAATCCCGTCGCTCGCACTCCGAGCAGTAAAGGTCTTCGCGGAGAAGTTCGCCGTCCTCCGTGGTCGCTATTTGCGTGCGTTCATTCCACTCGCCACAGTCGGAACAACGGAACCATTTGTCAGGACCGCTCATGACACCCGCTCCTCATTCCCGGCGTGCAGCGCCAACAGTGTGCAATCTCCACCGCAGAACATTCGGTCGTCAAACGTGCGGTCCGGCAACGTGGGAAGTTTGATGCCACACAGCGCGCAAGAGCCTATCTGTTCGAGGAAAGGAAGTTCAGCAAGAATTACGTGCATTCGGTTTTCTCCCGTGGAGCGCATCACTTCAACTTCTGCATGGCCTCTATATTCGCAGCGGGGAGTGCTTTGACGTAATGCTTCATTGTCACGGATAGCGAAGAGTGCCGCATCAACGATTGAATGATCTTGTCTTGGACGCCCGCCTCGTGCAGCCGCGTTGCAAATCCGCGCCGCAATGCGTGCCAACCCTTCCATGCCGCGGCGGTATCTGCCAGAGCGGTTTTGATGCTCTTGCTCCCCAGCGTCGCCAGATCGAGGGGGCGTGCGTACGGACCTTCGAACACCCAGAGGGTTGTGGGGTTCTTCTTTCGGTGATCCTGAAGTTCCGTTTTGACAGCAGGCAACAAGGGGACCGCGTCCTTGCGCGCGTTTGTCTTTGGGAGGCCTTCGATGCCATGCCATATCGTGCGGTTCACGTTGAGTTGTTCCCGCGAAATATCTTCCCACTTCAACCCTTGCAGTTCGCCCAGTGATAGTCCGGTGTAAGCAGCGACGGTCACAGCAACGCGCGATACACCGTTAAGAGTCTTGCGCATCTGTTCTATTTCTTTGTTTGAATAGGCGTATGTGGCTTGACTCTCTTTTCCCTTGGGGACTTCGGTTCCCTCAATTGGATTTGCACCATCGAATGACCCCATGCGTTTCGCAAAAGAGAACACGCCGGACAGAAAACTCTTAACGTGAATCAGGGTGAGGTGCGACAGTTCGCCTTTGGCGGCGATTTCATTCAGCAAGGATTGAGCGTCTCGCGTTCGGAAACTCGACACGCGGACTCCGCTGACCCGCGAGGAGATATATCGATTGTAGAGATTTTTGTAACCCCGGTGCGTGGATGGGCGTTTGTGAAGTTTGGTGTGCGGGAGGTATGAGGCTTCGATGAAATGTTGCAACGTCTCCGTTCCCGTGGATTGCCGACCTTGATTGATTGGCTGTAGAATATCGTCAGCAAGTTGACGGACACTCGTCACCGTGCGGTACTCGTCGCAATATTCGGCGAGTTTCCGAGAGACTTGCTTGCCGTCCAAGCGGTAGCGCACATGCCATGCGCCGTGACGTTTGAATATCTGGCCTCTTTGCATGATTTAAGTTAGGGGTAGGATATTATCGGCAGGCCAAATGTGCAACAGATGTGGGACAGAAAGTGACGAAATCCTGTGGAGGGGTAGGAAAGTGGCTGACTCCGGCGGTCTTGAAAACCGTTAGGCCCGAAAGGGTCTCGTGGGTTCGAATCCCACCCCCTCCGCCAACCAGTCTTTGTACGGTCCGGAGAGATCCTTTACATAACGTTCCGGAGACATGGGTGACACTCTTAGGCCGAAGGGATTTTGCAGGGGTTCCAACACTCGAGTCTCCAGATCGAAGTACCCCAGATCATAATCCAAGTAGTAGCGGCGATTGATCCAGGCGCCGCCCCAGGGCGTGGGGTCGAAAAAGATAGGGTGCGTTTGGAGTCGACCCCTCTCCGAGCCCACGTGGACGTCTCTCCAGTGAGGATGGTAACCTGTCGCCCCGCGGATTCACGACTGGGTCAGGCGGGAGCTTGCAAGAGCGGTATTCTTCCGATTCGACAGGAATGCTAAGGATGGCATCGGATCCAATTAACGCTCAGCCGATAGGCGCCGACACCTTCGTGTCGCAGCCGGTTTCCTTGCCGCTCACCCGGGCGGCCATATTTCTTGTCCTCACGATCAATCCCCCGGACGAAAATCGCGCCGCGGTTCTTTCTCTCTGTGCCGACCTATCCGGGCTTTTGCGTGCCGTCGGTTTTCGCGACCTCGACTCCGGTCTCTCCTGCATCATGGGATTCGGTTCCGGAGCGTGGGATCGCCTGTTCGGCTCACCGCGTCCCGCGGAGCTGCACCCTTTCAGCGAGATTCGCTCCGGCGCGCGCCAGGCGGTTTCAACACCCGGCGACTTGCTCTTCCACATCCGAGCCAAACGCATGGACCTCTGTTTCGAACTCGCGATGCAAATCATGGGGCGCCTCGGAGACGCCGTCGCGACGGCCGACGAAGTTCACGGTTTCCGCTACGTCGACAATCGCGATCTTCTCGGCTTTGTGGACGGCACTGAAAATCCCACTGGCACCGCGGCCACAGAAGCCGTCTTCATCGGGAATGAAGATTCTGCTTTCGCAGGCGGGAGCTACGTCATCGTGCAAAAATATCTTCACAATCTCGACCGATGGAACGAGCTGCCCACTGAAGTCCAGGAAAAAATCATAGGCCGCAAGAAGCTCTCCGACGTCGAACTCGACGATTCCGTCAAGCCCACCTACGCGCACAGCGCGCTCACCGTGATCGAACAGAACGGCAAAGAAGTAAAAATTCTCAGGGACAACATGCCGTTTGGCCGCCCGGGCCACGGCGAGTTCGGCACCTACTTTATCGGCTACAGCCGCTCGCCTCGCACTGTCGAGCAGATGCTTGAAAATATGTTCATCGGACGCCCTCCCGGCAATTACGATCGCATCCTCGACTTCAGCACCGCCGTTACCGGGAGTCTGTTTTTCATCCCGACGGCGTCATTCCTCGACGATGTCACGCCGGACCAGTCCGCGTCGGGCGCTGCGCCGGTTGGATTTTCCAGTGCTATCGCCCTAGCGAAGGATGGTTCGCTCGGCATCGGTTCCTTGAAAGGAGAGAATTCCCATGAATAACCTATATCGCGAGCTGGCGCCGATTTCCGATGCCGCCTGGGTTCAGATTGAGGAAGAAACTTCGCGGACGTTCAAGCGCTATCTCGCGGGTCGCCGCGTGGTGGACGTTCACGGGCCGGCGGGTTCTGCTCTCTCGGCCGTCGGTACCGGCCACCTTTCCGCGATCGCAGCCCCCGGAGAAGGGGTGATCTCCCGCCAGCGCGAAGCCAAAGCACTCGTCGAGTTGCGTGTCCCATTCGATCTAGAGCGCCAGATGATTGATGACGTGGAGCGCGGCGCCAACGACTCCGACTGGCAGCCCACCAAAGACGCCGCGCGCAAACTCGCGGTCGCCGAAGACCGTGCGATTTTCGAGGGTTATGCCGCCGCCGGAATCGTCGGCGTCCGCCAGGGCACCAGCAATCCCCAAGAATCTCTCCCTGCCGATGTCCGCAAGTACCCGGAAGCTATTGCGGAGGCCCTCAGTCAGTTGCGTCTGGTGGGCGTCAACGGCCCTTATTCCGTCCTGCTCGGCGCCGACGCTTACACCGCGCTCGCCGAAACCAGCGATAACGGCTATCCGGTCCTTGAACACGTCAAGCGTCTGGTCGAAGGCAAAATCATTTGGGCGCCCGCTATTGACGGAGCCTTCGTGGTAACAACCCGGGGCGGGGACCTCGATCTTCACCTCGGCCAAGACGTGTCGATCGGCTACTTGAGCCACAACGACACTCACGTCCACCTGTACTTGCAGGAAACCTTCACCTTCCTGTATCTCACATCGGAATCCTGTGTGGCCCTCGCGCCTCCCTCCAAAGCCTGAATAAATCGCGCAACTCGACCGTCGGCTTCTAAGCCCGGACACCGAATCGCTTTCGCTCATGCCCGGTTAGGACCTGGCGCAGGATGGCATCGGCGCGGAGTGGTAGGTCAGTGCGGCAGCAATTTGAAAACCCAGAGCGTGGTTCCGGCCGCGGGATTCGTAATCTCTGGCGTCAGGCCGGAGCCTGAGCTGATAGGGCCACCGCCGCCGGCCACGACCGCGACATACTGCTCGCCCCGAACGCTATAGGTAATAGGAGAGGCATTCCCCACGGAATTGAGCTCCGTCTGCCAGAGCTGCTTCCCAGTAGCCGCATCGTAGGCGGTGAAGGACCGGTCGAGCGACGCCACAAAGACAAGCCCTCCCGCCGTGGCAAGCAGTGAGCTGACCAGCGGTGCGCGCTCGCGATGTATCCACACGACCTTGCCGGTCGCCAGATTGATGGCCTCCAGGCGGCCGAATTTGCCGTCCGAATTCGGCCGAGCTCGCGTGGCGAAACGAATGTCGTTGCCGCCGGCTGCGACATCAGCGGCGCTGCGCGGTATCCAGCTGTAATTCGCACAGCTTTCGACCAGCGGCACGTACAGGATGTAGCTCGCCGGATCGAAGGCGGTGGTTGGCCAGTTCCGAGCACCATTGGAATTGGGGCACAGAAGCGCTGTCTTGCCGGGCACAGGCTCAAGATCAGGGTTAGTGTTCTCCTTGCCTGTAACCGGGTCAACCGAGCTGACCACGTTCTGCAGGCCGAGATCGCGGGAAAAGACGTATTTGCCGCTGGTACGGTCCATGGCATCGAAGATTGCCGTCTTGCCGCCGGTGACCACCAGGTCGGCCGGCTTGCCGTTCACTGGCAGCGTGATGAGCGACTGCTCGAATACCCAATCCAGATCCCAGATATCGCGGTTCATATGCTGGAAATGCCAAACCAGTTTCCCCGTGTCGGGATCGAGCGCCACGGTTGAGTCCGTGTAGAGTGCGTCCTTGGATTCGCCCGCGCGCGGCTGGGGCAGAATCAGCGTGCCGGCGTCATAGGTATTGCCGGTACCGAAGTAGACCAGATTGCGCCTTGAATCATAGCTGCCAGAGGTCCACACGCCGGCTCCGAAACGCTGGTCAATCGGTGCGCCGTTCCAGCTATCTCCCCCAGGCTCTCCCGGCTGCGCGATCGTATGGAAGCGCCACACTTCGTTTCCAGTTGCGGCGTTGAGGGCAATGATGAAATTGCCTCCCCCGGTGTTGATGCCCAAGCTCGTGCCGAAGATCAGCTTGCCTTTGGCAACCAGCGGACCGCCGTCGATATGAAACGCGACGCCATCCACTTCACCCTCGTGCAATCCCTGATCGCGAGTGAGGACTTCATGGTCCCAGACCAATTGGCCCGTCTTTGCCCCAAGTGCGATCGCATGTCCGTCGGGAGTGAGTGCGTAGAGCGTGTTGCCATAAATCGCGATGTGCTTTATCCGCGATTCACGGCCGTTATGCAGTCCGTCCGGCAGCGATCGGGTGTATTGCCAGAGCGGCTCGCCGGTCGTGGCGCTCAATGCTTGAATGCTCGATCCGCTCTCCACAAACAGGACTCCGTCATGCACCAGCGGTGTGATCTCATTGGCGCTGACCGGCAGCGTGAGCGTCCAGGCAACGCCGAGATCGTGCACGTTCGTGGTGCTGATTTGCTTGACCGGACTGAAGCTGATGTTCTGGTAGGTACGGCGCCACAACAGCCAGTCGCCATCGGCAGGACGCTCGAGCATGGCGTCCGTCACCGGTGTCATATCGGCGAGCAGCTTTGCGCGCCCCGCCATCACGGAATCGTAGATTGCGTCGCGATTGGCCTGTCCGGATGCGAGGATGTCGTACTGAGTGCGGACCGGGGCCAATTCGCTGCTGCCAGCAGGAACGCCGTTGGCCAGAAGAATATAGGCCTCAACGTCGCTATAGGCCCTGTCGCTGAGCCCGGCGGGCGCAGAAGGCGGCATCTTCGCTGCGATGTACGAGTACAATGCATCAGCGGACTGGCTCGACCAGCGGGCCTTGAAAGCCGAGCCTCGCAGCGGGGGACCAAACTCGCCATCGTCGAGATTGGCGCCATGGCAACTCGCGCAATTGTCGTCATAGACCGACTTGCCGCGGTTTGACTGGGCGACTGTAATGCTTACCGCAGGACCGCCTGAAAAAAAACCCGTTGCTTGCGCGAGCACGGTGAAATCGATTAACCACAAACACAAAGCCGCACCACCCAGGAATAAGCACCGGTGCAGTGCAGGACTCCAAGAGGTCGTTTTCATATAGGGCAACTTCTCCGGGTGGGAGTTTGCGGGGTAGTCATACTCGGTCCGCAACTGCGCGCGACGCGTTTCATTTCAATCTCCCCCCTCGGTCCTCCAATCACCAGCCCGCTGGCGACGGCTTCCATGGGGGGTGGGAAAAAGCGTAACTCAGGAAATTGTCCGCTTCAGAAACGCATCAATCCGCGCATTGGCAGCCGGCCCCTGCGGCAACGGGAAAATATTGAACGCGTGCGGCGCGCCAGGATAGACGGCCAGCTCCGCTTCATTGCCAGCCGCAATCCACCGCGAGTAAAGGAACAGCGTGTCGTCCAGCAACGGATCGATGGTCCCGATTGTGAAGATCGCAGGCGGCATGTTCTTCAGGTCCGCATAGAGCGGCGAGACATCCGGATCGCGCGGGTCCACGCCCTTGGGCAGATAGGCCTCGCGGAACTTCTGAATTCCGGTCCTGCCGACGAGTATTCCCTTTTCGGGCGCCCGCGATTGGCTCGGCGTCATAGAGGAATCAAAGTTTCCGTATGCCAGGTTCGCGGAGCGGAAGCCGGTGTAGCCGTGGCGGTCGCGCATGCGAAGCAGCGTGGCCGCGGCAAGCGTGCCACCTGCCGACTCGCCCCCGATGGTGAGTGCGTCGCTACCGAATTCGGATTTGGCGTTTTTTACCAGCCAGACCGCGACGGATTCGCAATCGTCCCACGGAGCCGGATACGGATTTTCGGGCGCCAGTCTGTACTCAACGCTCGCACATGCCATTCCCGTACTCTGCACGATGCGCTCCAGCATCGGATCCTGATTCGCCGCGGAACCGAATACCAGGCCTCCGCCATGAATGTGCATGTAAACGCCCTTGGCGCGTTCCGGTGAGATCACTCGTAGCGCTACTTTGTGGCCGCCCTTGCCGTCGATTTGAATCGTGCGCGCCCGCGCGGACTTCTCCGGTGGCGGGAATCCCCCTCGGCCGCTGGCCATGGCCTCACGATAGGCGGCTGGGCCGACCTCCCACCAGTCGGGCCCGGCGGACATCGCTTTGCGGAACGCTTCGTTGGCCGCAAGCGTCTCCGGGGAGACTGCCGCGGGCTTGAACACCGCTGGATCCAGTGGATTGCTTTTTGCTGTCGTGGCTTCGCTCATCGGATTCGTCTCCTTCTGTCGCCGTGCCGCGGGAGTATACCACCGTGCGTCCGTGTGCGCCCCCCGCGGAGCCGGTCAAGATTGCCCCGGGCCGGAGCCTGCCTCGGGCTAACCCCGTCGCGTGCTAGACTCTCGCCCATGAGTGGGGACCACCTGACTCGCCGCGAAGTTCTGCTCGGTATGGCTGCCTTACCTCTGGTTGAGAGCCCTCAGCAAGCCCAGGCCGCAGCTTCCTCGATCTGCTTTATGAGTGCGATCGAGATGGCCCGGCTGATCCGCGCAAAGAAGCTGTCCGCGCGCGAAGCACTGGCTGCGCATATGACACAAATCGAGCGCGTAAACCCGAAGGTGAACGCCATCGT
>Ga0209624_10000643_pt1 | contig 30619 bp, 27 predicted proteins | sample JacPinW_OM2H0_O1_FD_188565 | JGI IMG/M metagenome (GOLD analysis project Ga0209624, IMG submission 188565) | Forest soil microbial communities from Algoma, Ontario, Canada - Jack Pine, Ontario site 1_JW_OM2H0_O1 (SPAdes) (version 2) | ecosystem: Environmental > Terrestrial > Soil > Boreal...
TACCGTTTATTTCCATAGCGTCTACTTCGTTTCTCTGGTTCAATATTGGCATCCATAAAGCTGCAAGGCAAGCGCAAAGGATATGCGAGCTCGGCCAAATTTGCGGGCTGAGCGCCAATTTGTTAGGCTTCCGGTCAGCGGTGAAGCGATGATGGTGGACGGCGAGCTGGTCCGTCCTGGTCCAGAATTGGTGTAGATTGCTTTGTGAGGACGACGTGTCCGGCGAGAACCGACTGGGGATTTTAGCGCTGTCGCAAGTCCGGAACGTGCGCGCTCGCGCCCACGAGCAAATGGCTCAGGTGCTATCGACAATCGAACGAAGCATCGATCAGGGGCGGATCAAGCCCGGAGAACGCATCGCTCCGGAGCGCGAGCTGGCTGAACAGTTCGGCGCCTCGAGAAGCGTCGTACGCGCCGCCCTCACCGAGCTCCACAACGCCGGGAAGATTGTCAGGAGAGTGGGCCACGGAACGATCGTGCAAGCCGCCCCGGCGGCGCCACACTCAGAGGCTTTCGCGCTCAGGGACACTAGCCCCGTCGAGCTCCTGGAATTCAGGTTGGCGCTGGAGCCTGGGCTAGCCGAGGCGATTGTCTTGAACTCCAGTGAAAACGATCTGAAACTCATCATGGAGACCGTCGAAAGCGGCGATCGCGCCAGCGGCTGGGAGCAGTGGGAGCATTGGGATCGTGCGTTTCATCGCAACCTGGTCGCGGCGACGCACAACCGTCTGACTATCGGCGTCTACGACGCCGTCATCGGCATTCGCCACGAGCGGCCGTGGCTGAAGATCAAACAAGGTCACACCAACGCGACCTTCTGGAAGGGCTACCAGAACGAGCACCGTAAAATCGCAGCCGCGCTCGTGGCCCGCGACGCGCTCGCGGCGGCCGAGGCGATCCGCGATCACCTGACCAAAGTGCGAATCAGGATGCTGGGAGCGTGAGGCGGGGTCACGCTCGTTTCTCGCCCGCCGGCAACGGACAAAAACCACGACCGTTCGCGCGTTTAATTGAATCAGATCTTGTGAGGAAAGAATCGAACGCCATGCGGAATTTTGAGCTTCCTGGTCGGTCGCTGGTGGTTGGCAGAAACGGCATGGCGGCGACCTCCCATGCAACGGCGACTCTCGCGGCCGTCGAGACGCTGCGCGATGGGGGCAATGCGATCGACGCCGCTGTCACGGCATGCGCCGTCCAATGCGTCGTCGAAGCGGGTTCGACCGGCATTGGCGGCGACTGCTTCGTGCAATTGTCGCGCGGCGGCTCCACCGACGTGATCGCCTACAATGGCTCAGGGCGCACGCCGATGGCGGCGACCCCGGAGTGGTACGAACGTCACGGCGTCAGCGTGATAGATCGTCATTCGCCGCATGCCGTGACCATTCCGGGTGCGGTGGAGGCCTGGTCGCAGCTCATAAAAGATCACGGCCGCCGACCGCTCAAGGCTGCGCTCGCGCCCGCGATCGCGTTGGCGCGCGAGGGGTACGCGATCTCGCCTCGCGTGAGCCACGATATTGCTAAGCAGCGCGACCTCCTCCGCCGCGATCCGACCGCAAGACGAACCTTCTTGACTGATGGCGAGGCGCCGAGCGTAGGGTCGGTCCAGCATCAGCCCGAGCTTGCCAAGACCATGGAAGCCATTGGCCGCGAAGGGCCGGCCGCCTTCTATCGTGGGCCGATCGCCGAAGATATGATCGCCTATCTTCGTGAGCTCGGCGGACTGCATACGACGGACGATTTCGCTCGCGCCAAGGGCGAATACGTGAGGCCGATCACGACGGAGTTTCGTGGACGGACCATCTACGAATGCCCGCCGAACGGCCAGGGTGTCGTTGCTTTGATGATCCTGAATATCCTATCGCGCCTTAAGGTCAGGCCCAATCCCCTCGATGTCGACAATCTCCACATTGAGATCGAAGCGACGCGCCTTGCCTACGCCGCGCGCGACGCATTCGTCGGCGATCCGGCTCTTGCCGAAGTTCCGGTCGACTATCTTTTGTCCGATCGCCTAGCTGACGAATTGGCGGCGAAGATTGACCTGTCGCGTGCGATCAAGGATCTGCCGTCATTCGCCGGCGCAGAGCATAAGGACACCATCTACATCGCCGTCGTCGATGAGGAGCGTAACGCCGTCAGCTTCATTAATTCGCTCTTTCATCCCTATGGCGGCGGCCTTATGAGTCCGAAGTCAGGCGTGCTCTTCCACAACCGGGGACAGAGCTTCGTCTTCACGCCGGCGCATCGGAACCAGATCGGACCTGGAAAGCGCCCGATGCACACCATCATCCCCGGCATGGCCGCCGAGAATGGCCGCGTCTTCATGCCGTTCGGCGTCATGGGCGGCCAGTATCAGGCGATGGGCCATGCGTACCTGCTTGCCAAGCTGTTCGATCATCGGCTCGACTTGCAGAGCGCGATCGACTTGCCCCGCCTGTTTCCGCTCCCGGGCACGAACATTGTTGAAATGGAGCAACGCTTACGCGATCTCCATGGGCCGGCGCTAGAAGCGCGCGGGTTCGTGGTTCGGCCCCCGAGCTGGGCGATCGGCGGCGCGCAGGCGATCTGGATCGATTGGCAGCGCGGGACATTGCTTGGCGGCTCGGATTCACGCAAGGACGGGTGCGCGCTCGGCTTCTGAGCGTGCGCTCGAGCAACGCGCATTTTTCGTGAAAGGACGACGGATGCACTCTGACACGCAGCTCTTCATCGACGGGCAGTGGCGCCCCGGCCACGGCGGCGAGGCGCCGGTCCTCAACCCTGCGAACGAGGAGACGATTGGCTCTCACGCTGTCGCCGACAAGGCCGACCTCGACGACGCCGCGGCGGCGGCTTTGCACGGATTTACGAAATGGCGCAACACCTCGGCCTTCGAGCGGTCGAAGCTCATGCGCCGGGCCGCCGATCTTTTGCGGGAGCGCAACGAAAGCGTCGCGCGCGCCATGACCATGGAGCAGGGGAAGCCGCTCGCCGAATCCCGGATGGAAGCCGCCGCAGGCGCCGACGTCATCGATTGGCTGGCGGAGGAAGGCCGACGCGCTTACGGCCGCATCGTTCCCGGGCGCGCCACAAATGTCAGTCAGATGGTGGTCAAGGAGCCGGTCGGCCCGGTCGCCGCCTTTTCGCCTTGGAATTTCCCGATCAATCAGGCAGTGCGCAAGATCTCCGCGGCGCTTGCCTCGGGATGTTCGATCATCATCAAGGGCCCGGAGGATACGCCCATCAGTTGCGCCGCGTTGGTCGCCGCTTTCGCGGACGCTGGCCTGCCGCCCGGTGTGCTCAACCTGGTGTTCGGCGATCCGGCGGCGATCAGCGCCTACCTCATCCCGCATCCGGCGATCAGGAAAATCTCGTTCACGGGATCGACCGCTGTAGGCAAACAGCTTGCGTCGCTCGCTGGTCTCCACATGAAACGGGTGACGATGGAGCTCGGCGGCCACGCGCCGGCGATCGTGTTTGAAGACGCTGACGTTGATCGCGCCGTCAAAGTTTTGACTGCGTCGAAATTTCGCAATGCTGGCCAGGTCTGCGTCGCCCCGACCCGGTTCATCGTGCACGAGAGCGTCTATCCCAAATTCGTGGATGGCTTCGTGACGGCCGCGAAGGCCATCAAGGTCGGCGATGGGCTTGCCGAAGGCGTAACAATGGGCCCTCTGGCCCACGCGCGCCGCCTCGAGGCTATGGAGGCGCTAACGGCGGACGCGGTTTCCCACGGCGCCAAGGTCGCGTGCGGGGGGAAGCGCGTTGGCAACCGCGGCTATTTCTTTGCGCCGACCGTGCTGACCGATGTTCCCATGGGCGCCCGGGTTATGAACGAGGAGCCGTTCGGCCCAATCGCGATCATGAGCGCCTTTAGCCAATACGATGCCGCAATCAGCGAAGCCAATCGGCTGACTTATGGGCTGGCAGCCTATGCCTACACGAAGTCAGCGAAGACGATGGCGGACGTCGGCCGGGACGTCGAAAGCGGAATGGTCTCAATCAACCACCATGGGCTCGCGCTGCCGGAATTGCCTTTCGGCGGGGTCAAAGATTCCGGCTACGGCTCGGAAGGAGGCACTGAGGCGCTCGAAGCCTATCTCAACCCGAAGCTCATCACCCAGATGACGTGACCCAAGCCGTGAGACGAAAATTTTCGCTCGCGCATTTGACCGTGATCCGCATCCCGCCCCCGCAGGTGATCGAGGTCGCCGCCCGCACTGGCTACGACACGGTAGGGCTGCGTCTGATCGGAGGATCGGAAATAACTCCCGCCTATCCTCTGATGGACGACAAGCCGTTGATGCGCGCCACCAGGGCCGCAATGTCGGCGACCGGCGTCGGCGTGCTCGATATCGAGTTCGTCAGGATCACGCCGGACACCGACGTCTCGTCGCTCGAGCCCTTTGCGGCAGCCGGCGCGGAGCTGAACGCGAGATACATGATTACGTCCGCGTACGACCCCGACCTCAGCCGGTTCACCGACCGGCTGGTCGCGGTCAGCGACTTGGCTTCGCAATATGGACTGCGCGCGGTGCTCGAGTTCTTTCCGTGGACAGTGGTCCCGGATCTTAGCGCGGCAGTGACGATCGTCGAGGCGGCCGAGCGTCCCGCGCTCGGAATCCTGGTGGACACGCTTCACTTCAATCGATCGGCTAGCACGATCGATGACCTCGACCGGATTTCCCCATCGCGTCTGCCCTTCGTCCATGTCGCCGACGCGCCGGTGCAGGCGAGCTACACGACCGAAGAGCTGCTGCACGCCGGCCGCGTGGAGCGTCTGCCGCCCGGTGAGGGCGGCATCGATATCAAGCGCATCCTGAATCATATGCCTCAGGACATTCCGGTCGCGCTGGAGGTTCCAATGACCGCCACGGCTGCGGCGGAAGGAGAAGAGGCGGTTGCGCTTCGCGTGCGTCAGGCGGCGGAGCGGTTGCTCATGGCCTGAGCGCCGCTGCTCGCGCTATCGCCGCAAGTTCGTACGCGCGAGCTCGACAATCTCGTCGCCGCGCCCGCTCAAGATCGCCTTCAGCATATAGAGCGAGAAGCCCTTCGCCATCTCGACGGTGACGGCTGGCGGCATGGCGAGCTCCTCGCGCGCCACCACCGCGTCAACCACGACGGGCCCGGGATGGGCGAGCGCTTCGGCGACGCCCGCCTCGACGTCCTTGGGGTCTTCGATGCGAATGCCCTTGATGCCAATCGCCTCCGCCATCTGAGCGAAGTTCGGATTGACGAGTTCGGTCCCGGTCGGGAGGAAGCCGGCCGATTTCTGCTCAAGCTCGATGAATCCAAGCGCGCCATTGTTGAACACGAACACCTTCACCGGCAGCTTGAGCTGGGAGAGGCTCAAAAGATCGCCCATCAGCATGGTGAAGCCGCCGTCGCCGGAAAGCGAGATCACCTGGCGGCCGGGTGAGGCGGCTTGTGCGCCGATGGCCTGTGGCATCGCGTTCGCCATCGAGCCGTGCCAGTACGAGCCGATCAGCCGCCGCTTGCCGTTCATCGTGAGATAGCGCGCGGCCCAGACGATCGGCAAGCCGACGTCGGGCATGAAGATGGCGTCGTCGGCCGCCTTCTCGTTGATGACGCGCACGAGGTGCTGCGGATGCAGGCGGCCGCCCGGCCGGCCGGTGGCGAGCTCGTCGAGGCTCTTGCGGGCGGTGGCGTAGTGTGTCCGCGCCTTGTCGAGATGACGCCGGTCGCTCTTGATCTTGATGCGGGGCATGAGCGCGCGCAGCGTCGGGCCGACCTGCCCGACAATTCCAAGGTCGACCGCGACACGCCGTCCGATCGCCTGCGGACGGATATCGACCTGAGCGACGCGGGCCTCCGTTGGATAGAATGGGCGATAGGGAAAATCCGTGCCGAGCATCAGGAGCGCGTCGCAGGATTCCATGGCGTAATAGCCGGAGGAAAAGCCGATCAGACCGGTCATACCGACGTCATAAGGGTTCTCCCACTCGACGTGGTCCTTGCCGCCCATGGCGTGAACGATTGGCGCTTTCACCGCTTCGGCGAATTGCATCAGCTCGGCGTGGGCGCCCGCGCAGCCGCTGCCGCAAAGAAGCGTGACGCGCTCAGCCATATCGATGAACTCCGCCAGCTCGCCGAGCGCCTCATCCGACGGCGTGATCACGGGCTGCGCCGGCGCAAGTCCGGCGAGCTTCGGCGCTGGCGACGGAACAGCCGGTTTTAGCGCCACGTCGCCGGGAACGACGACGACGCTCACGCAGCGTTCCAGGATCGACCGGCGCACGGCGATCTCGAGCACGCGCGGCATCTGCTCGGGACTCGACACGAGCTCGCAATAGCTCGAGCATTCCTGGAACAGGCGCTCGGGATGCGTCTCCTGGAAGTAGTGCGAACCGATCTCCGCGGAGGGGATTTGCGCCGCGATCGCCACCACCGGGACGCGCGTGCGCTGGCAGTCGAAAAGACCGTTGATGAGATGCAAATTGCCGGGGCCGCAGCTGCCGGCGCAGACCGCGAGTTGACCGGTCACGTGCGCGTCGGCGCCCGCGGCGAAGGCGGCGACCTCTTCGTGGCGGACGTGCATCCATTGGATCCCGCCGCGCCGGAGCATGGCGTCGGTGAAGCCGTTCAGACTGTCGCCCACGACGCCGTAGACGCGCTGCACGCCCGCCGCGGCGAGAACTTCAACCATCTGGTCGGCGACGGTTTGGGCCATCGTGTGCTCCTTGGATGAACCGGCATGGGTTCCGCAACGATAGACGAAACCGGGCGGCGAGCGAAAGAGCGTCGACGTTCACAGCGGGGACCCGTGGCTTATGCGAATGCGGTTGCTGATGGGCCAAGAATGCGCAAGCGTGGCCGCGAGATTTGCCCCGAAGGAGCTCGCTTAATGAACGGAGCCGAACTCATGGTTTCCGCGCTCGAGAACGAGGGCGTGCGGCAAATCTTCGGCGTGCCGGGCGAAGAGAACCTCGACGTGGTCGAAGCTCTACGCCGCTCGAAGATCGAGCTTGTGCTGACGCGTCACGAGCAGGCGGCGGCTTTCATGGCGGCGACGCACGGGCGGCTGACCGGAAAGCCTGGGGTCTGCATCACCACGCTCGGCCCCGGCGCGCTCAACCTGACAACCGGCGCGGCCTACGCGCTGCTCGGCGCGATGCCGATGGTGATGATCACCGGGCAGAAGGGCATTCTGAGTCGCAAACAGGCGGGTTTTCAGGTCGTCGACATCGTTTCGGCGATGACGCCGCTGACCAAGATGGCGGATCAGATCGTCAGCGCCGCCACCATTCCGACCATGGTGCGGGAAGCGTTCCGCGTCGCGCAGCTCGAGCGGCCCGGCCCGGTGCATCTTGAGCTGCCGGAAGACATCGCCCACGCGCCGGCGCCCGACATGTCTCCGATTCCGCCCCATCCGATTGATTTGCCGATTGCGTCCAGCGCCGCCCTGGACCGGGCGGCTCAACTTATTCTCAACGCCGAGTGGCCGCTGATCATGCTCGGCGCCGCGGCGAGCCGGCCGCGGCTTGCGGACGCGCTGTCGGAATTCGTCAGGCGGGTGCAGATCCCATTCTTCAATACGCAGATGGGCAAGGGCGCCGTCACCGGCAGTTCGGACCTCTACATGGGCACCGCGGCGCTGTCGGAGCGCGACTACGTCCATCGGGCGATCGATCGCGCGGATCTGATCATCACCATCGGCCACGACACGGTGGAGAAGCCGCCGTTCCTCATGGGTCCGAGCGGACCGATGGTGCTGCATGTCGGCTATCTGCCGGCCACGGTCGAGGAAGTGTTCTTTCCCCAAGCCGAGCTCATCGGCGACGTCGGGCCCAGCCTCACGCTCCTGGCCGATCGGCTCGAGCATAAGCTGCCGAAAGCGCAGGCGCTGCTTGGCTTGCGCGAGGAGATCCTCGCTCATATCGCCAACCGGGCGGAAGAGAGCCGCTTTCCCCCGACGCCGCAGCGGATCGTCCACGATGTGCGCCAGGTGATGCCGGAGGACGGCATCGTCTGCCTCGACAACGGCATGTACAAGATCTGGTTTGCGCGCAACTACCGCACCCACGTCGCCAACACGCTGCTGCTTGACAATGCGCTCGCTACGATGGGCGCCGGCCTGCCTTCGGCGATCATGGCCGCGTGTCTCAATCCGGACCGCCGCGTGCTCGCTGTCTGCGGCGATGGCGGCTTCATGATGAACTCGCAGGAGCTCGAGACGGCGGTGCGGCTCAAGCTCAATCTTGTTGTGCTGGTGCTCGTCGACCACGCCTACGGCATGATCCGCTGGAAGCAGGCGGTGGACGGGTTTCCGGACTACGGCATGACCTTCGGCGATCCCGATTTCGTCGCCTATGCAAAAGCCTATGGCGCGAAGGGAAGCCGGGTGGAGAGCGCAGACGGCCTAGCGCCCGCGCTCGAAGCGGCGTTCGCGAGCGGCGGCGTGCATCTGGTGTCGACGCCGATCGACTATTCGGAAAATGGGCGGGTCCTGGTCGACGAATTGCGCGCGCAAGGCGCGATCGGCGCCGGGTGACACCCTGACCTAGCCAGTGTGGCGTTTGAGAAACGCTAAGGTCTTCTCGTTGAACTCGCTGACGTTCTCGTAGATCGGGGCGTGCGCGCACATCTCGAAGATGACGAGTTCGCTGTTCTTGATGCCGCTCCGGAACGGCTCCACGAACCGGGTCGAGGTGACGATATCGTGGCTGCCGAACGTGATTTGCGTGGGCGCTTTGATCTTGCCGAGCTCAGCAAGAGCGTCATGGGCGATGACGGCGTTCGACTGGCGGAGGAAGGCCTCAACCGGCTGGTTTGGCCGGCTGCGCACGAAGGCGGCAAGTTGGTCTAGATATTCGGGCTTGGCCGAGTAAAGCTCCGGCGTGAAGCAGAAGGGAAAGATCCCCTGGATGATCATCTCCTGGACGCTGCCGAGACCCTTGGCGATGATTTGCCAATTCCCCACGATGACCTTCAGAAACGGGTCGGTCTTCGGCCAGCAGGAGTGCAGCGACAGCGTCTTGACCCGCTCGGGATGTTTGCTGGCGAGCCACAGGCCAATGGCGCCGCCCAACGACAGGCCGCTCACATGCGCTTTCTCGACGCCGGTCGTGCCCATGAAGGCGGCGACGTCGTCGGCGAACAATTCGGTCGAATAGGTTCCGTCTGGCTTGTCGGTCTCGCCGGCGCCACGCGGATCAAGCGAAATGCAGGTGAAATGCTTGGCGTAGTCGGCGACTTGGAAGGCGTAGCAGGCGTTGTCGGCGGCAAGGTAAGGGATGAGCACGAGCGGCTCGCCCGACCCTTGGGTCTCGTAATTCATCGTGATGTCGTTGACTTTGATCTTGGGCACCGAGATTCCCCCGCGTTGACGCCTCTTCTTCGCTAAGCTTAGGCCTCGGCCAAGGTCAATGCGTCGCGCCGCCGGCCTTCGTCCAGGCGGACATGCCCCCCTCGATGTGCCGGGCGCTGGCGAGTCCCTGATCTTGCGCCGCCTGCACGGCCATCGCCGATCGCTCGCCGAACGCGCAGTAGAAGAGGATCGTCTTGCCTGACCGTACCAGCTCGTGAATCAGACCGCCCTTGCCGATATTGTCCTGAAGTTCGCCGTAAGGCGCGTGAAGTGAGCTGGGAATGGCGCCGGTCCGCTCCCGTTCCCTCTTCTCGCGCGGGTCGATCATCGTGACGTCGGGCCGCCCGAGAAGCCGCTGCGCGTCCTCGGCCGAAAAGGCCCAGCCCTTGCGCGCCACGTCCTCCTGATGCAGCCCCTGATGGATGTTGGCGGGAACGGCGACGTCCATCATTTTCGGGTTGAGCAGATGCAGGCTTTCCATCAGCTTCGCATATTCGTCAGCGTCGCGAACCTGGAGTCGCGGATTGAAGCGCTTTTCCTCGCCGATGCTGCTGACGGTGTCGCCTTTGTAGTCGTGCGCGGGAAAGACCAGCGTCTCCTCAGGCAGCCGCATCAGGCGCTGCAGACTCTCGTATTGGGCGCGGGAATCGCCGTTTTGGAAGTCGGTGCGGCCGGTGCCGCGGATGAGCAGCGTGTCGCCGGTGAAGACGCGATCGCCGAAATGGAGGCTGTAGGAATCGTCGGTGTGGCCGGGCGTGTAGAGCACGTCGAGGCTCACGCCCTCGATGCCGAGCTTGTCGCCGTCGGCGATCCGCATCGACACGACGTCGACCTGGCTCTGCTCGCCCATGATCGTGATGCAGCGGGTGCGGTCTCGCAACGCCCCGAGCCCGGTGATGTGGTCGGCGTGCAAATGGGTGTCGACCGCCTTCACCAGCCTAAGATCGAGCTCCTCCATCAGCTTGAGATAGCGGTCGACCTTTTCCAGCACCGGATCGATGATGAGCGCTTCGCCGCCCCGACGGCTGGCGAGGACATAGCTATAGGTGCTCGAGACGCTATCGAACAATTGCCGGAAGATCATCGAGGCCTCTCACCGCCGCGCGATTCTCGACCTTCCGCGGCCTCTATTTCCTCACCGCTTCATATCACGTCTTGCCTGACCAGTCGTCCCCAATCCTCAGGGGACCGCGTCTTCAATGACCTCGTAGTGCAGCACGCTTCGATCGAAATCGATGAGCGCTGCGATCGCGCCGGGTTCAACGATCGCTTTGGCAATATCGCTCCCGGCGAAATCCTGGATTGCGCCGATCGTTCGCCAACGCGTGAGAACGAGAAACTCAATCGTATCGCCGAGCTGACGCTTGCTGAGTTGTGCGCCCAGAAATCCGGGAACGCGCGCCAACTCCGGAAGCACTTTCGCGCGAAAGTGTGTCGGGTAGGCGTCGGCTTGCAACGGGCTTGCGCGTCCGCGCCATTCGCGAAGGATCATCAGGAGCCTATGACGATGCGGGTCTTTAAGGAGTTCCGGCCTTGATCATTTCGCCGTTGGAGGCCCGGACGTTCCGATCAGATGGGCCTCACGCAACGCCATGAATGCGCCTCCAATGACAGTGGGGCCGAACTTGTCCTCACCGTTCGGCGGCCGGCTGTTGACGGAGCCGGTGATGAGAAGATCGTCCTGCGGCCAATAGGCGAAGATCGTCCGGAACCCGAGAGTTTCGCCCTCGTAGAACCAATAGGCGCCCCCAAGTTCCTTTCGATCGAAGCGGCCGAGGCCAAGGCCAAAGCCGGCCGGCTTGTCGGCGGAGACCTCTTGAAGAGGTAGGCCTGTCTTGTTCGAAACCAGAGTCGTCATCTCTTCGAGCTGCTTTGCGGGAAGGACACGCTTCTCGAAGAGCGCGCGGATCCATAAGCCAAGATCGTGCGGGTTCGAGATGATGGCGCCGGCCTCTGCAGCCCAGGAGCGGTTCTGCATCCGCATGTCCTTGCCAATCAATGGTGCGAGCGTCGATACGGTGCAAGGCTCAGGCTGGTACATGAGGCAATCCTGCAGCATGTAGAGCGCGCGAGGCACACGCGACATAACAGGGCCTGCAGCCGCGGGCCCCGGAAGGGCCCCATCGGCGTAATACGTGTCGTGCAGCCCGAGCGGCTCGAGGATCATCGTCGTCAGCGCCTGCTCGTAATTCATGCCAGACGCGGCCTCGATGATGAGGCCGGCAAGAATGTAATTGGTGTTGGAATAGAACCATCCTTTGCCGGGCGGAAAATGGTTGCCGTTCGCGGGATCGACGAAGCCGATCAGATCCTTGCCGTTGAATTGATGGTGGATGTCGGCGACCTCGATCTCGCCGATGGCGACCGTCTCTGAGTAGTTCGGGATCGGGCTCGTCATCTGGAGGAGCGAGCGGATGGTGACGTCCTTCCATGCCGGATATTGTGGCAGCCAACGCCCGATCGTGTCATCGAGCCTGAGCTTGCCGGCCGCCTCGAGCTTGAGGATCAGCGCGGCGGTGAATTCCTTGGTGTTGCTGCCGATGTCGAAGAGAGTGTCGGGACCGATCGGCTTTTTGTCGCTGAGCCCGTTGTCGCCGGCGAACACCGCAAGGATGGATTTGCCGCCGCCGCGATCGACCTGCAATGCGGCGCCGGACAGCCCCTCGATCGCCGCGCGATCCTTGACGTAGGCATCGAGGACCTGCTGGAGTTGGGCGGTGATCGCGGCGTCGTCGGCTCGCGCCGGTCTCGGAAAGAACGGAACGGCGCCGAAAACCGCCAGAGTCACGCATAGCCAAATCCGCATTGTCTCTGCCTCTTGCAATTGGCTTGCCCAAACAGGTCGCTGCAGAGGATTATCTTCTGCGCGGAGCGTGATCTTGCCGAAGTGCATGTAGTCCGGCGGGTCGAGCAAACCGCCCTAAATCCAATCATGCCGCATGAAGATTCTGACGACTTCAGATTCCGCGTTGAGAAGCCCGGGGACCGAACGGTTGCGGTCTCCATTCGAACCGGCCGGCGACCAGCCTCGAGGATCGTGATACGGGTTTGTCATTGGGTTCACGTCGACCGAAATGCCATAGGCGTGGGGCTGAAGATTTTGGGATTGTCCTCAGCCGGACGACAGTAGAAGCCTACCGTATCGTTGCTCGCGCCATATTCCCCGATTGGAAAATCTTCGTACGGCCGCATGCGTTCGATCGGGAATCCCGCCGCGAAGAGCTCGCCGAAGATTTCGACCGTCTCCTTGGCCAGTCGATGATGCACGACGAGCACGCCATCCTGCACCGCATCATCGAAGCCGACATAGTTGAGGTGAATGGAAACCAGATCATCGAGCGGCACGGGGTGCCCCTCATGCCAGGATCGCCCCTTCATCTTGTCTCTTTGAGGAGCCGTGAGGACGTCGACGCTTGCCTGGAACGTTCGGGCCTGCTCGGCGTGGGCCGCGCTCAACGCCGAGAGACCAATCGCCACGAGGAGCGGTGCTCGCATGTTGAGATTCTCCCGCTCCCCGCCAACCGGAGCGGGAGTTTTTCAGTCTCTATGTGGTTAACAGTGTTTGCGCAATAGGGAGGCGGGCTTTTCGCCTATCGCGCGAAGGAGCTACCTCAGTCGTGAGGCAGCGACGGCTCAGAACGACCCTTCTCTCGAGCCGACTCGGATGCGAGCGCCCTCAGACCGGCTGCTTGACGATGCGGATATAGGGCTTTGGCGAGCGCCAGCCTTCGGGGAACAGTTTCTTGGCGTCGTCGTCGTTGACCGAGCCCGCAATGATCACGTCGTCGCCATGCTTCCAGTTCACCGGCGTCGCCACCTTGTGCTTCGCCGTGAGCTGCATGGAATCGAGCGCGCGGAGAATCTCGTCGAAGTTACGGCCCGTGGTCATTGGATAGGCGAGGAGAAGCTTGATCTTCTTGTCGGGCCCGATGACGTAAACCGTGCGGACGGCCTGGTTGGTCGCTGCCGTCCGGCCCTCCGAGGTGCCCGGCTCTTCGGCGGGCAACATGTTGTAGAGCTTGGAGATCTTGAGATCGTGGTCGGCGATGATCGGGTAGTTGACCTTTGCGCCCTGCGTCTCCTCGATGTCCTTGAGCCAGCGCCCGTGGGCCTCGCTTGGATCAACACTCAGGCCGATGAGCTTGGCGTTGCGCTTGGTGAACTCGGGCTCGATCTTGGCCATGTAGCCGAGCTCGGTGGTGCAGACAGGAGTGAAGTCCTTGGGATGGGAGAACAGGATCGCCCACTTGTCGCCGATCCACTCGTGGAAGCTGATCTTGCCCTGCGTGGTTTCAGCAGTGAAGTCGGACGCGGTCTCGTTGAGGCGAAGCGACATGGGGTTTCCTCCAGTTGGGCATGGTTAAGTCAATTAGGATTATATAATTTGTCAACTTAAAAGCACAGCGCACAGTCGACTCCAGCCCTAAGGACAAGCCGACGGCACCTTATGGGCGGGCAACCGTTACGGCGTCCCAGGCTCAGGCACAAGGCTCGGGAAGCCGAGCATTGGCTTGTCCGTTTCCGCCGCTTTATGATCCGCGCATGACCGAAGCCGAGATCGCCAAGCTTGCGACCTGGCTCGCGAAAGCGGGCCTTGAGGGACGGTCCGAGACCGCTTTGGTCGAGGGCTTTTGCAGCCGCGCGATCGCGGGCGGATTGCCGCTCGCGCGCGTGATGCTCCTCATTGACACGCTCCACCCCATTCACGAGGGGCGCGCGTTCCGTTGGGAGCGCGAGAAGCCGGAAGCGACGCTGACGGAATATGGCCGCACCACCGAAGGGGAGGCGGCCCAACGGTGGCAGACGAGCCCTCTCTACCGGCTCTCGACGAGCGGCGAATCGCTGTTGCGCCTGCGCGTGACCGCGGAGACCGAGGCTGAATTCCCTGCCTTCGCGGAGTTCCGTGAGGCAAAGTTCACGGACTATGTCGCGATCATCAACCGCTTCGCCGAAGATGGCGTGATCGGCGAGATGGATTGTGTGTATTCCTATTGGACGACCGATCGAGCTGAAGGCTTTTCCGAAGATGAACTTGGGGCGCTGAAGCGGCTTACCCCCTTTCTCGGGCTTGCAATCAAAGCTGCTTCGCTCGCTCGCATCGCCGAGACGCTGGTCGAGACCTATCTCGGACGCGACGCCGGGCGGCGAGTGCTTCGCGGCCGTATCGAGCGGGGCGTCGCGGATCGGATCGAGACGGTGCTGTGGTTCAGCGATTTGCGCAACTACACGCGCATCTCCGAAACCTCTCCGCCGGAAGAGATCATTCCCCTGCTCAACGACTATGCCGAGGCCATCGTCTCGTCGATCCACCAGCATTCGGGCGACGTCCTGAAGCTGATCGGCGACGGCGTGCTTGCGATCTTTCCTGCTGAGGAACGAAGTCGCGCTTGCGCCGCCGCGCTCGACGCCGCAGGGGCGGCGCGAGAGGCGGTCACAGCCCTGAATGCGCGCCGGTTCGAAAAAGGCTTGCCTTCGACCGAAATGTATCTCGGCCTCCACCTGGGCGAGGTCTTCTACGGCAACATCGGCAGCAAGGAGCGCCTCGACTTCACCGTCGTCGGACCGGCGGTCAACGAGGTGAGCCGCATCGCCGCCATGTGCCGGTCGGTGGATCAGCCGATCCTCCTCTCAGCGGCGTTCGCGGAATCCTGCGCCAACGAGACGCGCACGTTCGCTTCGGTCGGGCGCTTCGCTTTGCGCGGCGTGGGCAAGCCGCAGGAGCTGTTCACGCTGGATCTTCTCGACAGCCCCGCAGTCGGTTAACGCCGTCGATTGATCGCAGCCGCCGGACCCGCAACAAACGAGGGGAGTGGGCGTTCTTCAGGAAATCGTGGAGATCGCACATGAGTTCGGACGAACGCTTTCCCTATTCTCGCCGCCCCTATTCTCGCCGCGCAATCGTCGGCGCGGGAAGCATGGGTTTCGTGGCCGCTGCCGCGCCGGCTTTTGCGCAGAGTTCGAAGGAGGCGCCCCTCTCAAAGGACGGAGAGACGCCGTCCCCTCAAGGACTTCGAGACCCGCGAACCAAGTACCCGAAGCCGCCGTTTCGCCGGCAGCAGCAACCCTGGCCCGGACTGGCGAGCCGGATGGATCCGCGCCCGGATCACGGCGAGGCGTCCTATCGCGGCTCGGGTCGGCTCGCTGGCCGCAAGGCTTTGATAACCGGCGGAGATTCCGGCATGGGCCGCGCCGCCGCGATCGCCTTTGCGCGCGAGGGCGCCGACGTGGCGATCAACCATCTGCCGGCAGAAGAGGAGGATGCGCGCGAAGTCATCGAACTCATGAAAGCCGAAGGCCGAACCGCATTGTCGATTCCCGGCGACATTCGAGACGAGGCCTTCTGCAACCGCCTCGTCGACGAGGCCGTTCGAGGTCTTGGCGGCCTGGACATCCTCGTCAGTAACGCGGGACGCCAGCAGAGCAAGCCTTCGATCCTCGACATTTCGACCGAGGATTTTGACGCGACAATGAAAACGAACATCTATGCGCCGTTCTGGATCATCAAGGCCGCACTGCCGCATATGCCCCCAGGGTCGGCCATCATCGGCACCGCATCAGAGCAAGCCTACGACCCTTCGCCCGACCTTTACGATTATGCTCAGACGAAGGCCGCGACCATGAATTACGTGAAGTCCCTGGCGAAGCAGCTTGCTTCGAAGGGCATTCGCGTCAACGCGGTCGCTCCGGGGCCGATTTGGACGCCACTTCAAGTCAGCGGCGGCGCAACTCAGGAAAAGCTGGAGAAGTTCGGCGGCCAGACTCCCCTTGGTCGGCCCGGCCAACCCGCGGAGCTTGGATCCATCTATGTCCAGCTGGCCATGTCGGATGCAAGCTTCGCGACTGGTCAGGTCTACGGTTCTGCCGGCGGAAGCGGGCAGCCGTGAGGCCTGAAGCGAGCGCGTCATGCGCGATGTGGTTTCAACCTCGGCTTGACGCGCCCTCCGGGCCGCCTGATACGACGCGGCATGATTCCGCCTGTTCCCTGCGTCCTTAAGGTCGAGCGCCTGGAAAAATCGTTCGGCGACGTGCGGGCCGTGGACGGCGTTAGCTTTCACGTCGCGCCGGGCGAAATCGTGGGTCTGCTTGGCCCAAACGGCGCCGGTAAGACCACGACGATCAATATGATCTTGGGCGTTCTCGAGCCGAGCGCGGGCCAGATCGAGATCGAGGGCGTTGACCTCGCCGCCGAGCGCACCAAGGCGCTGTCCTGCACCAACTTCGCCGCTGTCTACGCGCCGCTGCCCGGCAACCTCACCGTCGAGCAGAATTTGCGCGTGTTCGGCATGCTCTACGCCGTCGAAAATCTTTCGGCGCGAATTGAGAAGCTGCTCGCGGTCTACGATCTCCTGCGTTACCGGCGGACCAAGGCGGGGGTTCTTTCGTCCGGCGAGCAGACGCGTCTCAGTCTCGCGAAGGCAATGCTCAATCGCCCGCGGCTGCTTCTCCTGGACGAGCCCACCGCCTCCATCGACCCTTCGAGCGCCCGCGACATTCGCGCCGGCATCGCCAAATTCGTGGACAACGGACTCTGCGGCGTGTTGTGGACGAGCCACAACATGTACGAGGTGCAGGCGGTGTGTGACCGCGTGCTCTTCCTGTCGCACGGGCGGATCGTGCTCGAGGGCGATCCGAAGACGCTGCCTGAAGAGCACGGCGCCGCGACTCTGGACGATTTGTTCGTGAATGTCGCGCAAGAAGCGCTGCACGACGGTGGTAGACGATGAACGCCTCGCGCATCGGCGCCATCGTCTTGCGGATGTTCTATCTCTATCGCGGCAGCCCGCAGCGCGTCTTTCCTATTTTCATCTTCGTGGCGATCGATATCCTCGTTTGGGGCTTCCTGACCCGCTACCTCAATTCCGTTTCGCACGCAGACCTCAATTTCGTGCCGGCGCTGCTTGGCGCGGTGCTCTTGTGGGATTTTTTGACGCGCGTGATGCAGCAGCTGACGATGACCCTGTTCGAGGATGTCTGGACACGAAACTTCTTCAATTTCTTCGCCTCTCCCTTGCGCACGTCCGAATACCTCATTGGGCTGTTGATCGTCGCGGTGACCACCAGCGGCTTGAGTCTCGTTGTGATGATCATTCTCGCGCAGATCGCCTTCGGATTGTCTTTCCTCTCTTACGGGGTGGCGATCGCTCCCTTTCTCATGGTGCTGTTCGTCACTGGCATCGCGCTCGGCGTCGCCGCCGCGGCCTTGGTGTTGAGGCTCGGCCCCGCATCCGAATGGCTGATCTGGCCGATCCCGATGCTGATCTCGCCGTTCGCGGGCGTGTTCTACCCAGTGACCGTTTTGCCCGTATGGATGCAGGCGATCGCACTGATCCTGCCGCCGTCTTACGTGTTTGAGGGCATGCGGTCGGTCGTCGCCGGACAGGGCCTTCCTTGGGATCGCCTGGCGATTGGCGGCGCGCTCGCCGTTATCTATCTCGTGCTCGCCTGCATGTTCTTCTTCGCGGTCTACCGCACGGTGATCCGCAACGGCCTCATCGCCCGCTACAGCGCCGAGACGGTGAGCTGAGCGTGCCGGCGGCTTTGCAAGATCGGCGCACGCCGTGCGACAAGTGAGCGAAGGGAACGAGCGCCCGATTTGCAGTTGGCGTTCATTTGCTGACTGCGCTCGCCGCCAATCCGGCTGCCGCGCGCCACGATTGCCGACATCGCCGGCGCCGTGCTCGCCCGAAGCAACGAAGCGGAGAGAGCAAAGCGGCAACCATCGCGAAGGCGCGGCATGGAGGCCGAGTGACATTGCGGAACTGATAGTGTTACGCTACTAGCCGCGTCTCGCGGCGTCGCGGCACGGTAGGGAAGCCAGGGCATGATCAAGTTCTATTATCACCCATCGCCGAATCCGGCGAAGGTTGCGCTATTCCTTGAAGAAAGTGGCCTGGAATACGAGAGCGTCCCGGTTGACACCCGCAAGGGTGAGCAGCACTCGCCGAATTACCGTTCCATCAATCCAAACGGGAAGACGCCGTCGATCGTCGACGGCGAGGTAACCGTATTCGATTCGAGCGCCATCCTGCTTTATCTCGCCGAGAAGACTGGGCGCTTCCTTCCCGAGAATACGCCAAAGGCTCGGGGCGAATTGTTTTCGTGGCTGTTCTTCGTTTCAAGCGGAATTGGTCCATATTCCGGCCAGGCCTTCCACTTCAATATGGCGGCGCCTGAGAAGATCGAATATGCGATCAATCGCTACAATTTCGAAACGCACCGGCACTGGAAAATCCTCGACGACCGGCTGGCCGGACGGAAATATACGCTCGGCGACACCTACACGATCGTGGACATGTCGATTTGGGGTTGGAGTTCGGCTGCTCCTTACCTCTTGGGCGCGGAGACTTGGTCAAAGATGGCCAACGTGAAGCGGCTCGTCGATGAGATCAACGAGCGCCCGGCCGTCGCGCGCGTCAACAAATTGAAGGAGAAGCACGCCTTCAAGCAAGAGTTCGACGACGAGGCCAAGCGGCATCTGTTCCCGCATCAGACAAAAAAGGCGAGCTAACTTCGTGCTCGCCTCGGCAAGCTAGACGGCCTTGCCGATCAGCGCGCCGATCGCAGCGGTCACGGCCATGGCGAGCGCGCCCCAGAAGCCGACTCTCAGCGCTGGCTTCATCATCGGCGCGCCGCCGGCCCAGGCGCCGAGCGCTCCGAGCGCGAGCAGAAAAACCAATGCGGCGGCGGGGACGGCTTTAACAATGGCGCCTGGCGGCGCGAGAAACGCCGCCAGCGTCGGCAGCGCGGCGCCGATTGAGAACGCGAGCGCCGATGTGAAGGCGGCCTGAATAGGCTTGGGCTCAGAGCCCTCGCTCAAGCCGAGCTCGTCACGCGCATGGGCGGCGAGCGCGTCCTTGGCCATGAGCTGATCGGCCACCTGGCGCGCGAGCGTCGGCTGCACGCCACGATCTTCGTAGATGTGAGCGAGCTCGCTTTTTTCCTTGGACGGCTGCTCACGAAGCGCGCGCCGCTCGCGCGCCAGATCAGCGGCCTCGGAGTCGGCCTGCGAGCTCACGGACACATACTCGCCCGCCGCCATCGACATTGCGCCCGCCGCCCATCCCGCAACCGCCGCCGTCAGGATTTCGGACCGCCCACCCGCGGCCGCCGCGACCCCCATGATGAGGCTTGCGGTCGAAATGATCCCGTCGTTGGCGCCGAGGACGGCCGCCCGCAGCCAGGCGGTCCGGTGGACGTAGTGCGATTCCGCTCCCGGCATTGCGCCGATCCTCTCGTCCGACCGCTTGTCATCTTCAAGTGACATTACGCGGGGCGGAACGTCCAGCCACATGCGCGCGCCGATCCATAGCTTGATCGGGTTCGGCGGCGGCGTCCACCGCCCTTGCGAACAAAGCGGGAAACATGGTTGCGTCGACCCATGTCGCTCGCCCTGATTCGCTCGAGCCCGGCCGTCGATCTCAATCCCGAGCAGCAGCTTGCGGTGGAGTATGGGCTTGGCGCGCCGAAAGGCGCCGGGCCGCTGCTCGTCATCGCCGGCGCAGGCTCGGGCAAGACGGCGATGCTCGCGCATCGCGTGGCGGCGCTCATCCTTTCAGGCGCCGATCCGAAGCGCATCATGCTCGCCACCTTTTCGCGCCGCGCGGCGGCGGAGCTTGGCCGTCGTGTCGAACGCCTGCTGGCCCGCCGTCTCGCGCCTGAGGCTGCCGCTGCGGCGACGCCGGCCTATGCGGGAACGTTTCACGCTATCGGCGCGCGGCTCCTGCGCGAATACGCGACGCGCCTCGGCCTCGATCCGCAATTCACCATCCATGATCGGGAGGATTCGGCCGACCTCATGAACTGGGCGCGCCATGAATTCGGCGTCGGCGATCTGAAGGAGCGCTTCCCGACAAAAGCGACGTGCCTCACGATCTATTCGCGCGTCGTTAACGCGCGAGGCGATCTCAAGGCGACGCTGGGCAAATGGTTTCCCTGGATCGCCGCGCATGAGGACGCGCTACGGGGGCTGTTCGCGTCTTACGTCGAGATGAAGCAGCGCCAGAACGTGCTCGATTACGACGACCTCCTGCTCTATTTCTCCCAGATGCTGGCCGAGCCCGCGATCACAGCGGAAATCGCCGGGCGCTTCGATCATCTGCTCGTCGATGAATATCAGGACACCAACGCGCTGCAGGGTGAAATCGTGTTGCGCTTAAGACCTCTGGGACGCGGCCTGACTGTCGTCGGCGACGATGCGCAGGCGATCTATTCATTTCGCGCCGCGACGGTGCGCAACATTCTCGATTTTCCCGCCGCGTTCGATCCGCCGGCGCATGTGGTGACGCTTGAGCGCAACTATCGTTCGAGCGGCGCGATCCTTGCCGCGGCCAACGCGGCCATTGCGCTCGCGCCCGAGCGCTTCGCCAAGACGCTTCGCACCGATCGGCCGCATGGGCCCCTTCCCGCGCTGGTCACTGTGGCGGACGATTCCGACCAGGCGCGCTTTGTCGCGATCCGCGTGCTCGCCAATCGTGAGGCGGGCGCATCGCTCAAGGCGCAGGCGGTGCTGTTTCGCGCCTCCCACCATAGCGCGGCGCTCGAGCTCGAGCTCACCCGCCGCAACGTGCCGTTCGTCAAATACGGAGGCCTGAAGTTTCTCGACGCCGCGCACGTCAAGGACGCCGTCGCGCTCATGCGCTTTGCCGAAAATCCGCGCGATCGGGTGGCGGGCTTTCGCATCGCCCAGCTCCTGCCGGGCGTCGGGCCAAAGGTCGCCGAGACCATCGTCGCTGCGGCGGCAGCCGACGACGGCTTTGCGACCATGGCAGCGCTCTCGACGCCAGCCAGGGCGCGGGACGGATTTCCCGCTTTCGCCGACCTCATGCGCAGGCTGGCGTCGCGCGCCGCGCCATGGCCGGCGGAGATCGCCGACGCGGTCGCGTGGCTGAGCCCGCTCATGGAGACCCGCTACGACGACGCGCGCATCCGGATGGGCGACCTCGAGGCGCTCGAGCGGATCGCCGCGTCGTTCCCGTCGCGCGAGCGGTTTCTGAGCGAGCTTGCGCTCGATCCGCCCGACGCGACCAGCGACGAAGCCGGGCCGCCGCTGAGGGATGAGGACTTTCTCATCCTTTCGACCATCCATTCGGCCAAGGGCCAGGAATGGCGCTCGGTGTTCGTGCTCAACTGCGTCGACGGCTGCATTCCCTCCGACCTTGCCACCGGCTCATCCGAGGAGATCGAGGAGGAGCGCCGTTTGCTCTATGTCGCGATGACGCGGGCTAAAGACGAACTCGCGCTCGTTGTCCCGCAGCGTTTCTATGTCCATGGGCAACCTCGGAACGGCGACCGCAGCGTCTATGCGGCCCGCACCCGCTTCATCCCGCCGACGCTTTTAAAGCACTTCGACCGACAGACTTGGCCCGAGGGCGAGCCCGCGCCGCAGCGCAGGGCGAGCGACGGCCCGCGGGTCGATCTTCAGGCGCGAATGCGGGCTATGTGGCGGTAGTGCCGACCATCAGCGCATTTTACGGGATCCTGATCCAAATGTTTTGGAAGGACCATGCGCCGCCGCATTTTCATGCGCTCTACGCGGAGTACGAAGCGGTAGTCGACATTCGGACCCTGGAAGTCATAGACGGCGGCTACCACGCCGAGCAATGGCCCTTATGCTTGAGTGGGCGCAAGAGCACCGTGCCGAATTTATGGAGGATTGGGACTTATGCGACCACAACCAGTCGCCGAAGAGGATTCAGCCGCTGCCGTAGCGCCTGCGGCGCGGCGGGTGATGCCTTGGCGCGCGGTGAGCGTCGACGCCTTGCAAGGCTATCGACTACGCGTCCGCTTCGTTGACGGCCTCGAAGGGGTCGTAGACATGTCGGAGCTTGTTGCCTCCCCGAACGCGGGTGTCTTCGCGGCCTTGGCTGATGCCGAGGCCTTCAACCGCGTTTTCGTCGCACTAGGCGCTGTGTGCTGGCCCGACGGGCTCGATATCGCTCCTGATGCGATCTACGCGGCGATCAAGGCGAGCGACCGCCGGGAGTGCGTCCTATAGTTGACCACGCCCACGCAATCGTAGAGTCACTTCCTCATGCGTCCCTACATCATCTGCCATATGGGCACGTCCATAGACGGCGGCCTGCATCCCAGCCGTTTCACCCGGCCTGCCGCCGGCGTGTCGGTCGACGCCTTGCGCCGACACTATGAAGCCATTCACGACCGCTTTGAGGCCGAGGGCTGGATCGTCGGCCGTAAAACCATGGCGGAAATGGCTAAGGGCCGCGAACGACCCGTCGCCGCCGCTTCGCCCCTCGGGCGCGAGCCACACCTTGGGCAAAGGAACGGCAGGGACCTCGCCGTCGCCATCGATCCCTTCGGCCGAGTCCACTATGGCAAAGACAATGTGGCTGGCGATCACGTCGTCGCTGTGCTTGGGGAGCAAGTCTCGGACGCCTATCTGGCCGAGCTCCATGGGGATGGCGCCTCCTATATTTTCGCGGGTCCAAAGGGCGAGGACCTCCCTGGCGCGATGGCGCAGCTCGCCCAAGTTTTCGGCGTCAAGAGGCTCCTTCTTGAGGGCGGCGGCAGGATCAACGGCGCCTTTCTCAAGCATCGGCTGATCGACGAGTTCAGCACTCTTATCCATCCAGCGGTCGAGGGCGTGGCCGGCGCGCAAAGCATCGTCGACTATGACGGCCCAAGCGGCGAACGCCCGGGCGCCGGGCAGTCGCTCCGACTGATTGGCTGTGAGACGCTGGAAGGCGGCATGGTCTGGCTGCGCCATCGCGTCGAAGAGGCGCCGGCGCCAACCACGCAAGGCTAACCGCGGAGGCGGCGCTCGGGCAAGCGCCTTTTCGCTTGCGCGCCGTGACAAACTCAATAATAGCTAAGATGTCAGGACGATTAACCGACAAGCGTCGCGTGCGCGACGAAGAAAAGTCGGAGCGCGCGGAGGAACGCTGGTTTGCCGATCCTTGAACTGAACGCGGTGTCGAAGCATTTCGGCGCGATCCACGCGCTGAACGAAGTCGACATGACGCTCGAGGCCGGCGAAGTGTTGGGGCTGATGGGCGACAATGGCGCCGGCAAGTCGACCCTGGTCAAGGTCATCGCTGGCAATTTTCCCCCGACCCACGGCGAGATCCGCCTTGCCGGCGAGGTGGTGCACTTTCACAAGCCGGTCGAGGCGCGCGAGAAGGGGATCGAGGTCGTCTACCAGGACCTGGCGCTCTGCAACAATCTGTCGGCGGCCGCCAACGTATTCTTGGGGCGTGAAATCAAGCGCGGCGCGGGTCCGTTCCGCTGGCTCGACCACAAGGCCATGGCCAAGCGCGCCGGCGAATTGTTCACCGAGCTCAAGTCCGAGACGCGGCCGCGCGACCTCGTGCGCCAGATGTCGGGCGGGCAGCGCCAGGCCGTCGCCATCGCCCGCACGCGGCTGTCGAAGGCGCGGCTCGTCTTGATGGACGAGCCGACCGCTGCGATCTCGGTGAGACAGGTGGCCGAGGTGCTGGACCTTATCCGTCGGCTGAAGGACGCGGGCATGGCGATCATCCTCATCAGCCATCGTATGCCCGACGTATTCGCCGTCTGCGATCGGGTCATGGTGATGCGGCGCGGCAACAAGGTTGCCGACAAGCCGATCAAGGCGACGAGCCCGGAAGAAGTGACCGGCTTGATCACCGGCGCGATCCACGCGGCCTGAGGAGCCTTCCGATGGCAAGCGAAGCGCCGCGAGCAAACGTATCCATCGAATCGGTGCTGGGCGTCCAGCAACACAATTTCTGGCAACGCTTCTCGAGTTCGCAAGCGTTCTGGGTGACGGTCGCGCTCATTATCATTTGCATCGTGATGAGCTGGCTGCAGCCGGCGTCGTTCGCCACCCCTGACAATTTCTACAACACCACGCGCAATTTCTCCTTCATTGGAATCATGGCGCTCGGCATGACCGCGGTGATTGCGACTGGCGGCATCGACCTCTCGGTCGGCTCGATCATGGGTCTGACCGCGGTCTCGTGCGGCCTCGTTCTCGAAGCTGGCTATCCCGCTTGGGCCGCCGTGATTGTCGGCTTGTGCGCGGGAGGCGTCGCCGGCCTCATCAACGGAATTATCATCGCCTATCTCGGCCTCTCGCCCTTCGTCACAACGCTGGGCATGCTGGCGATCGCGCGGTCGGTCGCGGTGGTGCTGTCGGGAAACCGCATGATCTACAAGTTCGGCCCTGGCGGACCAGCCTTCAAGGCGCTGGGCAGCGGCTCGTGGAACATCACGTCAAAATTGGCACTGAGCTCTCCGCTTCTTTTCCTCATCCTGTTCACGTTTATCCTGGCGCTTGTTTACAAGATGACGAGCTGGGGCCGCCACGTGCTCGCGATCGGAGGAAACGAACAGGCCGCTCTGTTGACCGGCGTTCCCGTCAACCGCATCAAGGTGCAGGTGTATGTCTTCTCCGCGTTGACTGCGGCTTTCGCGGCCATTCTCTCCGTTGGCTGGGCGGGCTCGGCGATCAACGCCCTTGGCGCCACCTACGAGCTTCTCGCCATCTCGGCCGCGGTGATCGGAGGTGCAAACTTGATGGGAGGCGAGGCCAGCGCCTACGGCGCCTTCATTGGCGCGGCGCTGATCTTTGTCATCCGCAATTCGCTGCTGATGGAGGGCGTCGATTCAAATTGGCAGGGCACGTTCGTCGGCTTGTTCTTGATCGGAGCGGTTTACCTCGGGAAGCTTCGAGGAGCGAAACGCGAGTGACCCCGTTGTGGGGTCGCGTCTAACTGGCCGCAGGGCCATAACAAACTGGGAGGAAAGCGAATGTTGAAACTGATGTTGACCGGCGCTGTCGCCGCCGGAGCCATTCTTGCAGTATCGGCCTCGGCGCGAGCCGCAGACGCCTACACCTTTGCGCTCGTGCCGAAAAACACCAACAACCCCTTCTTCGACCAGGCGCTCGCCGGGTGCAAGAAAGCGGAAGCCGAACTCAAGGGCGCCGTCAAGTGCCTGTACATCGGACCCGGCGAACATGGCGGCGGCGACGAGGAAGCGCAGATCGTAGCCGACCTCGTCACCAAAAAAGTCGATGGCATCGCCGTGTCCCCGGCCAACGCGCCGGCCATGGCCAATGCGCTGCAGGGCGCTGCCCCGGCGAAGATCCCGGTTCTCACCTGGGACTCGGACCTCCTGCCTCAGGACAAGGGTTTGCGCGCGGCTTACGTCGGCACGCACAATTATGACATCGGCGTCAACATCGCGAAGCTCGTCCTGGCGATCAAGCCGAAGGGCGGCACGATCTGCATCCAGTCCGGCGGCGCCGCCGCGGCCAACCATAACGAGCGCATGCAGGGCATCCGCGACACCTTATCGGGGACGAAGAGCGCCGAGTCGCCCGGCGCTCGCCTGACCGGACAGAACGGCTGGAAGGAGCCGGACGGCTGCCCGCTTTACACGAATGACGACTTTACCGTCGCCAACCAGCAGATGGAGGACATCCTCAACAAGTATCCGGACCTCGACGCCTTCACGCCGACCGGCGGCTTCCCGCAGTTCCTGCCGGACGCCTATGAAAAGACGGCGACGAAGTACAAGGACAAGATCGCTTCAGGGGCGCTTGCGCTTGTCGTCGCCGATACGCTCCCGATCCAGATCGATCTGATGAAGAAGGGGCTCTCCTCCGGGCAGGTCGGCCAGCGGCCGTTCGAGATGGGATACAAGGCGATGTACTTCCTCAAGGACATGAAGGACGGCAAGCCCGCGCCGGCGGATCCGACCTACACTGGTCTCGACGTCTGCACGCCCAAGACCGCTGACACGTGCGTCGGCGGCGGCAGCTAAGGGCTTACGGAGCATCAGCGAAATAGACGAGGGCCGGCTTCGCGCCGGCCCTTTTGTTAGAACGTCTCGGCGATGAGCGCGCCGATCTCCTTATGAACCGCATTGCGCGCGTCCGCCGGCGCGGATGACTCGGTGTAATAAACCGTGGCGATGAGGGGCGCGCGTCCGGGCGGCCAAATGATTGCGATCGCATTCGTCGATCCGCGCTCGCCGGTGCCGGTCTTGTCGCCGATCCGCCACGAGGGCGGCAGCCCCGCGCGCAGCCTTTTGTCGCCGACCTTGTCGTCCACAAGCCAAGCCTGGAGCTGACGGCGAGACGCGTCTGACAGCACATCGCCCAACAATACCTTCTGCATGCTGGCGGCCATGGCGCGTGGACTCGTGGTGTCGCGTGGGTCTCCGGGGGTCGCCTCGTTGAGGCTAGGCTCGTTCCTGTCGAGCCGCGTCACCTCATCGCCCAGCGAGCGCGCGAACTGGGTAAATCCTGCGGGCCCGCCGATCGATTGCAGGACCAGATTTGCGGCGGTGTTGTCGCTCCAGTCGATCGCCGCGGCGCAGAGATCTGCGACAGTCATGCCGCCTTCGGCGACATGCGCCCCGGTGATCGGCGCGTATTCGAGCAGGCCCCCCGGCCCGTAGGCGATTTTCCGGTCCAGGCGCTCGGCGCCGTCGTCCACGCGCTGGAGCGCCGCGGCGGCGGCCAGAAGCTTGAACGTGCTGCACATCGGAAAGCGCTCGTCGGCGCGGTGCTCGATCGTCGCGGCGGTCCCCGTGTCGCGCATGAAGACGCCGAGGCGACCACCCTCGCGCGCTTCGATTTCTGCGAGTCGCTTGCTGGCGAGGGCCAGGCGCTTCTCGGTTGAGGGGGCGGCGGCCCGCGCATGAACGCACGCGGCTGATGCCGCGAGGCCGGCAAGGAACAAACGTCGGTGCATGGTCTCGCCTCCAATCCGGAGGGTCGCGATCCGCCGCATAACTGAGGCGCGCGGATGGCGCGCCCATCTTTCGCGACGAACGGCTGCGCTGCCGGAAAGAGGTCCGAGGGTATGTGCTCTCCAAGCCATGTAAGGTAGGCTCGTGCTCTGGCGCGACGCGGGGCGCCTCGTCTACACATGCCGATCACAATTCGGCGCCACATCTGCATGAGGCATTGGGACGCGCCTCATAGGGGAGAAATCAATGCGCTTGACTGTCGCCGGCGCCGCCATTGCTGCGCTGCTCGCGGTTACAGGATGCTCCAAGGGCGACAGGGGCGAACAAGGCCAACCGGGGCAACAGGGACAGCAGGGTCCCGCCGGCCCGGCGGGGCCGAAGGGCGAACCGGGCGTAGTCGGCGCCATCGGACCGCAAGGGCCGAAAGGCGACACGGGCGCTGACGGGCCGCCGGGGCCGAAAGGCGAACCTGGCTCGGCGGGTCTGCCGGGACCTCCGGGGCCGCCAGGCCCTGACGGGCCCCCAGGGCCGAAAGGAGACATCGGTGCCGCCGGACCACCCGGGCTGCAGGGAGCGAGGGGCGAGCCCGGACCCGAGGGGCCGGCCGGACCTCAAGGGGCGAAGGGCGATTCCGGTCAGATTGGGCCGGCAGGACTCGCAGGACCGGCTGGGCCAAAAGGCGAAGCCGGCAGCGCTGGCGCCGTCGGCGCAGTAGGGCCAGCTGGACCTCAAGGGGCAAAGGGCGAAGTCGGTGCGGCCGGAGCAAAGGGCGAAGTTGGCGTGGTCGGTCCAGCGGGACCGCCCGGACCCAGAGGCGAGGTTGGCGTGGCCGGACCACCTGGAGCAGTGGGCCCACCTGGGCCGAAGGGCGACGCCGGGGATGCAGGGCCAAAAGGCGAGGCTGGCGCGGCAGGGCCCGCCGGACCGTCCGGACTAAGGGGCGAAGCGGGAGCAGTCGGGCCTAAGGGTGAAGCGGGCCTAGCGGGAGCCAAGGGGGAGACTGGCGCAGTTGGCGCACCTGGGCCCAAGGGCGAAGCCGGCGTCGCCGGCGCGATTGGCCCTCAGGGGCCGACAGGGCACATTGGTCCCTCCGGGCCGCCCGGCCCCCCCGGATTGGCTGGAGCGCAAGGGCAGGCGGGCTCCCCTGGTCCTCAAGGCCCCGCAGGACCGCCCGGGGCGCAAGGCCAGCCCGGAGCCAGCGCCAGTTTCAGGGTGGTCAGCGATTCCGGTCAGGCGTCGTGCGGCGCGGGCGAGATCATGGCCAGCGCCTATTGCGCGGGCGGCGCTGCAGTGCGCATCGATGGGACGACCGGCGCAAGCTGCGATAGCGGAGCGAAGGCGGTGATCGTCTGCGCAAAACAATAGCTGGCGTTCGCAACGCGGCGGGCGTTAGGGTTCGGCCGAGAGCCCACGGCGAAGGATGATCGCCTACGGGTCCAATCGATTAAACTTAGGGAGGAAGCGATGCATCGACTGACGGTTCTTTATCCGGCGAAGGACGGCGAATCCTTCAACTATGAGTATTATTTCGGGAATCATCACAAGCTTGTCGTCTCGCGGTTTAAGCCGGAAGGGATGGTCAGTTGCGAATTCGATAAGGGCGTGTCCGATCCGTCTGGCGACAAAGCGCCCTATCTCGCCATCGCTTATCTCAAGTTCAATTCGGCCGATGAACTTCAAAAAGCGCTCGCCAAGCATGGCGCGGAAATTCTGGGCGACATCCCCAACTACACAAAGATCGAACCGATCATGCAAGTGAACGAGGTGATGGCGAGCTGAGGTCGGAGGCTCGCCAAGGATTGAGTTTGGAGCGGCGCCAATTGGCGCCGCGAATGGCGCCGCCCGCAAGGCGTCACTGTTTCTATCGATCAAATTGATGAGCGTGCGGGCGGCGTCGTCCGCAAGTGTCTGCGCCGTGTGACCCCGCTCACAGTCAACAGCTCCCTGACATCCTAGAGCAACACAGGTTTGCTAACGAGGCGCAGGCTGGCGGGGAGGGCTGCAATGACGATCGAACTCAAGGTCTACGATAACGGCGATCATACATGCCTGGTTTGGCTGCCTGCGAATGCGCAGGCTATTCCGGACTGCCGTGGCTTCGCGATTCATCGAACGCGGAAGCTGGCGGCGGGAGGGGCAGCGCAAGACACCTATATCCACGGGTTTGTCGGATTTTCCGACGACGACAAGCTCGATCCGACCGCGCTGTGGAAACGCCCGGTGCAGCGATACATGTGGTGGGACTACCTGGTCGACCCCGGCGATGAGGTGCAATATTCGATCATCCCGGTCGTTGGACCCGACAAAGACCATCTGACGCTCTCGCAGGCTGACGCCAGTGCGCAGACGCCGCCCATGACAATCACCGGGCAGGCGTCAGCCCACATCTCCGCCTATTTCAACAAAGGCATTGTCTCGGCGCAATGGGTGACCCGTGCTCTCGCCGCCGTCGGACCGGACGCGAAACTCAACGATCTGATCGGTCAACCCGGCAACTCGCTGCGCAATGCGCTGAGCGGCCTGCTGCGCCCGCAACTGCTCAACATCCTCGCCGACGTCAAGCAGAGCGGCGGCGAGATTTACGCTGCGCTCTACGAATTGAACGATCCGGAATTGATTCGGGCCCTCGTTGCGCTCGGCCAGAAATGCCATCTCATCCTCGCCAACGGCGCTTTCAATTCGAAGAAACATGACGAGAACAGCGTTGTGCGTGCGCAGCTGCACGGCAAGATCGACCTGCACGATCGCTTGGTCTCCAGTGGCCACTTTGCCCACAACAAATTCATCGTCGCCTGCGATTCATCTGGCAGCCCGCAGCGCGTCCTGTCCGGCAGCACCAACTGGACGAAGACCGGACTCTGCACCCAGGCCAACAACGGAATCATCGTCAACGACCCGGATCTGGGCGCGCATTTCATCGATCAATGGAATCTGCTGAAGGACGCTGGAAACGCCTATCCTGCGTCGCTCGCGAAAGCGAACTCGACATCGAAGTCCTTCAACGTCGACGGCGGCTCGATCACCCAATGGTTCGCCCCGACCGACAAGGGCGAGGACCTGGACTACGCGCGCAAGCTGATCGACGGCGCGGTAGAAGGCATTCTGTTCCTCTTCTTCAATCCAGGCGCATTCGAGCCGGACGACGAGCCGGAGCGGTGGACGCTTCTGCAAAACATTCTGGCCAGGCACCAGGAGGGAACGCCGAACTACGATGGCGATCTCTACATCCACGGCGTCGTGAATCAGGAGATCCCCGGCCTCACCACAGAGGGCTCCGTGAAGGCCAGCAAGCACGTGGCCGGCGATCCGACAAACCCGAGCCCCGTGAAACTTTATGACGGCGGCAAGACAGCCCCGATTCCCGTTCCCTACGATTCGATGGTGCCCAAGGCGATCAAGGACGCCTTCCACGACTGGGCCAGCGAAGTCATGAACCAGGGCGTGCACGTGCACAGCAAGGTCATCGTCATCGACCCGTTTGGCAAGAACCCAGTCGTCATCACCGGCTCGCACAATCTGGGTTACAAAGCCTCGACCAAGAACGACGACAATATGATGATCGTGGAAGACAACGCGCCGCTCGCCGCCTCCTACGCCGCCAACATCATTGCCATCTAC
>Ga0209624_10000644_pt1 | contig 30604 bp, 32 predicted proteins | sample JacPinW_OM2H0_O1_FD_188565 | JGI IMG/M metagenome (GOLD analysis project Ga0209624, IMG submission 188565) | Forest soil microbial communities from Algoma, Ontario, Canada - Jack Pine, Ontario site 1_JW_OM2H0_O1 (SPAdes) (version 2) | ecosystem: Environmental > Terrestrial > Soil > Boreal...
TCTGCTTTATTTCTTTGCAAATATTCTAACAATCTAGACTCTTCTAATGCTTGCTTTTCTTCTATTAACTTTCTTCTTTCTTGCTCTTGCACAATCATTGCTGCTATATCGCTATAGCCATTCTGGTTCGCAAGATCCAATGCTGTTTTGTGATCCTTATCTTTGCAATCAATATCTGCGTTATGCTCAATAAGTAGTTTGACTATCTCTGGGTGATTCCATAGACAAGCTATATGTAAAGGAGCCCGGCCACCATCATCTGCGATGTTAATATCTGCTTTATACTCAATAAGCAGTTTTACTGCTGCATCTTTAGTACTGCCCCAACAAGCTTCATGCAAAGGAGTCCTGCCACAATTATTTTGCAAGTCAATATCTACCCCATGTTCAATAAGCAATTTGACTATCTCTGGGTGATTGGACATGCAAGCTTCATGCAAAGGAGTCTCCCTGCGATTATCTCGCACGTTAATATCTGCTCCATGTTCAAGAAGCAGTTTTGCCGCATCTTTAGAATTACGCATACAAGCTTCATGCAAAGGAGTCCGGCCATATTTCTCTTCTGCTAAGTTAATAGCTGCCTTACGCTCAATAAGTAGTTTGACTATATTTGAATAGTTTCGGCTACAGGCTAAATACAAAGGAGTCTGGCCATATTTCTCTGCTAAGTTAATATCTGCTACATGCTCGATAAGCAATTTAACTATCTCTGAATACCCCGCCCAACAAGCTTCATGCAAAGGAGTCCAGCAAAACTTCTTACTCTTACAATTAATATCAGCACCTTGCTTTAATAATTGAGTAATTTTATTAACCTTGTTATTTCTTGCAGCGTCTAATAAATTTTCATTAAGAGCCTTTTTATCAAGGTCCATTGCTTGAACAGCCTGCCCAAGAGCCAATGCTGACAGCGCTAAACTTATTATTCTTATTTTTCTGAAATTCATAAAAAACCTCCTTATAATTATTTTTGAATATACGGCAAAATAAAATCTAAATTCTTCGCATTATTTCTTTGCAGACATGATAACAATCTAGATTTTTCTAATGCTTGCTTTTCTTCTATTACCTTTAACTTTCTTTTTTCTTTTTCTTGCTCGATTATTCTTGCTATATCGCTACAGCCACGCTCATTTGCAATATCCAATGCGGTTTTGCTATTTTTATTTTGTACGTTAATATCTGTTCCATGCTGAATGAACAATTTGACTATATCTAAACGATTATACCGACAAGCTGCATGCAAAGGAGTCCAGCCATTCTCGGCTTGTAAGTTAATATCTACTCCATGCTCAAGAAGCAATTTAACTATTGAATAATTCTCCCTCCAACTCCAACAAGCTCCATACAAAGGAGTCCAGCCACTATTATTTTGCAAGTTAGTATCTGCTCCATTCTCAATAAGCAACTTGGCTATCTCTGAATAATTTTTATCACAAGCTACATGCAAAGGAGTCCAGCCATTATCAGTTTGCAAGTTAGCATTTGCTCCATTCTCAATAAGCAGCTTGGCTATCTCTAAATAATCATTATCACAAGCTATACACAAAGGAGTCCAAAGCGTATTATCTCGCAAATTAATATCTGCTCCATGATCCATAAGAAGTTTGACTATCTCTGAATAGTTTCGCCTACACGCTGCATGCAAAGGAGTCTGGCCATACATATTCTTGCAATCAACATCTGCACCTTGTTCTAATAGTTGCACAATTTCTTCGACGTTTTTCTTTTTGGTAGCCTTGAACAACTTTTCATTAAGAGCCTCTTTATCAAGCTCCATCGCTTGAGCAGCTTGACCAATAGCCAGCGCTGACAGCGCTAAACCTATTATTCTTATTTTTCTGAAATTCATAAAAAACCTCCTTATGATTTTTGTCTTATTTCTGCGATAATAGCAAAACAAAATCGAGATTATTTGCATTATTTCTTTGCAAATGCTCAAATAATCTAGACTTTTCTAATACTTGTTTCTCTGCTATTAACTTTCTTCTTTCTGGCTCGTGTACAATCCTTGTTGCTATACCGCTATGGCCACGCCCATTTGCAATATCCAATGCCGTTTGGCCATCCTCTTTTTTCAAGTTAATATCTGCTCCATGCTCAATAAGCAATTTAACTATCTCTGAATGCCCCTCCCAACAAACCACATGCAAAGGAGTCCAGCCATTTTTATCTGCTAAGTTAATACCTGCCTGATTCTCAATAAACAGTTTGACTATATCTGAATGATTATCCCAACAAGCTCTATACAAAGGAGTCACCCCATTTTTATCTGCTAAGTTAATAGCCGCCTTATGTTCAATAAGTAGTTTGACTATCTCTATCTCCCGACCACATATACAAGCTGCATACAACGGAGTCCTGCCATCATCACATGCCAAGTTAACATCTGCCTCATGCTCAATAAGTTTTTTAACTATCTCTAGGTATCCATGACAACAAGCTGCATACAAAGGAGTCCAGCCATTTTTATCTGCTAAGTTAACATCTGCTCCACGTCCAATAAGTAGTTTGACTATTTCTGGGCAATTCTTACTACAAGCTACAAGCAAAGAAGTAAAACCATCCTTATCCTCGAAATTAATATCTGCACCTTGCTTTAATAGTCGAACGATTTCGTCAGCCTTTTTATCTTCCATAGCCTTTAATAATTTTTCATTAAGAAACTTTTGATGTTCAGTAAGCAACTCGATTATATCCGAATAGTCTTTGCTACAAGTTACATGCGCAGCAATCCCGCCATACTCATTTTGACAATTAATATCTGCACCTTCGTTTAAAGCCCTTAACACCCTTTTTTTAAGAAGTTCTTTATCCAACTCCATCGCTTGAGCAGCCTGCCCAATAGCTAACGCTGACAGCGCTAAACCTATTATTTTTACTTTTGACCCCGCGTTGCTAAATGCTATGCCGGGCAACATTCTGAAATTCATAAAACCTCCTTAATGAAATTTAAAAAAATTAAAAACTATTTGTAATTAATAATACGGCATAAATAATAAAAAGCAAGCTAAATTGCTCATTATTTCTAAAATAGAAAACCTGGAGAGGCAACAAATGGTAAATTACAAGTAGAAAAAAATTAGCGCAACTTCAAGGTCAAAAGAGCTAATAGGCATAAGATAAGTGAAATCATGCCAAAACGGGCAGTAATTTTAGTTTCTGGCCAGCCAATCAACTCAAAATGGTGATGCAGGGGCGCCATCTTAAAAATACGCTTTTTCCAGTGCTTAAATGCCCAAACCTGGGCTATTACCGAAACCGTCTCAGCAACAAAAATTCCCCCTGAGATGAGCAAAAGCAGCTCATGCTTGGTCATAAGTGCCAGCATGCCCAAACTGCTACCTAAAGCCAATGAACCCACGTCTCCCATAAACATCTGCGCAGGATAGGCGTTGTACCATAAAAAGCCAAAGCAGGAGCCAATAAGCCCGGCGCTCACCACTACCAGTTCAGCCGTATCAACAAAGGGGATGTATAAATAGTAAGAAAAAATAATGTGCCCAGCCAGATAGGCAATGCCAGAAAAGAGCGCAAAATTGGGCAGCAAGGAGCCAATGGCAAGGCCATCGAGGCCATCAGTAAGATTTACAGCGTTACTGCAGCTGATGAGCACCATCATAGCCCAGGGGATAAACAAGAGCCCAATATCAGGCTGAAAGCCCTTAAAAAAGGGAAAGATGATCGTGGTAGGGGCATGGCAAAAGTAAAGCCACGCAGCAACTGCTAGAAAGGCAACTGCAAGCTGTAACCCGAATTTAAGGGAGGCGGAAATCCCTTTTTTGGCGGTAATCTTATGCCAATCATCCAAAAAGCCAATCAGCCCAAACCCGACCATAGCCAGAAGAAAAACCCAAAGTAAGGGGCTTGCCAGGTTCCCCCATAAAAATATGCTCAGGCAGCTGCTGATCAGGATAATAAGGCCTCCCATAGTGGGAATATTGTTTTTCGCCTTGTGTGTTTCTGGGGTATATTCTCGCACCGTAGACCTGAAGAAATCTGCCCACTTGCTAATAAACCAGCCACCTGCAATGATAGAGAAAAACAGTGCAGTTAATAATGCAGCAATTGCCCGAAAACTGGTATAATGAAATACATTTGCGAAAAAAAGGGTATTTTTTAAATAATAAGAAAGGAAATAAAACATCAATCTTCCATTGGTAAAAAAAAGTAGAAATTTAAGACCTTTTAGACATCTATGAACAGAATAGCGGATAAGCTGATTAAATCAACATATCCGAGGGTCATTTGACTAAAAAAATCCCATCTTTAAACTTATATATTGTCAAGATGTAATATGTCTAAAAACAGTGTAAACCTATAGACAAGAGGTTTTGGCATGAAAACAGATACATTGAAATTAAAAATAGCAGTTTTAGCAGTCTCCAGTATAGTAGCGGGAAACAGTGTAGCAGATAGCCAGCTCGCTTCCCTGATGAGACAGGTTAAGGATACTTTTACAGAAACCTTTACTATTGTTGATAACTTTACCGATAAGGGTAATAAACAGAAACTGGCTGAGTTCACTAAACGCATGAACAGTCAGCTTGCTGTTATTAACCGGATTATTGGCCAGCTCAAAGCTGAGTTGGAAAAGCCTGAAACGCGAGCAAATTCTACCTATATTCAAATCATACAGGCTATGCTTGAATTCTCACAGCAAACAATCTATAGCGAGCTCTCAAACCTTTATACCGCATTAGAAAGCTTTAGAACTTCAGCAAACTCTAAAAAAGTAGTTGAGCTTGCAGCAGTTCTTAAAACGCAAATGGCTCGTTTTGGCGCCACTCAAAACTTTGAACAGCGCTTAAACAATATCCATGCATTGCTTTTAGAAAATGGTCAAACACAAATAGCAAATGATGTGAAAACACTCATTGCAACTGCTCACGCGAAAATCGCGGAAATCAAAAAGAAAGTTGAAGCACTCGGTGCAAGCTTCTTAGTGGTGTTGAAGCAACGTATATAAACATTATTTCCACTCCTTACAAGAAGAAGGTTTTATGCAACTTTCAATAGTCTGATAGGGGAAATAGAGGTTATTTATTGAGCTTTTTGCACACTTTTATTGCGCAAAAAAGCAATCTGAAATAGACTTATACCAGGTAGCAATTCTACCTGGTATAATTTTTTATCACCATTACTATCAAAAAATATGCATACTTCATACGCTACAGATTTCGATGTTATTGTTGTTGGCGGCGGACACGCTGGCATTGAAGCAGCCCATGCTGCAGCAAAAATGGGTTCTCGCACGCTTTTAATAACACTTAATATCGACACTATAGGCCTTATGCCCTGCAATCCTGCTATTGGCGGGGTTGGCAAGGGGCATATTGTGTATGAGATTAGCGCCTTAGGCGGCCTCATGCCTAAGCTGTGCACTAAAACATATTTGCAAGCACGTATGCTGAATACAAGCAAAGGGCCTGCCGTGCATGGCTTGCGCTTGCAAATTGATAAATATGCCTATAACAAATTAAGCAAAGAGATACTGGAAAACATGCCGAATCTCACCTTGCGCATGGGCATGGTGCAAGATATATTACGCGATGAAAAAACGAATCAGGTAAAAGGAGTTACCACGCGCGATGGTGCAGAATTTTTAGCACCGGTTGTTATTTTAACAACTGGCACCTTTTTAAATGGTAAGGTGCATATTGGCCAAGTCAATTATGCTGCCGGCCGTCAGGGTGAAGAAGCAGTTACCAATCTTTCTAGCGTGCTTGCCAATGTGGGATTGCGCATGGGCCGTTTAAAAACAGGAACACCGCCACGCCTGCTTAAATCATCGATCGATTTTTCACAACTTGATTATCAGCAGCCAGATAACCTCAACTATCTTTTTGAATTTCATCCGCACAAAACAAACAGCACACATCCGTGCTACATCACGCACACCAATGAAAAAACCCATGAGATCATTCGCAAAAATTTGCATCTTTCAGCTATGTACAGCGGCAACATCAAAGGCATAGGCCCTCGCTATTGCCCATCTATCGAAGATAAAATTGGCAGATTCCCCGATAAAACCTCCCATCATATCTTTGTGGAACCTGAAGGAGCAAGCACGCAAGAAATATATCCCAACGGCATTTCAACATCGCTGCCCTATGAGGTGCAAAAAGCATACATTCGCACCATTAAAGGTTTTGAGCAGGCAGTTATTACACGCCCTGGCTATGCAATCGAATATGATTTTGTATTACCAGAGCAGCTGCATCCGACCATGGAATTAAAAACCGTTCCTGGCCTCTTTTTGGCAGGTCAAATTAATGGGACCACTGGTTATGAAGAAGCTGCCGGGCAAGGAATTATAGCAGGCATCAATGGCCACTTAAAGCACAGCAAAAAAGATCCATTTATTCTCGAGCGCACGCAAAGCTATATTGGCATCATGATCGATGATCTGGTGAGCTTGGGAGTAACTGAGCCCTATCGCATGTTTACGTCGCGCGCTGAGTATCGCTTAACCTTACGCCAAGACAATACCTTTTTACGCTTAACCGATCGGGCATATCAGCTAGGCCTCATTGAACATGATCTCTATCAAGCTTTTAAACAGGAAAAAGATCTGGTGCAAACCACCCTGCAAGAGTTACGCGCGGGGAATAACAATGCAACACTACTCAAGCTTTTTGGCGATTTAGAATTTAATCATGCCACCATTAATCAAGTTGCAGGCAAACAGTTGCCGGAAAGGGCTGCACAAATTATCAATGCTGAAATTCGCTATGAACCCTATTTAGCGCGTGAAGCAAAAGAAGTGCAAAAAGCTCAACTGTATAAAACGCTCGAAATTCCTGCTGACTTTGTTTACGATAATCTGCCAGGCCTCTCCAAAGAGCTGCAAGAAAAACTCAAAAAGCATCGGCCAACAACCATTGCCCAAGCTGCTTTAATTTCAGGTATCACCCCCGCCGCACTCTCGCTCCTTATCTTCAAGATTAGAGAATACCAACAACGAAGAGGTAATGAACAAGCGTGTCTAGATCAACACGGTCAAGACTAGGCATAGGGTAAACTCCCGATCAAGCCAAATCCCACTCGCTTCTATTCTATAGGAAACATTATGGCCACACAGCAAGCGGCATGCGCCAGAGCAATGACCCCTTGCCAGAGCCCTGATCAATCAATTTAATTTCAAAATTGAAAATAAACATCGCATTTATTTTACTCTTAGCCCCCTATTTTTGTTTATTTATCCTGTCTGTGCTATACTAAGGTCATGGACAGTAAAAAAGATGCAGAACCCAAGTATCAGAATACTACTGGAGAACATATGAAAATGAAAATAGTGAGCGCTCACGGCGCAACCCTTTTTATTACGCTTTGTTTGAGTTTCCTAACAAGTTTTAACATCATAAGTAATCCTATCGACCAGCTCAAAGCTCTTCTAACCAAAGAAAATCTCTCTGCGGTTAGAGAGAAAGGCGAAAACTCCTACTACGAAACTATTGAATATAAAGAGTATCGCTACTATAAAGATGTGATTCCTTTAAGCACCATGGAAACAATAAAAATAGACCACGATATTGATGAGGCGTTGCCAAAAATCATAAGCGTAAGCAACCCGGAAACGTTGGAGAAGTTACAAAAATTTCTCGGCGAAACTGAATTTACTATTAATGGGCAAAAATTACTGCGCAAAGATATCACCACTGTCTTAGTTCCTAGAAACAAACCTATTAATGTCGGCATCACGATAAAACACATTATCTCATTAATCGGGGGCACTGCTAATACAACCTTCTTAAAAATTCTTGATTTCTTACCAATTCATATCAATTACGCTTTCCCTATTAAAAATTCGGGTCAAGAGATATCGCTGACCGAACTGATCTTCCAACAACAAGAACTTATAAATTTCATCTATGAACAATCACGGCAAGCATTTTCAGTCACAAAAGTTCTTAGCTTTGTGAAAAAATATGTTAACCTCGATTGGTCTAATATCGGGTTAGGCGTAAAATTTACACTGCCAACGGTGTCTGACGATGAAGCGGTCAATGCGTAAACAATAAGTCTTAAAAAGGAATTGGGAATGAAGCGAAGAGCGGCTCTTATGCTGATAGCAGCCTCAGTGTTATCATATGCAAAAGATATAGTTAACCCCACCGCTAAAGCCCGCCCCATAACGGTCACCAACAAGATATCTGAGCGCATGACCACCTACCATCTGTTAGGGACCGACTATGTACCAGAGTTTCAATGCACGGTGAATGGCATTCCTATGAAGCATGGCTGCAAAACTGAAATTCCCATCGTTGATAATACGTTCGTGGTAAAATATCGGTATAATTTTGCGCAGGGATATTGCAAAGGAGCCAAAGAAGTAACGTTTGAAATAGAGCCTGACAAAAAAGAGTGCGTCTTAGAATTTTCTTGGAAAAATTCATGGCGCGTACTCGCCTCCCAAGCAAAACCAAAAAAGATAAAAAAAGTTAATTATTCTACTTAAATGGAAGAAATCGTTTTTTCTTAAAAAACAGGTTATAGTGAATTAACCTCGTAGTAACGAGGGACTAAACCTCTCCACTCCGTCTTCACTTAACAGCTACGCCGGACGCGTCGCCCTACCGCCCGCCGAAGCTTTTAGGCGAAGGCTGGGTCCATCGAGGCGAACGGGGGACCGTTCGTTTCACGCGAGTCCAGAAATTTTTTACGAGGTAAGCCCTCGAGGAATTAAAGATAAAATGCACCCAACAATAGTTACGTTATGCGGCTCATTGGCTATTAATAGTTTCGGTTTATGTATTGCCATAGGCCTTATTGTTTTTAGCATCCTCGTTTTGCGAGACTCGCGCACCTCTGCTATCATCTCATCAGATACTTTTTTTAACGCGCTTTCCGTTGCGATCATAACGGCATTATTAGGGGCCCGTGCGCTCTATGTAATCACCCATTGGCACAACATGCATTCATTGCTTGATATCATTGCAGTTTGGAACGGTGGATTTTCTCTGCTTGGCTCTTTTATCAGTTGCTTTATTGTAATGCCGCTGTATTTAAAAAGGCATCATATTAATAGTGTTGCACTCATGGATGTTGTTGCACTCTATCTGCCATTATTACAAGCAATTTCTCGCATTGGGTGCTTTTGCGCAGGCTGTTGCTTTGGCATACCTATTCACGGCTGCCGAGCAGTTTCATTTATTGAGTTGCACCCAACGCAACTTTATAGCGCCTTTGCATTATTGATTATTTTTCTGTTTCTCTACTATGCGCAACAGTATTGTAAAAAACCTTTGCAGATGATGACACTCTACTTAGTCTTAATGGCCACCGAACGCTTTATCGTTGATTTCTGGCGAGCAGATCGAGAGCTCATTCATCTTCCTTTTTTAGATCTTTCTGTTGCACAAATTATAGCTATCGGCATAGCTATAAGCGCTGTTACCATATACGCATGCACTCTTCTCTTATTACCACGGCATAGATCCTATGAATCTCTTTAATTACCTCAAAACGCGCATTACTATTTTGGACGTGGTTTCAGAATATGCCACCTTAAAAAAAGCTGGTTTGTATTGGAAAGGGCAATGCCCCTTCCATCAAGAAAAAACTGCTTCTTTCACGGTAAGCCCCCATAAAGAGATATTTTACTGCTTTGGCTGCCATGTAGGGGGCGATGCCATTAGTTTTATTGCACGCATTGAACAATGCTCACAGCTGCAAGCAGCGCACCACCTTGTTGAGCGATATCAGGTTGAAATTCCCTCTGCCCTCATGCATGAAGCAACAACCAAAACAACGACCGACAAACAGTATTATCAGATCTGCCATGAAGTAGCTCAATGGTGCAATAAACAGCTGGCAAAATCTGCTGCAGCAACTGCTTATATGCAAAGCCGTGCAATAGCACAAGAAAGTGTAACAAAATTTTGCTTAGGCTATTTTCCGGGCGGGCTTACCAATGTAAAACAGTTTATTACCCACATGGCCAAACACAATATTTTGGTAGATGATCTTTTGAAAGCCAACATTCTCACGCAAGGAAAAAATATTCTTTTCTCTCCCTTTGAAGAGCGCATTATTTTTCCTATCGCCGATCATTTAGGCCGCTTTTGCGGTTTTGGCGGGCGCATTTTTAAATCAAATGAAACGCGCCCTAAATATTACAACTCGCATGAAAATGAGCATTTTGCCAAAGGATCACTGCTTTTTGGATTTGATAAAGCAAAACGAGAGATTCAAAAAAAAGAGTCGGTATTTCTGGTAGAGGGATACACCGACTGCATTGCCATGGCACAACACGGCTTTGTAAATACTATCGCCACGCTGGGCACTGCATGCACGCTGGAGCATCTAACCACGCTCAGCCGGCATGCTCAACAGCTGTATGTTTTATATGATGGTGACAACGCAGGCCATCAGGCTATATTGCGTATTGGCCAGCTTTGTTGGCAGGCGAGCATAGATCTGAAAGTTATCTGCTTGCCAGCCCAAGAAGACCCGGCCTCTTTTTTAAGTAAAGGTTTAGATTTACAACCCCTTATTGAGCAAGCACGCGATTTTTTTACCTTTTTTATTCAAACCTTGGGCACCAATTTTAACCAAAAAACATTAGGCCAAAAGCTTGAGCTTGCCCGCAAGGTGTTGGATATGATTGCCAAGCTTGATGACCCTCTTAAAAAGGATATCCTGCTCGCTCAAGCGAGTGCCGAGCTTAAGCTTCCGCTGGAAGCGTTGAAAAAAGAGCTCGAGCGCCCCAAAGCAATAAAGGCAGCTTCCGTGAGCCCGGCTCCCGTGCTAACAGCTCCTGCCGCCCCTGCTGCTGATCCTGTTAAAGCTTCTACACTAGAAAATAAAATTTTTTTTGCTATATTAAACAATATACATTTGATGAATAAAGCCAATGAGGAATTTCTCATTACCTATCTTCCCCATCCATTATGCGATATACTAAAAAAACTGCGCGAAGAAAAAGAAAAAAATGCAGCTTTGGGGTTTATCCAATTCTTTGAGCTTTTGAATGCTCAAGAGCAGACATACGTTAGCAAGGTAACCTTAGCGAGCCAAGAAGATGTCCACAGGACCGATTTTGAATATTTAGTGACCCAATTGCAAAAAAAACATTGGAAAGCGATTGTAAATACGATAAAAATAAAGTTGGCATTTGCAAGGCAAAAAGGTGATGAAGATACCATAACCACGCTCATGCAAAGCTTTAATGAATTGAAAAAGAAAATTATAGAAAAAAAAGTTTAGGGGGATTTATGAAAAAATTATTAAATAGACTCAAAGAAGTAATAACCGGAAAACCCACAAAAACTAATAATAAGCCTGTGCATAAAGAAACTGAAAAACCAACAAAAGCTCCATCCGTAAAAAAAGTAACACTGCCAAAGAAAAAAGTTGCTGATAAAAAAGAAAAAGAGACAGCGCAAGAAAAAGCAGTTATAAAACCCAACATCAGTGACTTAAAAAAAGAACTCATTGAAGAGTTAGTTGAAAAAGGCAAGCGTGCCAACTTTTTAACCTACGAAGAAGTTATAGAATTTGGCGATAAAAATCATCTTTCTGAAGCTGAAATCAATGACATTTTGCGCACCTTAGAAAAAGAACATATCGATCTGATTATGCAAGAAGAGCTGGAAAATGATGCCACCTTAGATCAGACCGGCGAAGATGATGCGGAAAACAGATTGGGAGCAAAATCAAAATTGGAAAGCTCTTTAGATTTGCAAGGAGACCAGTTTGATGAGGAAGATGAAAGTGAAGCTGAGGAAGATGAAGAAAAAGATACCGTTCGTGAGGTCTCCAGCTCTCAAATAACCGATCCGGTTAAATGCTATTTGCGTGACATTGGTAAAATTCCGCTGTTGAACAAAAAAACTGAAACAGTAATTGCAGAAAAAATCGCTTCGAGCAAAAGAGATTCTATTGATGCGCTTTCTCGTTTCCCCGTGATTCACAAAGAGTTTATTGTTATTGGCGAGAAGTTACAACAAAACAGCTTGCCACTTAAAGATATTATTCAGTTCTCTGAATTTGATGAAGAAAACTCGCCTAATATTGAAGAAGAAAAGAAGGCATTGCTTCACACTATTAATCAAATTAAAGAGCTTATTGCTAATGAAGAAAAGATCTATTTAAGCTATCGCGGCAAATTAGATTCGCAAGAGAAAAAAGATGAGATGCTTAAAAAAGTGCGCATGAATAAAGAGAAGATTGGAGAGACCATCCGCACTATCAAGCTTTCTAACAAACTCATTAAAAAGCTTGCAAAAAAGATAGAAAAATACATTAAAAAAATTAAAGAAAAAGAAGATATCATACGCTTTAGCCAAGAGCAGCTCAAAGCCTATCAACAAATGTCCAGCCAGTCGGCTGATGATCTTGCGGTTATGGAAGAGCTTGAGCGCAATATACGCTCTTCCATTAAAAGTATCAAAAAGATTGAAACCGAAGTTGGTATGCCACAGAACTCCATGGCTAAAATCTTTAATCAGCTGATGGTTGCACAAGTAAAAGATAAGCGTGCCAAAGATGATCTTGCCAAAGCTAACTTACGATTGGTAGTAAACATTGCTAAAAAGTATGTTAATCGTGGCTTACACTTTCTTGACTTGATCCAAGAAGGAAATATTGGCTTAATGAAGGCGGTAGAGAAATTTGAATTCGAACGTGGCTTTAAATTTTCTACCTATGCCACTTGGTGGATCCGCCAAGCAATTACCCGTGCTATCGCTGATCAATCGCGCACTATTCGTGTCCCGGTGCATATGGTGGAAACGCTTAACAAAATTAATAAAATTAAGCGTACCTTTATTCAAGAACATGGCAGAGAGCCGACTTATGCTGAGCTGGCAAAAGAGCTCAACATTGATGAAAAGAAGATCAAAAATATTATTAAAATCTCGAAAGAGCCAATATCGCTCGAAACGCCTGTGGGCGATAGCGAAGATGCTTCTATCAAAGATTTTATTAAAAGTGATACCGATTTTTCACCATCAGATACCGTTGCAAATAATGATCTTAAAGAACGGGTGCGCGAAGTGCTCAAAACATTAACACCGCGTGAAGAAAAGGTGCTCAAGATGCGCTTTGGTATCGATGTAGCATCAGAACACACGCTTGAAGAAGTTGGTAAAGACTTTTCCGTTACGCGTGAGCGTATTCGCCAAATAGAAGTTAAAGCATTACGTAAACTTCGCCACCCTTCGCGCAGCAAAAAGCTTAAAACATTCTTTGATAAAGAGTTTGATCAAGCATTATTTGAAGATACCGAAAATAGTACAATACCGGATCACGATGATGACGATTCAACAATCGAATAATGAAGCACTAACATTCTTTTCAAAAAGGAACTAGACGATTACCATGGCTATTATAAGTTCATCCTTATCTTTACCAATTATCTGCTTTTTTATTGCACTCGGATTGCGTGCCTTGTTCTCATTTTTAGAAACAAGTCTGACAGCGCTCCGTCTTTTTAAGCTTAAAGAGTTGGCAAAAAGTTATGGACGTTATGAGTTTCTCTTTGAATCGTTGGAAAAAAATCCTCATCGGGTGCTCATTACTATTTTAATCTGTAATAGCCTTGCTGATGTCACCACCGCCGCATTGGCAACACAGATCATGGAAAATCTTTTCAGGCGATTCAACCTCTCTGGTGGGCTTGGATTTTCTATCGGCATTGCGATAGCCACTATTGCTATCTTAATCTTTGGTGAGATTATTCCAAAAAATCTGGCAAAGGGCCGCAGTGAACGATTGTTTCGCTCAATGCTCTGGTTAGTAAATATTATTTTTTACCTACTCTATCCGTTGGTTACTTTTATCAATCAATTTACCAATTTTATTATTGGCATTATCGGCGGACAAAAAAATATAGAGCAGAGCAGCGAATGGGTTTCTTCTGAACGAGAGATTCAGTTTCTAATCGATTATATTTATGGCAAAGGGCTTATTGAAGCAGAAAAAAATGAGATGCTTCAAAACATTTTTGATCTGGGTAAAACGCCCGTTAAAGAAATTATGGTTCCTGCGACTGACATTGTTATGGTCACTTCCGATGTAACCATCCAAGATACGTTAGCTGTATTTGCTGACTATCCATTTACGCGATTACCTATTTATGAAAAGAAAACTGATAATATTATCGGCATGGTCCATTTAAAAGATGTCTTCATGATGCTCACCAAACATGAAGAAAAGCCACTCTCTGAGATTATGCGCCCGATACTTTTTATTCCTGAAAGCATAAAGGTAAACCAACTCTTGCATGAGTTCCGGCACAAACATATGCATATTGCTATGGTGATTAACGAGCATGGCAGCACAACCGGTCTTATCACCTTAGAAGACGTGCTTGAAGAGATTGTCGGTGAATTGCGCGATGAGCTTGAGCCAAAAACTGAGCATATCATTCAACTCAAACAAGGCGGTTGGCTTGTTGATGCGAGCATCCCGCTTGAAGATGTAACCGATTTGCTTCATATCACTTTTGAAACAGAAGGCTCAGTAACACTTGGCGGCTTTATCACCGAACAGTTGCAACATTTGCCAAAAAAAGGTGAACGCTTTTTATACAAAAAGTTTTATTTTCAAGTGCAAAAGGCAAGTAATAAGCGGGTGCTGCAGGTACTTATTTTTGAAGAGAATAAGACACACGGCGGGCATGAAATAATTTCTGAAGAATGAAAAAATATTTGACCGAGGGGCCATCTTGTGGCACCATATTCTAAATTATATGGGGAAATAAGATGAAAAGTAAGCATCGTAAAATTTTAGCTCAGATTTTTAAAACTCCCATTCAGGCAAATATTAAATGGAATGACATAGAAAAATTGTTTATAAATTTAGGAGCTGATGTTACTGAAGCACGTGGATCACGTGTTCGAATCGAATTAAATGGTGAAGAAGCCGTTTTTCATCGGCCTCATCCAAGAAAAGAGACGGATAAAGGGGCTGTTGTTTCAGTTAGAAAATTTTTAATAAATGCAGGGATCGATAATGATGAGATATAAAGGTTACTATGGTGTTGTCACCTATGATGAAGAAGCAAAAATTCTTCATGGTGAAGTTATTGGTTTACGAACCGTAATTACCTTTCAGGCGGAAAACGCCAAAGACATTGAAAAAGAATTTCACACATCAGTCGATGTGTATTTAGAATGGTGCAAAGAACGAGGCATAAAACCGGAAAAAGAATTTTCAGGCAACATTCGTATCAGAGTTGATAAAAAAACGCATTCCGCGCTTGCACAAGAAGCAGCATTACATGGTATTAGTTTGAACCAACTGGTTTTAGATAAAATTATGAGCAAACGATAAATAAACTCATTATGCATATTTCAAAGGATATGAATCGGGATGAGTGAGGGCCTCAATATCAATATCAACATCTAGATCAGGCCAGTGCAAGTGATGGCCATGAAAAAGCTGTATATTATAAATCTCTTTAATTGTAGCTTTTAAAAACCAAGGAAAATCTTCAAAGGGAATAAAATATTCTTTTTCACTTACTAAAACCCACATCCGATTAGAAATATTTTGAATTTCAGCTTTGTTTGAAATGCTTTTTGCAGGCTTTTTCAATTTCTTGAGCATTGTTAGCTCCTCTATATATACAATTATATATGCAGTATTTTATAAATAAACCTCTCTACTTGGTTCCTTAACGGAACCCCCATCGAGGCGAACAGAAGTAGACTATTTACCACTGTTTGCGATGGACAATAAGAATAAAGGAGAATAATGAAGAAAATTTTAATACTTTATGCACTTATGTGCGCCATCTCAACCTATACTGAAACGCCAAATACTCCACCACCTAAAACCGATACTGACGAAGAAAGTTTTAATAGTCATGTTGCATTGGCTGGCATTGCTAATATGGTAAATGGCTTTAGCAATATCATAACTGATAAAGAAGGATCGCCAGGAAATTTGATTACCAGCGCGGCGCAAATTTTTGTTGGTCTTGCCAATATTGTTGTTGAGCTATGCAAAAATTTACCACTTGATCAAGAAGTGCGGCGCGAGCATATTGAGCAACAACTCAATTTATTCACCCCCGAACAAAAAATGCACTTAATGGCTTTGCTCAAAGCGTATCATGATATCATAGCCAATACGCGCTTTACTTCTTGGCCCGAGCATGAGCAACTGTAGATGAGTAGGCACTCGGTGCACGCAAGCTTGAGCGCAAATTAGTGAGCAACGCTGTTTCTTTCTTTTTTCGTGTTGCCACTGGCTTGGTTTCTTTTTGCGCAGCACGTCCAGCACGCTTACCTTTTTTAATTGCGGTCTGCAGATTATGCGCAAACGTATCTTTAAATTGCCCGAGATTAAATTTTTTAACACTTAGTTGATCCATAAGTTGCAATGCTAACTTGAGCTCTTGTGGATTCAGTTTTTGATCTATCTTGCCCATATGAATTTCAGCACTGTCACGAATCTCATAAGCATAGTTGAGCGTTGTGAGCAGCATTATATCTTCATAGGGAGTAATAATACAGATATGCTGTTTATCACGCATGATAAAACTGCCCACCGCAACTTTTTTTGTTTGTTCAAGCGCTTTTTTAAAGAGGAAAAAAGCTTTTTCTCCCGTTTTATCGGGCGCTACGTAAAAATGATTTTTTAAATAAACTTGTTCAATTTGATTGGCCGGTACAAATTCCACAATGGTAAGCATATCGCTGGTTTTTGGCTTGAGCTCTTTAAGCTTCTCTTGGGTAAGAATAAAATAGGAGCCATCGGGCATTTTAAGCCCTTTAACCACGTCGGGCCAGGCAATCGCTTTGTTGCAATGCTCACAGCGCCGTTCATAGGTGATAGGGGTATGGCATTTCTTGCAGAGCAGAGTAAAACCCAGCGCATGCTCCTGCGTTGCCCCATATAAACGAATAGGTATACTAACCAGGCCAAATGAAATCGACCCTTTCCAGAGTATCTTCATTCAAAATTCCCCTTTTAAATAGCCCTTTTTTTACTATTTTACTGCAATGTACTACTATTTTTCAACAGAAGCCTATTCTGGCCTTGAAACAACTTCGCAAAAACCTTGTTTTTATGCCGCATTTTAAAGTATAATTACAATTAGAAATAGTAAATTATGGCGATAATGATTATGAGATGAAAGGATAAACTATGAAAAAGCAGCTATTGAAAACATTCGCAAAAGCATTGGTTTTTGCATTCATAGCAACGATAACGGCAATGGAAAAAGAACCACAAAAACCAAATATAAATTTTACTTTTGTTAATAATTCAAGACACACGCTGACCATTTATGCTGCTCCGCAACCCACCTCATCCAACTACGAAAATTTCATTATTGAACCAGGCAAAAAAATACAAGTATCTATAGATAATCTATGGAAGTTTGATCAGTTTGATAATCTGTATCACATGATTATACGCGGTCGTACACGTAGTGATTTTATTGCTGCCAAACTATTCCTGAGAAGTAACTCGCATCAGTTGCTAGTACATAGTGAACAAGAAAGTTTAAGATTTCCCCTCGATCCTGCCATTCCCGAAACAGCAACTATAACATTCAATCCTGATTCAACTGACACATTTCTATTCCCAAATATAAAAATGCTAAAGGCGCCATTGTATCACACGCAGGAGCCAAGCAAATTACAACGCCCAAGCAATATTATTATCAAAGGCCAAGAGTTTCAAATTCCACAAGAGCTTATCGATATTCGTGCGCCACAATTAAAGAATTTAACACAATAAATTTGAAATAAGGAAAAAAAATCATGAAGAACCAATTATTTAAAATATTAATTAAGGCATTGGTCTTTATACTAACTATAGCAATACTTCCCATAGCAGCGATGGAAGAACCAATAGACAATTTAGAAATGAAAGTTTTGAATAACTCAAAAGCTGAAATAAGCTTGAGAGCACAAGATAATACTCTATTAGGAACTATTAAAGAGGGCCAGCTTAAAACCTTCGATTTATTCACATCTCAATGGGAAACAGTCAAGATGGAGTGGAGCCCAAAAAATATTTCAATATATGACCGATTGCCACTCAACGTTTACGCTGATAATGAACGTTATGCAATAATTCAGATCATTATTCATAAGCAGCCGGAAGTCCTTCTCGAAGCAAATATTGCTGAACTCGAACAAGAACCAAAGCGTTATTTTTTTAATATCGATAGAAAACAAATCTCTTTGCCCATAACAATAAATTCTAATTTAAGAATCCACGTAGGCCTTTCTGAAGGATATCACTCGGTTCCATCACCTATTAACTTAAAAAACGTTAAGCCAATAACTATCAAAGGCCAAGAGTTTCAAATTCCACAAGAGTTTATCAATGTTCGTGCGCCACAATTAAAACAGTTAATCGATCAACCCAAATAAAGGAAAAACTATGAAGCAAATAATAAAAATATTAATGAGCATCTTAACTTTAACCAGTGCTTTAGTTATTACTCTCGGCGCCATGGAAAAAGAAAAGAAAGCTCCAGAGATACCAGCTTTAACTTTTACTATTACCAATGAACAAACTACTCCTTTATTGTTCACATTCGGCCCTTATGAGCAACGGCAAAAAATGACACCCGCGAGAGTTAAAGTAAATGAAACCATAACTATACAATCACAACCACAAGAGTGGGAGACTGATACTCAAGAAAACCCTTATTTTACCCTCAATATTCTGAACTTTCATGGCGGAACTACCAAAGAGTTACTACGGGTTTTATTCAACAAAGCTACTAACATGCTTACTATAAAAGCGCATAATGCTAATCAAGAAAAATCCCATGTAATTAATGCAACCTTACCGTATACATTACCTATCAAAGTCACTAACACAAAAATAGAAATGGGCGAACTAGAACTAAAAGAAACGTATCGCACTTACGAACTGCCAGAAAGATTACAACCAAAACAGCGAATTAATATTAGAGGCAAAGAGTTTCAAGTTCCGCAAGAGCTTATCGATATTCGTGCACCAGCATTACGGCATATAACTCACCAACAAGGAGAATGAACATGAACAAGAAACTAACTATAGTGCTCAGTCTGTTATTTATAACAGGTGCTGCCTATGCACATGGATTTTATTTAGTCCTCAATAATCCTACTGACAACAATTATCTCTTGAGAGAATCGGGTACCCATAAACAACCTTTCACCTATAAAGCTCAATTCAGAGCAGCATTAGCAAAAGGCTTTACTACTCAGTTTGAAGACCTTGGTGAGCAACCAAATTGGCCTGCTCACGATGAGGAGATTGATATCCCTGGGCATATGTCAGGAAATTTTACTGTTAATATTGATGCAATCCTTAAAGGCAACGAACTAAAAGAATCAACTCTGGAATTGCTAGGTCATCATAATTAAGAGAAGGGAGAGCGACAATGAAGAGCATATATACAAAAATAGTATTCTTATCATTATTAACCGCTATTACTCTAACTTTGGAAGCTACTACTGGCCAATCATTAGTCAGCATAAAAGCGCCAGCATTTAAAGCAAAAGCAGTCGAGCAAGACCAGATAAAAGATATTTCTTTGGATAACTATAAAAACAAAAATAAGATCTTAATCTTTTATCCTGCCGATTTCACTTTCATCTGCCCGACAGAACTTTTTGCATTCCAAGAAAAAATTGACGAATTCGCCAATCGCAACACCGTGCTGATAGCCGCCTCCGTTGATTCACTCAAAAAGCACCAGGATTGGCTGAAAACACCCCGCGATCAAGGGGGCATTCAAGGCATAACCTATCCGATCATCTCCGATGAAAGCCGCGCTCTGACCAAAAGCTTTAATGCGTTTGATGGCAAAGAGAATAAAGCACTCCGCGCGGTATTTATTATCGATAAAGATAACATTATTCAAGCGATGGCAATTTATAACATGAGTATTGGCCGTAATATCGATGAAGTGTTACGGGTATTAGATGCCGTACTTTTCACGCAAGAGCATGGGCAAGTATGCCCTGCCAATTGGGAAAAAAATAAAGAAGCATTAACGCCAACAGCACCAGGCCTTAAAGAATATACCAAACATTTAATGGAAGAAAAAAAGATAAATAATAAGGAGAAAAACAATGAATAAAGTGTATATGCTCATGCTCGTAGCATTACTAGCAGCTACAAGCATCGCAATAGCAGATGTTAAAAAAGAGATTACCATTGATGAAATTAGCACGCCACAAGAATTAGATGCTCTACTTTCACACAATAATTTAGCAGTAGTACAATTTTATAACCCGACGTGCCCCGTATGTAATGCTTTTAAAAAGAAAGGAATCTTCCCTCAAATGGCGAATGCTTTACCACATATTAAGTTTGCAAAAATCAGCTCAGTACAAGGAGAGGGCCTGCATCGTGAATATAAAATAGAAGCATTTCCTACCTTTATCTTCTTCAAAGATGGCAAAGAGATAAGCCGCTACAAGGGATATCTGGAACCTGCAAAAATCTTTATTAACAAAACGAATGCTATTTTTAGCAATGCTGCGCTCAAGAAACAACAAGAATTTTTACAAGAAGCGGAATGAAGCGCACACCGGCTTGAAAGCCGGTGTTTCGCGCGCAATTACGCCATAGCCAAAATATCCGCCGCCGCCATCCGCCTGCACTAAAGTTACGGCGTGACATGAGGCTCCGGCGTGATTATTCTCATCGCCTTTCTACCCACACTAAAAAGCACTGGATTTTTTGGCGACGGAGAATAATTTACCCATAGAACTTTATAATACTCCTGCTAAACTCAAAAGTAAGCAGGAGTATTTTTATGTTAAAAAATGGTTATATCCTTCTTATTTTCATACTCTGCATCCCTGGCTGCACACCAGTTGCTAAAAAATCACTCGTACGCCGCTTATATTGCCCCAGCAAAACTTACAACAATCTCCAAACATCTTCTTCATCTAATTCACTTCTAGAACAAAAAAATGTAACTGGTAATCCTGCCGTTACTATTTGGATTCATGGCACACGATTGCTGCCACAATCTCTGTTTAAAAACTTTTTTCAAAGTATGCCAGGATTGCACCATTATCAAGAAATAGAAAAGAAATATTATTTACATCGTATTGCTCAAATACTTACTGAAAGTGATCCGGTTATGTTTCCTGCGCCATACTTTTACTTATTTGGTTGGTCAGGAAAATTATCATTTAAAGAGCGGGAGCAATCAGCGCGCACCTTGTATCTTGATTTAAAAAAAGTGCGGGACGAATATAAAAAAATATATGGCGCAGAGCCGCACATTACAATTCTCGCGCATAGCCATGGTGGCAATGTTGCATTATTGTTAGAGCAAATTAAAGATCCTGATGATACAACATTTTTTATTGATAGACTCATTTTGTTAGCCGTCCCGGTACAACAGCATACGGTAGAGTATTGCTATGCTCCACTATTTGGCAAAATATATTCACTCTACTCTTTATTAGATGTATTGCAGGTGATAGATCCACAAGGGCTCAATAAAGCAATAAAAGCACCGCTCTTTTCTGAACGGCTTTTCCCATGCCATGAAAAACTCGAGCAGGTGGCTATCAAAGTTAATGATCGCTCCATCATGCACATGGAATTTATTTTACCAACTTTTTTAAACAGGCTTTCTGCTATTATTAAAGCAATCGATAGATGGCAATTACATAGCAAAGCTTCGTATAATGCTTGGTATACACAAGAGAAATGTTTGTGCATCTATACAAAGCCGGACAGACGATGTGTGACACTAGGAAAAATTACGGATGGGCAATGATAGCAAGAATTGATATCATATTTTTTTCAGGCCCGTAATACCAAAATATACGATATGCACAAGGAGTATTTTGCTGTGCATACGCTTCAAATACTTTTTCTCCTTTGGGACCCTTAAATGATTTATATTCGTGCGTATTGAGAGAAGGATGACGTAAATTAGTTTCCATTAAGGCAAGTGTTTTACGGACTGCTTTTAATACTTTTGCTTTTGAGGGGTCAATTTGCAATTGCATAAGATCTTCGGATGCATTCCCGGTAAACCGTAATACTCTGATCATGGGGCCTTTACTCTTTTAGGTACTTCTTGAATGATCCTAGATCTATATCAGCTTTTTGTTTTAAACTTTCTTTAAGCCGTTTCAAAACTTCTTTATTTTCCGGTTTAAAGAGCCAAGCTTCCTCTTTGGGAATTTCAGCTACTGGTTCTAAAATGATTTTACCATCACGAGCATAAGCTTTATATAAGTGTGATAAGTTTTTAGATAATTTTGTCAGGGATACCCGATTGCGCGAATCAGTTTTAATATAGATTGGTTTTGGTGATTTCATGTAATCTCCATAGCTTTATTTTGTTAGATATTAAAAGTATAACATATGTGGGCAAAAACAACAAGTGGGTAAAGTTTTTAGTCAAACATACAGACTATTTTTAAATCAAAGATTATTGATCTCTTTCACCTTTTTAATAATACCAGCTGCATCAATCCCTGCCCACGCAAGCAGCTGCTCAGGAGCTCCTGACATTGGTAACTGCGTGACCGCCAAACAATGGATTTCTATTTGAGTATTGCGTAATGCATAGGCAACGGTTTGACCAATACCTCCTTGGATATAGTGATCTTCCACGGTAATAATGCGATTGCTCGCAGTTTTTGCAACTTTTTCTACCGTTGCAACATCAAGCGGCTTAATGCTATACAGATCGATAATAGCTACGGGGATTCCTTGCTCGGCCAGCTCTTTATATGCTTTAAGTGCTTCGTGCAGTGTAACGCCAGCAGCAATAATAAGCACTTTATCTGCCCCTGAGGAACAAAGCACCGTGCAACCGCCAACGGTGAATTTTTGATCATTGGCGTATATTACTGGCGTAGCTCCGCGTGTAGTACGCAGATAACTAATACCGCTATCATAATTTACCATCTCTTGCATTAATCCATGCGTGCTGGCCGCATCGCATGGATATAAAATGATGGAGCCAACCAACGCACTCATCATAGCAATATCTTCGAGACCCATTTGCGAAGGCCCATCTTCGCCAATAGAAACACCGGCGTGAGAACCAACGATACGCAAAGCGCTATCACCAATCACCGCCATGCGAATTTGATCATGCGCGCGCGTTAAAAAGCAAGCAAATGTGGAAACAAAGGGAATCTTACCACAACTGGTAAACCCAATTGCCATACCAACCATATTTTGCTCTGCGATAAAACATTGGAAAAACCGCTCAGGATGCTTGTCTTCAAAAATATAGGCGTAGGTTGAATTCTTAACTTCAGCATCCAAGCTCACTACTGTTTTACAGGCGGTGCCAGCTTGCGCTAAAGCATCGCCATAGGCGCGGCGTGTAGCAATCTGCTCTCCTTTTTTGTAAAGCGATTCTTTGAGCAGTATCGGTTTTTTGCACGTAATAGCGGGGCCGGTCTGCTCTGGAATCATCGGCTGCCAAGAATAGGTGCGCTCGTTAAATGATGCTGCTTGAGCAAACCGTTGCTCAAACTGTGGCAAAATTTCTTGGAGCTCATCTTTGCTAAATGCTTTACCATGAAAACCTTCTTTATTTTCGACCCGATCGACGCCATACCCTTTGACCGTTTTTGCTATAATCATCAACGGATGATCTTCATTATGCCGCACCTTATCAAGTGCCCCAGTTATTTGCTGGAAATCATGACCATCGATAATTAATGTTTTCCAACCGAATGCTTCAAACTTCTGCGCATAACGCTGCACATGATAACCATGAATGGTTTGCGTGCTCTGGCCAAGTCGGTTGCAATCAACAATGCCAACTAAATTGGATAACTTATAATAAGCAGCTATCTCCGCAGCTTCCCACACGGAACCTTCAGTAATTTCACTATCACCCATTAACACATAGGTATAATAATTTCTTTTATCCAAACGCGCCGCAAGCGCCATACCCACACCAATTGAAAGCCCCATCCCCAAAGATCCCGTTGCCGCATGCGTGTATGCAAAGCGCGCAGTTGGATGCCCTTCTAAACTTGAGCCAAATTGGCGATAGGAAAGAAGATCTGCTTCATTAAGCTTACCCAACTCTTTCCACACCGCATATAACACCGGCGATGCATGCCCTTTAGAAAGAATGAAACGATCATTATCAGGATTATTAAAATTATCTGGATCAAAATGCATTGCATAAAAAAAGAGTGCTGCAACAATATCTGCAGCACTCAATGCGGATGTTACATGGCCCGATCCTACTTGTGTTGTCATAAGCAGCGATTCTAGCCGTAATTTATAAGCTTTGTGTTCAAGAAATTTCTTTAATCCATGCAACATACTCTCTTCCTTTTTTAATGTGCTTAAAAAAGAAATACCATATTTTGCAATTCTCTTCTATAGCAGCAAAGGAGCGTGCATCTTATTTGTTTGCTAATCTTTCATTCTTATGTCGCCACCCTCACGCTTCAAGCTTTGTAAAAAATCCAAGCTTTGCTCACTCGGATTTTGCTGCACACGATATAAAATTCGCTTGCCTTCTTCTGCTTTTAATCCTTGCTCCAACTTCCCTTTTCTTGCGGCCTCTCGTTGAACTTCTCGTTGTACCACTGTATTTTCTAAAAGAGTTTTAACTTTAAACGTGTTTGCCTGCGCTTTTTCTCTCTCTGGTCTGGCCTTCGATCCAGGTGCTAATCTTGTAAGCGCATCTTTTTGGGATTTAATCATACGATTTATAGCCTGAAGCGGCGTTTCAAGCCCATATTTTTTTTGATAAAGAGTTTTCTTTTCAGGATCTGCCCCGTGACTTAATAGAAATTTAACCTTCGCTACACTGTCATCCGTGTATCGATAAGAGCCATCAAACTCAGTAAGCACATCACTTAACAATGTTCTCACAACCCCTTCACGCCACTCAAAAGACAGATTGATATCCGCACCATATTCTAATAACTTTTTAAATATTGCCAAAGCAGCTTCAGGACTGCCATAATACCCAGGGTAACCAGGAGCAACCCTGGTCGAATTATTATATCTCACGAATGCTGCCTCCAAAGTATATTTCCCGAAACGATGATCATTTAATAGTGCAAACCGATCTTTTTCTGAAAACTTTTTCAAAATATCTTCTACTTGGAGCAAATCATTGCTGTCAATGGCTTTTAACAATTGTTCGCGCCCTGTATTTATAGCAACGCTTCCTGCTTCCATACGAGGCTTTTTTGCTTCTTCTTTTTCCATAGGCAATGCACAACGCACCGTAAAAATTAATACAAAATAAGCCCATATTTCGAATCTTCTATTCATACTTTTCTCCTTACTATGTAATTTAATTTTATTACTCAATTTTCAGTTCTTAGGTTATTGTACCTCGCATCTAATCTTTCATTCTTATGTCGCCCCCCTCACGCTTCAAGCTTTGTAAAAAATCCAAGCTTTGCTCACTCGGATTTTGCTGCACACGATTTAAAAGCCGCTCCCCTTCTTTTGCTTTTAACTCTTGCTCCAATGCTTTTTTTCTTGCGGCTTCTCGTTTTATCGGCGCTTCTTCTAAAAGAGCTTTAATCTTTATTTCATATTCTATCGTTTCTCGTATTTGCTTTATTCTCCCATCAAAACCTGGCTTTTTTAACATTCCTTTAATCAGATCCTCATTCTTCTTAATATCGTTGTTTATAAACTCAAGCGGTGTCTGTGGCTCATGCGATGATTCAAAAAATGTTCCCTTTTGCTCAAAATCTGCTCCATTATCCAATAGCAGCTTAACCCCATCGGGATCTGAGATACTCACTGCCCACTCTAGTAAAGTCACATCGTTGTAGCGAACTGATTTAAAAGGTCTATTTATATCGGCACCATACTCTAATAGCCTTTCAAATATCTTCGAAGCTATTTGGGCCTTATCAGCCTCTTTTAGCCTTAAAGCATCTGTATAAACCTCCACCGCTGCATATAAAGCATTGTTACGCCAATTAGCACTATTTACTATTTGATATCGCACTTCCTTTGGAAGCTTACTCACGTTATTTTCTATCCAGCTTAAGTTGTAATTTGAGATAGCTTTTATCAATTGCTGCCGTATTGCATTTTCCTCTTTTATTTCTGAAATACGCTGTTTTTTTTCTTTTTCCATAGTTAAGCAGCAGCCTGCATTGAACATTAAAGTAATACAGATATAAAGCCACCTATTCATACTATCCTCTTAAAAATGAGTGTTTTGGTTTTTTCTAATCTTTCATTTTCACGCCACTCTCGCGTTGTAAGCTTTGCAAGAAAAGAATCTCTGCTTCTGGTGGATTAGCTTGCACACGATTTAAAAGCCGCTCCCCTTCTTTTGCTTTTAACTCTTGTTCCAATGCTTTTTTTCTTGCGGCTTCTCGTTTTGTCGGCGCTTCTTCTAAAAGAGCTTTAACTTTCAATGTATTTTCTAGTGCTTGCTGTTTTTTTTGTTTGACTGGTGAATGTGACACTAGCTTATTAAGCTTTTCCTGCTGCAATGCAATCATTGAATTTATAAATTCAAGCGGCGTTTGCAACGCATATGTTTTTTTGAATTTCATTTTCGTGGTAATATCTGCTCCCGAATCTAGTAGAAGTTTAATCTCTTCTATATTCTTATTATCGCTCACATGCTCGCCATCAAAACTAAGTAATTCATGGCTTAATACAGTTCTGAGATCTCCTTTTGACCATACAAAACGTTGATTGATATTTGCACCGTATTCCAATAATTTTTCAAATATTTTCAAAGCAATTTCAGCCTTATCATTTTGATTACGATGTAAAGCAGAGTCATAATGCTCGAATGCTTGATATAAAACATTATCAGACGAATCGGTACTATTTAATACTGCACGGCGCGTTTGCTCCGAAAGTTTGCTTACGTTACTTTCTATCCAGCTTAAATCATTATTTAAAATAGCTTTTATCAGTTGCTGGCGCGTTATGCTTACATTCGCAGGTTCTGTTATCTCTTGTATATCCGAAATACGCCGCTTCTTCTCTTTTTCCATAGCCAAACAATAGCTTGCATTAAGCATTAAGATAGATAAGCCTAGCGCTAGGAAAACACCCTTCTTCATATTTCTCCCTATAATGTAAGTTACTTTTCCCGCTTCAAACTTCGCAAAAAATATACACTTTGCTCATCTTGACATTGCTGCACCCGTTGTAAAATTCTTTCTGCATCTTTTTGTTTCAACTCTTGCCGCAGCTTTTTTATTACTACTTTAACTTTTTCTTCTTCTTTTCTTCTAGCAAACGCTGGATACTCTTGAATAGCCTTTTGTAAAGATTCCTCAATACTTTTAAATTCGTTTAGCTCACTTTGCCAGCTTTTATAATCATTCCCCCCGTCTTTTAAAGATTTGATTTTCCACTCTATTGCTATTTTTTCCCGAGCGATATAATCGAGAGGAAGCTGGCGCATAGATCTACCAAAAAAAATAACTGTATTCGGATTAGCTCCATATTTTAGAAATAAATCTACATACAGCATACATCCACTCATAATTGCCATTGATAAAATGGTGCGGTTTTCCTGATCAGCCACATTAGGATCTGCGCCCTTTTTTAAAATATCTTCTATAAAGGGGAGCCATACAGAGTTCGCTAAAAAAAAATCTGCTACCGCCCCTTTTTCATAAGCTATTACTAAAAAATGTTCGTACTCATTACTGCAAGTGTGCGTTTCCATTTTTTGGTTTACTAACCATTTTTGTTCATTTTCATCAAATTGCTCTAAGAGCTTGCGCATTGCCTTAATATCGGCATTGTGCAGTGCCTTTTGTAAGCTCAATTTGCCAAGCTCTAGTTCACCACTAACGGCCTGCTCAACCTTTTGTTTTTTTACTGTCGGCTCTTCTTTAATCATCGCACAGCTGCTATAAGCAATAAAAAAACTTACAAGCAAAACATATCCGATTCTTTTCATTAGTTAACTAACTCCAGCACTCTTAGTATTTACATTTGCAACTATTACTATTTAATTGATATATTAATTATTTTTTATTTATTCCATATATGCATTATTATTGTATACTAAAATTCTTATGAAGATAACAAGAATAGTTCACTATGTGCTCAATTTTATTCACATCCAACTTTTTATAACACTTATCTCTATGCCTATACTTTTGGCATGGGGCATGCCACTTTCCATTCTCACTTTTGCGGGCAACTTATTTTTAGGGCCCATTCTTGGTGCATTTTTGCTGCTGTCTTCAGTAATCTTTTTTTGCATCTTACTCTCTATTCCTTGTCAGCCGATTGTTTATCTGCTGGAGATTATTGTTCACTGGTGGCTTAAACTTATGGCATGCGCCAACATTCAATGTTTAATACCACTGCCATTACCCTGGTGGCCATGCTTGATAGTGATAGTTCTGGTTACACTTGCGATTCTTCATTGGCAACAATGCAATACGATATATAAGAGCATCGGCGCATACGCACTCTTGCTGGTACTCATTACCATATCATTAAAGCAACTGCAATCAGTTGGCTATACCGTTGAGCATATGCCATGCAACAAAGGGCATATAACTATTATCCAACATGCTGATAGCAAGCTCGCTCTTATCGATCCAGGCTATATTGGCCAACGATTGAATAGTCTTTCTTGGTGCCAATATACGCTAATGCCCTATCTTGCTAAAAAATATGGCTGCACCGCTATTGAGCATTGCATTATCTTGCAGCCCAATAAAATTATTTTTGATACACTCACCGATTTACAAGAAAAGATTCCGATTAAAAATATCTATCTGCCCTTTTGGCAGGGGAAATTGCCGCTTGCGTGGTGGAAGAGTTATAAAAAATTAGAGCAACAATGTATGCTCAAGCAATGCGGGCTGATAAAGATAGGTAGAAAATCGCACCAGATAGTTAGTATAAGCAATATTCCCTATACCATAGAGCAGCTGCCAAGCACTGTTACGCTGCAAGATGGCTCATATAACTGCTTAAAAGTCTGTGCATCTGTCGCCGATAATCAAATCGAGATTATAAATGCGCGCTCTAAAAATAAAGAATAACCCTCTATGAGGATAACAATATATCTTTTATACTCGATAAATCGATTGCCTCCGGCTCTTGCCCATCAAAATCTTGCCCCACCTCAAATACCTTTTTCCAGCCCAGTCTTTCTAGCAGCGGAGAGATTTGAGCAATGTGATCCCCTCCAGCACAGATGCATACATTACCGTGAGCACTGTATTCATACGCCGTATGCAAAATGCGCGCATTAACTAAACGAGCATCACTCAATAAAAATAAATAATGTAAATATGTATCAAAATTAAGAGCCATTTTTTGCCGCTTTGCTAAAAGAATTGCTCCTTGGGCAGTATCATCATATCGCTTCACTTTAGCGCGGGCATACATCCTATCTGCCACATCTCTGATTCTTGTAGTAGCAAAAGATTGGTAAGCATAGGTTTGAGTAACGTCATTAAAAGATAGTTCAGATGCATTTAAATAGTCAAAAAACGGTTTTGCTTTCTGCAAAATCCAGTCATAGTCTCTAACAACATCTTGATAATACTCATTGAGTATCCCATGATCATTATATCCACTGATTTCACTTTTAATTTTTTCAGCGCAAGCAAAACCATCGCGCATTTTTACTCGATCATCCCACTCAGATAATACTTTCGCATGCCGATGCTCTATATTTTTGTAAGAAATATTCTCGTAATAACAGGCAGAAGCTAACCCATGAAGGTAACTGGTTTTTACTTCCGTTGCTAATTGGTCACTTACATCGGCTTTAAAAATATAGTTGTTGGAATCGTATTGCAAAGGGGTATTGGTCATTATGTAAGCTGGTGCAGTAATTGGCTGATCGCCTCCTGTTATTAATGCTGCAAATTTTTGGGCAACTTTTGTTAGTGCCCAACTATTTTTAGATGGACAATCTTTACAAATAATGTTGGAAAGCTTTTGCATATCCTCAATCACCATAAAAGCTTTTGACTCTTTTGCTATCTGTAAAATCTCTTGCCGCTGCAGATTATTAACTTGATTTTTAACACTATCAGAGATGTGGAAATCGCTAAAGCAGATAATACTCTTATCGTCTTTCACAAATTTTTCTACTTTATACGAATGGCCCAAGAGCGGAATCGAGAAAATTAGTGATATCAATGTAATTTTTTTCAATAATACCATATTTCCCTCCATTTTTTAGCAGCTTCAGTATGTTATTTTCTGTCCAAGCTTAAGATAAAATTAATAGCATCAGTTGAATTAACATTATTCATGCGCGTTAGAATGCGATTTACTTGAATATCGCCAAATTCATGAGCTTCTTTCGCTCTTCTGCACTCCCTTTCTTTATATACTTTTTGTAATGATTTGAGTACTTCCCGATCTTTTTCTAATAATTCTTGAGTGCTTTTTAATCTTGGATTATTTTTTAAAGTTTTTTCTTTTTGAGCAATCCGCTGCTCAAGCACAGAAAAAGGAATTTTACCACCATCAAAACGGGTATCAAGCAAATTTTCATCTATAGTCAGCATAATATCCATAAACTCATAGTACGATTGTTCTATTGCTTGTATAAAAATTGGTTGCAACTGTGAAGTTATAGCAGCCCGTCTCAAGCATTCGATAAATGCAGGACTCAACTCAGACCAAACCTTTTTAGTAAAACGGCCATAGCCGGGATAACATTCTTGTTTAACTAAACGTAAGAAAAAGGTTA
>Ga0209624_10000645_pt1 | contig 30588 bp, 28 predicted proteins | sample JacPinW_OM2H0_O1_FD_188565 | JGI IMG/M metagenome (GOLD analysis project Ga0209624, IMG submission 188565) | Forest soil microbial communities from Algoma, Ontario, Canada - Jack Pine, Ontario site 1_JW_OM2H0_O1 (SPAdes) (version 2) | ecosystem: Environmental > Terrestrial > Soil > Boreal...
CTTTCTATTGTGGTTTGATGAGCAATCATGATGATTTAGTAGAAAAGGTGAACGAAGCATCTGAAGTCACCGGTGATCGCGTATGGCGCCTGCCGTTGTCGGATGATTATAAGCCATCTATCAAATCGGTGGTTGCCGATATTTGTAATATTGGTAGTCCAAAATATTTAGCAGGGGCGATCACTGCAGCGCTTTTTTTACAAAACTTTGTTGATGATGTGCCATGGGTACATTTGGATATTGCTGGCGTTGCATTTGATGTGCCCGATATTCCTTACTATCGCCCGCATAGCGCAACCGGCTTTGGCGTGAAGCTTCTGACTGCTGTTGCGATGAATTGGAAATAACTAAAAACTTATCTTAAGAAAAAATAAAAGCCGTTCATTATACTTAACGAATGGCTTTTATTTTTTACAATTCTAATTCAGGCATATATTTATTTTTCCAGCAACCGAGTGCCACTGGAAAATGAGGCAATGCAAGTTTCAAAAGTGCTTGTGCAAAAACACGAATTTCCCATTGTGCGCCCGCTTCAAGACGAAGTTTTAAAAAATTCATTAATGAATGCAGGTTACAGGTAAAGATAAATTCAGTGTACGTACACACTGGTAAAAGGCCGCGTGCTATTTCGCGTGCCACACCCTTTTCTAATAACATTTCATACGTATTTTTTGCAACTTCCAATGCTTGTAAATACTGTTCTCTTAGCTGCTGGTCTTCAAAAGAGCCAACCGATCCTTGACGATTTTGCGTATCTTGGTATCGCCACTGTTGTGGTACATAAAATTCTAATGGTGCTTTAACATAGCGATATGATATTTCATTGTATGAGTTCATGCGATGGCGTATCCACTGGCGCATAACAAAAGTAGGGCATTTTACTCGAAATGAAAGTTGATTATGTTCAAAAGGGCTCGTATGGTGATGTTCCATTAAAAATTTGATCAACTTTTCGTCGCGCTCAGTTAATACGGTAGTAAATTTTCCATAAGAGACGCGTGCAGCATTCACAATATCAATGTCAGAACCAGAGATGCGAATAAGCTGTACTGAGCTAATACCATCTGAAAGTGGATCGATATGATCTATGGTATTTATTGGTGCTTGTATGAACGTAGATTGATCAAGCATATTTTCCCTTCATTATTATATTCACAATAAGGCTATTATTGAGCTGTTTTTTAACTGACTAGTTTTAAAGTATATAAATTTTTTATAGATCGGTAAAAAGAAGTTATGGCATTTGAAATCTTTTATTATTTCGCACAAATAAGATTATGATGCCTACCATAGCCAATTGGCATATTAACGCACTGTTGCCATAACTGATGAATGGTAGGCCAATTCCTTTGGTAGGTGCAAGGCCGGTAGCAACACAAATATTAATGAGTGCTTGTAAACTAATTACGGTGATAAACCCGACCGTTGTTAATATGCAAAAATTGTCCTTTAATTGCAACGCAATGCGTAATCCAAAATAGGCGAGCAAAAGGAAAAGAGTAACGAGCATTATGGAGCCTAAAAATCCAGTTTCTTCAGCGATAATAGAAAAAATAAAATCAGTATGCTGCATGGGTAAATAGAAGAATTTTTGTTTGGAGTGCCCAATTCCCACGCCCCAAATGCCGCCTGAACCAATAGCAATGAGGGATTGAATAATTTGAAATCCAGCGCCATGAGGGTCTGCCCACGGATTGAGGAAAACAAGAATTCGTTTAAGCCGATACGCTTTGGCGATAATTAATGCTGCAATAATCGGTATTACGCCAAGCACCGTAAAAATTATATACCGTGTATAGCCACCGGCAATGCAGATTAACAGTAGGCTTGCCGTTATTAAGGTTACAGCAAGACCAAAATCTGGCTGTTTAAGTAGCAGTATGCTAATACAGCCGAGTATGAGCAGTAATTGAATATAACGGTGCAATAAAGTGCCGTTATGATTTTTTTTCTTTTGCAATAAATAAGCAACATATAAAATGAGAGCAACTTTGAGTGTTTCAGTTGGTTGAAATGAAAAACCACTCAAGTATAACCAACGCGATGAGCCGTGAATCTGTTGCCCCAATCCAGAAAATACAGTCAATGCAGTTAATATCAAAGAGATACCAAAGAGAAAAGGACAACTTTTTTTAAGTAGCTCTATGGGAATATATTGAATAACTATTATTGCTATTATTCCAAGCACTAATCCAATACTTTGTTTTTTAAGAAAAAAATGAGCAGCACCTGTTTTTTCTAAAGCAAAGACTGAACTTGCAGAATAGATAAAAATAAGGCCAACGATTGTCAAGAGAATAACGATGCCGATAAAGATAGAAAGATCTGTTTCAAGTTTTTTTTTATTGGTGATCATTACAATGCTTTTTTTATAGCTTTTTTATACAAATTGTTATAGCTGAACTTTAGTATAGCAATTATTGATGAGTCAATATTTTAAAAGAAACAATGCTAGTTGTTTTTATTGATTAATGAATGCCGAAACTAATTGTTTAAAATGTTCGCCTCTTTCTTGATAATCTTTATAAAGATCATAGCTTGCGCCGGCTGGTGAGAGCAAAACAGTATCTCCTTGCATGGTGTACCGTGATAAATTTTCAAAGACTTCAGTGAGGGTAGAACATGCATAAGAAGGTATTTGAGCAGTTTGGCAAAACTGATGGAGCTCTTGTGCTTCCTTACCAAAACAAAAGATAAATCGCACCGCTCCTTTAAGTTCTTGTATCAGAGTATGGCGCTGAACTCCTTTGCTGATGCCACCCAGCAGTAAGATGAGGTTGTTGGTATTTAGTTTTTTTACTGCCGCAAGCGTGGCAATAGGCAATGTTGATTTAGAATCGTTGTAAAAATCTATTTGGTGGTGAGTGGCAACTTTTTCCAATCGGTGGAGCGGTAATATGGTGCTTTGCAAAATGAAAAAAGCAGTATTGAGTGGTAATCCTAACAGGTGCAAGCACGAAAGAAGCAAAAGGATATTTTCTGGATACGATTGATTAGGGAATGGTGACCCAGCAAAGATAATCTCATTATTTGTCTGATAACGCCTTAATATTTCTTCATTATGTAAAAAATAAAGTGGGTAACTTCTATCGTACCCATCTGATAAAAAAACATTACTAGCAAAAAGGGATATATTGCATTTTTGCAATGATGGCGGTATGAGGTGGCTTGCTTGTAAAGGGAAGAGAGCCCAATCTGATTTTTTTTGATAAGCCATAATTTTTAACTTTGCATCGATATATTCTTGCAATGAACTATGGCGGTCTAAATGATTAGGATAAATATTAGTGCACAGTGCAATGTGCGGCGCAAACCGCTTGCAATGCTCTAGCTGAAAGCTGGATATTTCAAGTACTATATAATCAGCTTGATTTGCGGCGGTAATGGAATCCAAAAGACCGATGCCAATATTACCGCCCGTAAAAACTTTGTAACCATTGCCTTTGAGTAGCGCTGAAAGCAAGTGAGTAACACTCGTTTTGCCCACCGAGCCCGTGATAGCAATAATCGGTTTTGTACATTCATCAAAAAACAGGTCAAGTTCAGAAAGCCATTTGTGGCTATAACGCCTGTAAGGCCGCAGATCGATTGTGCAACTGGCTAAAATATACTCATTACGCTCCAGAAAGTTATCTATGCAGTCTTGAGGAAAGAAAGGAGCATTATAGGTGTGCAAAAGTGCTTGTTCTTGAATATTTGGTGTTCTTTTATCCATAACTTCAAGAGCAAAACCGCGACTACTAAAGTAAGGGAGGGCAGCTTTACCGACGGTACCCAGCCCCCAAATACCAACTTTTTTACTCATATATTTTAATCCCGATTGTGACAAAAAGACAAAATAAGGGTACAGTAGAGTTATTCGATGTTCAATATAATTTTCATGTAAAGGCCACATATTTTATGTCAGATCATGCCACTTCTTCAAAGGCGGTAAGTTATAAAGATACTCTTAATCTTCCTCGTACCGATTTTCCTATTAAGGCAAACACCAAAGAGGATGATCCTGCACTTATTGCTCGTTGGGAAAAAGAACAGTTATTTACGACCTCTTTTAACTGCCATGCCGGTAGCCAAAAATTTATTTTGCATGATGGCCCCCCCTATGCAAACGGCCATATTCATATTGGACACGCATATAATAAAATTTTAAAAGATATTGTCGGTAAATCACAGCGTATGATGGGCAAGCACGTGCCAATTATTCCCGGCTGGGATTGCCATGGATTGCCGATTGAATTAAAAGTGAGCCAAGATAATTCAACGCTCAAAGGAGCAGCGCTCAAAAAAGCATGCCGTGCCTATGCGCAGCAATGGATTGATACGCAAAGAAAGGAGTTTAAACGGCTTGGCGTGTTGATGGATTGGGAAAATCCCTACATTACCATGAGCTACTCCTATGAAGCATCAATTTTACGTGCATTTGGCATATTTTTCAGCCAAGGATATATTGAGCGCAAAAATAAGACGGTCCCGTGGTGCCCAAGCTGCCAAACGGTGTTAGCGCAAGCAGAAATTGAATATCAAGACCAAAAAGATCCTTCAATATTTGTTCTTTTTTCTTTGCAAGAATCAGTAGTAAACAAACTCTTTGCAAATCTTGCGGGCAAAAAGGTGAGCGTGCTCATTTGGACCACAACGCCATGGACATTACCACTTAACCGAGCAGTATTGGTGAAACCAAATACTGAGTATGTGGTGCTCGATGTGAATGGCGAATATATTATGGTTGGCAAAGCGCTTGCTGATAAGATTGCAGCAATGATGGGTGTTGAGAAAAAAATAGTTGCAGAATGCATGGGGCAGCAGTTAGTTGCGCTTGGTGCCTATGCTCAGCATCCCTTTATCAATCTCCAAGTACCACTTATTCTTTCCGACACCGTTACCACCGAAGATGGCACTGCATTTGTCCATTGTGCGCCAGGTTGTGGCCCAGAAGATTATGAAGTTGCTGTTAAAAATAATTTAGAAATTTTTTCCCCCATCAGTACTGATGGCAAATATACTGCTGGCATTATGCCACAAGAACTTGAGGGTATGGCAGTAAAAGATGGTCAAATTTGGGTAATTAAAAAATTAGCTGAAGTTGGCGCATTATTTCATAAAACCACGATTAAGCACTCATATCCATATTGTTGGCGCTCACACACACCGCTTATTTTTAGAGCGACAAAGCAATGGTTTTGTGATTTGGAAAAAGAGGGCTTAAAAGAACAAGCATTAAAAGCTGCTGACACTATCGATGGATTACCTGATAAATCTATTAATCGCCTTAAAGCCACCATTCAAGGTCGGCTTGAGTGGGTGCTCTCTCGCCAACGCGTGTGGGGAGTTCCAATTCCAGCATTGCTGTGTAAAGGATGCGATTATACCTATATCGATACGGCGCTAATCAATAAAGTGGCAGAGAATATTGAAAAGAAAGGTATTGAATATTGGGATGAGGTGACGATACAGGATTTATTGCCTGCAGGATTTGCATGCCCTGCGTGTAAAAACACTGATTTTGCCAAAGAAAATGATATCTTAGATGTTTGGTTCGATTCGGGAATAAGCCATTATGCAGTGCTGAAAAATAATAGTTCACAAGCATTTCCTGCCGATCTTTATTTAGAAGGTAAAGATCAGCATCGCGGTTGGTTTCAAAGTTCGCTGCTCACGAGCGTTGTAATTGAAAAGCAAGCACCGATGAAGCAGATTGTAACGCATGGCTTTACCGTTGATGCACAAGGTAGAAAAATGTCAAAATCATTGGGGAATGTGGTAAGCCCGCAAGAGATGATGGATCAGCTGGGCACCGATGGTTTACGCCTTTGGGCCTCCAGTATTGATATTTCTGGCGAAGCAACCGTATCTCAAATTTTGCTGGATAATACTAAAGAAGTGTTTCGTAAAATTCGTAACACAGCGCGCTTTATGCTTTCAAATCTGTATGATTTTGATATCGAAAAAGATGCAATTGCCTTAGAAAAGTTACCACTCATCGATCAATATGCGCTGCAAGAGCTATTTGCTTTAAATAGCACGATCATTAAAGCGTATGATGCAAAGGATTTTACTGCCGTTGCACACGCGCTCAACGATTATTGCACTGCACAGCTCAGTTCATTTTATTTAGATATTGTAAAAGATCGCTTGTATGTTGAAAAAGCAGATGGTTATTTGCGCCGATCAGCGCAAACGGCCTGCTGGTATATTCTCGACACACTTACCCGATTAATGGCACCAATTATGTCGTTCACGGCAGAGCAAGTTTCTGATCATTATCAAAAAAATAAAAAAGTATCGATCCATTTGCAAGAATTTGCATCTTTATCGTCGATATGGACTTTGTTGGGCAGACAAGCTTTTACGTTGCAAGCTGGCTATGATGCGTATCCATCAGATGTTGTTGATGTCCGTGCGCTCATTAAAATACAAGAAATGGCTTATGAAAGAGCATATAGTGATCGATGGCAAATGCTACGCAGTATCAGATCTGCGGTTCTCAAAGCAATTGAAAAATTGCGTGAGCAGGGGATTGTAAAACATTCACTTGAAGCACGGGTGACGCTCTTTGTGGATGCTAAGGCACCCTTTGCTGCGTTCTACGCTGGCTTGCTCAAAGATCTGGCTGGCAATGCGCAAGGCGTTGACGGATTCTTTCAAGAGTTTTTTATTGTATCGCAATGCGAGCAAGCAAAATCAGCAAGCGGTTTAGAAGAATCGGAGCTTAAAGGTTTGTTGGTGCATGTTGAAAAAGCACGCGGTGGAAAATGTCCGCGCTGCTGGCAATGGAAAGAAGAAGTGCATGAGCAGAACCTCTGCAATCGCTGTGCAGGTATCGTGAAATAAGAAGAAGCTATATCTTAAGATGATTGCTAAAATTTGTGAGGGTTTGTGTGCGAGCCCTCACATCATCCATAAATTCGCTATAATCTTTAATTTCCGGATTCACTTGTTTGCCAATCATGTATGCACGGTTTTGTGCACGCGCATACATCTCATTTATTGGATTATTGTCAGCTCTCATTGATGCTAATGATTGGGGGGCTGAATTAATAAAATCTTTTTTTGCCTCTAAGATATTGATTAAACGTTCTGCTTCTTTAACTTTACGTGGTATGGTAAATAACTGATCATATTTTACTTGTAACAGAGAGGCGATTGATTTGGTGTCTTGTTGTTTTGCTAAAAGTTGTATTGTTGGTAAACAATCTTTAAAAAAGTTGGTTATGTCTTCAGAATTTATTCTAGAAAGTGTTTCTATTAATGGTTCTAATAATTCTATACGTGTTAAGTCATGTTTGTCTTTTATGGGAACAACTTTAGATAAAAAATTGGGTAAATAGTTTAGTAAAGCTTTATGAGTTTCTGGATATTCTTGAAGTAAGGTATGCAATGCTTTTGTGTGTATGTCTGGATAAATTTGCTGAGTAAACTGAGTGAAAAGTGGCTTAATAAAAAGTGATGGGTTTTTCATTAGATAAGGAAATACAAATAAAAAAAACCGATCGCAAACTAGTGATTGATACTCGAGATAAAGATTATATGCAGTTTTTTTCCATTTATACTCATTGCTTTTGTCTTCATATTTATATTCATATCTACGTTGATAGTCTTCCGGTTTGAGTTTACGATTTGCATCGCAATCAGGCTCGCAATTAAATTCCTTTTGATTATTTTTGTGAACTCGAATTATATCAGAATCGATATGTCCTATCGATGATTTTATAATATAGCTTATTAATTTTTCATTAAAATGGGGAATGTCTTTTTTACTATCGATTAAAGTAATTATTGGATGCTCAGTGTAATTGTCGCTATATAATGGCAAATTAATATATTTTTGCACGAAGCTATTGCTTGCATCGCTATTTTTTTCAATTATTATTCTTAATATTCTTGGTTGAGCTATGCTTAATACTTCGAATCCTTTCTGAGCATGTTCAATGAATTGTGCGCTTTTGTTGCTATATTTTAATAAAGTGGAAAGTATTTTTAATTTTCCTTCGGAAAAAATATAATGAAGATTGTATTTTTCTTCATACGTAAGATGTTTTGCTCTCTCTATATTTAAGGGCATGCATTTATTAAAATCTTGCAAGTATTTTGCAATGAGCAGATCATCCAATAATCGTGTTTCTTTAATTAATTGTTTAAAGAAAACAACATATCCCTTTGCAACATCCTGATGAACGCAATTTCTATCAAAAATATTATGATATTTTTGGCTTTTAAATCGGTCAAAATTGTCGACTAGATAAGAAGAAAACCTTGCTGAATCATATGATAATCCTTTTTTTGCAATCGCGCATAATTCATCAGCAAATTGATGGTGCTTATCTCCTTTAATGTAGCGATAATTAGGACCACCTTCATGTATTATGCCAAACCAACTGCGTTCGAGATATTCTTCGTATTCCTGAACTTTTTGCTCAAACAAAAGTATCTGTTCGCAAGCAGGCGAATTCCAATAGTTCCATGCAGCTTTTGATTGTTTATAAAAATTCTTGGCATTTTTTGTGTGAGTTGCAAGCATTTTCATTGCATGAGCTGGCTGTGCAGAGCAGGTGAATAAAGCAACTAAAGCAATGGTAATTGCACGATTGAATAACATGTTCTTGTGCCTACTTTATTGATGATTTAAATGATTTAAAATGATTGCAGCCCGTTGATAAGCGCGAGCCATTTGTTCAGAGTCAGAATTGTGCAGCGTGCCATGAACCGTGTTGGTGGTTAAAGCAGCAGGTTTAGTATGCTGCGTGTGTTCAAGCTCTTCTACTTTTTGTTTGATTTCTTGAAAGAGCTCATCTTCTTTTTTCTTGAGTTCTTCAAGCCGCTTAGGGGTACCAGAAAGAATTGGGATAATTTTAATGCCGGTATTAGGATCTAAGCCACCTTTTTTCTGCATCATAACCAAGCAAAATTGTAATTCGTCAGTATTTTTAATTTTTTCTGGTGCATTGATCAAAGTATCCATTATGATGCGAATATCAGATGTTTCGCCAATGCCATTAATCTTTACAGTTGATTTTGGTCCACCCATTTCGGCAACATATACATATTTATGAATTTTGTGTTTTGGGACAGCAATTAAAAGAAGATTGCCATAAGGGCTTGTGTTCTTATATTGGCTGGCAAGATTTTCTAGTTTTTCTCTGAGTGATTTATCATAGATAGCTTCATAGCCAAATATTTTGAAAACATTGTCCAGAGTAATATTAACTCTACTGCCAGCTGGACTATTGGAATTAGTTAAGACATAGGAGGCAGAATTGCTTCCAGTGTTAGGATTATTAGCGAATAGAGCATAGTTCATAAAGAGCAGTTTCAAGCGTGCTTCTGTTTGTTCATAGCTATCATAATTCCCATGGCTTAAAATGAAGTTTTTTTGAATTTTGTCATAGGTAATAGCATCAGGACTTTCTACTAAATCTTTTACGTGAGCAAAGAAGAAATCGTTGAGTGATTGTTTCTTTTTAAGTTGCCATAAGTGAGTATATAATTTTTCAGGTAAATAAAGCTCTCTTCGTTGACCGTGAACAAAGGTGTAATAATCGTCTTGGAATTTTTTTTCTTTAGCAATTGTGTTGGCTAAGATAGGTTTGAGAAGAGGGTTGGTGTGAAATTTATTAGTAGTTTCAAGTGCAGGGATATTTTTAGAAAGGTGCGTTATTGTTGGTAGTTGGCTTTGTCCGCCATGTTTTTCTAATGAATAATGATTAATAAGTTTTTCACTGATTATTTCTCTCATACTTGCATAGTGTTTTGAGCAGAGCTCTTTAAGAAGTTTTGCTCCTTCAGGAGTAGCATTGAGAGTGTCGAACTGTTCTTTAATCAATGTTTGTGCAATGCTTTTATCGCGGGCTAAGTCTTTCAATAAGTCAAAATGACTTCCACCATTATGGCATAAGTAAGCACAATAATCATTGCAGAAATCGGCCAACGTTGGGATAGCAGCTGGTATTTTAACCAGTTTTCTCAAAAGAGATCGGCCAGAACCACTTTGCATTAGCTTATCAAAGTTTTGTGCACAGGCGACTGCAAGTGTATCATCGTTTTTTATGAGTTCTTCTAGTAGAGTATCCGCAAGATACGATTGCATGATAATATCAAGATGTTGCTTGCAGAGTGAGATTAAAGGTTGAATCATACTTTTATTCTCTGTTGCCTTTAGGCGTATCAAAAACCATAATCCTTCTGGTGATTTTATCAACGGAACAAAATGTTTGATGCATGCTTGGGCTAAAGGCTCAACATTCTCTGGTTTCTGCGCAAGGTGCCATAGTAAATCTGTTCCGGAATATAGTTGAATGAGAGTAGCAAAATGCTCTAAGCTCAGTTTTGCAAGAGTAGGGGCGTATGCTGAATCTTGTGCAAGTGGTATTAAAGGACGTATTTTATCAGTTTGAATAAGTGTAGGAAATTTTTGTGCGATCTCTGCAGGGCTACCGTACCACCATTCTTTTGTATAGGTATACCATGATCTTAAATAGCTCATACCGTGAGCTGGTTGGGCTGCGCAGCTGATTAAGCAGGTAAGCATTATTATTGCAAGGTTACGATTGAATAACATTAAAAAAACCTCCAGAGTCAATCTAAAAATTCTATTTATAATTGAATTTATCAGAAAGGGCGAATTTGTCAATGTGAGGCGGATATTTGTATGGCGTATTGCAGCTCCGCTCATTTTTTGCAGGAGTCGATCTGAAGAATTTATTCAAATAGAAATGTTTTTTCAAAAAAAGATAAGGTAGTGAAATAAGTCACTGCCTTCGCCATTTCTATAAAGAATGAATGCTAAATTTCATCAACATATTTACGCAATTCTTGCAGGTCATTTTTCAATACGGTAAGATTAGGTGGTTTTGTGAAGTTAGTTTTCAGGGCCTGTATATCCTTTTCATCTTTGAGTTCAGTGCTAGTTGCTACACCTGCTGTCCGTTTTTTTGCGATGGCATCTAAAGACTTCTGTAAAGCGTCATCATTCTTTTTACCAAAATAAAAGTAATACTTAGCATCGGTGTAAAGCTGATTTTTAGAGGTAGATACCAATGCTGATTGGCCAGATTTTTCAATAGCATTGAGTTGATTTATCATTTTATCAACGTAATTTTTGGCCTCTTTATAACCACTTTTAATATCTTGTCTATATTCCTTTTTTTGTGCGTCAGTAAGGTTGGTAAGCTTTGTTTTCATGCGTTTGGCTGCGCGTACTGCTTGCTTTACGCCATCAATAGCTTTTTTAATGCTACTTTCAACTAACTCTTCATCAACAGGACTTGCATCCTTCATGTGAGTTTCAATATTTAATAGATGGTCATTTTCTACTGCATCCATAAAGTTATAAAGCCCTCTATTAAACTCATTGGCAAATTCAGTTGCTGATTTATCCTCTTCTCGTTTTGGCTTTTCTTCTTTTTTGCCCTCATCTTTTTTACCTTCTTTGCCACCACCAGCAGCTTTTGCTTCGGGCTTTTGTATGGTTGACGAAGTATCAGGCTTACGTGGCCCTTCAAAACTTGGTGCATAATAATTATCGCGTTCTCGAGAGCCGTACGAAGGACGTTGAGGCTCGCGATAGGGCGCTGAACTGACCGATGGATAAGATGGCGTGCGCTGTATACGAGATTTCTCTAATGCTTGTTTTTGGCTTATCTCTTCAGCTTCTTTGATTTTTTTTGCAGTCGGTTCATATTTTTCAAATATTTTGTCGATTGCATTTTGAATGCCAAGAATGGTAGTTGCTTCCAGCAAGGTTGAAATCGCTCCGCGTGTTGCTTGGCGAGCTTTGGATGTCATTTTTTCAACGCCAAATGAACTTAATTCAATAGATGGCTCAGCTTGGATTAATGCTTCATTTACTTTCGTGAGATTATTGAATAATGCTTCGTCTTTAATCAGATCGTCAATGTATTTATACGCATTTGTTTTAGGATCGCGATCTTTGAGTTTATTTAAACGGCTTTCAAAATCTTCAACCTGATTTTTAAAGGTGTTCCAGGTGAGACTAGCTGGCCAGTTGCGCAGCTTGCCTTGCTTTGCCCAGCTGGTTACTTTCGTTGGAAGCTCGACCAAGATCTGTGCTTTGCGTAAGAAATTATTAATGCTGGTGATAAGGCGATCAAGTAACGCCACCGCATTTTGCTGTTGTGTTTTTGCAGCAGGGGCTGGTTTTGGTGCTGGAGCAGCTTCAGGCGCAGGAGTTGGTGCTGTTGGCCGTGGCGCAGGTGCGGACGGTGCCGCAGGCGGTGCTTGTTGTTGCGCAGCAACTTCATTAAATGCTTCTTCCATTTTTTGTAAGAGTTCTTCTTCAGAAAGCTTAGAGTATTCTTCCACTTGGCGTGCAAAGCTTTCTTGAGTATCCGTTTTCTTTATTTGTTCTTCTGGCACTCCTTGCGCGCGTAACTGTGCTTCTGTCGGCAAGGAATTAACATAATTTTGTACCGTTTTATTTATCTCTTCAAACATCTTAAGATCTTCTTCAGAAAATTGCATCTGGCCGCCACCACCAGCTCCTGGAGGGGTCATAGAAATGGTGGATAGTGTTATGAATCCTAAAATGCTCAATAATATCGATTTTTTTATTATTTGAATAAAAGTATTCATGAAAGTGCCTCGATAACGTTAGACTGTGTATGAGGAAAAATATCTTATAATACTTATAATATACCACAAAAAAGGTGTTTTGAATATCATGGTAGTAAGATCAGATAAAAAGCAACAATGGGGTTTTTTACTGATGGAGATTATGGTGGCGCTCATGGTTTTTACCATTTTGAGCTTTACGATTACCTTTGGTTTGTGTGCTATTCGTGATCATATTATCTATGCTCAGCAACAAAACAGTGCATTGCAAAAAGGAAGATCAGCAGCATATGAGTTGCTTTATGCAATGGATCAAGGTGTACATGAAGATGCTGATATTTCAATAGTGTATGGCAATGATCTTATGCCCACCGTTGCCGGTACTATTCCACTGGCAATTAAACCAGTTAAAACTGTTTGCGTGATAGCGCAAGGATTACCCAACAGGCAAAAAGTTGTTCTTACAACGGTGCTTGCATCATGAATAATCATGGCTTTTCTCTCATTGAATGTATGGTCTATTGCAGTATCTTAATGATATTGTCGGTTATGACGTTTACTTTTATTGCTCGTATAACTACCACTATTAGCCAAAGCAATAGCCGCATGCAACAGGCTTTGTGGCTTGAAGCAGCGCATGAGCTGTTGAGAGCCGATATACAACAAGCATCATGCAATGTGAATGAATGGTGTGTTCAGGAAAAAAATCAGTTTGTGTGCAAGGGAGCGCAAGAATGGTATGGTTGGCGGCTCAAAGGAGAAAACCTGTATCGGATGAAAGGCATCTATGATTGTAATGCCCAGCAATGGTTAGAGAAATCAGAATCATTGGTAGCGCGGCATGTGCAACTTTTTAAGCCAGTAGTACATATTGAAAAGGAATTGGTAAAGGCAGTGCATTGCACGCTTGCTCTGCGCCATAGTAGTCGCGTTGAAGAAACAGTGCATGTAATGAACGGGGTGTGTTTATGAAGCATCAGCAAGTAGGCTCATCTCTCATACTGATTCTGGTCAGCATGAGTATTATTCTCACTGCTTGCGCAGTGCTATTTCAGGCAAGTCTCTTTTTTAAAACGCTTTCATCAGTTCGCATTAAAGAATCACAAGCTCAGATTCTTTTGCTCGGGCTGATGCGGTATGGTATTGCTTTAGTAAAGGAGAATTATGATCTGTTGCATCAGGATGAATTTGCCGATCAAGAAGCGCAAATATCCCTAGCACTTGAAAATGCTTTGCACGGAACTATTACCATCAGGCCTCAACAACAAGACATTGCGCTCGCTGTATCTTTACAGAGTCCAGGAGAAGAAAATCGGTCTTGTAGCTGTATACTGTCATTGCAAAAGCAAGATCAAAAACTGCTTATTTCTAGTTTTCAAATGTAATGCTTTGCTTTATAATAAAGCTATATCTATTTCTATTTTTAGCCAAGGATTGAGCTTATGAAAAGAGTATATTTGCGTGTTGATATTCCAGGAGTGGGAGCTGAAGCGGAGATTATTAAAGTAAGTGATGGGTATGCCGACAACTATTTGATCCCGCGTAAGCTTGGTGTTGAAGTTACTCAGTTTAATGAGAAAGATTTTAAAAAGAGAGAAAAGGTTATTCAACATCGGCAAGAAGTGATTGCAACCAAAACATCACTCTTGGCTGAACGTATTAAATCATTAAGCTTAACACTAAAACGTAAGTTGCATGATGATGGCAAGCTCTATGGTTCCGTGAATCCTACTGAAGTGGTTGAGCTTCTTTCCAATAATGGTGTGAGTGTTTCTAAAAGCCAAATTGAATTTGATAAATCAATTAAGGCTAAAGGTACTTATGAAATTACCATTAAATTATCTTCTCGCCTGCAACCAAAAGTGACCTTACACGTAATTTCAGAGTAATTTGTTAGCAAGGAAGGGGGATAGGATATGCAAAAAGAACGGCGTTTTGTCCCCAAAACAGTGGATGCCGAAAAAACGCTTGGGCGTTCTTTGCCCTCAAGTTTAGAGGCAGAGCGATCAGTTTTGGCAGCATTATTACTCAATGATGAAAATATACCAATTGCTAGTGAAGTAGTTACGGCAAATGATTTTTATCATGCGTCACACAAAATTATTTACCAAGCGATTTTGGATATTGCACAGGCAAATAAGCGTCTTGATCTTATCACATTGCAAGATGAGCTTTTAAAAAAAAACCAATTGGAAGTAGCAGGTGGCGTTGTTTATTTAGTGTCATTGCAGGAAGATCTGCCAGCGATTGGTTTTGTGGAGCAACATGCACGAATTGTACGCTCGAAGGCAATGTTGCGTGAGCTGATTGGGTCGGCTGCCCATATCATTGCCAACTGCTATGATCAAAACGAGCAAACTATTGATGCAGTATTGGATGAAGCTGAAAAGGTGATATTTCAAATTTCTAATAAGCGTTCTACGCAGAGCTTTGTCCAGCTTAATATTTGGCTCAAAAAAACATTCAAACATCTTTCAGAGCTCAAAAGTCATAGCAAAGGCATTACCGGGATTCCTGCCGGCTACAAAAAGCTTGATCAGATGACATCAGGGTTTCAAAAGAGCGATTTTATTGTTTTGGCAGCACGTCCTTCTATGGGCAAAACGGCATTAGCATTATCGATTGCAGCGCAGGCTGCTAATGAAAATAATGCCGTCGGTTTTTTTTCATTGGAAATGTCAGCAGAGCAGCTCACACTTCGTTTGCTTTCATCAGAATCAGGTATAGCGCATCATCATATTCGTAATGCCACGATCACATCTGAAGAATGGCTGGAACTTACCAAAGTTGCTGGCCAGCTGGGATCATTAAAACTTTTTATTGATGATACGGCGATGCTTGATATCATGAATTTACGTGCAAAAGCGCGTAAACTTAAAGCAGAGCATAACGTGCGGCTTCTTGTCATAGATTATTTGCAGCTTATTCATGCAACACAACGGCATGAGAATAGACATCAAGAGGTTTCAGAAATTTCTCGTTCATTAAAAGCGCTGGCAAAAGAGCTTGAGATACCAATTATTGCGCTGTCACAGCTTTCACGTGCAGTTGATGGGCGCATGGATAAGCGGCCAATGCTTTCTGATTTGCGTGAATCAGGGGCGATCGAGCAGGATGCTGATCTTATTATGTTCTTGTATCGAGAGAGTGTTTATAATCAAGAGGCAGAAAATCCTATGCTGGCAGAACTTATTATTGGCAAACAGCGTAATGGACCGACCGGGACGGTATTTTTGCATTTTGAGCGTGAGCAGACAAAATTTGTAGATATGGAAGAGTAGAAAGCGCTATTAATAAAAAAGGAAGCGTATGCGTGTATTGGGAATAGATCCAGGATTTTCATTTACTGGCTATGCAGTAGTAGCGCAGGAGCACAATAAAACATATTTGATAGATTTTGGCTATCTTAAACTGCCACAATCGCGTAGCTTGCAAGAGCGTGTGGCGATCTTCCATGATCAATTGGAGCATAAAATAAAAAGTTATCAGATAACTCATCTTGCCATTGAAACACCATTTCTTGGCAAAAATGCACAAAATTTTTTAAAGCTTGGTTATTTACGTGGCATTCTCTATTTGCTCAGTCACAAGAATAATCTTATTTTATCTGAATTTGCACCAACGCAAATAAAGCAATCATTAACCGGATTTGGCGGCGCAAGCAAAGAGCAAGTTGCACGTATCTTATTTCAATTATTTCCTACATTGGTAAAGCCAGATAAATATGATGCAACCGATGCATTAGCGATAAGTCTTTGCGGCTTATGGCAACGTAAGCAATTGTTTTGAATAAGGAGTTCGTATGTCTCTACTCGATTCCTTTGGAATCTCCATCGACACGAACGGGATTAAAAATTTAGTGAAATGGGTAAGAAAACTTATTTTATAAAAATTATTAGATCCGTTCGTGTCGATGGAAGCCTATGCAATAGGCTGAGTAGAGACATACGAACTCCTTGCTTTTATCTATTTATTTTTTGTACGCTCCGAGTAAGGGCTAGGCAAAAGGGATAATCTCACGCACGTGAGTTATTAAAGGAGGCTGCATGAAGTACACACAAAATATGGTGTATCATGATTCAATGTCATTTTGCATGACTAAAAAGATGACCAAAAATAAGTTTGCTGAAGAAGATATTCTTGATTTACAAGATATTTTTTTATCGATCGGTATACATACTATTGAGGTTGCCAATTTATATGAAGGGCGGCTTTTGATGTATATATTTTTGAACGCTTTGCGGTGTTACTCTTCTATTGGTTGCCTCAATACTGCCAATATACCACTGGAAAAAGGGGTGGTTGATATGTATAAGGAGCTGCAAGCGCGCGGTTATTTAGACCAAAAAACTTGTTTAGATTTTGAACACTTTTTGACCTATTTCCAAGAATTTGAATTTATTTGGATAGAATTGCAAAGAAAAAGTGCACTTAAATGGTATCCTTATTTTTACCAACAATTGATTACCTTAAATTTTGATAAAAGAATACCCATTGTTGTGGTGATAGGCAGGCAATAAATGCAGCATATAAAAATAGTATTTTTAGTATGGTTGCCCTTGGTTATCGGAGCACAACAACAAATTCCGGTCGGTAATTTTGCTTTGCCTGTTTCGCAGCAACCAAGTCCACTCTTTAGTTTTGGTCAAAATATTTTAAACCAGGGAGATGGAGAAGTTTTTGAAACATTTACGTTGCTGCGTGGTAAGCATAAAAGGGTTATTGTAAATCAAATCACAGCGCTGTATGGTGTGAACGATCGGTGGTCATTGCTTGTTACCATTCCAGCGCCAGTGAGTAACAAAGAAAATGGGAAAACAACGACAGCATTTGGCGATATCTTTTTTCAAAGCGAATATGTGCTTTGGGATTATGATTCAGAAACAGCAAGCAGCGAACTTACTGCTGTGGGCAGTATTTTTTTACCAAGTGGTATTCTCGATGCTGCCACTTTTGATGTTGAAGCAGATGATGAGGCTTCTACTGGAACCGGCTCAATCAGCTTTTTTTTAGGAACTACGTTTAATTATACAACTGCCGATTGGTATTTTTTTACTTCATATGGCGGCATCATTACCACCGAACGGGAAGGAACGCGCATTGGCAACAGCCTATTTTATCAGGCTGGCATAGGTTATAATCTTCACTATTTTCCAGATAAAATTTTGCTGCTCCTCATTGAACTCGATGGTATCTGGACAAAGAAGAGTATATTTGCCGATGTTGTGAATCCTAATTCTGGTGGCAATATTATTTTTCTGGGACCATCATTATGGTATTCAACTGAAAAGCTTACGCTGCAAGTTGGTATTCAAGCGCCAGTATTTCAAAAACTTAATGGTGTTCAAAATAAAGATTCCTATTTCTTTGCATGCGAAGCTATCTGGAAGTTTAACTAAGCAGTGAGCAGGTGGGCAGTTTTTTCAATAAAAAAGGAAATGTCTGATAATGCATATTATGTAAAAACAAAACCAGTCTAAAATAAAAAGAAACCCTTAATAAAAAGGAAAAAACAAACAACTTAATAAGGAAGATAAAGGCATTGTTACTACAACACAAATAAAACGATAACCAAATTAACTTATAAGGAATAACAATCCAAATTATACAACAGCACTATTCCCATACCAATCCACGACCATCACCAACACTCACGAAGTATTACAAGAACCAATAAACGAAAAAGGTAAGTTCAAGATCTTTTACTCTCTCAAACTTACCTTTAATTTATAAATCAAAAAAACTAAACTTAAAACCTAAAACAGGAAAGTCTCAGCTTTCTTAACTTGGCAAAGCCGCTTTACTTCTTTTTCTTACGAAGCATCGGCAAACCAGTACGCACATTTTCCATTACTTCATAACCAGCTGGAAGCGCATTTAATGCATTTTTACCTTCATCGCCAGCAAAATAGAAAATCTTTTGCTTACGTTTACCAGCTAACATTACTTCTTTGGAATGCAAATAATACGTTTTACCGCTTTTTTTGGATTTAACACTAAAAGCCATGATAAACCTTTTTTGATTAAAAAAAATAAATTATACCAGACAAACTTAATATTATATGCCAGTAGATGTCAAGAATGGTCAAAAAAAACCATCGCACTGACCGAAATCAATGCGATGGAAAAAAGGAGAGTAGTAATGAAGCCTAAGTAAAAATATATAATTAAGGTTAAGTTAAATATTTAAAATGTCAACTTATGCAAAACCATTTTTAATGTTTATTTCAAGGGAAATTTAACCTTAATTACTAATAAGATAGCCAACCATTGCCGCTCTGTCAAATTTTTATAAAAATAAAATATGCATCTGAAATCAATTTATTCAATTTGTCAATATGATGTGCTGGCCGCCTCTTTGCAAGAGCTCACTATGTAGAAAGCCATGGGGGGTGGGCACGGTAAAGATAAGCTGCGTATTAAGGTCTGCCAGCATCTGGATTACTATGCCAGCCTTACTGGTGTCAAGATCGGTCATAAAATCGTCCAGCAGCAGGATAGCGGGGCTATTTTGGGCTGCCAAGCATCGAATTTGAGCAATTTTAAGCAGAAGCGTGATGAGCTTTTGCTGCCCCCGCGAGGCAAATTTACGAGAAGCGCTATCTTTGAATATAATGGTAAAATCGTCTTGATGAGCACCAAAAAGATTACGCCCAAATCGCTGTTCATCTTGGACTAGTGTGGTCTCAGTTGCCAAAAACTCTGCCAGTGAATTCCTGAGCTCTTTTTTGGGTTTATACACTAATGAAATAACAAACTCATTGTTAAAATATGTGTTAATTAAATCGAGCACTTGATTTTCCAGCATATCAAGTGCTTCAATGCGGCTTTTTTGCAACGCATCACTTATTTGCCACAGCTGCTCGGTCCAGAGCGCATACGATTCATGAGAAAAGTTTTGCTTAAGCAGTGTGTTTCTATTTTCAACAATGTCTTTGCATTTTTTAAAGAGCGGCAGCATGTCCGGCTGAAAAAAGGTGATACATTGATCAATAAAAATACGGCGCATTTCGGGGCCATCTTTTATTAAAGAAAGATCATCTTCGGTGATGGTGACGATGCGATAATAATTAAGCAATTCCTTGTATGATGCTACTGCTTTATTATTTATTTTTACTAATCTTCTCTTGCCACTCAAGCCAACTTGCAAATCATAACTCTCGTTCATCACCGTATCATTATGCAAGCGCGCTTTAATAAAAAAGGTATCTTGGCCAAATTGCATCAGCTCTTGCGGCACATGGGTGCGAAATGAACGCAAGTAACACAAATAATGGATCGCTTCCAAAAGCGATGTTTTGCCGGTACCATTTAATCCCTCAATCACTATAATTGGCTTTTCAAACGATAGATTGAGCGATGAAAAACAACGAAAATTTTTTATCTCGATATTTGCTATGCGCACGATACACAATAATTAATTAGTTGGCGAAACAGGCATCACCAAATAGGTCAGATAGCTCTCTTCACTCTGGGTTTCAAAAATAATTGGCCGCGATGCATTTTTTAAATAAAATTTGAGCTTGTCATCAGAAAATGCTTGCAACCCACTTAATAAATACGGCGCATAAAATCGCACATCAAGCTTTGCTCCCTCAAATTCATGCAATGCGAGCGCCTCTTGCAATTTACCTACTTCTTTATTTTGCATGGAGACTTGCAGCATATTCGGTTCAAAGCCAAAGTTGGTTGCAATAAATTGGCCTGAAAGTAAACAGGAGGAGCGGCGCAATGTTTTAATTAGTTGGCTTCTATCAACCGTAGCTGGAACAAAACCATCTTTATTTAAAATAGGTGCATATTGCGGGAACGGATCAGCGAGCAGTTTGGTAAAAAAGTTAAATGAATCACCAGAAAATACTAGCTGATTGCCGCACGTTCCTAAAAAGACTGCACTATCGGGTGCGCTCTCTAAAAGCTTTTTCACCTCAAAAATAGCACGGCGTGGCAAAAGCCATTTGCGGCCTTGTGCAAGCGTATACTTACCGGTACTTACTTGCGCCAAACAATGGCCGTCGGTAGTTGTCATCTTAAATTCCGATTCTGATATTTCTAAATAGAGCCCATTGAGCGCTTGATTTGCATTATTTTGTGGAATTAAAAAAGCAACCTTATCCAACATCTCCATTAAAAAAGAGGCACTGAGTTGCATTAAATTTTCAATGCGCTCAGGAAATGGCGGAAACTCTTGCGCATCTTTAATATTAAGCGCCAAATCAACCGAGCCAGATTTAAGCGTGAGCTGTGCATTATCAAGAGTACATTCAATATCCCCATCGAGTTCTTTAACTAGATCAAAAATACGGCGCCCAGAAACTAAAAATGCACACGGTTGCTCAACAATACTATTTTTGAGCAAATAACTCGATTGCAAACTAATTTCCAAATCGGTACTCTTAAGCACAAGCTCCTTATGCCCCACAGCAACCATAATGTAGCTCGTTGCATCGATCGTGGTGCGTTTGGTACAGATTGGCTGCATCGCTGCTAATAATGAAATAAAAGGTTTTTGCTCTACAATAAACGTATTTTTTTCCATACAATGGCCTTAAATCTTCACAGAAATTTTCACGATATTTTTAGTAATAAGTATAATAAGATCAAGTAAAATATCCTATAAAAACTTACCACAAATTAAACTCAGTCATATTGTAATCTTTCTTCAGCATAACGGGCAGCCAAGACTTCTTTCCATGCTACCGGGTAAAGCTGCTCAATCCACCCATCAATTTGTTTGCGATATTCAGGAGAAAGCTTTCGGGAATGGTACAAAAGATCTTCACCTTTCGATTCAGCTTCTTTGTAAATACGAAGAGCGTTAGCTCTATGGAATGCATAGTTTTTCATAAACTCATCAACTTTTTCACAAGAATTCCCTAAAAATGAGATAACCGTATCGATAGTTTTTCGAGGGTATGCCACCATGTCTTCATAAAAAACCATTATTCTTCTTTGTGGATCCCATTCACTATACAACTGTAAAATATCAAAATAAATGCGGGGATCAACATGACCTTGGCACCCTACACCGGATAAAAAGCTACACGTAATCAATTTGTGTCCCTGCCTAGCAAGAGCCTCTTTTGGATTGCGAACAATAACAATAAGAATGTCATATTTCATATCAGCTTTAATTTCATTACGTTCGTGCACTTTTTCTATAGGAGGTAAAAGTGGGTTTATTTCAAAGTCTGAACCTGCAATACACGCTAAGGGTTGATCTTTTGGATCCTGGCTCAATCGATAAAACGTTGGTCTTTTTGTTATATATTCAAGCCAATAGCGCACCCACGTATTACCTGAGCGAGGATAAGAAAGCAAAAAAGTGTGCTGCCCGCAATAAGAATAAAAAGCATCAGAAGCAGATCGTTTTGCATTCATGTGCTCAGGGCCAAATGAAATATACGCAATAAGTACGCCATATAACCAATTTTGCTTCATAATTTCTCCTACATGATTTCTTATGACCCTAACCTAAATTTTTTGCGTCTTTCAATAAAATAATTTTTTCTTTTATACCATCAGTACCCATTGTGGAACGATATGTTTACCATATTCCACAAAATAAGGCATCCCAACGCGCCGCTCTACTTTTCCATAAGCATCAGTTTTCTTTTCAGGAAATGCGATACCAAAACCAAAGAGATTTCTGGCAATAATACCAGTGGTATCATCGTAGTGCAAGGGATCTCCCGAAAACCACGGTATAGTATTTGGTGTAAAGCCGACAGCGTAAATTATTTTTGTGCACTGCGGCAACCAACTATCACGCCCTTGTTTATCATTGAAAACGCGTACTAAGTTAGGAACTTTATCTTCCTCAATCATATCTTTTGCAAAAGCAGCTGCTGGGCCCTTCAAACCAGATTCCGCGTTTACAATACCGCGTTCAATTTTTTGTGTATATACAAAAGGATGGGTATAAAAATGTACAATTTTTTTCACGGGTAACTCGGAAAGATGCATCATTGCCACCACCGCTGAGTGCGCACTGCCAACAACAGCAATGGTATCGTCTGGCTTCACTTGTTGCGCAAGCTGTGATTTATCCAGTGCAATGGGCAAAGAAATTTCTTGATCACACGGATAATCGAGTGAGCGTGGGCGCGAGCCAGTCGCAAGAATAACCTTATGCGCTCTCAAAAGAGAGCCGTCAGACAAGGTGAGATACCAATCATTATTATGTGAATCTACCTGTACAACCTTTTTTCTAAAGCCATACACCTGATTAAGCAACCAATGAGTAATTTGTTGCATAGGATTAACAATAATATTGAGAGAATAAAAAGAATCTAAATCAAATTGCTTCAGATATTCTATAGGATCATATGGGCACTGCTTTAAGTAATCACACTTTTCGAGCGTATTAATCCATTGCTGCGTACTTAAGTTACCAGGGACTGTTTGATAATCTTTGCCTAACGCTCCGACATTAAATTTTTCATCTATCCACGCAATCGATGATGGATGTACCCCATTTTCAATTAAAAATCCTATGGATAAAATACCAGCAATACCACCGCCTACCACTGCCCAATTATAATTTTCTCTAGTTTCGAATTGGCCAGGAGCAGCGCTATTACTTTTTGCTTGCAAAGTAAGCATAGCAGCTTTTTTGATGGCCAGAGCCCTTGCTAATGCATAGTGCGAGGAACTGGTATCTTGTTGAGCTGCATCAATACCATGTGCCGGTATACCAGCCAATACCAAGATTGTGAGTAAAAGACTACGTATTATATTCATACAACCTCCATTAATTACAAATGTATATTATTTTTATAGATCGGTCAATGCTGGGGTAGCTATAGAGGAGCCATACCGATAACCGCTAGTACCCCATAAAAAGGAATTGACTTTCCCTGAAAATCTGTTAAAATTTACTACAAATAGATATTTGTTTATAAATGGATTTTTATGGAGGTTTTTATGAAATTTTATCATATCAAAATAGTTGCTTTTTTCTCACTAATTTTAGCTTCAGCTGGTCTTAATAGCATGGAAAAAGAGCAGCCACAATTGCCGTATATCGATCTTACCAATGCTGAAAGCACAGAAACAGTACTACAAAAAACCAAGCAGATTAAAGCGCTGGGCTTGACCGTCAAAGATGTGTTGCAAGCGCAATGTGATAAAGAAGTTGATACTCATTTTGAAAAAGTTATGCAAGAACTTAAAATGACTGATGGAGAACGGGAAAATTTCCAGGACAAATTTGAACATTTTAAATTAAACTGCAAATTAACGAGCCCTTATTATCATCTGCAATCAGTTACGTACAAAGACCTCAAAAGAGAAATAGAAGAACTCATGATGCACCATGAGATTAATCCTAACGCAGTAAAAATAGTACACTCAGAGAGTTCAATAGGAGCCGGAGTAGGACAAGGTACAAAGAAGCCTAACGTAGTAACAGTAGCAGATTTACGAGAAGGTAGTACCCCTGGTATTTTATCTAAAAAATTCTATGAAAAACAATTCTATGAAAAACATTGTATGGTCTATAATAAGTATTTCCTCCAGCGCTATTTTACAACGTCAGAAATATTGTACGGCATTATTTTACATGAAATAATGCATTTGACCCATTTTGATAGCATCAAAAAAGATTTATTAGAAGAAATAATTGCAGCAAAAAAATACTCTTTAGCCAAGCCTGCAAGCTATCCAGCCCTTTCTAAAGCGATGGAGCTAAGAGCGGATATAATGGCTGCAAGCCATGGTATTGATATTGCTCATAGCGCAAACAGAACTCGTCGTAAATATGCAAGCAACATGCTTCCATTTCGGATACCAATGAATTATGAATCACAAGATCACCCATCACTCGCAAAACGCATTAAAGCAATCGATGCGGTAATTGCATATTTAGAAGCTGAGAAAGATCTTGAACAACAGCCCAATAAACTGACGGCAAAATTATAAAATAAATGGAAAATGGAGGTTTAAAATCATGAATCGTACTATTATTGCTGTATCGGCACTTATATTATTCGTTATATGTACATCATTAACAGTGATCGAGCATAACAAGAAAACGGTGCCTCACATTAATTTAACCACGCAAGAAAGCCGTGACACTATTGCACACAAAGTAACAAAAATCCACGAGCTTGGCCTCACGGTGCAAGAAGCGCTCCAGCCAGCAATGCGATCAAGAATGTGAGGCTTACTTGCAAAAATTTAAAAAAGAGATTGCCATCACCGATCAAGAATGGCAAGAATACACCAAGGATATGCAACAGTTCAAACAGCAAAGCGTGCTCAGTAAGCCATATAAAAATGCTAAACGCAAAGACTCTCAAGATCCAATTCGCACCCTCATGATGAACTGCAATATTAATCCTGATGCGGTAGATATCGATAAAAGTAATAAAACCGGCTCATGGTCAGAGCAAAGATTTGATGGCAAATACAACCATATCTTACATCTATGCAAGGATGAAACATTCTCATTTGCTTTAGGGCCTGTGATGCATGAATTGATACATTTTAAAAATTATGACTGCATACAAGCAAATTTACTCAATGAACTGCTCTGCAAAAGAGGCTTAACTATGGAAACGATACAATCCCATAATTGCTCGGGCTTGAGAAAAGGAATTGAGATACGTGCTGATATTATGACCGCATGCCAATCAATTGAATTGGGTAAAAACTTAAAAGAATGCTTACATCAATTCGCAGCTAAGCGTAATGTGCCTTTAGATAAAGAAAGAGAATTTTCATATCACCCTTCATTGGCAAAACGCTTCCAGGCTATTGATGCTACTATTGCTTATAAGGAGGCACTTTTTTAGTCCTTTCCAAGCAAAAATACCTCTCCTTTGGGGAATGATTTGCCCCCCCTCTTATAGGGATAAAACAGGTTAATAACCCCGTTAAACACATAAATTTAATTCAGATTGACATTATTTTATTATGAGTTATTCTATAGGTATAGTAGATACTTTAATTTATGGAGGAAATATCATGAAAATTAAATACTTAATTTTAACTTTAGCGGCAATAGTACCAGGGATTATTCCCATGGAGAAACCAGAGAAGCCGCATGCTTCTGTATTGGGCAAAAGACAAACTCAGGAGTTGGAAAAAGATTTAGATGAACAACCGCAAACAAAAATATCAAGGCATCTTATAGTGCTTGCCGATTCTGATTCAGATAGTGATGCAAGCAATAGCGATAAACACCAAAATACACATTCTAGTGCAGCAGAACACAACGAGTTATCTTTATATTCTTCAGAAGAGAAAAATAACTCAATTCCAAACACAATAACAAAAAATGGAGTAAAATTTTACGAATGCGATCATAAACATAAAGGCTGTAATTTTGTTACCCGACGGCAAGATGTCTTATATAGACATATGACAATAACACACTCTATAAATCCATCGGATTTATCCCAACAACAAAATACACGTTCTAGTGTGTCTGAAACAACACATAAAAGTCCTGAATGCAATAAGAAGTTTTCTAATCACTATTATTTGAATAAACATATGATGGAAACAGGACACGACAAGTTCAAATGCAATCATAAAGGCTGTAATTTTGTTACCAGATGGCAAGGTGTCTTAGATCAACACATAAAAAGAAAACACTCTGCAAAGCCATCGGATTCATCTCAACACGAAAAGATACATTCTAATGAACCCGAAACACGACATAAATGTAATTACTGCGATAATTGGTTTACAAAAGATATTTTGGATAAGCACATGGCAAAAATACACAACAAGTTACCTTTATATTCCTCAGAAGAGAAAGATAATTCAGTTCAAAGCGCGATAACAGTAACAGAAACTGGATTTAAATGCAACCATAAAGACTGTAATTATGCTACCAAATATGTAGGTCTCTTAAAAGAGCACATAGAAATATGGCACTCTACAAATCCATCAAGTCTCAAATGTACACAACCGGGCTGTAATTATGTCACCAAATGGCGAGGTAACTTAAATCAACACATGATAAAACACCACGGCTTCACAAAATCGCAAGTTTTAAATTCACACTGTCAACACATAATTAGTATACCATCCTCCTTACAGAGTAAAGTGATACCTATTGAAAATGCATTCATCACGAGCCCTACATCAGCCCCAATCAAAATAGATCTAACTAAGGATGATCTATTATCAATCCCCATCGATCTTATTGATGATATGCAATTAGATTCATTTGATAATCAAGATATACCGAGTGAAAAAAATATAGATGCAAAGTCAACTAATGAATTAGAAGGTAATCTTTTACAAGAGCTTGATGATGCATTGGAAGATTCTAGTGAAGATTCAAGTGACTGTGGAGGTACAACCGAAACAGCATCGTCACCTGATACTATCACAAGCAAAGATGCCGGTAATCAAATACCCTTTGATCTACCAGTTGAGTTACCAGATTCATTCGATGATCAAAATATGAGTGAAAAAAATGTAGATGCAAAGCCAACTAATGAATTAGAAAGCGATCTTTTAGAAGAGCTTGATGATGCATTAGAAGATTCCAGTGAAAGTGAAAGCACAACTGAAACACCATCATCACCCGATACCACAAACAAAAATGTCAGCAACCGAATACCCCTATTAATAGCTAACGTACTCAGTAAAAGATCAGCTGCTAATGACAATAAGAAAGCGTTAGCTGTACACAAAACAATTCAAGCTAAGGTAAAACCGGTAACGCAGTATCGATGTAATGAGTGTGGTAATAATTTTACAGCAAAAAGTAGCTTAGCCTACCACATTAAAAATTATCATGAAAAAAAATATGAATGTATGCATTGCAATTATAGTACCGCACATCGCAGTAATTTGGATTATCATGAAAAAACTCAACATCAACGCGTATAAAAGCAGAAAAATTAGCATTTCATGATCGAGGATGTTTTTTATCATATACCTGCCGTAGGTGGCTCGTTTCAACATGCGTGTAAATTTGTACTGTCGATATATTTTCATGCCCGAGCAACATTTGCAACGATCGTAAATCCGCACCACGATGCAAGAGATGCGTGGCTAAAGAATGGCGCAACTGGTGTGGTGAAACAGACCGATTAATTCCTGCTTTTTTGCATAGCTGTTTTAAAATACCCCAAAATGCTTGGCGCGTAATAGGCCGCACTGTGCCTGCATATTTGATAGGAAATAAAAAATGAGCTGGTTTTGCAGCGCCCACATATTCTTTTAATAAAGTAACTATTGGTATTGGCAGTGGCACCATACGCTGCTTGCCTCCCTTGCCATCCACTCGTAAAAACCCAGTATCCCATTGAATCGCAGTAATTTTTAATGACGTTAATTCACTAATGCGCAATCCCGTAACATAGAGCAGATAGAGCATTACTTTATTGCGCTGTGCATAGGTACTGGTATCCACTTGAGCGCACTGCAATAATGTTTCTATTTCTGCTTCATTTAAATAAAGCGGTAATTTTTTTTCTAGCTTAGGAAATTTAAGCTGCTGTGCGAGATTAGCCATGAGCCCTTGCTCTGCGGCAAAAGTAAAAAAAAGTTTAAGCGTTGATATTTTGCGTGACATGCTTCGCGCAGAGAGTGATGCTTGTTTGAGTGAGTACAAAAAAAGTTTTAACTCTTTGCTGGTCAGCTGAGCATCAAGCAGAGATTGTGTTTGCAAAAAAGAGAGAAATTGCAGCATATCTGCTTTGTATGCAGCAAACGTATTAGCAGAAACGCACTTTTGCGTGAGAAGATAGGTAAAAAATTGCTCCACGTATACTTTCATATCGGTGTTATTTTGAGTGATGTGCAAGATATTTTTGCTTGCCATCTAATTTAGACTTTATTCTTTTTTCATGGGTAGGTGCGCAGTCTTGTTGGTTATTAAACTCTTTCACTGCGTGTGCTACTGCTGTTTGTTCCACATTCATGGCACTACAGTGGGCAATAGTTGTTGATCGGCAAGAGCAGCGTTCGTAATGCCAAGGCCGACAACCAATGGTGGCAATAACTTAGGTATCTTGTTGTCATCAGGTATTTTAAGTCCCTTTTTTTTACGTGCACCGCACGTATTAGCAAATTCTTTTTTTTCTTTATAGCCATACAATGGCTTATTTATTTTATCCATTGCGCATACATGGTTAAAGGATAATGCTAACAAGGAAATAAAGAAGATCATAAGACTCTCTTTTCAAAAATGATAATAGAAAAAATATTAATATGCTTTACCAACAATAACATCGCAGATGCTTAGCCTATCACAGTTGAAACAGTATTCAAAAGTTTTTTCATCAAGCAAACAGCGTGTTGTTGCTTTGTATTCACGCAAAACTTCTTCGCACTCTTTTCTTTGGCACCATCCCGTTTGATAAATACCATTATGCTCAGCCATGATCGGGCCAAATTCTGCAAGCTTGGCAGCTTTATGCCAATGAGATTTCTGGTTAGCTTGTGCACGCTCAAACAGCTGTGTTTGAAATGCTTCAAGCAAAGCAGGAATTTCAGTAGCAAGTTTGTCTAAGGAAATAGTTTTTTTAGTTCCTGTTAATCGATCGGTAACAATCGCCTGATTTGCTGCCAGATCACGCGGGCCAATTTCCAAGCGCAGCGGCACTCCTTTCATCTCCCAGTGATAAAATTTAGCACCCGGTGTTTTTTGATCATCAGCATCCACCTGCACGCGCACATTTGTTAAGGAATCTTTAATGCGTTGTGCTGCAGCAAGCACTGATGCTTCTTCCCCTTTTTTAAGAATTGGCACTATCACCAACTGAATTGGCGCAATTCGCGGTGGCAGTATCAATCCTTTTTTATCACCATGAACCATAATCACCGCGCCTACTAAACGAGTGGTAGCTCCCCAACTAGTCAAATAGGGGTAGGCAAGATTACCGGTGCGATCTTGAAAAGCCATGTTAAACGCTTTGGCAAAACTTTGTGAAATTAAATGAGAAGTACCCATTTGCAATGCCTTACCATCGGGCATTACCCCTTCAAAAGTATATGTTTTATCAGCACCCGGAAATTTCTCTTTTTCCGATTTTACTCCAGCAATAACGGGTACGGCTAAATAGTTCTGGCACAGATCAATATACTCTTTGAGCAGAAGAAGCGCTTCTTCTTGGGCTTCTTGCTCTGTTTCATGGGCAGTATGCCCCTCCTGCCATAAAAATTCAGTTGTCCGTAAAAAGGGCCGTGTGCGCATTTCCCAGCGCACCACATTAGCCCATTGGTTGATTAAAATGGGCAAATCCCGCCAAGATTTAAGCCATTGGGCATACATATAATGGATGATAGTCTCCGAAGTCGGCCGCACCACCAAAGGCTCTTCAAGCTCTTTGCCTCCTGCATGGGTCACCACTGCCAACTCAGGAGCAAACCCCTCCACGTGCTGGGCTTCCCGCTTTAAAAAGGACTCAGGAATAAGCAAGGGAAAAGAAGCATTTTGATGCCCTGTCTCCTTGATACGCTTATCAAGGCGCTCTTTGATAAGTTCCCAGATAGCATACCCATAGGGCCTAATCACCATACAGCCGCGTACTGGTGCATGATCTGCCAGCTCAGCTTTATGGACAATCTCTTGGTACCAGAGGGCAAAATCGGTCTTAATATCAGGGAGTTTTTCATTCATAGAAGGGAGCCTTTTTAATGGTTAAAGTCTTACAATCCTGGATAGGATACCCAGAATGGGCCAAAATGTAAAAAATATGCCTTAAAAGGCCATAAAAGCTTCTTTTAAGAAATAATAAGCCCCTTCCCTTTTTTGCTCATTTTAAGGGCTATTTTGGCTCTTTTTTACGTATAAACCGTGCAAAACACTATTATTAAAATTTCAATTTGACATTGTTATAAAAGCGTGTAAGATGATAATTGTTCCCTAGGAAAAGCTAATTTATGGAGGTTTTATGAGCAAATATATTTTAAGCTTGCTCTTTATTATTAGAGCTTATCCGAAAATTAAATAAATAAAGCATCTCCTTTTTTAATTGGCTAAAATAAGCCAAGAGACAAAAACAAGGAGATGCTCTAATGCTTATAATATCAGAGATTTTTTGGAATGAA